>VFQP010001678.1_pt1 | contig 28119 bp, 39 predicted proteins | sample 3512351 | NCBI WGS metagenome assembly VFQP01 (sample SAMN10412372, study PRJNA504923) | tailings metagenome | isolation source: Relicate 1 Philex TSF1 revegetated site | place: Philippines: Tuba, Benguet | collected 2017-08-29
GCTGCGTGTCGCTTGGCGGCCGCTACCCTAACCCAGACCCACACAGGAGCAGGGAGGGAGGAATAACATCATCAAAAGGATCAGCATTGCCAATGCAGCGTCTTCCCCTCTCCGTTGCGCGTGCGTTCTCTGAAGGTGTGAAGTCAAACATGTTGACCAGAGAGGAGGAGGAGCAGCGAGGCGAGCAGATGGAGGAGCAGCGGGGCCGCAGCGCAGGCCTTTGCTGATGGATGAGGACAGGGCGAGCCCCCCGGCTCGCCCCTTCACGCGAGAGTCCTCTCCCTTCAAGAGCCTCTTTTGCTCGCGAGGCCACAACTTCGCCCCCACCAAGAGCCCGAAGAGCGACAAGAGGCTGCTGCTGCACACGCTCGATGTGCGGCGCATCGCCACGGTGAGAGGGCTGGCGACGAGTACCACACGCCGTAGACGCCCCACTCGCAGCATCCTGCATCACGGACCGTCAGCACCTGGCCTGCGTGTAATTCGTTGTCCTGTGCGCGCGCAGCCTGCCAGTGGGAGCCTCCTGGGGGGGCTGGACGACGAGTCGCCGCGGGTCCGGCAGAGCGACGCGAGCGCGGCCGCTGTGGTGCCCTACATTGACAAGTTCAAGCACCTGCTCTCGGAGCAGGCAGTGCAGGTGTGTCTGCTGCGACAGCGGCAGGGCAGGCAGCTCTGGCGCCTCACTAGTCATGAGCAGTCACAGGCGCGGCCTTCGGCAGGGTGGGATGGCGTGATGCGGCACCCCCTGTGCCGTGTGCCAGATCCCTGCACCTTCCACCCTCATTGCTGCGCAGGCGGCCAAGGCCGCCGCCAGCGTGCTGTCCAGCCAGCTCTACACCCTGCCCAAGCTGCAGGTGGACCGCAGCCAGTGGAACGCCTCGGTGGCCGCCTCGCTGCCGCTGCGCCTGCTGCCCAGCGGGGCCGCGGGGCCGGGCGCCGGCGGGGCAGAGGGCGCGGGCGGCAAGGGGGACCAGCAGGACGACGTGCTGGGCAACCAGGACCTGCTCTTCTCGGCGCACCACGCCAACGGCAAGGTGAACGCTCGCCACTGCCGTCGCTGCGTGGCAAAGCCGGGATGGAGGGCGTGTGGGTTGGTTGGGGCGCCGACGTCTGGCTTGCGCCCCAGATGCAGGGGCGGCTCGAAGGGCGCTCACTTTGGGATGCGACACGGGTGCTGTGAGTTGTTGCCCTGCGCCGTGCGCAGGGCACGCTGCGGCCGGACCGCCTGGCCGCCCTGGTGGGCACGGCGCTGGAGCGCTTCTTCAAGGCGGCCCTGCAGGTGAGCGCCGTGGAAGGTTTGGTAGGTTGCCACACGTGTGCCAGCAGAGGTGGATGTGAGGCACGAGGCAGCACCAGCGCCAGTCTGCTCCGCGTCACCTGGGGCACCTGCAGGACGGGAGCTCTTCCCCAGGCGTGCTCTTCCCCGACCTTTTGCTGGAGCAGCGCATGCTGACCTTGGCTGGCCCGCAGCCAGACCCGCCCCCTGCCAGCGCAGCCGCCGCAGCGCACGCGCTCAGCGCGGCGGGCCCCAGCGGGGAGGCGGCGGGGCCGCTTGGCGGGGCGTTGGCAAACGGCGCGGCAAGGAAGGCAGTGTCCAGGGCGGCGTCGCGGACCGGCGCCGCGGCCTTTGCAGCGGCGGGCGGAGGAACGGCGGGGCGGAAGAGCGCGGCGGGCCACGCGGCGCGCACAGAGGCGCTCGTCAGCGCCGTGTCCGCGCTCCTGAGCAGCCACAACGACGAGCCAAAGGAGGAGGAGGACGAGGCTCCCGCCTACTCTCCGAGCGCCTTCATCCTCCCGAGCCGCAAGAGCGCGGCCGGCGGGCTGGGCGGCGCGAGCCGGCCAACGAGCGCCGCCGCGCCGTCCATCCTCCGCACGAGCCGCTCCGCCTCGCTCTCCAAGCTCGAGCAAGCGGGCGAAGGAGGAGGGCCAGGCGAGGCGAAGCACGTCAACATCGCCGAGACCGAGCTCGACGCCGAGCCGGGGCCGGCGTCCGCCAGCAAGGCGCGCGCCGCCAGCGCCATCCAGCGCCGCGTGAGCGTCTCCTCACTGCACAGCAGGAGCCTGCCCGAGGACGAAACGTCGTCCTCCAGCGACGAAGAGGCCGTCGAGATCGACGACGGCAGCAGCAGCGACGGCAGCAGCGAAGACCTCTTGCCGCGTCCAAGGCCCGTGTCTGGCCGGGTGTCGCAAGGGCGCCCCAGCCAGCACGACCAACAACTGCTCAGCCCCAGGGGCATCCAGAAGCGCGCGGCCAGCCCCACGGCGCTCGACGGCGGCGCGGGCCACGGCGGCGGCCAGGTCACGTTTCGGGCAGACGTCAAGTCCCCAGAGGTCGCGGAGCTGCGCGACGCGGCAGCCGCGCTCTCCTCGGCCGTGTCGCCCTCCGCGCGCAAGGGCGCCGGCGTGTCGCGGCCCACCAGCGCCGTCTCCCGCGTGGGCGGCGTCTCCCGCCCCACCAGCGCTTCGGCGTCGCGCGCCGCTGCGGCCGCGTCACGGCCCACCAGCGCCAAGCCCCCAGGCATGGGCGCGTCGGCCGGCGCGCCTCCCGGCATGGGCCACATCGCGCACCGCAACAGCAACTGGGCCAGCCTCCAGCAAGCCGCCGCCATCGCCCAGGCCGCCCACAGCTACAGCATGGTTGTTGAGCCTCCCCCAGCCGCCTCAGCAGACGACCCCTGGACCGCCAACGCCGGCGCGGTGGTGCTCAACGACGACGAGGACGCCTCGCCAAACACCGCCTCTCGCCGGCGCCGCCTCCGCCTGGCCCAGGCCTCCTCGCGCAACGCCTCGCAGTCAAACCTGCAGGCGCGCGCCACGCACGGAAGCGGCAGCTCGGCTGCCTCCTCGGCCGCAGCGTCCAGGCCCGCGTCGCTCAACCTCGCCTTCCTGCACGCGGCGCAGCAGTCCGAGGCCTTCTCCCCGCATGCCGCCTTGCCCGGGCAGGGCGCAGCGCCGGCAGCCGGAAAGGGGTCGGCGCCGGCGCCGGCGCTGCGCGCCAGCCTGCAGGGCGTGAGCCTGCTCTTCCTGCAGACGCTGGCGGGCGTGGTGCTGAGGGAGCACGGGCCGCAGGCGGCGCACCGCGTCACCACGGCAGAGGTGCGGCGCATTCCTGCCAAGCTCCCAGCACAGCACAGCGTCCACCAAAACACCGGAGCGTGCGTGTTGGGACACCGGGGGCGTGTGCCGCAGGTGGTGGCGCGGTACATCAAGTCCAAGACGGCGAACATGGGCCTCTGCTTCATGGACATTCTCCCGGAGGCGGCGCAGGGCCCGGCCAAGTTCCTGGTCAGCCACCGGTGCGCTGCTTTTCGGCTTTCTGCACAGCAGTGAAGTGCTCAAGCAGGCACCCGCATAACGCGTGCTGCACCAGACTGAGCCACAGCACGCCGATGCATACTGCCTGGTCGGCAGGTGGGAGAGCCCTTTCGTGGGTATGGTCACGACGCTGACCCGCCACCTGCACGAGCTGCAACTGCTCGACCCCGAGAGGGTGTACTGCTGGCTGGACTTCATGGCCGTCGACCAGCACTCGTTCTACACGGTGCGCGGGCAGAGCTGCCTCTCCCTTTCTCTCTCTCCCTTGTCCTCAAGGGTCAAAGGCTCTGCTCCACAGCACTGCGCCCCACACCCAAAACCGTGCCACACAGCACGTGCACCGTTTCTCTTCCGCGCAGCCGGCCCAGCTGGTGGGCCTGACGGCCCAGGTGTCGGAGCTCACCTCCCAGACGCTGGTGGTTCTGGACGAGGACGGGCTGGCGCTCACGCGCACCTGGGTGCTGTTTGAGGCGTGGCTGGCGGCGGTGCAGCCGGGCAACAAGCTCACCGTGCTGCTGGTCAAGACCCGCGCCACGCCCCTGGCCACTGAGGTGCGAGATGGTTCGACGTAAACGTCGACTCAGCAGCATTGGCAGCGACCCCACCCTCGACGACTGGGGCGTTCTCCCTTGTGGCCGTGCAAGCGGACCGTCAATCCGCGCATGCCTCCTCGCCACACGCGGCTGCCGCGTGCGCCGCAGCTGTTCCGCAACCTGGACGTGCTGAGGTCCGAGACGTCCAAGGATGGGCAGCGCACGGCCCTGCTGGAGGAGCTGCAGAAGCGCGCCGACGCGCTGAGGTGCGCTGCGCGTGCTGCGCGCGCTGCGGCCGTGCTGGGCGCCCACCACGGCCTTGGATCGCAGCCTGCACCAGTCTTTCCTATCACGGCACAATCCCCTGGTGCAGGTCCATGGCGGCGGACGGCTGCCTGCCCGCGCACCTGAGCAACACCACGCGCGCCTTCGCCAACAGCCTCAACCCCTGGGGCGCCCCCTCGCCCACCAAGCGCTCTCCCTTCCACGGCCTCCTCGCCACCGACGCGCCCGAAGAAGGAGGCCGCGGCAATGCGCCAGGCGTGGCGTCGGCGCTGCTGCAGGAGGCCCGGTCGCCACGCTTGGGGGCGGGTGCAAACGCGCTCGGCGGCAGGTGCGCCGGCGCCTCGCGCTCCTTCTCGCCCGGCCCCTCAAAGCGTGGCGCAGAGCAAAGTGCCTCCAAGTGTGTGTGTGTGTGGATGTGTGGGTCGCGGCTTGCTGGTCACCTGCGCAGGTCGCCTCGCGGCGACGGCGAGGGCATCGCGGCGGCCGAGGGCGACGTGGCGGTGTCGCCCAGGAAGGCGACCACGGTGGCGGCCCTGATGCACGTCGACCTCGGCGCCGTCAACGGGTGAGTGGAACCCGCGGCGCGCCCGGAACGACGCCACGTGCAAGTGCCAGCTGGGCCGGGAAAGGCGGCGTGTCTCCACGCTTGAGCTCGTGAACGGTGGGCAAGTGCCGCTCGTGCAGGCTGCTCAAGGAGGAGCTCAGGAACAGCGCCATGCGGTGGGCGCGCTTCTCCAGCCGCGCGCTGGCGGCGCCGCAGGCGACGCACCTTGCCTACATCTTGTGAGCGCCGGCGCTACCTCGACCCACCTCGACCCACCTCCCCACACGTGCTCGCCAGCGCTTGCGTTGCGGCAGACGTGATCTGACACTCGTCCTGGCGGGCTGCGCTGCTGCCGTGCGCGCCCGTAGCTACACCACGCAGGCGGCGGTGCTGTGCCACCTGGCGGGCAGCCCCGTGGACGCCGAGAAGCTGCTGCGCGCCGTGCTGTACCACCAGGTGTCGCAGCGTCAGGGCAGCCTCGCCGACCTCAAGCGCGTCGCCACGTGCCTGGTCGACGCGCTGGTGCGCTGGCGCCGCGGCACCGCAACGCCGCATGCTCAGCAGGGAGCAAGCAACAAAGGTCTGCGGGTTACCCTACGCCACCACTGTGCTGCGCACCACCAACTGTGCATGGGGCGCGCAGGTGGCGCAGGGCAAGGCGGAGGAGGGCCTGCTGGTGGCCAGGCGCGTGCACGAGCTGGCCGACCGGCTGCTGCCACGCGGCCACGCCATGTCCGTGCGCACCGGCCTCCGACTCTGGGACGTGCTCACCTTCTGCGGGCAGGTAGGTGGCGCGCTGGGCGCAGCCTGCACGTGGGTGCGGCTTGCGGAAGCGTCACGACGCTGCTGCTGTTGTTGTCCCCGTCCTCCCCTTGGCTACCACGCGCAGCACCAGCCGGCAGAGGTGCTGGCCACCTCGCTGCACACGCTGCTCGACCGCATCCACAACCACAAGCGGGACACCACCGCCCTCTCATCGACGGCCGGCACGCCCTCGCTCCACCACACGGCAAGCAGCGTGCACTCCCGCGCCAGCTACGGTGGCGCACTCACCAGCCCGGGGCTGGCGATGGCGGGGACGGGCAGCGCCGGCGCGCCGACCGCCGGCGGCGGCGCGGCGCCGGAGGGCGCGCCGGGGGCGAGTGGCTCGTCGTTCGGGCTGGACATGGGCACGACCGAGGTGGACCTGGCGGCGGCGCAGATTGCTCTCGGATCCAGCTTGCTCCAGGCCAGAAAGTGCGTGGGCCGCCAGGCGCGGGCGCAAGGCGTTTCCCGCAGGGCCTGCAGTGTGGAACGTCGGGCAGCGCAGCGTGCTTGCTTGGCCGCACTGCTCATTGAGTGCTGCGGCCGCCGCGTGCAGGGCTGAGGAGGCGACGGACATGCTGCAGGCGGCGTGGGCCACGTACCAAGAGCTGCCCGGGGGCACGCACCACCCTCGCTGCATCCCGCTGCTCATGCTGCTGGGCGAGAGCCTAGCGGGCAGCGGCCTGCACGGAGACGCCGTGTCTTGGTACACCCAGGCACGTCATGACTCTTGCGCACCCTGACTGCGCCGCCCTGTTCCGGCGCGTGGTGGACTCGGGCAGGCGCTGAGGCAGCGCGTGGTGATTGAGGCGCTTTGGTGCCGTTGCCGTGGCCGCAGGCGCGGTCACTGATGCTGCACTGGTACGGGCGCGAGAACGCCATGTGGGTGGACGCGTGCTGCGTCCAGGCGTCGGCGCTCAAGGCGCTGGGCGACCTGCGCACGGCGGAAAAGATGCTTCGCCGGTGCGCGCTGCTGCGCCTCGAGCCGCACGCCTGCTGGCGCAGTCATCATTGGCATGGGCAAGCCGCGCGCAGGAAATGAGGAGAGCGTGACCGCGCGTGCCGTGGCCGTCGCCGTCCCGCAGGCTGCTGCTGCAGCACACGCGCATGCGCTTCAACGAGCCCGCGGTGAGATGTGGGGCGTGGCGTGCGGTTCGCCCGGGCAATCAGCAGCGGCTCTGGTGCTGTCCTGTCTTGATGGTTTGAGCCGCGGCGGGCCTGTGATCACCTGGTGCCTCTGTGTGCGCTGCGTTTTCAGGCGGGTGCCGTGTGGAGCCTCGAGGGGCAACTCGCCGCCATCACGGAGGAGATCAAGGAGGACAAGCGCTTGGCGGGCCGGGCCTTCGAGGTGCGTCTCTGATCCGGCTGCTCAGGCTGCCACCGTGCACGTGGCCCCCGAGGCCTCTTTGTGTGCACGTGAACGCGTTTGACTCTCTGACTGGGCGAGTGAGCCCCCTGCGCAGGTGCGCTGCCTGCTGGCCGAGGTGCTGGCGGCTCGCTGCACAAAGGTGCCGCTGGCGCGCGGCGCCGACGCGGCGGCGGGCACGCCAACCCCGCACCCGCCGCGAGGTGCGCGTGCTGCAGGGGCTTCACCGAATGGATGCGGAGGGCGCGCTGCTGCCCGGTGTCAACGCCACTACCCGGTCCGCGACCCTGGCCCTCTTGCTGCAGGCCTCGCGTCGCAGCAGTCCATCGTGTCCCCGTCCACGGCGGCGGTGCTGCCTCCCCAAGACCTGACGCCCGACGAGGAGCGGTTGATGCGGCAGATCCTGAGCAACCGCGTGGGCAAGGACCTGGACGACGAGCAGCCTCAGGTGCGCGCGCAAACGGCTGCGGCACTCCCCTTGCCTGTCGGACAGTGAGGCGTCACATCAAGGCGTGCCGCTTGCTTCATCGCGCCACAGGACTCTGAGATGGACGTGATCCGGCAGCTCGGCTGGTCGACCAACTTCGTTGGGGGGCGCAAGCAGCACGCAGCCGCGGTCCTGGCGTCGCAGCAACTGGAGGTCGGCGGCGAGCAGCAGTCGGGCGGCGAGGGCGCGGGCACGCCGCGAGCTGCACGGTCGGTCTTCCGCATCGCCGACCTCAACGCCAGGGTGAGCCACGTACCTCACGATCCCCGCGCTGCGTCCCTGAGTCCGCATCACGATGCTCTCACGCCGGGCCATGTTCGCTGCGTCCCCGGCCGCAGGCGGGTCCTGCGAGCGAGCGCTCCGACGGCGACCGCGTGCTGTCCGAGGCCGTGGCCATCGCGCTGCACATCACGCAGCGATACCGCCGCCTGGCCGCCGCGGAGATTGCGAGGTGAGCCGCCTCCTCCGCCAGTCTGAACGACCCGCTTGGTCGTATCGCGTCTGCTCGGCGACACTGCGCGCCGATTTGCTCTCCCCCACGCGCTGTAGGAACGACGGCAAGGATGCCAAGCTCAACCCCACCTCCACCAGCGGCACAGCCGGCGGCACACCCGCCGCGGGCGGGGCAGCGGCCGCAGCGCAGCAGCTGCAGCAGCCGCCCAGCAGCCCGGGGCTCCGCCGGCGGCCGCAGCTCGGTGCTCGGCCGGCCACCCAGGGCGCGCCCACACGCACCGGCCTCGACAGCAGGCAGCAGGACAGGTGGGGTGCCCCTTGCCTGCCAATGAGGCTGAAGCACTAGGACAAAAGGGCCCAGCACCAGGACGCGTGTGGCTCATGACGTGTGTGCATGCCAGGTTCCCCGGCCCAAGCTCACCAGACCACCCCACCAGCCTCCCAGGCAACCGCTCGTCCCCTAAAACCTCCCCCCCGCGCTTCCGCCAACCCTCCCCTCCCCGCGGCGGCTCGCCCCCGCGCACCTCGCCCAACGCGCAAGCCCTGGTCAGGGCCGGCACCGCGCCCGCCGGCATGAGCAAGCCCCGGGCCGCATGGCGAGGGTCCGGGGCGGCCGCCCCGAGCGGGCCGCCCGGCGCCGCGGCGGGCGGGGCAGCGGCGAGCGGCAAGGCGGGGGCTGGCGGCGCGGTGCAGCAGGGCGGGCAGGGCGAGGGCGGCAAGGGGGCGGCCCTGGGGCGCAAGGCGGAGCAGAGGGAGCAGTGGCGGCCCAAGCTCATGAAGCTCGTCGAGGACCTCACAGGTAAACCTTCCTTGAGGATCAACCCTGAACCCCTGAAGGTTCAGGGGACGTGAACAGACGCACCAGGCGTCACCTTGAAGCCTTGCGTGCATGCCTTGCACGCCGCGTCGCACCTGCGTGCCCTCAGACGCCGGGCGGGCGCTGCAGGAGGCGGGCGCCCACCTGTCGGCGCACGCGGCCTTTTCCGCCGCCGCTGACATGGCGGAAAAGGTGAGGCTTGCCGCTCCAGCACCCGCCCACAGAAGCGCGCCCTTCCTCCTGCTTGTGGTGCGCCGCTTCCGGTCCTGCTAGTCGTGCGCCTTTGCAGCCAGAAGATGCGTCGTGGCAGCGTGAGCAGCCAGTGTGGCAGGCGGCCGCTGCTGAGGGGGGGGGGAGCATCGTGCTGCGGGGGCCTGTGGCGTGTGGCGGCGCAGGTGCAAGGGCCGGGCTGCGTGGCGTGCCTCGACGCCGTGGCGTGCTCGGTGGACGTGCTCATGCACATGCGGTGCTTCGTCGACGCTCGCAACCTTCTGGTGAGGCCAACCAGGGCAGCGCCTGCGACCTTTGCAGCCCTTGCTCTCCTTCAGCCCTGCGCCTCACACTCCTGGCCTGTGTGGCTCTGCCTGGCGCCGCAGACGGTGATGCGGCAGAACGGCGGCATGTCTGGCACCTCCAAGGACCTGCTGCGCTCCAAGGTACGCCCTTGCATTTGTCACGAGGAACGCTTTTTGCATGCGCGCCGGCGCTGTTTGCCAGCCAGTGATGCGCCTGCCCGCGCCTGGCTGCTGACGCGGCACCCGCAGGTCAGCCCCGGCCTGTCGCGCCACGCCTTTGCGGCCGTGGAGCAGGGCGACAGCGAGATGCTGAGCTGGGCGCTGCAGCTGGGTGCCAACACTGTCCTGGTCAGTGCCTTTACGCTGTGCGGTCCCGTGCCTTGGCTCCCCCGCCGCCAGACAGCACGTGGGACTGCTGTCCCACCCCTGCCAAACCGGCCACCCCCCGCCACCACTCTTGCAGGACGACAAGCAGCTGCTGGTGCGCGCCGTGGAGCTGGGGGACCTGGACAGCGTGCACGCCGTGCTGCACGTGGCGCCCGCCAGCATCGCCGAGGAGCAGCCGGTGAGCGGCGCACGTGGCACGTGGGTTGCGGGCCGCGGGGTTGCTCGCGCACCCAGGAAAGGAACCAGAGCTGGGCCCTCTGATGAGTCCGCCTTGGCGCTGGGCACTGGTGACGCGGCCTGATGGAGCGGCATGTTGCGGCGCCTGCAGGGGACGGGTACGCGCGCGCTGGCCATGGCGGCGGCGACTGGCGCCACCGACATCCTCGAGGCGCTGCTGCAGGCGCCCATGGTGTCTGTAGACGCCCAGGTGGGAGGGCTTAGGGCTTAGGGCTTTAGGGATGAGGGCGTGCTCCCACCCACGCCTGCCACTCAAGCGCCTCCAGCTCATCATGCTGAGCGACGCTTGCACGAACCCTCCTCGAGCGAGCCGCAGGACGCCCAGGGGCGCAGCGCCATCTGGCACGCCGCCGCCGCCGGCCACGCGCCGTGCGTGGAGCGGCTGCTGCTCTACAGCCCGCACCACCGCGCAAACCCCAACATGGCCGACCTGCAGCGCGTCACGCCGCTCATGGCAAGTGGCGACGCAACCACCCCTCCTCGCCTGAACTTGCGGTGCTCACACGACCAGCTTGGCGCTGCATGCTGGTCCGCGCCAGCGATCCCTCCTCCCTCGCAGCTGCTGTTTGGGAGCCACCAGACCGCCCTCACGCCATGAACACGTGCAGGCCGCCGCGGGCAACGGGCACCTGGCGGCAGCGCAGCTGCTGATTGAGCGCGGCGCGCACGTGGACGCCCAGGAGGAGGCGCAGAGGACCGCGCTCATGCTGGCGGCCGGTGCCGGTGCCGCCGCCGTCGTGGACCTGCTCATCCGCTGCAGGTGATTCCTCGGGTCTGGGCTAGGGTTGACCACCTCAGGTTGTGCACGCGGAAAGCCGCGCCACCAGTCAGCACAGCGTTCCTCCTTGAGGACCACGTGAGGACCCGATGCCTCGCGCACGCTCTGCAGGGCCAAGCCGTACGCGCGCGACCGGGACGGCCAGACGGCGCTCATGATGGCGACGGGCCGCGGCGACGTGGACACCGTGTCGGTGCTGCTGTGCAGCAAGGCGGACATCACCACGCAGGACTACGCCTCGCAGAACGCGCTGTGCAAGGCCGCCATGAACGTGCGCGCAATGGCCGCGCAGGCACTGCCGGCGTTCGTGTTTCCGGACATTCCTTGCCCCACATGTACAGCTGGTGTGGGTGCGGGTCGCGTGCGTCGCGTGTCGCAGGGCCACTGGCACATTGCCGAAATGCTGATGCTGGGTGGCCTGGAGCCCGACGAGCTGGACGGGGACCACCGCACCTGCCTGCACCTGGCGGCGGCGGGCGGGCACGTCACCACCATCGCCAAGCTCGTCCAGTTCGCCGTCAAGTGAGCAAGGAAGCAAGCGCTTCTGCCCTGCGCCCGCAGGCAGTGCAGCGCAGCGGCTGCGAAGCAGTTTGAGATGGTCATCTGAGCGCTGCGTGCCGTGCCGCCCGGGCCTTGTGGCAGGGGCACGCACCTTCGGGACGCGGCGCGGATGAGGTCCGGCATGAGCGGCAACCGCGACGACGTGCCCGGCGTCACCATGCCCACGCATATCCGCGCCGAAGTGGACCGCATGCTCGGGGAACGGGTGAGGCGCGATGGCGGCTGTGCGTGGCCAGCCACTGCCGCTTCTGCCCATCCTGGCAGTGCATTCAGGCGTCCGCCCTCATCGTCCCACAACCAGCAACGCACTCGTTTCTGTGTTGCGTTGCCCTGCAGCTGGACGCGCTCAGCCAGCAGGCGCCAGCGGCTCCCAAGCCGCCAGCAAGCAACGCCGCTCTGCCCAACGGTGCAACGGCCAACGCGCCCGCCTCTCCCATGCCCAACAACGCTGCTGGCGCTGCCGCCGCTGGCCGTCCCCAGCAACAGCAGCAGCAGCAGCTGGCGCTTCCCAAGTCGCACATGAACGAGGTCATGCGCGAGCTGCTGATTGGTGCGTGGGCTTGGAGCTCTAGGCCTGAGGACATGCCGCGTTGCGGGCCAGCGACGCTAGCACTGCGCGAAGGAACGCCCTCAAGAGTGCTGCACTCGTGAGGGCCGATGCACGCAGGCATCTCGGTGCGCGCGCGGCCATCCGCTGCCGCGGCGCCCACGCGGAGCCCGCCTTCGCCCACCAAGGCCGCCCCAGCGCCCAAGCCGACCTCACCAAGCAAAGGTCTGGCTGCATATCACGGGTGGAGCTTGCACTCGCCTCGTCACCACGTGCGAGCACGCGCGTGCGAGGCACCTCGGTCGTTTCGGCGGTGCGCAGGCGATCGGCAGGACCCGCAGCGAGCTGTGGCGCCTGCCGGAGCGAGCGCCAACGGCGCCAGGCCACCCAGCAACCCGTCCGCTGACCAAAGGCAGCAGCTGGGCAGCTGCGAGGGTGAACGTGGCGGTGCGGGCGACGGGGCGGACGGCGCGCCGCCGCGGTCCGTCTCTCCCGACACGGGGGCGCGCCTCGCGCTCGACAGCCTCAGGCTGCTCTTGGGCAACGTCAGCCACAGCACCAAGGTGCGGCACCCCCGAGACCTCTGCCTGCGCATGCAGCGCACCCACCCATGAGCGTGCCAGGCGCCTGAGCTGACCCTCGTTGCCCACCCTCCTCCCTTGTGCTGCAGGCGCGCACCTTTGTGTGCCGCCGCGACAAGTTCGGCCTGACGGCCGGCGACCTGGCCGTGGACCAGGGCCACACGCAGCTGGGGCTGCTGCTCCGCGACTTCCAGCAGAAGCCGGCCGTGGGCGGCGAGCGCAGGTCCGCCGGCGGGACGGTCGCCTTTGCCGGAGCCTCGGGCATCCTGCCGTCCGGCCTGAGCAACACGAGCGTCGCGGCGATGCTCCAGGAGCAGCAGGCCAAGGAGAGGCAGCGCCTCAGCGCCGGCTTGTCACCGCTTGGTTCGGACGCGCCTGGCCCCATGACCGCGAGCGGCGAAGGCGCCGGCGCTACGGTGAAGAGGGTGGGCCCGGCGCTGGCAGCCGCGCAGGCGCCCTCACGCCTCAGCGTCAACGCAGGTGAGGGCCGTGTGCCGCGTTTTGTGCGGTTGAGGCGAAGAGTGTGGGTGCGGGGACGGGCGCACCAGGGGGGAAAAGATGCGCCGCTGCTGTCTGCGCCGCAGGTGCGGCAGCGGGGCAGCTCCCAAGCCCCGGTGCGGGAGCCTTGCCCTCTCGCCTGGGCATCGTCGTGCCTGCCAGCCCGAGCTCGCCGCACGGCACGCAGGCCTCAGCGACGGCCTCACCACAGCAGGTGAGGGTGAAGATCCAACCGCATGCCACCGTTCTGCCCGCGCTTTGGCTTGCCACGCTGGCGTCGACCCGGCATTGTGTGTGCCTGCCCACACGTGACGCTGCAGAGTGCCGCCAGCCCGAGCCCTGGGCACAGGATGAGCACGAGCGGGGCGGCGCACGCGTCGCCGGCGCAGCACCGCCTGCTGCACTCGCAAAAGCGCACGAGCACCGCGGGCGGCGGGGGTTCCTTCAAGCGGCAGAGCCACGCAGGCGGTGGCGGCGGCCTGGGAGGCGGCAGGGCCAGCATGGGGGGCGCGGCCCTGCCCCGGGGCCGGGGCGCGTAGTCGGCCGCGCGTCTGGCGGCAGTGGTCTATCCTTTTGTCGCCGCTGTCGTAGATGGATGCCAACCTGGTCCAGGCGGAATGCCAGTGAAATGAGCGCTGCGCTGACAAGCACGGGGCGTTGCAGGGAGCGTTTGCTTGCACGTGGCGAGGGAATGCACTGAAGCCAGCAGGGCAGGCCCCCTTGACCCCAACGCAGAGTCCTGCAACATGCTAGCTAGCCAGCATGCGCTGGGGCAGCCACGGCTGACGATTGGCAGCAGCAAGCGTCCGCGAGGCCAAGGTGCATCCGTGGAAGCATGCGCCCCAGCGCGCGTCGTTGAAAATGAGCGGGGCTTGTGGGCCGGCGCTGCGCCGCGCAGGGCATGAGGAGCTCCCCAACACGTTCCTTTTGTTCTAAGTGAGTGTGCGGTCTGCGTGTGGCAGCCCTTGAGACTAGTCCTGAAAGCAAATCGCGACGTGATCAGTGTCCCAGCAGCACCAGCAAGGACACGAGAGTTTTATGTGCGCGTGTGGCCCTCCAGCCACCCAAACTGCAAGCTCCGTCCGCAGCACCAGCGCCAGGTAGTAGCTGCACGTGCAGCTGCTACGCGGTGGCCTCAGCGGTCCCCAGAGCCCACACTCAGGCTCCACAGGCTGTGGGCAGCCAGGGCGTGGGTACGAATCAGTCGTCGTACTCTGCCGCCAGGTGCAGCACGCTCTTGTAAGCGTCCACGCCCGACACGCTCATGCGCCGGCTGTTCTGCTGGGCCGCGCTGGCCTTGAGCTCGTGCACGCGCGAGGCGCGGCTCGCGCCGCTGGCAAAGAGCGCGGTGCGCGGCGAGGGGTCGGCGGCGAGCGCGCTTGACTCGCTGCTGACGCGGGGCCCGGCGCCGCCGGCCAGCTTGGAGGGCTTGCGGCCGCCCGCAACGCCGCCATGCGCGGCCCTGCGAGCGTGCGGTGCAGCATTGAAGGGTTGAGGCGCCTGCCACCGTGGCGCCAACCTCTCCGGTCGGAGCCAGGGCAACACGCGACGCAGCGCCCTCACTTGGTCGTCTTGTCGCGGCGCGCGCCCTTCCTGTGCATGGAGCCGTGCCCAGAGAGGGGGCTTGCGGGCCCGGCAAACGCTCCCGCATCGTCATCGTCGCCGGCGGGGCTCAGGGCGTCCAAGTCATTGCCCACGCCAACTGCACAGGCACGCCGCATTCGCGTGCACAGCGCGGTGCAGAGAAGGCCGAACGGCACAGCGAGCCGTCAGAGCGTGTTGCTGTGCGGGCCGCCTCACCTGGCCGAGCGCCAATGGCCTCGTCCGCGTCGCCGCCCAGTACGTCGTCCGCGCCCTCGCCGGCGGCGCCGGAACCGCTCCCGTCGGCCTGCGCCGCGCCGCCGCCCGCCGGCGCCTGGCTGGAGCCCTTGACCGACGCGCGGTGCAGCGCGCCTGCGGGCGACGCACCCACGCATGCACAGGGTTGGCACACCGCCGCAGACAGGGGCTTGCAGCCAGACTGCGGAGCCCTCAGCTCAGCCCAGCTCAGCATGCTGGGGGCGCTGGGCTGCTGCGCAAGGGGAGAGCAAGACGGGCGCGAGGGAGACAGGGCAGGGCGTCTCACCGATGAGGTCCCCTCGCTGCGTCTTGTGGCAGAACTTGCGCAGCAGCCTAGCCAGCTCCAGGTGACCCGACTCCTGGGCCAGGTCAGCGGCCGTCAGCCCGTACTTGTCGTTGATGCTGGCAAACTCGCGCACCTGCCGTGCACGCACACGCACGCACACCGCAACACGTCTTTTGCGTGAGGTACACGGCTGGCACGGAGTGCCAAGGTGCAATGGAGCGTAGTCGAGCTGCGCTGCAGGCATGGTTGGGGCTTGCGAGGGCGCACCGACTGGAGGTGGGCGTAGGCCAGCAGCAGCTTTAGCTCGTCCATGGGGTCGAAGTCGTCCATCTCGGACTTGCTGTCCTGGCTGCCGTCCATGCTCACACCTGCGCAAGGTGGCGTGCAGCGTGGTGGTCGTGCAGGGGGGATGGCAAGGTGGCGGCTCGCCGAGCAGGCTGTGGGCAAGAGTTGGTGCCAGCGTGCCCGGAGCACCGCACCTCGTCAGCTCATTGTGAGCGTGCTTTCCCGTGCTCACCTGACGGCCCCTGGTCCTTGGCCATGCGGCTGAGGCGCATGCTGGGCTGCCGGCCCTGGTTGCTGGGCAGGCGGCCCATCACCATGGAGCCTGAACGGCCCACGGGGGCGCCCCCTGCTCAGCACACGCAGCAGCGGAAGCAGGAAGAGCTGAGCAACCTGTGCGTCGTTCGTGACCCTGGCGGCAGCGATTGCGCAGCTAAAGCGCTTGTCCCAGCGCGCGCACCGCCGTTGTTGCTGACTCGGTTCGCCGCGGCCACCATGGCCAGGCTCGCAGACCGCGCTGTCCCGCCAGCAGAGGGCGCGCCGGGCTTGTTGGCGCTCGAGGCGTTGAAGGAGGGCAGGGCGCCCTGGTACTGCCGCGTGGTGCCTGCAGGCGCGCGTGTGCAGCATCACAGGCCCGCGTTGCGCGAGCGTCACGGAGGCTGAGACGCCGCTGCACCGCAACCAAGCTCACCGAGCAGCAGCTCGCGCATGCCCTGGTCCATCGCGTCCCCCGCCTGCATGCCGGCGTGGTTCTCGAGGTTGGTCAAGCACACCTCGACGCCCTGCGCGTGCGGTCGTGCAGAGCGTGTGAGGCGCGGGTTCACGCGTTGCCTGGGCGACGCGACCGGCCGTGCGGGAATGCAGGCGCGGGGCTCACTCTGGCGGCCAGCACTTGGTCGACCTTCATCTTGATGTGCTGCGGCACGCCGGCCGTGTGGATGTCGTGGATGGCCTTGCCCAGGTTGCCGCCCGTGCTGATGCGCTGGCCGGCGCGCATCTCCACACCCCTGCAGGCGAGTGCCGCCGCGTGCGACAGGCCGTGAGCCCGCCTGGCCCGCGGTCCGCGCGCAGAACCGATCGCCCGGCGCTGCGGATGCCGAGTCGCGTCGCACTCGCACCTGGCCTGGAAGAGCAGCAGCAGCGCGCAGGCAGCGGCGTGGCCGGCCGCGGCCGCCAGGTGCAGCGGCGTGCGCCCGTCCAGGTCGCGGATGGTCATGTCTGTGTTCTCGACCAGCAGCATCTCCATCACCATGAAGTGCCCCTGCACGTTTGACGAAGCGCACGCAGCAGAAAGGGTCGCTGCGCTCGACGCCGCCGCCGAAGGGGAGAGGAGGCATCGCGAGCGAGGAGCCGCCCGCCCGCCCGCCAGCCTTCGCACATGCGCGGCCGCCTTGAACATGGCCGTCTGGTTGTTCATGTCGAGGCTGTCCACCTCGCACTTGTACGACAGCAGCACGTAGACCGAGTCCATGTCGCCCGTCGAGCACGCCAGCATCAGCGCGCTGCAGCCGTCCTTGTCGCGGATGTTGGAGCGCGCGTGGCAGCGCAGCAGCAGGTCCAGCGCGGCGGGTTGGCTCGCCACGGCCGCGTACATGAGCGCGCTGCGCAGGTCGCTGTCCACCGAGTCCGCCGACGCCTTCTTCTCCAGGAGGATCTGCATCGACGCCAGGTTGCCGGCCGCGGACGCCACCATGAGCGGCGTCACCTGCGCGGGCAGCACGATGACGAGGTGAGGACGGACGAGGTGGCTTCGAAAGGCGCGAGCGCCGCAGGGTCAGTCCCCCAACAGTGGCGGCGGCGCAGCGCACCCGCTGCAGGTCGTAGAAGTTGGGGTTGGCGCGGCCCTGCTCCAGCAGGCGCAGGCAGCACTGGTAGTGCCCGGACTTGGCGGCGTGCCACAGCGCCGACCGCCCTTGCCAGTCCTGCGCGTTCCAGCCGCCGCAAACACCATGCCGCTCACATGCCCATCCCAGCACCACGCGCCACGCGCCAGTGTGTGTGTGTTGGATTTGCATCTGTTTGGACACCTCGGCGGGGTCAGAGCCCAACTACCGGGCGTATCAGATGGCCAACACGCACGTGCGTGTGGCATGTCGCTCACCGCAGCGTCGACGACGAGGTCCCTCTGCACCAGCAGCATCTCCACAATGTCGACGTACCCCAGCGAGGCCGCCACCGCCAGCGCGCGCAGCCCGCACCGCTGCGGGCGCGGGCGCGATGAGCGAGCCAAGCAGCACGTCAGGCAAAGCAACAACGCAGGGCCACAGCATCCCCTCCTGGCACGCAGCGAGGGGGCTGCAGGCGGGCTGCCCCTGGCAGGGCGGGCGCGGCACGCACCCCTTCCTCCTCCAGGATGCTGGTGGGCACCACCGTCATGATGGCACGCGCGCACTCGGTGTGGCCCAGGCTCACGGCCAGGATCAGCAACCGCTCTTCCCCCTGCGTGCATGGGCGGCCGTGTGGCGTCCACGGCTGCTAGAAGTGCAGGGCGCCGGGAAGGAGGAGAGCGGGACGGGCAGCAAAGGAAAACACCGCTGTGTGTGTGTGTGTGGTTTTTGCATCTGTTTGGATACCTCGGCGGGGCCGGAGCCCAGCTACCGGGCATATCAGTTGTGTGTGGGCTGGACACCACCCCCATGCCCAGGGCTGTCGCTCAGGCGCACCCTCATGGTGGACCCGCCCATCTCTAGCGACCAGTACACAAGCTCGTGGTCGTTGCGCTCAGCCGCGTCAAAAGCCGACGTGGTGAGCGGCGGCTCCACCTGCGCAGCACAGCACGCACAGCACGCGCAGCACAGCTCAGGAGCCGAGCATCCAGCATCCGCGCACGCACGCTGCCCTTCCACCTGCGGCCTCCCTCGCACCTTCATCCTCAGCATCTCCTTGGAGCCGCCGCCCATGCCGTTGTGGTTGCGGTACTCCATCTGCGCGGGGGCGAGCAGCGCGACGTGTGCGCGGGCGGCAAGCAATGGCCGTGGCATCCGGCGCAAGGGGGCGCACGGCTAGGGGCCGTCCAAACAAGGCGCCGCAGGCCAGGCAGCACACGTGCACACACGCAGCGCTCACGATGAGGTCCTTGGCGTCCTGGAACCGCCGGAGCTTGAGCATCACGTCCAGCGCCCCGGCGATGGCCTCGATGCACGTGACGGAGCTGGGCCCTTGCATCGTGTCCACCACCTGCCGTCCACGCCCCACCACACGCACAGTTCGCTTGGTGACTCCTCTGCACGGGTATTCTTGCGGTTTTGCCCCAGTCGCGTTCACACGGCGCGGCACCTCAGTTTGCGCACCTTGATGACGCACTGGAAGGCGACGAGCGCCGCCTCCAGCTCGTGGCCCTGGAGCAGCCCATGGCCCGTGTCTGCGCAACCCACACCGCGCGCAGCTGACGTCAGTTTGTTCCGTGTGCGGCGCGGAATTCCTGGCAAGCGACCAGCACAGCAGCGGCAACCGCTGGCCCCACCGCCGCCAGCAGCACAGGGCAGCCTCACCCAGCATGTGGAGCGCCAGCGCCATGACCTGCTTGTGCCATGACACCAGCTTGGCGTCCTCCTCCGCCACCCTCGCCGCCGCCCCGGCCTTGCCACCCGCCGGCGTGCCGCCCTCCCCGTCCTCGCCCGCGCCCGCCGCCCGCCCGCCCTCCCCGCCGTCCTTGGAAGGGGGCGCGCCGGCGCCACCGCCGGCGCCGCCTCTGGGCGGCTCGGGCGCCGACGCCCGCCTGGCGCGCCCCGCCCGCCCCTGCTGCCCGTCTCCCGCCGGGCCGGCGCCGCCGCCAGACTTGCTGCCGTCCAGCGGAGGGAGGTGCACGCGATTGCTGGGCCGGCCCTCCACCGAGGGCACCGGTGAGTTGCTGGTGGGCGCCGGGGAGTTGCCCTTGGGGCCGCGGAGCCGGCCAAAGCCCGTGGACCTGAACCCGGGGGGCTTTCCGCTGGGGTCGGCGGCCGCGGGCAGCGCGGAGGGTGCGGCAGGGTGTGGGTTGGGCGCGCCGCCGTTGGCGGTCTCGCGGTCCGAGGCGAACTGGGAGAGGGCGTTGCGCCGGTACCGCTGCACGAGCTGCGTGGCGATGTGCGCGGCCTCGCTGATGATCTTCTCCGCCTCGGAGGGCCCGTGGTCCCGCGCCCGCTGCTTCTGCGCAACAACACGCACGAAGTGACGATGGGGGGCCAGTGTTAGCAGTTCTGCACGACGCAGGAACCGCCTGCACGAGCTGGCAAAGCGGCGCGTGATTGAAATGGGTCGAGGGCGCGCACCTGCCGGAGCTTCTCGCGGGCGAAGGCGGTGCGCGGCGTGCCGGCGGGCGCGTAGGGAGCGCTGGGGTTGGAGCCAAGCACGTTGGTCGACCACTGCAGCTTGGCCACCTGAGCCAGGTCCTCGGTGCCTGCGCACGGCCAGGACGAGGGAACCATGCGTGCACGGACACGCTGAGGCTTGGCAGCGAAGGTGCCGGCTGTGAGCGGAGCAGCTCGGTCGATCACGCAGCGGGCCAGCTGCGCACGCACTCTGTGCTCCGTCTGCGGCGCCGGACGTGCTGCCCATGGCGCGCCGCGGCGTCGACGCGTTGGACACCTCGGGTCGCGCCGTGGGGCGGAAGGGCACGGTAAGGCATCGCGCGGTCAGCACCTCGGCGAGGCGGCAGTTGACCTGTGTGCGTTGCGCGAGACGGGCACGCCACGCTTCGGTCAGCCTGCGCACAACCCGATGAAAGTGATCTCTGCGATCGTCAGGAGCCTCTGCGCGACTCGCCTCGAAGGCGCGGCCGCCCATGCGCCGGTCTTCGGCCGCCTCCGTGTCCTCTGGCGCCTTGGGCCCAGCAGCGCTTCCAGCGTCCTTGGCCTTGGCCTGCTGCACGCGCAACGCCCAGCCAGGACCAACCCCGTAGGTCTGAGGTGAGGTCCGGGCACGAGCGACTCTCTGCGAAAGGCAAGCCGTGCCGCGCGGCGCCGCACCTGCAGGTCGCCGCTGACGGCGGTCGAGTTGAACTTGATGCGCAGCGCCGGCGCCAGCAGCCGCCGCATCATCTTCTCGGCTGTCTTGAGGTCGCCCAGCGCCTGCGCAACCCAGCGGCGTCACCAGGGGCTGCTTCTCCGCTTCACGCCTCGCAGCTGCAGCCTCTCAGCAGTGGCGCCCACCCTCACCTGCAGCGAGGTGGCCTGGTCGCAGCACGCCTCGACCCAGACGCGTGACTCGCGGCCGTACCAGCGCACGATGAGCGACCGCGCCTGCAGGCGTGCATCACCATCCTCACCCAGGCGTCACGCACGCAGCGTCCATGCCACGGGCAGGGGAGCGTATGATGAGCCCGTTCCTCAGCTTCCTCAGCCGCACCTGCGTGAACCACGACACGGCGTCTCCGTGCAGCAGCTGCCGCGCGCAGCAGCGCCCCAGCGCGATGAGCGGCTCGATGCAGCGCGGGTGGTGGCCCCCGCCGAGCAGCGCCTGGTGCGACGCCAGCGCCTTGGTCAGCGCGGTGGTGGCCTCGCCTAGGCGGCCCACCTGCACATACACGAGTCAGTGGTGGGGAAGCAGACTTCTTCCGCGAACCGCTTCAAAGCACGTGCGCACCACACCGGCCAGCAAGCGCTGCGAGCGCCCACCAGAGGGTGGCGTACAGAGCGCAAGGCGTGTCGCCCTCGCCCTGCACCCCACGCACTTGGATGAGGCTCTTGCCAAGCGCCAGCTGCACTGCCGCCATCTCAGCCTCCATCCGCTGCGTGGCGCCCACGCCGCCGGCGCCGCCGCCGCCCATCTCGGTCGCGCGGCCCACGGCGCCACCGCTGGGCTCGGCCCCCAAGCCTTGCGACGCGCCTGCAGTGCCCGCACGCGGGGAAGGGAGGGCCGGCGAACGCAGTGAGGGACCTGGACCCTGGTTGAGCGGGTGGTGCGCGACGACAGGGCCAGCGTCCGCACCCGACGGCTCCCACGGCAAGGGCGATGCAAACGCCACACCGCCGCCGCCATCCGCCACCACTGGCGTCAGCAGGCCTGAGCCCGGGTGCGGCGAGTCAGGGTAGGGCGACATGAGGGCGCCCCCGAGGGGTGCGGGGTTGAAGGCCCGCTCCAGCCGCACATGCAGCGTGGTGGCCAGGCTCTCGGCCACGGCGTGCTGCGAGCACAGGCGCACACAATTGCGTGTCCCGGACGGTGAGGTGCCGAGCGCTGGCAGCGCTCAATTTCCACAGGCTGACTGATCCAGCGGTGTGGCCCAACACGGCGATCGCCAGGGGTGCCATGGTGGCATGGGCGCAAGGCTGAAGGCGGGCGGGCACCCACCTGTCCCGAGGCGGTGAGCACGTCCCACAGCCGCACGCCCAGCTGCACCGTCACGCGGTGCAGGCGCCCCAGCACGCGCTCCGCCGCCTCGTACCCCTTGCGCGCCACCAGCAGCGCCTCCCGCGTGCGCGCCTGGGCCATCTGCGCGCGCCCTCAGGCAGGGACCGGCACACACTGTGTGCCCCGCAGCGACACCGCGGCACGGCGCGACGACTCAGGGCAGCGCATCACGGCTGCCAGGGGGAGGTCGAAGCAAGGACGAGGGCACCAGAGGGCGTGCTCCACCACAGGCACGCACCAGGCTGTCTGTGAGGGTGAGCAGCGCCAGCCCGAGCTCCATGGCGCTCCCGTGCGAGCCGGCGAGGCGGTAGACCAGCGTGCGCCGGAGCAGCACCTCGGCATCCTGGGGCCGCCCGTCCAGGTGGTACAGCACAGCCGCCTGGCGCGTGTGGCTGCGAGCGTGCGTGGGCCAGCAGGTGGGCGGGCCGGGCGCGCTCACAAAAAGGCGCGAGGCCGAAAGGGATGGCTGCAGAGGTGCAGGTGTGTGTGCGAGGCCAGAGTCGTGCTCCGCTGCACGACTCACTAGAGGAAGGCGTTGGGGGAGGGGTGCGTTGTGTTGAGCATGCGCTGCGCGCGCTTGGCCTCGCGCTCGCAGCTCGACTTGAGCGCCGTCTTGAGCACCCTGCCGGGGCACGCACAAAAGGACAAGTCGCAGGACACGTGGGCCGAGTGGGGATGTGGGGCGAGCAAAGCCTGCGAGCAGTGGCCGTCCTGTGGGCTGACCTGTTGACTTCGGCCAGATCGGCGAGGAGCATGGCCGGCGCCCTGGCCTTGCGCTTGGCCTTCTTCTCCGGCTGCGAGTTGGCGGCTTGCTGCCCCTGGGCCGCCACACTGTTGCGCCCAAAGGGCGTGTTGAGGGCGTTGCCGAGGCTCAGCGCGACCTGCGCTGCCGCTGGCGCGGCGGCGGGCCCCGCTGCTGCTCCGGTGCTTTCGAGGGCGCCGGACGCCGCGGCCTGGGCCGCGCGGAACGTCTCGAGCAGCGCCTCGCGCTCGGCCTCGTCCGCCGCCTCGGAGCGCATCACGTCCAGCGTCGAGAAGAGCTGCGTGCAACAGGGAGCGCATCACACCAGGAGCTCGTCGCGAGTGGCTTCGCTGTAGCCACGTCTCCTCCTTCTCGCCACTGCCTCACCTCGGACACGAGGGTGGTGGCGCGCGTCTCATTCATGAGCACCACGAGCTTGCTGTTGGTCGGCTGGTAGCGAACGGCGCACCACATCTCGTACAGCATCCACGTCCTGCGCAACGGCGCCGGGCCGTCCACAAGCGACGGTGAGGCTTGCGCGTCGCGCACCGACACGGCGGAGGGAGGATGGCGAAGCGCACGAGACGCAAAGCGCGGCGCGCACCTGTTGAGCGCCAAGCCGTCCTCGTCGAGCACGACGAGCGTCTGCTGCGTCTCGGACGAGATCTCCTGGACCATCTGGACCAGCAGCTCGGGCTGCGCAGACACAGTCACGGGACATTGTCAAGTACACGCGTCAAGCAGTGGAGAGGCCGTCGACGCGCGCTCGAGCCCGTTCCTTGCTCGGGCCACGTCCTCAACACGCGACCGGACATGTGCAGCTCACCTCGCACTTGACGTGCTGGTCGACGGCCATGAAGTCGAGCCAGAGGTACACCCTCTCGGGGTCGAGGCTCTGCATGTCGAGGAAGTGCCGGGTGAGCGCCGAGACGAGCGCGAGGAACGACCCCGCCCACCTGCGACAGCGCCACGCACGCACGCACACACGACCACCTCACGAGGCCGCCTCCCACGCGCGCCTTCCCACGGGGCTGCGCTCCCGCTTGCGCCTGCACCAACCCGCCACCATCTGCCTGACCGGCCAACCCGGCATCTCCCAGGTCTCTGGCGACCGCAGATGGGCGTCGGGCCGGCACGACCGCACCAGCGGGCAGGTGCTCACTCACATGTGGCTGACGAAGTAGCGCGGCGTGGAGACCACCGCCTCTGGCAGCAGGTCCAGGAACAGCAGCCCCGTGCCCGCCGTGCGGGGCTTGATGTACCGGTCCACCACCTGCGAGCACCGCACCCGACGCCCACACGCTCGCATTCCCCTCACACAACTCCCGCCGCTCACGACTCACTCTAATCAGCGCGCTTGCCGCGACTTTCACGTCGCACGCGCTCACCTCGGCGGTGGACAGCGCGCGGGCCAGGTCCTTGCCCAGGTCACTCGTCACGAGCCCCGCCAGCGTCTGCAGGAAGGACAGGCACACGCCCAAGCGCGAGGGCTCCGGCGCCTCGTCAAGCGCCGCCGCGCCGCCCTGCACCAGCAGCTGCTGAAGCTCCACCGCGCCACCGCCGCCGCTCGCCGCCGCCGCCGCCGCGGGTGCCGCCGCCTCTGACGTCGCCGCTGCGTCCAGCTGCCTGGGCGACGCCTGCGCGGCGCCGCTGCCGTCGGCGCCCCGGGCCGCGCGGCGCTGCGCCAGGCTGCCCCACTTGCGCGAGAGCACGACCGTCGCGTGCGCTGCGCCGCCCTGTAGGCGGCTGGCGCGCCGGGCGCGCGTCTGCTCGTCCTCGTCGTCCAGCCGCACCTGCCCCGCCGAAAGAAAGCAAACAAGAAAAGGGGACACCGCGTGGTTGAGGAAGGTCAAGGCTGGGCCGTGCGCCGCCCGACCTGACGTGTCTGGTGCGAGCTGCGCGCTCCCAGTCACCGCACCTGGCCCGCCGAGGCCGACCAGGGGTCGCCCGTGGAGCCCGGCGAAGCAGCGCCCTCCAGCGCGTTGCGCGCGCGGGAGGACGCCTGCCGGGCCATGATGTACGACTTCTGCTTGGTCAGAGGCGCCAGGTTGGCGCTCGCCGCCGCGTCGGGGTCGCCGCCGCCGCTGTGCGTGGCGCGGAGGTCATGCGTGCTGGGCTGGCGGCTGAGCGAGCGGCGCGTCGGCGGCGCCGCGGCGCTGGGGCGCGTGGTGAGGCCGCCGCCTACCGAGGCGCGGGTCTTGAGCGGGGCGGCCGAGGTGGGCCGTGACGCCCGGCCTTGCCCTCTTGCGCTGGCTGACACGGGCCTGCGTCAGCAGCCCCGCCGCAACCAACCGCACATTAGTCAGGGTTTTGGCATGGCCACGGATGGGAGACCAGCCACGCAGGCGCACAGCGTGAGAGCGCGCCCGCCCACCTGCTCGACGACGTCCTGGTGTTGAACGAGGTCGTCCTCCGGCGCGAGGACCTCGGCCGCAGCGGAGGGTCCTCCGCCGCGCTCGCTTCGCCTGCTGCCGCGCCGCCCTGCTCCGCCGCCTCGCCGCCGTCCTTGCCCTCGCCCTCCCCCTCGCCATCCTCACTGCTGCTCCTGCTGCTGCTGGTGTCAGAGTCCAGGTGCTGCCCCCGCCTGCTGACCAAGCTGAGGTTGCTCATGGGCCGCGTGGGCGAGGGCGCGTCGCCCGCCGCCGCGTTGAAGATGGCCAGCGCCGCCGCCGCCGCCACGCCCGACCGGCTCACCCGCCCGCCCCCCGTGATGCCCAGCGCCGCCGTGCTGGCCAGCACCGCGCCCGCCTGGCGCTGCCGCGCGCCGCCGCCGCCGCCGCCTGTCGCCGCCCCCATCATCGACATGCTGCGGGCCCGGGCAAACGCGTGCGCGCCCCCGGGGAAGCCGCCGCCGGGCATGTCGAGCCCTTGGATGGGGCTGGTGCCGTTGAGTGAGCCGCGGGCCGACGCCGAGACCTGCCCGCCCCACCCGCCGTGCACTTCGTGGAAGGAGCTGAGGCGCGAAGCGGCGGCGGCGCGGCGCGGGTCGGGCACGCCGCCACCCGGCGCCGGCGGTTCGTCGTCTTGCCCATCCTCAGCGTCCGCCAGCAGCGGCTCGCCCTCGGGCAGGCCGTGCAGCGAGTTGATGTGGCTGATGGGGCGCGGCGCGCCGCTGGGGCCGTCTACGGGGCCGGCGTACGTCTCCCGTCTGCCGCCGGGCTGGAAGCGCGACGAGGGCGCCTTGTGGACGCCGAGGCTGGAGGGCGCGCGGGACGAGGCGCGGGCCGAGGGCGGCTGGCGCGCGGAAAGCGGCGCGCCGCCGCCGCCCTCGGCTTGCTGCTGCTGCGCCAGCGCGGCTGTGAAGGAGGGGCGGGAGCGGAGCCCGCCGCCGCCGGACGCGCTGTCCCGGCTGGCGAGCGCTTGGGGAGGCGGGGGAACGTGCAGGGCGGCCTGGCTGGCGCTGTAGCCGTTGCTGCGGCGGCGCGCCGAATACAGCTCAACCGCCGCCGCCGCCTGGGAAGGAATCGACAGAGGCACGGGCCAGAAGAGAGCCATGCGTAACGCACAGAGGCAGCATGCAGGGGAGGCGCTGCTCTTGTTTGAGCGCACGCCTGCGCCACACCTGTTGTTGCTGTTGCTGCTGCAGCTCGGCGATCAGTCGGGCCTCGGCAAGCGCTGCGTGCATGGCCGCCGTGGTGGCCTGCAAGGGACGCAAGGGAGCGCCAGCAGCACCGACCAAACTGCAAACACCGCGCCGCACCGTCCCCTTTGTCACCCAGCAGCAGTGCCTGCAGTGCCTCACCTGCGCCTTGCCCGAAGCCGCCTCAACGAACCGCAGCACCGCCGCCGCCCCGCCCGCCCCGCCCACCCCCGGCTGCGCCTTGCCCGCCGCGCCGCTCGCGCTCGCCCCGCCCTTGCCCAGCAAGCCGGGCCCTGCCGCCGCCGCGGCGGCCGCCGCCGCCGCTGCCTGCGCCTTGGCCTCCTCCTCCGCCGCCTGCCTCAGCATCTCTGCCTCGGCCGCCGCCTCCTCCGCCTCCTTGGCCGCCGCGGCGGTGAGGAAGCGGTCGAGCGCGGGGCCCATGAGGTTGGCGAGGCGCTCAGGCCGGTGCCCCAGGCCGCCGTTGGGGCCGTGGTAGGCCGGCTGGGCGGCGCCGGAGAGCGTCTGCCGGCCCTTGTTGCCGCCGGGGCCGCTGCCGGCGCCGGGCACGGCGTTGGCGCCCAGCTGCAGGAGGCTGGCGAGGTTGCTGGGCGACAGGAGGCTGTCCTGCGGGTGCGTGCGCGCGCGGCACAGGGGGACTCGTCAGGTGGCGCGGCTGTGGCTTTGCTGCCCGGGGTTGCCCTTGCCCTAGAGCCCTAGGGCTCGCCTGCATGAGCATCTCGTCCTCCTCCTGCTGCGACAGGCCGCGGGCGGGCACGGGCCGCAGCGGCAGCGACGCCGCCACCTCTGCGCTCCAGTGGCTGCGGTCAATCTCCAGCTTTGGCAGCACCACGGACTGCCTGGCCAGGGCACCGGCGGCGAGCGCGGCCGCCTGCAACACGAACAGCGGCGTGCACGGCAACCGCGGCCTGACCCCCACCGGGGCAGAAGCACAACGATGCGTCCTTGCGGTCCCCTGGGCCACACTCCTCACGTGCACGTGCTCCTCGGAGAGCAGCTTGCGGTAGCGCTCGCGGAACTCGGACGTGGGCCCGTCTGGCGGGCGCTGCTGCTGCTGGCCTTGCTGGCCCTGCTGGCCAGAGCCCTGCTGCTGCTCTGTGGCGCCCGATGCCAGCTGCTTGAGGTGGCTCTGTGTGTTGGAACAAGCGATGCGGACGTGGACCGCATTTTGACCGGCGGCGCTGCCCCCCCCCCCCCCCCCCCCGCACGAAGACCATGAAGCGCAGAGAGTGCAAGATATAAGCACGCACCAGGGAGAGCACCGCCAAGGCCGTGGGCATCATGGGGTGGTGCCTGCTCTCGGGGCATGGCGCCTTGCAGTGGCGCTCGAGCGGGGGCAGCTCGACGCCGTGCCAAGGGTTCGACGCTGCGAGAGCAGCAGCGCCTCCTCCTGCCGCTCCCGCTCCTCCTGCTGCCCGCTTCTTCCCCGCCATGGCCTCGTCAACCACGCGGGCGGGACGGCGCCAGGGCGCGCCTCCACACTAAGCGATGGAGACTGAGTCGTCGATCCATCGCCATCGCTTGCTGGGGTTCCCTCTTTCTCCCGCCCGGTTTCCCGTACCTAGGCCCGGGGGAGCAGGGAGGAGGGAGAAGGAGGAAGAGAGGAGGGGAAGTGGAGAGGCCAAATCTGCACATGTTGCTGGGCCCATGCGCGGCCTCGGGGGCCCGCCTGGATGCGCGTCGTTCGCAGCATCGGTCAGCACGCGCAGCGTGCACGCACGGGCGGCAGCGAGCTTGCGCAGGGCGCGCAAGCAGAACGGCTGCATCTGCTTTTTCTCCACACGGATGCAACACGCAGAGGGCTGCCCACAGCGTGGTCCACGCCGCTGACGCCTGGTCCCGCAGTCCACACGATCAACCGTTCGTCAGCGCTTCAGGGTCGCTTCAGGGGGGGGTCTCTGCCCCCTGTCTTGTTGTTTCCCTTCTCTCTGGTGGCGGGCCCGCCATTTGCTCGATCATGTCGATCATGTCGATCATGACCATTTTGATAGAGGCTCGCCCCAGCCCAGAGGCCCACACGCACACACACACACTGCATCGCACCATTCACCATTACGAGCTGCAGCGCCAGTGCAGCGTGGCCTGGCTCTGCGCCTGGCCAGGACGTTGACATGCGAGATGCGAGCACGCCACGCCCTCGCGCTTCCGCTCGCGCTGCTAGTGCTTGCAGCTCGCTGCATCGGCGCGCGTGATGCTCCTCGCGTGTACGTCTACGAGCTCTCGCAGGACCTCATGGGCGATGTCGACGGTGCGCCAAGATGCGGCGGTAGTGTGCGCCCTGTCCATCAGCAACGCCAGGGCGCGTGGCAGGGGAGTTGCTGCAGCACCACGTTG
>VFQP010001679.1_pt1 | contig 28110 bp, 44 predicted proteins | sample 3512351 | NCBI WGS metagenome assembly VFQP01 (sample SAMN10412372, study PRJNA504923) | tailings metagenome | isolation source: Relicate 1 Philex TSF1 revegetated site | place: Philippines: Tuba, Benguet | collected 2017-08-29
CACACACACACACACACACACACACACACACACACACACACACACACACACACACTCACACACACACTCACACACTCACACACACCCTCACCCTCACACACAACCTCTGCCTCTTCCAATCCACTGGCCACCCTGTCCTCAGCCCTGTGCAGTGCCTCTGTTGCCCTCAGGAGCTCTTGTCTGTATGCTGTGAGCTGCTGCTCATATGCTGTGACTGCTTTGTGTTCTTCTGCTGCGCTGGTGGTGGTGGTGGTATTGGTTTTATGTAATGTCGCTGTTGTTTCATGGAGTGATGTTTGTGTCGCTGTCGTTGCTGTTTCATGTAGTGTTGTTGTCGTTTGTATCGCATGGTGTGTGTTGCGCTGCCCACAATCACCATCAACAGTATCCCTTTGCATTTGCTCCTGTTGTATATGCAGCAGCTGTGCCTGTGTGGTGCACAACTGGTGCTGTAGCTGCATAGCAAGGTGCTTGTACTTGCGTGCACGTGTTGCTTGTGCTTCGAGACGCCTGCGCAACACACCAACCACACATGCCACACTCTTGCTCATAGTTGCACCAGTGGTGGTGTGTTTTGCAGTTGCATTGCTTACATGGGGTGGTGTTGCTGGGTGTTTGACAGTGCCCACTGCTGTGTTTTTCTTCTGCATGCGTGCTGTGCGTGCTGCGTTTTTGGCCGGCGTTGTGTGTGTGATCGATGATGACCGAGGTGGTACGTTGTGTGCGCGGCTATGGCGTGCGTTGTCTGTGGCCTTTTGTTCGTTGGCTGCTGCTACTTGGTGCTCCAGAATGGTGCAGTGACGCTGGAGTGCTTGCATGCAGTGCTGTAGTGACATGTACTCTTGCTCCCGGGTATGAAGTTTTGCTATATGTGGGAAGAAACACAAGGGGGGCCGAGGTGTACATGTGTGCATGGATACTAGGCATATATTTGTGTCCCCACATCACATCACACACACCTTGCAGCTGCGCATGTGCATCCTCTGCTCGCTGTAGGGCTGTTTGTTGGGTGGTGCATTGGGTCTTGAGCTGTGAACACTTGATGGACAGCGAGGCATGGCGGGTGTGTGCAGCCTCGAGTTGGGCTGTCAATGATGCCACCTGATCTTGCAGTGCTGTACAATGTCGCCTGTGCTGCTGCTCAGCGTGTTCCTGGTTTGGCGAGATGGGTATATGGTAACAAGTTATACAAAAACGTGGGAACCCCACTACCTGTGTGGCATGCACGACACGCAGCTGTTCCGTTGCATTGTCCAATGCGGCCTGTTTGGCAACCAAGGCTGCTTCAAGTGCTTGTGTTTTGCGGGTGTCGTGGCTGGACATGCCATCCCCAATCCCCAGCTCCCGCTCAAAACGTTGCAAGGTGCTGTCAACATCGTCGCCAACATGTGTACCACCACATTGCGGAGTGATCCACGAGGAGCACGACGGTTGAGATGGCAGCAACCCCTTCATTGTGATTCATACAATCTCCTGACTTTACGATCAACAGATTGTACAAAACCTGCTTGTCGTGCACATTGCAAAACAAACTATGGCCCACAGCAACACATGCAAAATGGTTGTTGTACACTTGTTGTGGTGGCAAAAAAAGCTTGAAACATCGTCACTCTACCATACAACCCTCACACTGTATACATCAAAACAAGCACAAAATCCTCACACTGTCAGCAAACGCACAACTGTTGTAGGCAACCGCAAAAACGCAACAACAACGACAAGATTTTTGGCACCGTAGACATGCACCATGCACACGGTGGTTAGATCACAGTCCCATTGGGCACCTCAGTGCCCTTGGTTACAATCAAAATGCCATCCCTGATGTATAAACCCTCTTCAGGCCGGTCCATTTCATGCACCCCATCCTTGTTGATGAGCTGGCAGTTGGCACCCACACGGCAATTTTTGTCAACGATGGTGTTTGTAATGGTGGTGTTGGGACCAATACCCGCAGGTACCCTGTGTTGTTGTGTGTGTTGTTGTGTGGTGTGTTGGTGTGTGGTATTGGTGCTGCGTGTTTGCATTATCCTGCAGGTGTCTGTGTGTGCTTGTGATTGAAAATATCAATGCACATGCACCCCATCATGTTGTTGTTTTCTTTATATGATCCTCCCCCTCCTCCTCCCCCCCCTCATAATAATATCACACCTGCCAGTCTTCAAAATCTCCTCCCGCATAACCTTACTCTCGTAAAAATCACACCCATGCACAATCGCATCACGGATGACACAATTCTTCCCGATACGAACACGATGACCCACCACTGCCGAGTCCACCACACAGGTGTCCAGTATGCTGCCATTACCCACCATGGCATCAGTTAAACGGGCGTTGATGAGCTTGGCGGGGGGGAGGTAACGCTGACTTGTGTACATTGGAAACTGTGATGAGAGGGGGGTGGTTTGGGGTGTGTATGGGTATGCATATGTGTATGGGTATGTACATGGAAATGAACATGTCGATGTGTATACACCACAAAAAACACGACAAATACCAGTACCATACCACCAACACACAACAGCAATTGTGTGTATTTTCACCACAACAAGGTTTACACTACAACAAGGTTTACACCACCACAACAACTCCCAACCCCCCTCATCACACCGCAGGGTCAAACAGGTTGAAGGTGTTGTCATCTTGTGCAATCTGCAAGTTGGCCTCAAAGAAATCTTGAATGGAGTTGCCCAGGTCCACCCAGTACCCATGGTGCATGTGACCCCTGACCTTGTACCTGAGTGTTGTTGGGGATGTTGTCCGGTGTGTTGTCCGGTGTGTTGTTGGGGATGGTGGTGTTTATGTAATTGGGTGTGTTGTTGCAATGGGTGTCAACATGTGATACAGATGGTGTGTGTCAGTCACACACACACACAGACCACAACACACGTACCCCCCCCCCCATACCCTTGTGCAAACATGTTGGGCAACACATCACGAGCAAAATCAGCAGCATCAGCATACTCATCCTTCAACAGCCGCACTAAGAGGTCCTTGTTGAACACATACAACCCCATGCTTGCTGTGTACGAATACTCCTCCTCATTCTCCTCCTGCTGCTGCTGTGTGCTGGTGGTTGCCACTGCTCCAGGGTATGCAGCTGCTGCTCCAGCGTATGCACTGTCCCTGCCACTCCCATTGCTGCTGCTGTATACACCACTTGCACCATTCCCATGAGTACCACCATTCCCACGAGCAGCTACACCATTAGCATTACCATTCGTATTACCGTTACCATTCGCATTTCCATTAGTAATGCCATTGGTAGTAAAACCCTTGCCTGTACTTCCATTGGTGGTGTATGTGCTGCTGCTTGCTGCTGCTGCTGTGAGTGTGGCTGTTGCACTGGTCACTGCTGTGTCACCTTCCTCTGTGTATTCCACCACACGACTGATGCCACGCTGTGATGTGTGATTTGTGTGCATGTGATGTGCATGTTGATGTATGTGATGTGAAGTGGTGGTATATGCAAGTGGTGGTACATGCAAGCGGTGGTATATGCAAGCAGTGGTATATACATACCACACAATACGAAAACACATAATGTACATGCAAACAACAACAACACGTACCGAGCTGCCCCTCACCCCCCCCTCCTGTCCCCCCCCCACTGCAAACCGCTCCACCTCCGACCCCTTGGGTTTCTCCACAAAATCTGTCACCCACCCGTCCTCACTGAGCCTCATCAACCCCAACCTACTCGCCCTGGATGGGGTCACAGACACCCCAGTGCATGCAATCGTCAAATCAGCACCTGACTGCACGTGATCTTGCACCATGCCCATGTAGTCCATTCGGTAGATCTGATCAGCAGCCAAGATGACAACATGCTCGACAGAGCGGTTTTGGCTGTCTTCTAGAAGCCATACAAATTGGCGAATGGCATCTGCTGTGCCTCGAAACCAGGTCTTGTCATTTTGTGTCTGGATTGGTTGGGGGAGTGTGTTGGTGAAGTTTGGTGTGTGAGGGTGCAGTGTGCGATGAAACCATGGAGATGAGAGATAATAACAGCAATAGATTATTGAACAATATACACACTGTGTACACTATAGTATGTTGAATACATTGTGTGCACTACAATACCCACCACGACCACCACCCACCACGACCACCACCCATGCCAAAGAATACCTGTTGTGCAGCAAGGACTTCAATAAAGCTGTTGGGCTGAAATGAACCTGCCTTGTATGCCAGGCTGATGTGGCGGTTGAGCGATTGGGAGTTGAATTGTGTCAGCACATAAACCTTTTTGATGCCGCTGTTCACGCAATTGCTCTGTGTTTGAGGTGGTGCTTGTATGTGTGCCTGCACAAAACAAAGGGCGTGTGTTCCTCCAGTATCCCAACACAACATACCATGGGGATGTCTATCAAACGATAGGAGCCGGCAAAGGAGATGGCAGGTTCACTGCGCCGCTTTGTGAGGGGAAAGAGGTTGGTTCCGGGGCCACCACCGAGCACCACTGCCAGCACACTGTCGGGTGTCGATGAGGGATGATCAAGTGCCATATACGATACTTCCCAATCCTCAAAAACATACATCATACCTGCCAGTGGGAATGTCACGCACGGTGGGCTCACTGGCAAACTCCTCGCCCCTCTGCAACACTGCACGAGGCAAAAACACATGTGTTGCTTTTGATGCTCGCCCAGGTAGCTGTGATTTGCCATGGAATACGGCACTGCTGCCAAAACGTCGTGATGCTGCTAGTTTACGCAAACCATTGGCAGGTGCGCGTGATGCAGTTGCCCTGCAGATATGATTGCTCTTCATATCACAGATCTGGCAAGGCCACGTCGGAATTCAGCTTGCTGCTCTTGCACACCACGCTGTCGGTAATGCGGGGTGACAGACTCTCTCTGGTGATGGCACAGGTGACCGACCACAAAAAGGGATGCACGAGAAAGCGCTGGTGATGGACACGCTGTGGCGCGCCTGCTTTTGTTGCTGTTGTTGTGTGAATGCTAGCGTACCAAGGCACCAAGCAGTCGAAAAGAATGTAACAACTCGTATGTGTGTGTCTTTTCATATGATCACAAAACCACCAGGAGTGCACACCATCCTCTCAATTCCCACCACCCCCCTCACCCCCCCCCTCACCACCAGCGAACTTTGCAAGCACGGCAGCGCCCATGGCACCCTGCTGCTTGGCATACTCGAGTGCCGTCCATCCATGCACGTCTGTTGCATCCACCGCACCCGCGTCGAGCAACACGCGCACCACGTCTTCACGACCATATATGCACGCCCAGTGCAGCGCAGACAGCCCCTCTTCGTCACGTGCCCCCACATCTGCACCATGGCGCAGCAGCAAGCGTGCCACAGACGCGCACGGTGCATAGCACAGCGGGGTACACCCACCACCACTGTCGTCGCGCTCGTTGACGTCGGCACCAGCCGCCAGCAACGCCTCAGCCACCCGCTCCACCGCCCCCGAGGGTCCCTTGCTGAGCAGCGCCACATGCAGGAGGGGGCGTGGGCTTGGTTGCTGCTGCGCAGGTGGTGGTGCGGTGTGGGCATGCGCGCCTGCACGCAGAAGCTGTGCCGCCTGTGACAGCAGTCCATGCTGCAGGGCCAGTGCGAGTGGGGTGACGCCGTTGTGGTCGGGTGCTTGCAGTGCACATTTGTCAGCACCCAGCTCGAGCAGTCGCATCAGCACTTGGTGGTGGGAGGGTGTGCTGCTGCATCGTGGTGCTGCAGGCACCGTGTCGAGCATGCCGTAGAGGGCATGGCCAAGGGGGGTCACGCCCTCATCGTCTGCGATGGTGACGTCTGCGTGTGCGGCAAGGAGCTTGTTGGTGAGCACCACATCCCCCCGCCGTGCAGCATGTGCCAATGCCTGGTTGGGTGTTGTGTGGGTGTAGTGTACATTGCATAAATGTCTCTATGACCATGTCATGCAGAACACAGCATACCGTGCGTCCTGTGTGAGTGTCGCGTGCATTGATGTCTGCCCCTGCAACCTCAAGCACCACCACAGTTGTATCACGCATGGACTGGCTGCGTTCTTTATTCATGGGCACCATGGTGAGTGCAGTGGTGCCATACTTGTCAAACCCATTCACATGGAGCCCTGTGAGCAGGATAGATTTTGTGTTGAATTTTTTTGTATGTGACATGCTGTGTGTGCTCGTTTCCAATGATCATCAACACACATGTGCCACCACCATCCGCCATACCATCACGTAGTAGTACATTGCATGCATCGGCAGCGTCAGCCTCTGCTGCTGTTTGCAAGAGCCCCTCCCATTCCAGTGTGGGTATCAGGTTGAGTGTCTCTGCTGCCATGAGCATGCTGTGCAGTGTGCGTTCCAGTCGAGGAAGCTTGATGAGGGCAAACAGCATGTACGTCAATACTTGCTGTGTCGTGCATTCTGTTGGGCGGTGCACAGGTGGGTGGTATTGCAAGGTACTGAGTGTATACAACCACCCCAGACAACACACCTGCGTATTCAGCATCCATGCGCAACACCGCAGCATTGACGGTGGCATTGGTCGTGCTCATCACTCGCAGCACTGCATCGTGCAGCACTTGAAAGGGGGCCCCTGCAGCAGAGGGGTCGGCATCCAGCAGCAGCAGCAGGCGGTGGGCGAGAACGACGGGGAGCACCTGCATCATGTATTTGGTAACCTCTCCACTGTTGGGGGCTTGGATCAACAACTCCTAGTTGGGGGGGTGCATATATGGAGTACATATAAAGTGGTTTCTTTTACCACACCAACCCAGCCCATACCAATGCGGTGTTGCCATCGCTGTCGGCTGCCAGGACATCCGCCCCACTGTCTACCAGCACCATGACAATGTGGGCAAACTTGCATGGCACCACTGCAAAGCTGGATGCTGCGAGCACTAGGGCCGTCATGCCCTCGGGTGTGTGGGTCCATATCTTGCTGTATGGAGACGTGGGGCTGCCGTGGCGGTCGCTGCGGGGTTGGCCATACGTCTTGTGGTAGGTGACCTCGAGATTAATTGTTGGGTTGTGCAACAGTCGGTCGACCACAGCATCGTGCGCATTCCGGGTGGCCTCCAACAGCGCCAGCATGCCATAACTGTTGTTGCGGGGTGTTGATGTGACACCAGTACATTCATGCGTCACACTCGTCACAAACCTGCATGGCGCGTTGATGTCTAGGTTGCCCACATCCATCATATCAGTGACGGCCTTGTAATTGCCGTATGTAGCCAGCATGACAAACAGGTCCTGCGCATGGGGCACACTGCAGCATGCCTCTATGATGATGCGATACAGACGCACGCTTTGCGTGCTGTATGGGTGTGGGGGGGGGGAAGGCATGATGTGTGTCCCACTGTGCGTCCACCACCAGATGCATGCCAAACGCACCGTGCAGTCACCAGTGCTGCGTTGCCTGTGGCATCCTTTTTCACCACCTCTGCACCTGCCGCCAGTGCAAGGGGCAGCATGTGGGGGCAAAACTCTGCAAGCCACAGCAACATGCGGCTATCCAGTTCCACTGCACGAGCCCCCGATGCAAGGAGCTCACACACTGCAGGACCATTGCATTCCCTGGGTGGGTGGGTGGTGGAGGCACATGAAATTGCGATGAACACACCCCCGGTGATAACACAACCCTCTACACTCATACCTGCATGCAAGCCCCATTGCAGAGACGCCATTACTGATGCTGTTGACATCCACACTCCTGGTGTGGACTGCATGCTGCAGCTGCCTGGGCTCACACGCCAACACATACACATCATGGGGAGGCACGTACTTGAGCCCCCGCGGGGGTGGCACAGCAACCCCCCACCCCGTGGCCAACAGGGGTGGCAGCAGCCGGGGGCTGGGGGCGCTACTGCGAGGGGGTGCATTTGTCCATGGTCGCAATCGACGTATGGGTACTGCTGCTGGTCGTTGTGCATGCTCCCCTGCATACTCCCTGGGTGAGGCTGGGACAGGGGATGCTGGTACAAATGGCATGGCACCAATGTTGAGCGAATTCAGGCAGTGCATGGCTTCATCCAGGGCCGCTGATGTCATACTGGGTGATGCGCATGAATGATGGGGCCTCTGAGGTGTACAATGGGTGTTTAGGGTGGGCTTATTTTCGCTTATGCACGTGTGGAAATCATCCCAGAACACACCTGCTCAGCACATTCATCAGCACAGGATGCAGAGGAGCAGCATGTGGTTGCCATGGACGCCTGTCGGGCTGCACTGGACGGTGTTGCGCTGGGTGGCTCTGGTGTGTCTGACAAAGCAGCATCAGCGACACAACTGGAGGATGCTGTATGGACGGCACCCCCGTTGAGCAGGGAGGATGCAGACAGCAGCATAGACTGCACACGATGCTGCAAGTAGGCGGCAACATGGTGTGCCCCACTGCGCTGTGCAAGTAGCAGTAGCCGAGGCAGGTCAAGCTGCGGGGAGAGCTCCTCCATGAGGTAGGCAAGGGCACTGAGCTGGTCATGCACCACTGCAGCCTGTGTCATCATTGTTGTTGTGTGAACAAGCATTGTTGGTGTATGCAACAACCCTTGCAATATAGTCAACAGACCTCCAGTGGGGACATGCCGTGGGATGGCTCTAGACTGAGCACCACCCCCGTGCGTGATGCAGGCAGCACCTGTCCAAGAAGCTGCAGGCTGGACACGTGTCCATATGCTGCTGCGGCTGCCATGGAATGTCGAAGCAGGTGCGTGCGAGGTGAGGGTAGACAGCTTCCAATGGTATTGGGAGGCGATGCATGCTGTGACACATCTGTTGGCAGTGCTGTAAAGGTTGCATCGTGACCATTCGTAAGCAAGAAACGCACAATGCTGTCATGACCAGCTGCAGCAGCAACTTGCAACGTTGGCACCCAGTGCGTGGTATCACCATGCTGTGCATAGCACCGTGCCCCTGGGGTGTGTATACAAAAGGGGGGAACAAGGTGATGGGTATGCATGGATATCGCATGGACACCGCAAAACGCACCATGCTGCAGGAGCAACTCCACGACTGGCAAATGACCAGCATCAGCAGCCATGCTGAGCGCTGTGTGGCCCTGGTACAATGCATCTATGGTGCTTGGTTGCCGTTGGCACAGGAGTTGCACCACAGACACATGACCAGCAGCTGTGGGAAGTGTGGGGAGGTTGAAGCAACACATTTACGCACATCAATACCGCACAAACAACATACCAGCTGCATGCATCAGGGGTGTCTTGCGAGGCTGTGCCAGCAGGTCGGGCCCACTCTGCAATGCAGCACCGGCGTCACAAAGCAGACCAACACATGTTGCGCAACCGTGCTGTGCTGCAGCCTCCAAGCAGCTCAGCCCTGCAGTCTCACTGTATTGGTTGGGGTCAAAGCCACACTGCAAGAGCGCCTGTGGGTGGGGGGGGCATGTGCATGATGCATGTACACAACAAGTAGTGCGACAGCAACACACCTCAACCATGGTGAAGTCACCCTTGCCAGCCGCCTCCACAAGCAGGGGCATGGTGGTGTCCATGTGGAGCGTACGCAACACCTCGGGGCGCACAGCGCGCAAGACATCCAGCATCAGCAACGCCTGGGTGCCATTGCTTGCATTGAGCATGGTGCACAACCATCCCTGCAGGCTACCTGTGTATTGGGTGGTGTGCTGGGCATGGTGGTGGCATCATGTATACCATGTACACGACCATACTTGGTCGACTTGGTTCAGAGGTGGGGGCACACAGTGTGTTGGGAGAAGCATCTGCTGGCTGCTGCATTGTGGCTGCCGGCACGGGGGTGTCGTGCACAGTGGTCGTAGTGGTCAAGATGTCTGCTGCGGATGGCAGGGATGTGGGCGATAGCTGTGCATTTTGACTGCCCCATGACAACAGCTCCTGCAGGCGTGCTTGGTCATCAGGGCCCAGGGTAGGCACAGCATCTGCTGATGATAGGTGTGTGGAATGCGTGTGTACATGTTGATACACAAACAAGCAAATCAACCACCCCCATACCAGGTGCCAGGGCAGGCTCCAAGCAAAGCAGGGGTACACGAGGCTGCCTTGCAATATTCTCCACCACTGGCTGCAGCACAGCTGGTGGGGAGGCACACAGCGAGGGGGATGTGGCCTCTGCAGCACACAAAGCCTTGACGTCAACAGCAGCTACACACCGGTTCTCCTTGCCACGTGCTGGCTTTTTGCTGCCCTGCTTTTTGCTGGAGTGCCTTGCAGTCAGCTGCTCCTGTGTGTGTGTGAATGATGAAAATATGTGGAGTAACATCACCAGATCACATTGCAACACCACGACATACCTGGCACACACCCCTCGACCCAGTGCTGCGTGCTGTACCACTCTTCTCCGACGCGTCTGCAGTGGACGACCCTGGGTGCACGCGGTGTTGTATTTCTGAGGAATGCGTTGGCGTCGTTGGACACACGTGTGGGTCGCCTCGTCCCCTGCGTTGATTTTGATGGGTAGCTGGGGCTATAGCTGGGACGAGCACCCCTGTGCCGCTGGCTGGTGGTGGGAGCACCAGCGCCCTGTGCTGTCGACCAGACACTGAGACATAGGGGAGCAGTGGCACGGTGGGACCGCGGGGTGGCTGTTGCACAAGCAGGCCCGTGTCCTTGGGAGGAGGGAGGGACTCGGGGGAGGATGATGCAGGGTGGTCTGGGATGATGCAGGGTGGAGGTGTGTGGTTGACGACTATTCTCACGCACAACATACCACACTCACCATTCGTATCCTCCTTGAACAACACTGGCTTGACAATGCGCAGGGTGCCACGGGTGTGTGTGGTGTGCTTGCTGATGCCAGCACGAGCAGGCACATGGCACGGTGGCGAGAGCTTGCGGCCTCGCTTGCGCTTGATACCCGGCCATCCTGATGGCTTTTTGCGCTTGTGGTCCCCAACTGGTGGTGCATCGATCCACTGACGACCGGGGGCCAGCCTGTGTCGGGGCCCTCGTGCGGGCGTCTTGGCTGGTGCCTGTGTGTATGTGTACAAGGTAGTGCCACTGCAACAAACCAACATCCCAGCACCCCTTTCAGCACCTTGGTGTCCTGCATAAGCGAGGCAAACGCATGCTCGAGGGGGGTGTCTGCAGGATTGGTGCGTTGATCAGGTGCACTGCTCTTGTTGCTGCCCCTCGCCCTACTCCGAACAGACTGCAACGGTGCAACGTGTGTGTTGAGGGGCAACGTAGCGTCGCGTGCTCGTGGTTGAGGTGCTTGGGTGGGCAAGACACACTGATGGGAGTGTTTGCTGGTATTGTTGGGCGGTTTTGTATGCCGTCTCTTGCCGACACCCATAGAGACCGACTGGCAGATGTATAGAGCAGTGTCTGAAACTGGTCTGAGGACGGGGAGTAAGGCGCACGGACTGATCGCTATTGGTCAGAGTAGGATGATGGGTGTGTATGGTTGATGGTTTGTGATGGTCCACTGAGGAGATGTGATTTGCTAGCGTACAATCTGATTTCGTACAATCTGATTTGATGAGAAACAAAACTACACAAGCATACACCGAAGCGCACTCGCTCCCTTCTCCTCGAGCTGTTGCTGCACGCTCGCTTGTTGCACAACACCAGTGTCAGTAATCACCCCACCCGTCACCACCTTCCACGGCACTGTCTCAAAGTAGATGTTGCGCACGTGCAACTTTGTCGTATCTCCGGGTGGCCACGCAGCTGTCACCTCATGCACGTCCTTCTCCTCGAGTACAGGAGACGCTTGTGGTGGCACTGGGTGTACCAATGACACAAGGGGCCCTCCTGATACTTTGGATGCATCCGCCACAGCATATACAGGCACGCCATACGCAGCTGCCGCAAGAGCGAGGAGGTGCGATCCCACCTGCGGATGATCATGTACCATGTGAGATTGTTGGCTGTGGCAGTGTTGGTGGGTGCATGCCTTGCATATACTACCCCCATGAATACCTTGTTGTCAATGCCCTCTTGATGCACACAATCTGCGCCCAACAGCACTGCGTCCACTTGCTGCATGAACAACACAGCTTGTGCCTCTGTGATGACCTCTATCACAGGCTGAGGTGGTGGTGTTGCTGTTTGTGTGGTTGCTGTTTGTGTGGTTGATGGTACGTCTATAGATGGTGTGCCTGGTGCAACGGTGAGTGCTTTTGCCATGACCACACCCTCCATCAGTGGTCGTGATTCACACAAAACCACATGGTTGCACACACCCTGTGCAATTGCAGCCTGTGTGGTCGTGTAATGTCGTGTGTAACAGGTATCATTCCAAAACATGCACACCGTACAATACAGCACAATCACCTGCAATACACGCTGCACTGTACTTGACCGAGATAGTGTCATAATGGCTTTGCCACTGGTGGTGGTGTATGTATGAGTACCATCACCATCACTGGTTGCATCACCCACCCTCATCGCATCGTTTGGTTGTGTAGGAATACTGTGTACAACAGTGGGTTGTGCAGCAAGTACAGCGACTGCATGATGCACAATAGCATCCGCTGCACTGCACAACAATGTACGCTGTGTATTTATTTCCTGTTGTATACATGGTATTGTATGTACGGTATTGTATGTACGGTATTGTATGGAGGGTATGGTGTCAGTGGGCTACAAATACGATATACAACCATGAGACACGATACATCAACAAACAAAACCCTTGTGTATTTCCCCCACACAAACACAAACACCCACCTGCTGCACATCATGCAACACATCAGCAACCGTCCCCCGTTGTTTTTCCAACACACCCGACATCCCCGCAACACAAGCAAGTGCTGCATTGGCCAGGGGTGCCATCCCTGGTCGACATGTTGCCAGGTGATAGGCACTGTTTCTCAGTGTGTCTGCTGCATACATGGGTGTCATGGTGGGGGGGGCAGCTTCCAGGGAATGTACCACACCTAGGGATGAGGGAAACATGATGGTTAAGTGCAAACGTAAGTGTGCTGTGTGCTGTGTGCTGTGCAACATGCTGGGAGATTATGATTTGTTCCCTCTGTATGTGTGTAGGTATACACAGATATATAGACAAGCTGACACCACCCAAAACCCAACGCGCTCACCTTGCATAGCATCCAGCACGAACAATGCAAGCTCTGCCGCGCCATGTGCCCTATCCCTCTCAAGCCACTGCAATGCTGCTTGCACCTGTGCATCCGGAAGAACCCGTGCTGCTGTTTCTGGGAGCTGGGGGACATGTGGGAGGGTGTGGAGGTCTTCCTGGTCAACCCACGTATAGTCGATGTTTTCCCAATTGAGCGAAATGAGAGGGGAGGAGGGTGCAGTCAGCTGTAACAGGACTGGATGGACTGCAAACTGACGGTGGGGACCCTGGTCTACAAGGAGAGGGCGACCAGCGCGTATGAATTGGAGGGAATCGTGTGGCAGGCCAACTTCCTCTGTTGCTTCCATACATGCTCGATACGCCAGAGATGTGTCGTCTGGCTCAAGGTAGCCACTGACACCACCCCATTTCAACTGGTAGCTTCCCACCTGGGGTGTGGAGATACATGTATTATGTATTATGTGTATATATATATGTACATAGTCAATGATCCTTGTGATCAACATGATTGACCAGCAAGTGTTGCAATAATGCCATTCATGTACGTGCAACCTAACATAACAAACCTTGTCACTACGCTGCACCACCAACAGCTTGCCATCACCTCGCTGTATGATACCGGTCACGACATGTCGATAGTTTGAAGAGAGCATTATTGGCAGCATGGCACGAGACATCATACACGATGCCATTAGCTATTACACAAAAGCACGCAGTAATAAGCAACACAAATAATGATTGCCAAGTACACGCAAAAATCAACATCACAAGAGCATACTCAACATCATCGGCATGCTCGAGCTAAACACAAACATCAATATCGCACCCGCTGCCCCAACATTCAAGCTCTCCATGTCCCCCTGCATTGGAATCCCCACCGCCCTGCATCGAGCAAGCGTTTCCTCAGACACACCCTGTCCCTCTGCACCCAACACCAGGCACACAGACACAGCAGTCAGCCCTGCCTCAAGCTCAGCCACGAGGGGGTCCCAGCAATGCCAGTTGGGGCCCATGTCCTGGGGGCCCAGTGCAGGTGGGCGGGTGATGCCTGCAGTGCCGAGGATCTTGTCCTCCACGTGACACTCATCAAGTGCACGACCTAATTTTACGAAGGTGTGCATGTGTGCATGTGACGCAACTGACAGGTTGTATACAATAAACCATACCACCCCATACCTCTCACCCCCACCACCTCTGCTCTTGGCTGTGCAGCCACCGCCACCATATCATGCCTGTCCACCAATGCCTGCAACCCATCCCAGTCCCCATGCGTGAGTGGGATGCGAAACGAAGCACCCCTGCTGGCTCGTACCGCTTTATCATTAAAGGGGTCACAACACCCCTCGAGAAGATACACCGCCTGCCACCCAAGCGCTAGTGCTGTACGCAACAAGGTTCCCAAGTTGCCAGGGTCCTGTACACCGTCCAACACAAGCAGGCGTCGGAGGGTCCCCTTGGCCATGCTGGAGAGTTGGGCATCATGGGGGAGATCGACCTCGGCCGCTGCACCTATGCCTTGTACGGATTGCAAGCCAGTGATTTTGGCAAAGACTGGCTCACTGACACGAAGAACACACTGGGCGTAGACATCTGTGTGGGGTGGTGTGGGGTGTGATGCAGTGATAGTCATGCGGTATGCACACATGTGCGACGATCACCCCTGATCAACCTGGCAGTGGTTCATCCTCCAGGCAAAACAGCACTTTGATGTTGAGGGGGGCCTCTCGGGAACATGCAGCCAGCACCTCCACTATGAGGGTGGTACCCACCAGCAATACTGTCCCCAGCTCTGCTCGGTACGACTTGTTGGTGCGAAGCTTGACCACGTGCTTGACATATGTGTTGTCTTTGCTGCGTACAACGGTGCCGTCACCAGGGCATGAGACAGACTTGGCTATGGTTGTGGTGCGTGGTGGTGGGATGGGCGGTTGGGGTCGATGGGGACGAGGGGGTGGGTAGTACAGTTTCGGTATTCCTATTGCCTGCGTGTCGTGTCGTGGTAATGTCGTGGCACATTGTAGGGGTCTAGTAAGGATAGTGCATGGCTGTAAAACCTTTTGGCGGCAGATCATCAGGTTGGATGCACGCTTTTCGTGGACATGTATGGCTGCTTGTGGTGGCAGTTGGCAAAATATCACGAGAGAGGAGGACGAGAGGATGGACGAGATTGTTGCAATTGTGGTGTTTGCAACAACAAACCCAACAAAGTTTGACTGCCCAAAACAATCGTCCACACAAGTCAAAATCGTCTCATTTACCAGTACATACGATACTGTGTACCACACAAGTGTATACCAGAAAAAAGTGTAGATATAGCCACACCTTAGCAACTATCTGCATCCAGTTGGCATCAGAGTAGAGGCACGAGCAAGCCTCTCAACGTCACTCTACACACATCAACTACACTCACTAGATCAATGCACCGTGCAGTGCATTGCACACGCACACTGCTCATTCGTCCCGGCGCCATGTTGTTGCATCCCACCCGACCACTATGCAGTCTGCGAGCACAGCCACACACACTGTCTATCCCCACCCATGCAGCCATGCACACACGACGTGCACTGTGCCGCCCTGTGTGCACAAGCGCCACCACTGTTGAAACCCCCACCGCTGCAGCATCAGCAACACAGGGGGGTGGGCGCACCATTGCTGCGTTTATACCCCGCACCAAAGTGAAAGACATCCAGGTGTGTTGCTGTGTGGTGCTTTTTGTGTTGCTTGTGTTGCTGTGTGTTTTATATGTCCTACCTGGGGGGATGCATGCTAGGATGCACAGGCTTCATTATGTCCCCTCATGCACACATCGTTGCATGTACATGCAATCTCATGCTCTACCTACCTAAACCCTCCCCACACAAATACACACACATAAAACCCCCCTTGTACCACCCCCCCATGTACCCCCCCCACTTTATGTACCTCACACATACACAGACTGGTGGTGCATCCCTTGTGGGTCAGACAGTGGAGGTATCAGGCTGGGTGCGTACAGTGCGCAACCAAAAGGCCTTTAGCTTTGTAGAGGTGAATGACGGCAGCAGTATGAGTGGCCTGCAGGTGGTGGTGCAACCAGAATGTGAGGGGTATGCAGTGGTGAGTGAGGGTGGGGTGGGCACTGGGGCGTCGGTGGCGGTGAGGGGGGAGGTGGTGGCGAGCCCTGGTGGGAAACAAGCGGTATGTGGGTGGTTGTGTGATGTTTGGTGTAATGAGGTCTGTGTGCTTTGTTTGTACAGGCTTGTGTGTATCATGTGGAACATGCTGTTTTTTCTGTGTGTGTGTGTATGTACACACACACAACTGTTTGTATGAAGTCGTGCTATCTTGTTGCCAGTTCACACACACGCACACCCCTACCACACCCAACGCCCCAGGTGGAGATCCAAGCCACAGAGCTCAAGGTACTGGGCACATGTGATGCCTCAACATACCCACTACAGAAAAAGCGACACACCCTTGAGTTCCTACGAGGGGTGGCACATTTACGACCACGAACCAACACGATTGGTGCAGTGGCACGAGTGCGAGCAGCATTGGCACATGCAACACATTTGTTCTTTAGGGAACGTGGGTTTTTGTATGTACACACTCCCATCTTGTCTGCGTCTGACTGTGAGGGGGCTGGTGAAATGTTTCAGGTGTGTGAGGGGCGGGGGTGGTGTGGGAGGTGGGTGAGGAGTGGTGTGGTGTGGTGGTGGTGTGGGAGGCGGGTGACCATAACCACACTCTCTACATCCCTAAGTACACACCACCATGCACTCCCCTCTCCTTTCCCCTCCACATACAGGTGACAACATTGATCAATGACTATGACAGAGCCCTTCGTGATGGGGTGCCCAGTGAAGAGGATATGAAGGCCCTGGAAGCAGCAGTGTCTGCCCAGGGAGGGGTGGTGAAGGAGCTCAAGGAAGCTGCCAAGGAAAATGCTGGGAAGAAGGATGAGGTATGGGTGTCTATGGATGTAGGTGGGTGTACTATATGGGTGTTATACATGTATGGATGTGTATGGATGTATATGGATGTGTATGGATGTATATGGATGTGTATGGATGTATATGGATGTGTACGGATGTATATGGATGTGTACGGATGTATATGGATGTGTATGGATGTATATGAGTATACATGGGGGCTTTGTATATCTGTATACCACACACACACACACACACACACACACACACACACACACACACCTCAAAACACACACACACACACACAGGTCACCCAAGCATTACAACGCCTCATGGTGTTGAAATCAGACCTCGCAGCAGCGCAAGCCACCCTCAGGGCTGCCCAGGGCATTCCTCTGACTGACCAGGGCACAGTTGACTACAGTGCAGATTTCTTTGGTCGACCTACCTACTTGACTGTGAGTGGGCAGCTCAATGGGGAGATGTATGCATGTGCATTGGGGGATGTGTACACATTTGGTAGGCGCATTGGGCGGGGGAATGGGTGGGGGAATGGGTGGGGGGAGGAGAGAGGGTGTGTGTATGTGGGTTGTAGTGGTGTTTTGGTGGGCCATGTGTGGCATGTGATACAGGTGCTACAAAAAACACACCATCATCACCATCACATTATCACCATATCCACACCATCACCACCACCACATCACCACCATATCCACAACACCACCGCAGGTCCCACATTTCGTGCTGAAAACTCCAACACCAGTCGTCACCTCGCAGAGTTTTGGATGATAGAACCAGAGATGGCGTTTTGTGACCTAGAACGTGATATGGCATGTGCAGAGGGGTATTTGAAGTATTGCGTGCACTACCTGCTGGAACACTGTGCAGAGGACTTGGCGTTTTTTGAAAAGCAATATGAAGCGGGGTTGGTGCAGCGACTCAAGGTGGGTGGGTGTTGGGTGGTGGATATTGGTGGGTGTTTTGGGCGGGTTGGTGGGTTATTGGGTGCGTGTTGGTGGGGTTGTTGGTGGGTTTGTTGGTGGGTTTGTTGGTGGGTTTGTTGGGTGTATCATCGTGGATGAGGGTGGATGAATACATAAGCATGTATGTACACCAAGGATACCATCATTACCACCCCATCTCACCTGTCATGTTCACATACACCTATATTTGCCAACCCCACCACCACCACTACACCACCACACACCCACCACTACTACAGGATGTGGCTGAAAAACCATTTGCAACGGTCACCTACACCCAAGCAGTACACATGTTGCAATCCAGCGGTCAGAAGTTTGAATACCCAGTCGAGTGGGGTACTGACCTGCAAAGTGAACACGAACGCTACCTCACAGAGGTACTGTTTGACAAGACACCATTGATTGTGACAGACTACCCCAAGGATATCAAGGCGTTTTACATGCGATTGAATGATGATGGCAAGACCGTGGCGGCGATGGATGTGTTGGTGCCAGGTGTGGGGGAGTTGATTGGGGGGAGCCAGCGTGAGGAGCGGATAGAGGTGTTGGAGAAGCGCATGCAGGAATGTGGGTTGTCACCAGAAGACTATTGGTGGTATGATGATGATGTGGGATGGGGGTTGGTGCGTGGGGATGCACGTGTTGTTGAGCATCTTTGCAACAAAGACTATGTGCAAAGTCATCAAGCACTTGTGCACACAAAAATCGTCACCGCTATCACATCAACAGGTACTTGGACTTGCGGCGATATGGATCAGTGCCCCATGCTGGGTTTGGATTGGGGTTTGAGCGCTTGGTGTTGTTTGCAACTGGGATGGAAAATATTCGAGATGCAATTCCGTTTCCACGATATCCAGGAAATTGTGATTTTTAGGAGGGTTGTAACGACGAGGGTGTTGTTGTTTGTCGGTAAGAGAAAAGGGGCCCGTGAAAACAAAACCACACAAACAAGATCAAACAAGATGGCTGCCAAGTACATTGTTCTCCTGGCGATGCTGGCACTGTACGCACGTGCAGAGGGCTTGGATAAGCCCCAAATTAGTGGCGTGAGCGGGGGATTGAAACATCGAATGGGAGCGGTGCTGCTCAACACGTGGAACCCATTGAAAAACGTCGCTGCTGCAGGTGAAAAGAACGGTATGAGCTCAGTGCAATGTCTTGTTTGTGTCTTTGTGCAGAGATGTGTGGGTTCCATGAGATGATCAGAAGATAATTCTTCTATTCCCAAAAAAGGTGCCTCTTCAACCACCGGGGCGCAGCTCAATTTGAACACCGTCCTGGACTCCTCCACACGCAGCAATGTTCAACCGATCAGTATAATCAACGCCAAGGCCGTGAGCGGGAAGAAAGGCGGGGCCGCTTCTGCTAGCAATACAATCTCAGGTCCAGCCCCGTTTGCATCAGCTGTGTTGCCTGAGGTGACCCCAGAGGAAAGCAAAAAAGGCTTGTCATTGCGTTTGCTGGCTGATGCGTATGACGCCTATCACTCCATCCTGTCGAAGCAAACTGGGGGGCGCCGGTTGGGTCTTCTTTAAGGGATGTGCTGTAACCCCTCTATTTTCCATCTCTTCTGGCGGTTCCCCCACGGAAAAGCTCAGATAAAACGATGCATTTTCCCAGGCTTTCTCTGACGCTCTTAGTCCTTGCATCTGCAGCGGTTGCTCGACATCATCCCCAGCCATCGTCACTTCTCAACGACAAAACCGTTTTTACAGAAAAGAATAAACCTGCACCATCATGGATGTCTAGTACACTGCAAGGTTGACCCTTGTCTGACGGATTTTTGTGGTGGTGCTGCAAACTTGTTTCATAGCCATCCCCCCATCTCTGCCATCCCACACACCACAGCATCAATCAAGCAAGACAAATCATCAGCAACCACTATACAGCCAATACAGATCACCAACGCCAATGCCCGTGCCACTCGTCCAGGCGCAACAGCGATTGCCATCAACATCATAGGCGCACCAGGTTCCACCGCTCCCGTGCAGCTCTCAACAGCAACTTTGCAGCAAGCAACAGCACTGCACAAGGCGAGCACAGTGGTAAGCCAAGCAGCAGCACAAGCGTACTGGAGTTCGTTGTTGAATTGGTGGGTGACAGGGTCCGGTGTGGGTTGACTGTACACCGATGCTGATGTGGACAATCCATACGCACAAGTTGTACTTAAGAAAGCCTCCAACAAACAACATCACATTGTTTTGACAACACAACCTATAACAACGAGCGTAGACAACATACCACCATGATTATCTCGCTCTCCTCCTTTTCCACACCATTCATCAACACATTGCCCCTCGTACCACGAGTGCGAGCGACGCTCCTGCATTACCCAATAATCCCCCCAGCGCATGCACATCTCGCACACCTTTGCTGGCAGCCAGCTGTGCCCATTTCATGGCCCGCCACTCGTGCATGCATCTCAACAACATCGCTTCCCCGGCGTAGACCACTCAAACCCCGCGGATCTGCAGTCTATGCACCTCAAGCCACACCCACGACAACGGATGCCGCAGTTACGAAACTTGAAAACAGCTCCAACGAGCAGGGGCATCCAACTCTTGGCTATCCTCGTACGCTCGACGATGAGTATCTCCTTTGCCAGGAACTCAGCAAGGGGGGTAACGGCACCGTCCGTATTGCCTGCAACAGAAGGACAGGGGTTGAATACGCCTGCAAGAGCATCCCCAAGGTTTGTGGTTGGTGATGACGATGACGATGATGAGGATGGCACTCGGATTATCATCAACAACCCCACATCAGGCGCTCGATGCTGAAAAGCATTCACCAGCCAAGGTAGCCAGTCACTTGGAAGCCATACGTCGCGAGGTGGACATTCTCACTCGCCTTCGTGGCACCCTCAACGTGGTTGCATTGGAGCAGGTCTTTGAAGATGACACCCATGTACACATCATCATGGAACTGTGCCGCGGTGGTGAGCTGTGGCACCGCATCGGCGATGCCCATTACAGCGAAAAGACCGTCGCATCCTTTATGCGAGCTGTCCTCCGCACCTTGGCGCAGTGCCATTCCCACAACATTCTGCATCGGGACATCAAGCCCGGCAACTTTCTCATGCTCCACGAGGGGGACCGAGCTCCTTTGAAAGCAGTCGATTTTGGCTTGGCTGTGTTCTACGACCCCGCACACCTGCCCCGCAGTGACCTGGGGTTGGAGGGGACCCCCTGGTTTATGGCCCCTGAGGTGTTGTCTAGTCAGGTGCTACCTGCCAGTGATGTGTGGTCGGCTGGGGTGATGGCGTACCAGCTGCTGACTGGGCGCTTTCCCTATGATGATCGCACCAGTCCTCACAATCCTGCGCTGAGTCAGATATGGTGGGTTGATGTGGGTATTGTGATGGGGGGGATGCACTGATTGATACCATGCACATGTGTGCATGTACACACCCCATATGTGGACATGCTGTGCAGACCCACATACATGTTGTCCATACCCGAAAAACCACCCATTGTACACCATAACCCCCCCCACACACACCCCACACACCGGTACACCCCATACCCCCCACGCACCCCCCCCACACCCCCTCCCCCCACACACCACAACAACAGGCGTAGCATCCTCACCCACCAGCTTGACTTTGATCGCTCCTATTGGAAGGGCATCAGTGAGGAAGCCAAGGACTTTGTGAAAACCCTCCTGCAGCGGTGCCCTGATGCACGACCCACAGCACAAGAGGCACTGCAGCACCCATGGCTCAAGGATGGGTCCACACACGATCGACGCAAGGGCAAGCCGTTGAGTTTAGCTGTGGTGCAGCGAATACAGGTGGGTGGGGTGGGGTGTGACAATGGGTGGGGTGGGTGTATATGAGAGGGTGATGTGGGTGTACATGATGAGATATGGGGAGTGCGTCGTGTGTTGTTGTGAAGTCAACATGCATGATTGTGTAGTCAACATGCATGCCCCTGCACGGTTACTATCATGTCTTGAGACAGTACACACTTTGTACTTGAAAACCACCCCTCCCAACACACACACACACACCTCTACCCCCCCTTACACCCCCCAGCGTTTTGGCCAGGCCTCCATGTTCAAACGCACCGTCCTGCAGCACATAGCTGAGGACCTTCTCACCCACGCCATCGCACCTGGCAGTACCAAGGGGTTGCCTCAGGAATCAGTGGTACCCCTGCAAAGGGGGACCGCCACCCCCCTGGTCACCCTGCCCACTGACTCTCCCATGCTGTTTCTGTATGAGCAGTTGGGGTTTGTGGAGGGGGTGGAGGAGGTGGATCGAAGCGTGGTGGAGGCTGGACTTATGCAGCTTGGTATGTGGGGGTGTGGGGGTGTTGGGGTAGTTGGGTGGTGTATGTGTGTATGTTGGGTTCATGTGGAGGCATAGACAATGCATGTAGTCAACATGCAGTCAACGTGTGGTCAACATGTACTCAACATGCAATCAACATGCATCATCATGCGTTCTTTTCAGTTTTTCCACACTATCGACCCCCCACCCCCAAAACCCCCTATCCCACCCCCCCCACCCCCACCCACACACACACACACCCACAGGTCACCGTCTTCATCCAACTGAGTTACATCGCCTGCTCAACCAGTTAGACCCAGCCAACACCGGCCGTGTTGCTCGTGCCCAGCTTGCAGCCTCCATGATGGACTTTGCAGCCCTGCATCAGGGACGTCACAGGGATTTGTGGTTGAGTAGTGTACGCAGGGTGTTTGCAGAGTTGGACTGCAACGGGGATGGGATTATTGATGCGGATGAAATAGTGGCGTGTGTGGGGGAGATGCTGCCGGCACAGGAGGTGTGTGGGTGTGGGTGGGGTGGATGCGGAGAGTGTACAAGCATGTGTGTATGTACAATGCTCGTGTATTTCTTGTACGCACATGCATAGGTGGTAGATGTATGCAGTACACAGTTGTACACACACACACATATGTACACACACACTCCAACACACCAGGTGGATCATGCAATAGCCCAGGCACTGGAAGAAGCCTCTCTCCACGGTGGCAATGCCCCCGGCCTCGATTTTGACGCCTTTCTCAAGCTGCTACGTACTGGTGCCACAGATGACCTGTCCCAATATGATGATCGCATGAGTACGAGCATGAACAGCAGCAGTGAGTCGCTGTCAGATGCTGCAGGCATCGTGTTTGATGAGGAGGCTGCTGAGATGGAACGAAAACGACTGGAGGAACTGGCAGGTATGGGTATTGTGTTGTTTGGTATTTGATATTGTGTTGTTTGGTATTGGGTATTGTGTTGTTTGGTATTGGGTATTGTGTTGTTTGGTGGGGATTATTTTTATAGGTGTTTTTTGTAGGTTATTATTTGGGAGAGGGGGAGAGGGGTTACTAGTGGGGAGTGGGGTAATGTGGTGGGGATATGGATGTATGGGAGTGGGAACGATGGTCAACACACAAGTAAAACTTACATGCACACACATAACAATAACAGCACACACATAACACACAACACCCCCCCACACACACAGCATTGTCCATGGGCAGCACACAAACATGGGATGACAACAGCAGCAGCAGCAGTGGCACAGACCTCACATTGACTGCAGACAGTCTACAGTCAACAATACAGCCAACGGTCAACGGGGAAGGGAACCATCATGATGCAGCCATGACAAGGGAGTTTGCTGTGAGGGGTGGGAGGCTGGTTGCTGATGCTATGCCATCGCTGTTGGCAACTGGGAGGGGAGGGGGGGAATCTGCAACAACAACACACGTGTCATGAGTGTGTCATGGGTGTGTATGGAGCGGCATATGGAGTGGCATAAGGAACGGCATATGCATGCATTAATGTCCATGGGCATATGATGGTGGAATTTTGACTCGAATATGGTATGTTTTGTGTACCTTGGCGTATGCATCCCTTACACACGGGAGAGGTCGTGGAATTCTATACATGTGGTATACATGTCGAAATATATACTCGAGTGGGTGTGGTGTGTGGAAATATAATTCGAGTGGGTGTGGTTTGTGTATGCATGTGAGAGGTGGAGATGTGTGTGAGGCAAGTTGGAATAGCTGTAGATCAACAGCAATCATGTATTTTGTGGTATTTTGAGGTACAGACAAAACCATTATTGTATGAATGAACCTTCAATTGGGGCACGTATAACGGGCCACATGACTATACAATGAGACAGAGAGAGTTGTATGCAGTTTTGTACACGTATGTAGGTGTTTTTTGACATACACACCTGGTGTTTGGCATACACACACATGACGCCAAGTGGGCGCCGTAGACAAGTAGATGTGTTGTGAACAACAAAACAAGGCTTTGTTGTGTGTCTGGCGGTGTGCTGCTGATCATGATGTCACACCCCTGCCTTGCTTTTTTTTGTGTATCACGATGTGTACCATCATTGTGCACACACACACACACAACATATATTTTGTCGTCGCAGTTTTGCGTAAATACATGAGTCTCACACCACCTTTTCATGTTTCTCCTGTTTTGGTTGACCTTGTGGTTGACGCTTGACCTATTTTGTCAATTTTGTTTACAAGCAGAAACATGACGGTTTTTGGTTTGCTCGAGTGTGACGAGCATGACGTGTGTGTGAGTGTCTTTTTTTGCTACATCATCTGACACGTGCTCTGCATGGCAGTTGCCTGTTTTGCAATGAACAACATGACGAGCAACAGCTACAGCAACCAACGATAGCATGCACTGTGCAACAAATGAGATACAACCAGTGTGTCATCCCCCCCTCTCTTTTCGCCGGCGTTTCCTTTCTCCCTTCTCGTCACCCTTCTCCCCCCCGTTGCCGAAACGCCGCCGCTGTCATCTTTTCCCATCGCCCCCCTCCCTCGTACCGCAGCACGTGGGTGTGAAATTGCACCAGCTGCAGGCGATGGCCCACCGACACGTAGGACCCCCCACATGTGGTGCGCAGGGCCCCATACAGGGCAGTTTCTGTGGCAGTGTCGAGTGCACTGGTTGCTTCATCAAGGAATGCAAGACGAGGCCTATGCAGCAACTGTTGTGTGGGTGTGTTTCGTGGGTGTTTTGTGGGTGTTTTGTTGGTGTGGTGTGTGAGTGTTTCGTTGGTGTTTTGTTGGCGGAGGATGGCAGCATGGGTTGTGCATGGGCATGTGCACCCCATCACAATCACTATCACCCTCCCACACTGAGCTCCATCACACACACACACACTCCCCCTCACCCCCCCCATGTCCCATACCAATCTCAAAAACGCCACCCGCTGCTGCTCCCCCAGGCTCAGCATGTGTGCCCAGTCAGCAGTGGCGTCAAGCCCCCCCACCTTGGTTGTGAGGTCAGTCAGACGCACTTGTTGGAGGGCAGCAAGCAGGTCGGCGTCACTTGGGTGGGTGAGAGGGCGGGGGCTGCTTGGGGTGGGGGGGGTGGTGGAGGAGGGGGGGAGGGTGGTATCGCCACTTGGGAACAAGAGCTGGGGGGGGGATTACCAAATATGTTCGTCGTATTGATATCGACTACAATGTGGCCTGTACAATGTGCCCACACAACAAGGTGCCTACCCAACACACCGAGACACCTACACACCCACACACCTGTGTACGCAGTGTTCCCAGTGGCATAAAGGGTTTTTGTGGGAGGAAGAACAATTCATGTGCTGGTGGTGTTGTTAATGTACCCCTACCCTGTTGCCATAGCCCAGCAATCACACGTAGTAGGCTTGACTTTCCACAACCAGAGGGACCTACTATGAGTAATGATTCACCCACATGTAGCTCAAGTGAGAGATCCTGTGTGGTGGGGGGTGGGGTGGGGGTGGAGTGGGGGTGGTGATGGGGTGGGGTGGGTGATGTGGTGGGGTGGGTGAGTTGGTGAGGTGGGTGATGTGGTGGGGTGATTCTTTGGGTGGGGATTTACAACTTGACGTCCAAGACAATACACCATACATACACACACACACACACGCGTGCCCAGTGAGTGAGAGAGAGAGAGAGGAGACATACACATCACACACACACACACCACACACACACCCTGCACAATGTGTACAATGTGTTAGGTGGCCCAAATGACACGTCTCTCAACTCCAACACAGCAGCATCAGTGGCAGCAGCCATAGCATTATCCACCATTGCAACCTTGCGCATAATTGTACTACGCATACCATGACCACCACCACCACCACGAATACTACCACCACCATCATCCTCGTCACCATGTACACCACCATGTACACCACCACCACCACCTTTACCAACAGCACCAGGGGAAGAAGGTGTCAGCAAAGATGACCATGTGTGAGGATGACCATGTGTAGATAATGAGGAGGTGGACAATGAGGAGGAGGACAACGACATTGGTACACCAGCACCAGCAGGGGCCACACTGTTGGTTGTACATAGATGCAAGCTGCGCCACAGTACATCGAGGCGTTCTGTTTGTGCAGCGAGGTTGGCGAGGGTGATGAGTTCTGTGACAATGACAGTCATGGCGCTTTCCAGTCGAGAAAATGCAAACAGGACCTGGGGGGGGGGGAGTGTGTGTAATATGTCGTGTGTTGTGGGGTGAGGGGAAGGGGAGGAGTGTGTGTAGTATGTCATCATACAAGAAAGGCAAAAAGGCAGTCCTTTTTGGAACAAGCAATGCTGAAAAAATCCAAAAAAAGTATATAAAAAAAAGAGAAAAAAAACACTATGTTGCATACGTACACCACCCATGTCCTTACAAAACCCACCCCTAGTGGTTTATACACACCTGTGACACTACACCGAACTCAATCTCCCCAGCAAAATACCGAGGTGCCAGCAACATGGGTGGCAACAGTATGGTTGCGTAGGACAGCACGTTTTGCCACAGGTTGAGCCCAGCCAACCACAACACCTTGCGTCGAAGGGTGTGTATGAGGAGGGACACACGTGATGCGGCTATGGTGGATTCTCTATGCTCTCCACTGTAAAATGCAATAGACTCTGTGGGGAAATGGGTGTGTATATAATGTATATGATGTATATAAAGTATGTAATCTACATGATGTATAAAATGCAGAAGACTCTGTGTGTTGAGGCATGCAAGTGGTGTGTGTGTACACTGTGAGGATGTGTGTACAATGGATTCGGTGTGTTGGGGGGGGAAGAGAAGAGTGAGCGGTCTAAGCAGGGGTCTTGCGGGTGGGGTGTATACAGTGCATGGAGAAATGTGCATGAGGTTGCATACGAGCATGAATACACAGTGTACCACACTGCATTCACACACCCACGCCCCCCCAAAACACCCACCTGTGTTTTCCCGCACGCGCACCAAGTCAAATCGCAGGTCCCCCTCCTTGTGTAGCACGGTGTAATGCAGCCCCATGAGCCTTCCCCCAAACACCCACACTGTGATGATAGTGGATGCCCCTGCATAACATATCAAAAACACAACCAGACTCGGTGCTATTGTCCATAATACACCTGTACAGAGAGGGAGAGGAGGACGATGAAAGGGGGGATTTATGTGGAAGGGGGTGGGGGACGATGAAAGGGGGTTTTAAGTGGGAGGGGTGGGGGAGAGGGCCACTGGCTGTTGTTGCATGTGTGTGGTTGGCTTGCATGTTTGTTGTGTATGGTATTGTAGACCTGTGTCAGTGTACATGTGTTATTGTGGTGTCATTACACCACCCACTGGTGCGTACCAGCAAAAGCAACACAGTTACATATTTTGTTGACCAATTTGTTGACCAAGCGGGTGGATACATCAGTAAATTGCGCCACATCTTCACAAATACGCTGTGTTGGAAGAGAACAGAGGTGGTGGTGAACAATACACACCTGCTCACATTCCACCTGCAATACACATAATCATACACACACACACACACACACAAAACACACCTGCAACACACACAATCACATCTCACATCATCTCACATCACCTCACATCATCTCACATCACATTACATCATATCACATACACACCAACACCAAACAAAAACACACATACACACCACACCTGATCAGGGTTGTCCACCTCTGGGAAAAACAACTTGATGTTGAAAAACGCTCGTTTGCTGAAGTACTCGTGTAAAAATCGACCAGTCAGCCACAACCGCCACTCCACAATCATTCTATTTTCCAAGTAATCTGCCAGAGCAAAGAATGGGGCTGCAAAACTGATGATGCCAGCAAACACACCACATGCCCTGTAAAAGTTGCCTGGTGAGGTGGAATATGTGTGTGTGTACTGTATTTGGGCTGTTTGTGTGTGTGTGTGTGTGTGTGTGTGTGTGTGTGTGTGTGTGTGTGTGTGTGTGT
>VFQP010001680.1_pt1 | contig 28087 bp, 20 predicted proteins | sample 3512351 | NCBI WGS metagenome assembly VFQP01 (sample SAMN10412372, study PRJNA504923) | tailings metagenome | isolation source: Relicate 1 Philex TSF1 revegetated site | place: Philippines: Tuba, Benguet | collected 2017-08-29
TTGGCTTTGGAATGCTTATATTAGCAAACAAAAGCGCAAGGACAAAAGCAATGGACCAGGGCCTTTGTTTTTACCTAAGCGTAGCTACGCAAAGTTACGCTATGTTAAGCAAAAACTCAGGTAAAAATAAAAACAACAAAAAATAAAGTTACAAGTAGGATCCTCAGAGACTATACGCAGCACACGCTGATTAAATTTTATTTGCTTCGCAACAAAAAAGCGTGAAGATAGAGTCCGGTTATGGTAGAAATGCCGTAAGTTACCGAATTGGTTAGTACCTATTTTAGTAGGTGCTCCAGATGTAGCTTTTCCTCGTTTAAATAATATTAGTTTCTGGTTAAATCCTCCTTCTTTTGTATTATTATTATTAAGTACTTTAGTTGAGCAAGGCCCTGGCTTAGGCTGGACAGCTTTACTTGTTACAGAAGAACTGTCCTTAAATTCAACTCGATGCGGGGAACTCTTATTATTAGGTAAATCTACAACAAGTTTAAACATCGTTAAAATTAAAACAAATAATCAAGTTATACTAACGGCCGTGTTTGTAAAAACGGTTTACCTTTGCTATAGTCTCTCGACTATTGCTGTAAGACAATCCGCCTGGGTTTATATGCGTTCACTTTGTGATCAAAGTCGCATGTTTTCCCATCAGAGACTTAACGTTGAAGCATCTTTTATTGAATGGTTTGTTGGTGTTACAGATGGTGATGGAACTTTTAGTTATTCAAAACAAGGTGGTAGTTTTGGTTTTACTTTTAAAATTGCTCAAAGTAAATACAATGCTCGTTTACTTTTATATATTAAAAATAAAATCGGTCATGGCTCTATCACAAAAGATGGTGAAAATCTCATTCAATATCGCATTCGAGATCAAAAGGTTCTTTTAAATGTTATTATTCCTTTATTTGAACAATATAAATTACGTACAACCAAATATTATTCTTACAGTCTATTTAAACAAGCTTTAGAGACAACAGATACTGCAGAGCGTTTACGACTTAAAACTTTATTTAAAGCAGGACCTTCTTTGTCACCAGTTACTGATTTTCCAAGTAAAAATTGGATCGTTGGTTTTATTGAAGCTGAAGGTAGTTTTTTTATTGTACATAAAGGGGACGGTCGCTACGTACATGGTTTTGCGGTTACTCAAAAACACGACAAGCATATTCTCGTTCAATTACAAGGTCTTTTCGGGATTGTTGCTGCTATTAAACCAACAGGCCCTAAAGACGATGCTTGGCTTTTAGAAACAACAAATAGCCGCTGCATTGAATATCTTATTGATTATTTTAAAGATCAATTAAAAGGTATGAAAGCTGTAGAATATCGTATTTGGGCGCGTGCTTATTATAAACATAAAGGAGATCATTTAACTTTAGCCAAAATTCAAACACAAATGCGTACTTTGCGGAATCGCCACAAACTCCAAATTTAACACCAATTAATCATAAATATAGATGTAAGGTATAGTCCGAACTATAGAGCGATCTATAGCGCATAACGCGAGTATTTCTTGCTTATTAGTAATTTTTTAGCAATTAAGCTTGTGCTTTCTGGTTTATTTGCCGTTATTTTATGTTTTTTTATAAGCTAGAAATATGTGGTTATCAACATAATTGCTACCCACCTTTATCCATTCAACATAGTGGAAGCTCTGTTGACTTAGCTATTTTAAGTTTACACTTAAATGGTTTAAGCAGTATTTTAGGTAGCATTAATTTATTAGTTACTGTTGCCGGTATGCGCGCCGCTGGAATGAAATTAAATCAAATTCCTCTTTTCGTTTGGAGTATTTGCTTTACTGCTGTTCTTGTTATTTTAGCTTTCCCAGTTTTAGCCGCTGCTTTAGTTATGTTATTAACAGATCGTAACTTAAATACTGCTTATTTTGTTGATTCAGGTGATTTAGTTTTATATCAACACCTATTCTGGTTCTTTGGCCATCCCGAGGTACGACAAACTGTAAGCCTCGTAATCCCACTATATGCTGGAATATTCTTTTTTGAATTTTTTACTTTAAAATCAAGTGCTTTCAAAATTGGACAATCAGCAGGAAATTATTTTTCAACAGGAACGTTGCTGTGTTCCGACAGCCCCGAAATAAATTCCTCAGAGACTTTACGTGGGAAATTACCCGAAAACTTAGTTCATATTAACCACAAAGAACCCTCTTCACAAACTGAGTGGGGCTCGTATTTAGCGGGTTTATTTGAAGGTGATGGCCATTTTAGTAGTATTCAACAAATTGTTATTACCTTTAGTTTGTTTGATAAAACCATGGCTGAAAAACTTTGTAAAAAGTTTGGACATGGTTATGTTAAAGATATTAAAGGTAAAAAAGCTGTAAATTGGGTTATTTCTAATCAAGAGGGTCTCATTAAATTTTTAAATTTAATTAACGGCCATTTACGTATTAAACGCAAATTAGAGCAAATTCGCAATAACATGACACCTTTGTTAAATAAAAAAGGACTATTATTTAATCAAACAGAAGTTAATACTAACAGTTTACTATTATGCTGGTGGTTAGTGGGCTTTACTGATAGTGATGGTAATTTTTATATTCACATGTTAGGCGAGCGGTCTGTTAACCAAAAAAGTGTCGGTTCTCGTATTAAAAAACAAGAAGTCCGTCTTCAATTCAAATTTGGTATTAAAGATCGTGAAATTTTAGACCAATTGAGTAATACTTTTGGTAGTTCTGTAGGTACTCGCACACATACAAATGGTTTAATTACATATTATTGGAGCTCTACTTCTTTTAAATCAGCTATTGAGGTACATAAATATTTTCACACTCATAGTTTACAGTCTACAAAATGGTTGAATTTTTTAAAATGGCGTGAAGCCTTACAAATTGTTATGAAAGGTGAACATTTAACTGTCGAAGGTTTTAACAAAATTAAAGCTTTAAAAGACAGTATGAATAATAAACTAAAAGTTGAGGAGTAATTAAGATAAAGTCCTATCTGCAAAGAAATATCTTGCTTTTTTTAAAAAAAGCAAGATGCCAATTTGCAGCGTCGCAAGTTATTTAGTGTTTTTTGTGGTTTATTGCTACTTTCTCGTGGTGTTAAACAACAAAACAACATTATTTAGTGGTCAAGCCCCATTTAAACTGGCGCAAAATAAAGAAGTGTTACATTTTAATTTTACCAGGTTTCGGTATTATTAGTCACGTTGTAAGTTTCTTTAGTCAAAAACCAGTTTTTGGTGTTTTAGGTATGATTTGCGCTATGGGTGCAATTAGTATTTTAGGTTTTATTGTTTGGGCTCAATTGGGCCTATTCTTCGGTAACGAGAATTTTATAAAATTCCACCATATGCTGGAAGGTTGCTATTTAGAAATAGCTCCACTAATTAAAAGTGAACACAAAATCCTTAGTAATATATTAATGTTATATTATGTATTATACGTAATGCTTTATTTAGTGGTAAAAAGCTATTTAATTCAAAGAAAATTTATTTGTAAACATACTCAAAATAAATTATTCAATAGTAATAATCAGCAGGTAACCACACTTAAAGGCCTTTCGGGCAACAGTTTTGTTTTGCTACATAACCAATCGCGTGCTTTTTCAAAAAAAGCAGCAAATAAAAGTGAGGAAACCTCAGAGACTAAACGTGGAACAACAAAAGATTTTGAAGATTGGTTTATTGGTTTTTTTGAGGGTGATGGTAGTTTTATTGTAAGTGTTAGTGAACGCCGTGTTTTTATGCGTATTCTTTTGCGCAGCAATAAAAAGGATCCACGTGTTTTACGAAAAATTCGTGATTTTTTTAATATGGGTTCCGTTTTTCTTTCCGCAGACGGTTATTGGACTTGGTCTGTTCAAGGAAAACAAGATATTCTTTTTTTAATTAACGGTGTTAAAAAATAAACACGCTGATTTTACTGCTTTAGTTCAAGCTTTTAATAAATTTAACGGTTTAAATATTGAAGTATTGCCACGTAAATTTTTATGCGATACCAAAAAGGTATGCAAGGCCATGTTTTTAGCGATGCTTGGCTTGTTGGTTTTTGTGATGCTGATGGCAGTTTTCGTGTCCGTATTGAAAATCGAACCGATACAAAAAAAAAACCCAGAACGTTTACGTTTAATGTGGTATTTAGATCAAACTGATGAGCTAGAATTTTTAGAACTATTAAAAAAACAATTAGGTCGAGGTTCTATTCAAAAAAAAGGCGCATCTAAACCACTTGCTCGTCGTTTTACCGTTGATTCTTTCGCAGGTGTAAAAAAAAGAATTAATTGACTACTATGACAACTATCCCCCAAAAACTAATAAACACTATGTCCGCTATTTACGCGTTCGTACACTGTTACCTTGTGCCTTAGATGGTACTTGGCGACAATATATCGAGATTATTAGAACTATGATTCGTTTAAATAAACGCTTATCGGATGATGGTTTTTAAGCAATTTTCTCTTTTTTTGTTGAAGATATAGTCCAAAGTTTTTACCTTATTTTATGCGATAAGCTATCCGAAATAAGTATTAACCATGCACCACATGTTCACTGTAGGTCTTGACCTCGATACTATTGCCTACTTTACTAGTGCTACAATGATTATTGCTGTACCAACTGGTATGAAGATTTTTAGTTGGTTAGCTACTATTTATGCCGGTCGTACTTGGTTTACAACTCCAATGTGGTTCGCTTTAGGTTTCTTAAGCTTATTTACTGTTGGTGGTGTAACTGGTGTCGTATTAGCTAATGCTGGTGTTGATATGTTAGTACACGATTCATATTACGTAGTCGCTCGATTGGGCCTGGTAGTAATGTTTGGTTTGATAATTTACCTTTGCTTTTATAAGCTTTTTTTAGCTAAACTGAGCGTGAACAGAAGCAAGGCTAACCAACTTATACTACCTGCAACTCACTATATGCTGGAATCTGGGTATTTTGTTTGTTGTATACCATTTATTAATTCTATTGGAATTAAATATCATCTCGATATTTGTCTAACTGTATGGTTGTTTATCTGCAAAGCATCCTGTGAGATAATTCATAACTATATGTTAGTAAAGTTAAGAAGCAGTAAATCTGTTTTAAATAGTCAAAATTACAACAATGCAATAGGTCTAAAACCTATGTACCCACAATCAGCAGAAAACCAAACGGGATTCTCAGAGACTGTACGTGAGTTACAAACTGAAGCTGAAACAAAGCATAATATGAATAGCTTTTCTTCACTTCACAAAGTGATAAGTGATGAGGAGGATAAGCGAATTTTTTGGTCTTGGTTGGCTGGAGTTATTGACGGAGATGGTAATTTTGATATTCGTTTCAATGAAAGCCGAACAAAGCGGGTACTAAAACAAATTAGGGTTAAAATTCACAATCGAGACATTCGCATGTTAAACCGTATTTTAAATATTCTTCATATGGGCCGGATCCGTGCTGAAAGTGGTTATAGCATTTGGGTAGTGTCAACTCGAAGTGATATGATTCATATTATTAATCATATTAATGGGCAAATTCGTTTAAAAGTTCCTCTTTTTAAAGAAGCTTGTGAACTTTACGGCATTACTTTTATTGAAGCAAATTATCAAATTTCCCCCAATGATGCTTATTTTGCCGGTTTAGTTGATACTGATGGCAGCATTGTTTTTAATTTTGCAAGTAATCGAATTGAATGTAATTTAGAGTTTCAACACAATCAATATACTTCTAAATTAGATTTGAATTATGTTATCGCTCAAAGTAAACCTACGGTTATTATTCGTGAAAAAGCCTCGGAGAAAGGCGGTGCTAAAAAGTTTAAATCAATCGCTTTTCGATTTCAAACTAAATCATGTATGCCTTTTCTTTATGATTATTTTATGAAATATCGCTTATATTGTGATATGAAATTTTATCGGATTAGCAAAATTGAGAAATTTTTGGAAATTCGACACTTAAACAAATCACAAGTAGGGTCACCTTCTTATAAAGTTTATATGGAATTTCTTATTGATTGGATTTCCTACGCTAACCCTGATTATCGCAAAACCCCTTGGGTTAAGAAGTACTTAGAACAAAATCCCGTTGTTCCTCCAAGTTTGTAAAGAGACAGTCCATAAGGTGTAAAAGCCTTAGCATTTTCATTATGTATTATCTATGGGTGCTGTTTTTGCTATTTTTAGTGGTTTATATTTCTGGATTGGTTTAATGACTGGTTTAGGTTATAACGAGGCTCATGGTCAATTACATTTCTGGACTTTTTTCATTGGTGTAAATATGACATTCTTCCCTATGCATATGATGGGTCTCGCAGGTATGCCACGCCGTTATTTTGATTATGCAGATGCTTTTGCTGGTTGGAACTCTATTGCTTCTTATGGTTCAGTTATTTCTTTTTTAAGTGTTTTATTATTAGCTGCTCCAGTTTCATTAGTACCTAACCATAAAGATATCCCTGCACCAACTACAGCTGCTACTTTAGAGTGGTTATTACCAGCTACTCCAGCTAATCATACTTATAGTCAATTACCTGTTTTACGAGCTACTCAAGTTCGTTAATATATAATTAAAATTAAACAAAATAAAAAAGCCGATTGTGTTGTTTTTATTTTTACCTGAGTTTTTTTGCCTCTTTTGTGTTATTATCACGAAGTTATAAGTGTTCAGCGGTACAGACAAAAGGGAGTTGGAAAAGTAGCTCAATTGGTAGAGCGTCAGTTTCCAAAACTGAAGGTTATGGGTTCAATTCCTCTCTTTTCTGTTTGAGAATTAGCCAAGTGGTAAGGCAGCGGACTTTGGCTCCGCGATCATACGTTCGAGTCGTATATTCTCAGCTTTATATATAAAGCTACTTTTTTAATAAACTATAATATACCTGTTTTTTATAATAGAAAGATGCTTTTAATTACTATTATTACTATTACTGTACCTGTATTATTAACCGTAGTTTTCTTTACTTTAGCTGAGCGTCATGTAATGGCTTCTATGCAACGTCGTGTAGGACCAAATGTATCTGGTATTGGAGGTTTACTTCAAGCTATTTATGATGGTTTAAAATTAGGTGTTAAAGAGCCTATTTTACCAGAATTAAGCGCTTCTGGTGCTTTTAGTGCTGCTCCTATGATTAGTTTTGTTCTTAGTCAAATCAGTTTTTGCGCTTTATTTATTAGTGATGCTGCTTTTCAAGGTTTAGTTTTAATGGCTATTAGTTCATTAGGAGTTTACGGAGTAATGCTCTCTGGTTGGGCTTCTAATAGCAAATACGCTTTCCTAGGTTGTTTACGTTCTGTTTCTCTTATGGTTTCTTATGAGTTAGGTTTTGGCGCTGCTTTATTAAGTATTAGCCTTTTTTTAACTGACAGTTCTGGCATGAAAAGTTTAAATTTTGGAGATGCATCCACTTATATTCAATACGCTTTATTGCCGTTATTTTTTATCTTTTTAATTTGTATTTTAGCCGAGACTAAGCGCGTACCCTTTGACCTACCAGAGGCTGAGGCGGAGTTAGTAGCTGGTTATAATGTAGAATATAGTTCTTTAGGTTTTGCTTTATTCTTTATTAGCGAATATGCTAATATGGCAGTAATGAGTGCTTTAGCTAGTATTTATTTCTTAGGTGGTTTTAGTCCCTTAAAATTAACTGCCATTTTCTTCTTCTTTGTTCACGTGCGCGGAACCCTACCTCGCTATCGTTATGACCAATTTTTACGTTTAGGTTGGAAAAGTTTATTACCATTAAGTTTAAGTTTATATAGCGTATATGCTGTATTTGATTTTGTATTTTAATTTTATAGGAAAAATGTTATGGTGTTCTATTATTGAATTAGATGCTTTATTAAGTATCATTATGATTATTATTTATGGCTTGTTAAGCTTACGTTCAAAACAAATTTACTTAAGTGATGTTTACTTTTTTTGTCGTCTTTTTCCTATTTTATTTGTATTAGGTTTTTATTTAGATACATCCACTTTTAGCTTATGGTCGTTTGATTATTTAAATTCAATTGATTTATTACTTGCTTTATTATTGTTTTATATTATGTTTAATTTTAACTCATTCGAATCTGTTTTATTACTTGTTTTTGCTTTTATTGGTCAATACTATATGTTACATAGCATGGATTTATTAACTTTTTATATTGCTTTAGAGGCTCAAAATTTCTGCTTCTTAGTATTATGTGGTTTACCTGGTGTTATGGTGTTGCGAAGCAAAAGTAATTCTAGTTTTAGTGTGGAAGCTTCTTTAAAATATTTCTTATTAAGCGCTTTCTCCTCTGGTGTATTACTTTTTTGGTTTAGTCATATTTATTTACAAACAGGTTTAAGTGTTCTTAGTTTTTCAAATACTTTTTTATTAGATAACACAAGCTTAGATAATGCTAACATTTACAGTACTTATTTATTTAATGCTAACTGGCAAATTTTATGTGCAATGATGTTTAAATTAGGTGCCGCCCCTTTACACTTATGGGTTGTACAAATTTATAATGGTGTAAAGCGTAATCTTTTAATGTACATTTCTACTGCACCTAAATTAAGTTTATTTGGTTTCTGGGTGGGCAGTTTCCAAACTATTTGGACTGATTATTCTTTATTATTATTTAGCTTATTTAGCATTGGTTTAGGTGCTTTTGGTGCTTATAGCCAACCTACTTTACGTAGCTTATTTGCATATAGTACTGTGAATGAAATTGGTTTATTATTAAGTGCTTTAGAAACAGCAGGTTTCCATTCATTATTTCAACACTTAGGTATTTATATTATTAGCCAAATTTTATTATGGAACTTATCTGATAAACGTTTATTTACTATCTTAGCAGTTAGTTTAGCTGGTTTGCCGCCATTAGCTGGTTTTTTCGGTAAAGCCTGGATTTTCTGGCATGTATCAACTGTTGGTTTATATAGTGTTTTAATTTTTGCTTTATTTTGTGCAGCAATTAGTCTTGTTTATTATTTACGTGTATTACGTTTATTTTGGAACGCAAGTTTACCTTTGAATCCTTTCTCAACTTCTTTATTAAAAGAAAATAAAGGACGTTCATTCCAAAATGCTGTACAAACACGTGTTTTAGCTTTCGACAATTTGAACACCTTTGGTATTAAATTAAACTCAGCTATTTATTCTCCATATAGTATTATTCCAACAAGTGTTAGCAAGAATACTTATTTAAATCAACTAACTTCAGCTTGTGCTGTATTGTTATTTGTACTTCCTATTTTCTTAATTAAGCCATTTGTGCTATAATTTAAATTTTTTTTTTAAAAAAAAAACAATACTTAGCCTATATCAAAAGGTAAGTTGTTATTGGCATTGCCCGTTATCACGAAGCCTTTGCCCACGGGCAAGGCCAATGGGTGAAACATGGCCAAAGGGTATAACAATAAGACAAAAAATGTATTTATTACCTTTAGTTAGTACTTTATTTAGTGGTATTTTTTCTGGTTCTATGTTAGCTCGTTATTACGGCCATCGTGGTTCAGCAATTATTAACGTATTATGTTTATTTGTAGCTTTTATTAGTAGTTTAATTATGTGGTATGAGGTTGTTTTCGCTTCATGTGAGGTTTTTGTGGACTTATTTGGAACTTGGTTTACAGTTGGTTCTTTTAACGTTTACTGGTCTTTATATTTTGATTTAACTACTGTTCACTTATTGCTAACAGTTACTTCTGTTAGTTTTGCAGTACATTGCTATGCTTTAGTTTATATGAAAGCTGATCCACACTTAAATTTATTTATGTGCTATCTTAGCTTATTCACCTTTTTTATGTGCGTATTAGTAACTGGTCAAGACCTTATTTTAATGTTAGTAGGTTGGGAGGGTATTAACACCAAATGCCCTATTGATGATAATATGTTGATTAGCCTTATGTTTACTCGAAAATTTTATAAACCACGTATACCGGCACAAAAGCGGTACGGATTGCATTCTTCGCTTTTTAAACAGCTTTTAACTGGTTTTATGTTAGGTGATGGTTGGTTGGAAATTCATGGTTTAGGTGCAAGATTAGGTATTTCCTTAACCGAAAAATTTGCCGATGTAGCTAACTTTTATTTAACTATACTTTATGGGCTTGGTTATACAGATAGAAATGAGTTGGGCGATCCATTAACCCGTAAAAACAATAAAACAAAGCCATATTATCAAATTCGTACTTTTACTTTTGCTAGTCTAATCCCTTATTTTAATTTATGGTATAATAAAGTTAATGGTAAAGTTATTAAAGTATTACCTACATACGAGGAATTGTATGAACAATTAACCCCTTTTGCTTTAGCGGTTTGGTTAATGGGCGACGGTAGTGGTATGCGTGACGGTGGTTTCAAAATTTCATCACATTCTTTTAATAAAGAGCAAAACCAATTGCTTTGTCAACTCTTATACGATTTATATGGTATTAAAGCTGCCGTTTTACAAGAAGGCCATCTTCACTATATTCGTGTTTGGAAGAGCTCAGTTCCTACTTTAAAAGCGTTAGTTGCTCCTTATTTATTACCGTCTTGCGATTATAAATTTCGTTTTGTAAAATAAAGCTAATTGACTTCGTATTATTGTCAAGTCTCGTTTAAAAATTATTCAATTTAAACTTTTTTAAAAAGTAGAACAATAAGCAAATTAGAAGAATTGAATAAAGTTAAAGAAATACAGCTATTTATTCACATTCACTTAGTTATCACTTATTATCACAAAGTGAAAAAAGCAAAGAAGAAAAAGGCTTTATTTTATTATGTTAAACGTGTAACTCCGACGGGTTGTTACATTAATTAGTAAAAAAAAAGGCTAATTAAAGGCAATGTTGGTGAAAACGGTTAAAATATGTAAGTTTTATAAAATAAAACCATATAAGACCGTCAGTTGATTTGCTCAATTGCTACAGACTGGGTCACCGATGGGTGCCTGAGATGGTGCTTAATGTACAGTCGAATTATGATTGGTGTATGTTCTTATTTACTTATTGGTTATTGGAGTCATCGTTTATCTGCTTCTAAATCTGCTTTAAAAGCTGTAGTTGTTAATCGTCTTAGTGATGGTTTACTTTTATGGGGTGTTTTATGGATTTGGTGGAATACAGGTAGTTTAGAGTATGACTTAATTACATTATCTTATTGTTCTTATGATAACTTTTCAGCTGGTGCTACCGAATCATCTGCATTTTTAAGCACCGCCATTTTAATTGGCGCTATGGGTAAGAGTGCTCAAATTGGTTTTCATGTTTGGTTAGCTGATGCCATGGAAGGTTGGGGATTAAACTCCTATTTTTTTAATTTTAAAAAGCAACTTTCAGCACATTTGAGCTTATTTAATTTAAATTTGCGGTTTTTTAGTTCTAATAAAAAAGAGTTACCTGAACTTACTAAAGAGCAAAAAGAAATCGTTGCCGGTTTATTAATGAGCGATGGGGGCCTGCGAAACCCAAACAATAATAAGCGTAAAACAGGTAATTATCGTATAGAATTTACATTTAAGACAGCTTTTTTAGAATATTGCAAATGGGTTAAATTTGTATTGCTTGGTACTATTTGTACAGATTCTGTACCAACACCATATCCAAAAGAAAATCCCACTCAATATTGGTTTGCCACTCGCAGTCATCCTTATTTAACAAGTCTTCGTCCTATTTGGTATGGTAATGATAATAAAAAAGTAGTACCTAACGATGATTATTTAGAAGAAAATTTTTCAGAAGTAAGCCTAGCACATGCCATTATGGGCGACGGTTATTTTGAAAAAGATTCACAAACTATTTACATTTGTACCGAGTGTTTTACTTACGAAGAAGTAGTTCGTTTTAATGCTTTTTTATTGCGAAAGTTTGGATTAGTGGCTACTACAAAAAAACGCCACAACGGTTACCGTTTACGTTTTAGCTCAGCTGGTGATAATTTAAATAAACTTCTTTTCACCCATTGGCCTTGCCCGTGGGCAAAGGCTTCGTGAATCGCTTTGGTTAAAGCTCATATGCATGACTGTATGCTTTATAAATTAGGTTAGTTTATAAAAGGGCCTTCTTTAAACTTCGCCGTATGCTGGAAACTTCTAAAACTTATAATACTTTAATGGTTAAAATTTATAAGATACTATGGAAAATCAGCAGGAAACCAGCTTTTTTTAATCAGAATAGCTGGAATCTTCAGAGACTATACGCGAAGATATTTATTATTATTAATTTTAATTATTGTTTTTTTTTGCTAAATTTTTACGCTTTTTTCTAAATAAATTTTGATTTTTTCTAATAAATTTTCAATTTTTTTGTGTTGCGTAATTTTTCAGTTTTTTGCTAAAAAAAAGCATAAAATTGCTAATAAAAATATAAGATATAGTCCAACTCTTTGCTAAAATATTGAGGTTTTGCCCACACCTGTTAGTGCTTTAATTCACGCCGCTACTCTTGTATGTGCCGGTGTTTATGTTATGGTTCGTTTAAGCATTTTTTATGATGATTTAATTTTGGTAATTGGTTCTTTAACTGCTTTTATGGCCGGTATTTTTGGATTCTTTCAAGCGGATCTTAAGCGTGTAATTGCCTTTAGTACCTGTTCTCAATTAGGCTATATGATGGTAAGTGTTGGTTTAGGTGAATTTGGTGCAGATGCTTCTATTTGCCATTTAATGACCCATGCTAGTTTCAAAGCTGCTTTATTCTTAAGTGCTGGTGTTATTATTATGGCAGCAGGTGGTAGTAATCAACATATGGCTCGTTATGGTGGTTTAAGTGCTGTTCATTGTTCTCTTTTCTGTTTTGTTACTTTATTAATTGCTTGCTTATGTTTAATGGGTATGCCTGAAACATCTGGTTTTTATTCTAAAGAGACTATTATTAATTACAGTTATGTTTGCTTTAACCCATTAGCTGATTATGCTCACACTTTATTAATTTTAGCTGCTTTAATTACTTGCTCCTATACTGTTAAATTATTTATTCAATCTTTCTTATATGATTTTAGTGGTAATGATTTTAATGTAAGTGGTATTAGCCCAAATACTCACTTTTTAATTGGTATTGCTTTTACAGTTTTACTTAGTGATATTATTTTTAAAATTTGGACTGGTACTAATTTATTATCAGGTATTTTATTTTTTATTCCTTGGGGTGTTAAAACTTTACCAGTTGGTCTTATGATTGCTGGCTTTTTAACAGCTACAGCTGCTGTTACATCTCAACAATTCGGTATTATGCGTTTCTGTGCTACTCGTTGGGGTTTTGATCAATTATATGCACGAACACTTGTAAATTTAGTGTTAGACTTAGGTCGTATCACATGGTTCACAGGTGATAAAGGTTTATTTATTTTGAATGACCAAAAAATTCGAATTTAAGATATAATTTTTCTATAAAAAAGCGAAAAAACATCCATAAATAGATAATAAAAGCAAAAATGCGTTTAAATAATAAGTTAGGTCCTTTGAAAATTTTAAATCAACATTTAGTTATTTATCCAACACCTTTAAATTTAAATTATATGTATAACTGGGGTTCTTTAGCCGGTATTGTTTTAGGTAGTCAAATTGTAACAGGTATTTTATTAGCTATGCACTATGTAGGTCATGTTGATCACGCTTTTCAAAGCGTTCAACACTTAATGACTGACGTGCCTAGTGGTATGATTTTACGTTATGCCCACGCTAATGGTGCTAGTTTGTTTTTTACTGTAGTTTATATGCATATTTTTCGTGGTATTTATTATAGCAGTGGTAACCAACCTCGCGAGATGGTTTGGATTACTGGTGTAGTTATTTTATTATTAATGATTATTACAGCTTTTATTGGTTATGTATTGCCATGGGGTCAGCTTACGGCCCAAAATGCTTTTGAAACGTTAAACTCTTACTTATTACTGCTTTTGCCTAGCTACGAAAACCTTGATTTTGGCTTATTAACACAATTTCAATCCTATTTAAGCCTAGGCCAAAGCGAAAGCAGCTATTTATTGAATTTTAATCTTTTTATTGTGAAGCAAGCTCATAGTGTTGCTACTGCTTCTTTAAGTCAAACGGATTTTTATAAAATTTTAATCTTTTTATTGTGAAGCAAGCTCATAGTGTTGCTACTGCTTCTTTAAGTCAAACGGATTTTTATAAAATTTTAATCTTTTTATTGTGAAGCAAGCTCATAGTGTTGCTACTGCTTCTTTAAGTCAAACGGATTTTTATAAAATTATGGCTATTTCTGTTGGTACATTGTTAGGTGATGCTTTTTTATTGCGGAGCAAAGAAAAGCGTGGTAATTCTGCTCGTTTAACTATTAAACAATCGAATATTCATGAAGAATGGCTATTAATGTTACATGATTTTTATTCAAAGTATGGTTTATGTAATCCAGAAAAACCTAAACTAGGCACTTTAAAGAATGGTTATCAATATTTGCGATTTCACACATTTGCAAACCCCATTTTTACTGAACTACATAACTTATTTTATGTAAAAAAGGGGGGTAAGTTTGTGAAACGAGTTAGTTTATTAATTTCAAAATATTTTGATGCTACTACACTTGCTGCCTGGTTGTGCGATGATGGTACCGCGCATAATGGTAGTTCCGCTTTTTGTACAGATAGTTTTACCCCAGAGTGTTTAAATAATCTGATTGCAATTGTAAGTGATAAATTCGGTATTAAACTAATTCCATATATGCATTTAAAAAAGTACAACCGTTTACAGGTTGCACGTGAAGATATGCCCAAGTTCGTTGCCTTAGTTAAACCACATTTACCCGCCACCATGTACCATAAATTAGGAGATTTTAATGTCTAAAGTATAATCCAAATCGATTTAGTGGTAATTTTACAGAGAAACACTTTTTTGTATTTTTTATCATAATTTTACCAATTTTTTTCATAATTTGGCTAATTTTATTGAAAAATTCGCAAAAAAAACTATTTTTTTTACGTTTTTTGTTGCTTTTTTGCTTAAAAACCGTTTTTTTAAGTAAAAATTGTAAATAAATCGTGTAAAAAAGTAAAAATCGATATAAATCCTTGACAGAGGATTTGAGTTTATTTTAATAAATAAACTGGGGTAATGCCGGTGTAAACGGTTAAAGTAATTCTCCAACTATTAAATTGTTTTTCAGTTCAATTAAATAACAAACATAATAGTCTAATTTAACAAACGTTAAAACCCTTACAAGACCGTCGGTATCTGTAAATATCGCTACAGACTAGGTCACCGGTGGGTGTCTGAAATGATGCTTAATGTATAGTCGAAGATCTCTTTTTAAGTAAATATTTTTAACACTTATTTTTGCTTAAATCGCAAAAGGCTTTGGTTTAATCTTAAGTTAGAAATGTTTTGTATAAAAAAACAAGGATTAACTTATTTACAAAGTGCTTGTTGTTAGCTTATTGGGAGTTTTAAGCTTACAATAGATCTTGCAAATGTCCTTCTGGGGTGCTACTGTTATTACAAGCTTAGCTACCGTTATTCCTGTTGTTGGTAAAAGTATTGTTTATTGGTTATGGGGCGGTTTTAGTATTGATCACCCTACTTTAAATCGTTTCTATAGTTTTCATTATACCTTACCTTTTGTATTAGCTGGTTTAAGCATTTTTCACATTGCTGCTTTACATCAATATGGTAGTACTAATCCTTTAGGTGTTAATAGTCAAACAAGTTCTATTCCATTTGGTACTTATTTTGCTACTAAAGATTTATTAGGTTTCTTGTATTTATTATTAGCTTTTAGTATTTTAGTATTTTTTTATCCAGAATGGTTAGGCCATCCTGATAATTTAATTCCAGCTAATCCTTATAGTACACCACAACATATTGTACCAGAGTGGTACTTTCTTTGGGTTTATGCTATTCTTCGTAGTATTCCAAATAAAGCTATGGGTGTTGTAGCTATTGCTTTAACATTTTTAAGTTTAATTAGTTTACCTTTTTTAAGTACTGTACATGTTGGATCTCCTAAATTCCGTATTTTATCTGAGCGTTTATTTTGGGTTTTTGTTGCTGATGTTTTCTTATTAACTTGGGTTGGTGCTCAAGAGATTATGCCAGCTACTGTTTTATTAGGTCAAGTTTGTACTGTTATTTTATTTATTTATTTATGTGTAATCTACCCCTTTTTATCTTGGTTAGAGAGCCATTTATATTTGGTTGCTTCGCAAAAAGCAACTAAAGTTTCTGATTTACAAAGCAACAAACGTTAACCTTTTTTTTATGATAAAAAAAAAAGAATTGTAAAGCTTTTATCACAAGAAGTTTGGCTTGGAAACAGCCAGTCTATAATGAAAACGTAATAGTTCACTTGTGTTTTTAAAATATTAAAAGAGCTGTGCTATTTTATAGATGTAAGACTTAGTAATACCGAAACATGCATTCAAATAGTTTTAAATTGTATCACGAAGTGAAGAAAGTAAAAAATCTAATTTGGAACCCGAAACTATGCGATCTATAAAAGTGCAAGTCTGTTGCCCTTGCTTTTGTCCGACGCTAAGTTAATTTGTTTAAAAGCATGGACAAGCACAAAACGGGCAAAAGTTATAACAGGGCTGAACCGTTGTATGTAGCAAAATACTCGGATGACATTTTTATAGGGGTGAAAGGCCAATCAAGGTTAGTGATGAATTAAATAAACTTATTTAATTCTAGATAGCTGGTTTTCTGCGAAATCTATTTAGGTAAAGCGGGGTTTTAAAATACCATTATGTTTATATTAATATCTTTATTACTTTTATAAAGATAATTATGTAAGAATAATGGATATATTGCTCTAGTCACACTTATGGTGGTAAGATTGTAAGTGAAGAAGGAAAGAGCCTCGATGTATTGTAAAGGTCTATAAATTACCGATGTCTTTTAAAAATAGCTATAATATTCCCTTTTAACTTATAAAGATAGTATAATCAAAAAATGTAAACAGTGGGGTTTTTTTATTGGTTTTATATATGGGTTTTAAAAAATCAATCACCTTATTACTTTATTTTCTGTAGGGGTGTTGACTTATTTAGCTGAAAAGTTACCAAAGAAGGTTTGAGTCCTGTAAGCTTTATCAGTCATTTAATGGTTTTTTTGTTTTAACATATTAATGTATTCGTTGCTTATGGCTACCTTTACTTATGGCTTCTCTTACTTCACTTCACCCTTCACTTGCTTCCATTGCTTTTGACTTTGGAATGCTTATATTAGCAAACAAAAGCGCAAGGACAACTTTTGTCTTTACCCTTCGGGTCGCATGTTGCAAAGCAAAACAAAGGGCCCGTTTTGTTTTTACCCTGGTTTGCTTTACTAAGCAATCTAAAGCTTAACTATGCTCAGGGAAAAACCAAAGGGCGCGTAACCAAAGCGTTATTTAGCTATGGTAAGCTAACGTGCAACTTTTGCCTGCTTTGAGCTTACCTTTGCTTAACAACGCATAGCTTAGCGCAGAACAAAAGCAATGGAAGCAATGGACCAGGGTAAAAACAACATGTGACCCGCAGGGCCTTTGTTTTTACCTGAGCGTAGCTTCGCAAAGTAATGCTATGTTAAGCAAAAACTCAGGTAAAAATAAAGACAAAAGTGGTTTTTCCCTGTGCTTACTTAAGCTTTAAATTGCTTAGTAAAGCAAACTAGGGCCTTTGTTTTTACCTGAGCATAGCTAGGCAAAGTTACGCTATGTTAAGCAAAAAACTCAGGTAAAAATAAAAACAAAGTGAAAAATGTCTTTCTTTATCGCTTTATTAGCTATTTTATCTATTTTAGTTACTTGGACTAAGAATGTTTTTATGAGTTTAATGTATAGCGTAATGTTATTTATTAATGCTACTGTTGTATTACTTATGTTAGGTTTTGAGTTTCTTGCTTTAGTAAATATGTTAGTTTATGTAGGAGCTTTAGCTGTTTTATTCTTATTTGTTATTATGTTACTTGAGGTACCTACTACAGAATTACGTGCTTATTATCGAGGTTTTAGTTTTTTAGCTTTACTTGGTGTTTTAGGTAGTCGCCTATTTATTGGTTATGGTCCAAACGTAACTGCTTCTTTTGTTACTTTTAATCCTACTTTAGAAAGTATTAGTACAATTGGTTATGCTTTTTATATTCGATATGCTGATATTTTAATTTTAAATAGTTTAGTGCTTACTATTGCATTGTTTGGTGCCTTAGTTCTTGCCCATACACGTGCCTAATACTTAACACATCATTTTGTCTTATTGTATATAGCTCCTTTTTACTTTCTTTTGCTTTTTTCACTTTGTTTTTGTTGCTTCTTCTTCTTCACTTCGTGATTACGTGATATCGTCATAAGAAGCAACAAAAACAAAGAGTCAGGACTGACCGGGGTTGAAACTACGTGTTTTATTAAAACGAAGCAAAAAAAAAAAACAAGAAAATACCACTATTAACAATTTTTTATTAAATAAACTGAAGGTTCTTTAGTTTATATCTAATATATTAATTCATCTATTTAGCTGGGGCGGCTGCCTACATTAAAGTAACGTGGGCAATCATAAGGTTTAAAAAAACCGAACTGGAAATTTAAACTTGACTGTAAGATACACAAATCAAGCAGGGGTCTAAAAGCCGGAAGTAGAGACCGTGTATATAATATTATTTTATATATGCATCAACGGACAAAAGGTACGCTGGGGATAACGGGTCTTTTCCTGAAGAGAGTACATATCGACTTGGGGTTAGGATACATCGATGTCGTCTTATTGCGTCCATATGCTGAAGAAGGTATAAAGGGTTGGACTGTTCGTCCATTAAAGCAGTACATGAGATGGGTTTAAAACGTTGAATTTAGCGGCGTGTATTTGTAGTAATGCAAATAAAGGATTGGCTTATATCGGTGAAGCTTTCGCTACTTATGCTACTAAATCTTTTTATGCTAGTTTTTTTGCTGTCTTTTTTCGTTTAACTAAGAAAATAAGCAATAACAATTGGCATTATTGGTGGGGTGTTGGTGGTTTGGTAATACCGAGGGAAGACTTACGATTGCTAGATTGTCTATACGGTGTTTTTATAAATATTTATAATATACTTACGCCGTATATCCGAATGAAAAGCAAAATGTTTTTAAATCGTTTTAAAATGAAGCGGTATTATAATGATGATTATGAATTATTTTTAGCTACTTTGACTAAATATGGGTTATTAAACGAGACATTACTTAGTTATTTTTTGCTTCGCAACAAGGTTTTGTTGATGGGGATGGTTCAATCACTATTCAAATTAAAAATTGGCGCGCAGGTTTTCATTTTAGTTTAGAAGGTTTCGTAACTTTCCACCAAAAAGCTAAACGTGCGCACTGGTTTTTTACATTAATTAAGCAGTTATTAAACAAAAAGGGTGGTAAAATTATTGATAAAGGTAACGGTATTTGTGCCTACACAACCTCGGCTTTAGACGAGGTAACCGACATTTTAATTTTGCTTATTATCACGGAGTGAAGAAGCAAACCCCTTTTCTCGTATTAAAAAAGAAACAAGCTCAAATCGCGCTGGATATTTTATTAAAAGTTAACAGCGTACGTACTCGTGCTGAGTTTTTATTGTTATGTAAACGCGCTGATCGTTTTGGATTTATGAATGATTCCAAAAACCGTACAAAAACAAGTGCCTATGTAGCTAAGTATTATCTTGATAATAAATTGGATTTGAATGAGATTATTGGTAAATAAGCATTAACTACGCCCGGGGGGGTTTGTTTGCTCTTTATTTATGGGGGTACTTTCGTTACTGATAGTATCCGAACCTCGAAAGAGGTGGGCTTGGGGCGGGTTTTGTTTATTTAGTATTATGAATATTTTTCTAATTATCTGTTTTTTTTTGCAATTTTACTCATTTTTTTGCCATTTTATTCGTTTTTTTTAGGTTTTTTTCAATTTTTTACTAAATTTATTCGATTTTTTTTTGATTTTGCTTCACGTTATTAAACATTTAATGCTGAGTTGAATTAACAATTTTGTTTAATACTTCTCGAGGATTTCTAGTTTAGCTCGTTTTAGAGTAATCGTTTGTCCCCGTAGAGATTTAGTTTTTTACATAGACTTGTATTAAAACTGGATAGGGTTCTATTTATGGCATAGTTTATTGCTTAATATGACATAATCACGATATCACGTAGCCTTTGCCCGTGGCAAGGCCAATGGTATCACGTAGCCTTTGCTCGTGGCAAGGCCAATGGTATCACGAAGCCTTTGCCCGTTATCTTTCACTTCACTTCACAAAGTGATAAGTGATAAGTGATGAAGTGAAACAAGGCCAATGGTATCACGAAGCCTTTGCCCACGGGCAAGGCCAATGGGTGAAGAAGAAGAAGAAGAAGCAATAAGCAATAAGACAAGTAAGTTAGATTTTATTTTAGCTTAATGGTAAATAAGAGAAACCTATAATACGCCAACCCCACTTAAACATTAAGGTGGGTGATGATATAATCCAGGCTTTTTGGAAACAAAAAGCGCTTAAGCGTGAGGCAGTTTTGTTTCTATATACAGCTACCATATGACTTTAAAAAAAGTTTAATTAGTACGAAAGGACCATATTAAACTCAATCCCTGGTTTATTTGTTATCTGTAAAAAGGTACCGCAAAAAAGCTAAATTGATTTTTTTTGAAAGCTTTCCTGTCATATTAATATTTGTATATGTTCAATTAATACATTACCTATTTATATGTATTTTTATAAATGCGTAGTAAGCAAATAAAATGAACATTATTTTTTTTTTATTATAAAAAAACGTTTTTTCTATAACAAACGTAAACTCGCATCAAATTGGGTAAATGATACATTAGATATTTTTTTTATTAATATCATGCCTTATTTGTAATCTATTTTTAATAGGTCACAGTGGCACTGTAAAAAGGGCCATCGCATAAATAAAGCGCAGCAGTGAGTAAATTTTGACAATGTAAAATAAGTATGATCGTGATATTTATTTTTTGATAAGTACCGGCTAATTCCGTGCCAGCAGCCGCGGGTATACGGGAGGTGCAAGTTTATAACAAAAGAAATAGGCAGCAAGTGTAGATGTTAATAATATAAAACAAATTTAGGTTTATTCTTTGTTTTTAAGCGGTTAAATGCTATTATATAAGGAGGACAGTCAATGGTTAAAACACCTTTATGTTTTTATATAAGTCAAAGCTTGTAAGTCCGGGTATCGAGTTGGATTAGAGACCCATGTAGTCCGGACCGTTAATTGAGTTTATTTAATTTCACCTACTGTGATAATGAACAATAAAAACTCCGCCTGGTGATACGTTCGCAAGAATTGTAATCATAGAAATAATCCGTTACATGCAACTACTGTGGAGCATGAGGTTTAATTCGACAATCCGCGTAGAATCTTACCATTTTTATTTTTTTTTTTAATTGCTTTTTTTTCAAAATGGGAACTTACCTTTATCTTATTGTTTGCCATAATTATTCTATAGGGGTTTGTCTTAATTTTATATTTTTTTTTCTCTATATTGTTTGCCCTTATCTTGTTCATACAAGCATGAACTTCGTCATAATAAGCAATAAAACTCCGTGAATACAGCGATAAGCAATGAGACAAAAGAGGGATTTGCTGTTTATCACGTAGCCTTTGCCCGTGGCAAGGCCAATGGGTGAAGAAGCAATAAGCAACAAAAAGTAGTTAATAAGAAAACTATTTGAAGGTAGCAGAACGTGCTGTTTTTCTTTAAACATGCTTTTTAATAATAAGAAGCATGGTAAAATAAACAGTATTGAGTATGTACACATGAGTAACAAAGATTATTTAAATAAATACCATATATTGAAGGGTTAATTAAATATATGAAACGACTTTTTATTTTGTTTTATACACCATTGCTTCCTTTGCTTTTGTTCTGCGCTAAGCTATGCTTTGTTAAGCAAAGATAAGCTCAAAGTAGGTCCTATGGTCTTCGTTGTTTTTACCCTGGTTTTCTTAGTTAAACTATGCGAAGCTAAGTTAAGCGCAGGGAAAAACCACTTTTGTCTTTACCCTTCGGGTCGCATGTTGCAAAGCAAAACAAAGGGCCCGTTTTGCGGCCAACCCAGGCATTATCTTGCTAAGGTAGGCTAACGTGCAAAAGCAAGGGAAGGGCGAGGCAAAACCGCTGGGCCTTTGTTTTTACCTGAGCGTAGCTTCGCAAAGTAATGCTATGTTAAGCAAAAACTCAGGTAAAAATAAAGACAAAAGTTGACCTAGGCCTGTCATTGCAACTTAAAGCAAACCACAAATCCCTTCTTTTACCTTGTTTATGTAGGCTATAAACAGAACACTAAAATAGAAGTGTTTTTTTATTATCACGTAATCATGAAGCCTTTGCCCACGGGCAAGGCCAATGGGTGAAGAAGAAGCAAAGAAAAAAACTCACTTACTGTATAAAGTATCAGTATATACTAAAAAAAGATGTATTTTTTTAGATAATTATAGTAGTTTTCACTGCGAAAATATCTATTCTGTCAAATAAGCAAAGGTGGCTTTTTTTATTATAAAAAAATGAAAGGGTTTGATTCATGCTCAGTTAGCATACTCTTTTAAATGGTTTACACATGCGAGGGATCTATAATCCCGTACGGGTGAGTAATTTGCGAGTTTCTTTATTTTTTTGCTTCTTCTTCTTCACTTCATCACTTATCACTTATCACTTTGTGAAGTGAAGTGAAAGATACCGTGATATCGTCATAATAAGCATTTTTCGCCCTTCCATTGCTTTTGACCTTGGCCTGTCAACGCAATTCAAAGCGTACGTAAGCCAAAATCAAGGCCAACTTTTGTCTTTACCCTTCGGGTCGCATGTTGCAAAGCAAAACAAAGGGCCCGTTTTGTTTTTACCCTGGTTTGCTTTACTAAGCAATCTAAAGCTTAACTATGCTCAGGGAAAAACCAAAGGGCGCGTAACCAAAGCGTTATTTAGCTATGGTAAGCTAACGTGCAACTTTTGCCTGCTTTGAGCTTACCTTTGCTTAACAACGCATAGCTTAGCGCAGAACAAAAGCAATGGAAGCAATGGACCAGGGTAAAAACTAAGATAAGGCCAAAAGAGTGCAATAACACTAACATTAAACGTCGCTCTTTTTACTTAGTGAATCCTTGCTGCTTATTGCTTCTTCACCCATTGGCCTTGCCACGGGCAAAGGTTACGTGATAAACAACTACGTGATAATTGTTTAATAGATTGAGGCAAGGTATTTGCTATAGATCACTTCGTAAAAGTAGCTACCCTTGCGTCGCACGCTGTTCACTCTGTGAAAAGGGTAAAAGTAAGCTATAAAAAAGAAAAAACCAAATAAAAGACAGTGCATTAATAGTACAGTGATGGAATTACTAGAAACTGTTTACATTTTTAGATAAAATTTATCGTACTTTTTGCATTACGGGTGTACGAGTCCAAATTGGAAAATTTATAATTGGTATGTTTGTTTGTTTTTACCCTGGTTTGCTTAGTTAAGCTATGCGAAGCTAAGATCAGCGCAGGGAAAAACCACTTTTGTCTTTACCCTTCGGGTCGCATGTTGCAAAGCAAAACAAAGGGCCCGTTTTGCGGCCAACCCAGACATTATCTTGCTAAGGTAGGCTAACGTGCAAAAGCAAGGGAAGGGCGCAGCAATAATCAACTTAAGCTTTTATCTAATTGTTTGCTGTTTTTTTCATTTTAGGTACTTAGCTTAGCGGTAAAAGCGCTGGCCTCATAAGCCAGAAATCACAGGTTCAAATCCCGTAGTACCTACAGGTTTTACTTAACCCTTCAAGCATGCAAAGGGGGCCTTTGTTTTTACCTCTTTTGTCTTTACCCTTCGGGTCGCACGTTGCAAAGCAAAACAAAGGGCCCGTTTTGTTTTTACCCTGGTTTGCTTTACTAAGCAATTTAAAGCTTAACTATGCTCAGGGAAAAACCAAAGGGCGCCCAGCTTAAGCGTTATCTCGCTTAGTTAAGCTAAGGGGCAACTTTTGCCTTGCTTTTGGCTTTGGAATGCTTATATTAGCAAACAAAAGCGCAAGGACAAAAGCAATGGAAGCAAGGGGAGCGTAGCTACGCAAAGTTACGTAATGTTAAGCAAAAACTCAGGTAAAAATTATAACAGCATAAAAAAGCAAAGGGATTATTAAAAAACTATAATGAAAAAATCAAAAATAGATCGTACCGTAAACCGACGCAGGTCAATTTGAGTTTATGCTCTAAGGTATATCAGAATTAATCATTCTAAAGGAACTCGGCAAAATACTCTCGTGTTTATTAATTAAGAGAGGTCTTTTCCATTTTGACAATGGGCCATTTGGTTTTTGCCTTATGATTATAAAGCATAACCTAGGTAAAACAAGTGACCGCAGAGAAATATTGGCAGCGACTGTTTAATAAAAACACATAGCACTGCTAAAATTTTTATTAAAATATAGTGCTTGATACCTGCCCAAAGGCGCAAGCAAACGGCAGCTGTAACTCTAACGGTTCTAAGGTAGCAAAATCCCTTGACACATAATTGGTGTCGCGCATGAATGGTGTAACGACTGTCAAGCTGTCTCTAGAGTGAGTTCTGTGAAATTGAGATCTTTGTGCACATGCAGAGACGTAGCTGTGGTACGATAAGACCCCGAGCACCTTAATAGGTTGGTTAATATTTTTTTAAAATATAGTTATAGTGGTTTTTTATATGTATTTGATTATTGAGATTTGCTTATTAAAAAGCAAACTGCGAAGTAAACCACCCGTAAGTTATTGCTTATTATGACGATATCACGGTATCTTTCACTTCACTTCACAAAGTGATAAGTGATAAGTGATGAAGTGAAGAAGAAGAAGCAAACAACAAACCCCTGTACTTAGTTAAGCTATTTAAAGCTTAGCTAAGTAAACTAGGGATTTGTTTGTTTTTATTTTTACCTGAGTTTTTGCTTAACATTACGTAACTTTGCGTAGCTACGCTCCCCTTGCTTCCATTGCTTTTGTCCTTGCGCTTTTGTTTGCTAATATAAGCATTCCAAAGCCAAAAGCAAGGCAAAAGTTGCCCCTTAGCTTAACTAAGCGAGATAACGCTTAAGCTGGGCGCCCTTTGGTTTTTCCCTGAGCATAGTTAAGCTTTAAATTGCTTAGTAAAGCAAACCAGGGTAAAAACAAAACGGGCCCTTTGTTTTGCTTTGCAACATGCGACCCGAAGGGTAAAGACAAAAGAGGTAAAAACAAAGGCCCTGGTTTGCTTAGTTAAGTTATGCAAAGCTAAGTTAAGCGCAGGGAAAAACCAAAGGGCGAAGCAATAAGCAACAAAATAATAACCAAATCATAATAAAAAATGTATTGAGTATTGCATGGCTGGAATGCGTTCTTTAAATAATAAATTCTTTAGCTTTGCTATAATAAGGACGTAAATAACTTTATTTTGTTGTTTGCGAAGCAATAAGCAACTAAGTTATGTTTTGCAAGTCGTCATGGTCTTTATATAATGGGCTACACTTTTGCTACAATGGCTATTTTATAATTCAAAAGTAGCTACGTTCAGATTAATTCCTGAAATGGGTTTTATGAAGGGGGAATAGTGAGTAATCAACAATCATTATTGTGTTGGTGAAGCTTTTTAAATTAGTTTTATATTTAATATTGTTAAAGCATGTTGGGAATTCACCGCCCGTCAATAACTTCAATAAAGAGATATAGAAAACATAGAATTAGATTATTTCGTTTTATGTATAATATTTTGACTTTATAGAGGTTATAAGTCGTAACAAGGTTGGAATAGGGGAACCTGTTCCAGGGATGTTTTTTTTTTAATTTGAAAAAATGTTAAGTACTTTTATTTTATTTGCTTTGCAACCAGAAACAACAGTATTAGCTATGCTAGTTGTTTTAACTTTTTTAACTTTTACTGTCTCTGTAATTGGCGCTTTTTTTATTAAATATTATCGTTTTTTGAGCTTACTTGTTAGTTTTGTACCAGCTTTTTGGAGTTTATATTTTTGGGTATTATATGATGGTAGTAACACTGAACCTTTTCAAATGGTGTGTTATTTAAATAAATTACATTTAAGTTTTGGTATTGATGCTGTTGGTTTAAGTTTAATTATTTTAACTACTGCTTTATTTCCACTTTGTTTAATTTTAATGCGTACTTATGCTGGTATTTTAACCTTTTTATTATTAGAAATTGTTATTCTTGGTTCTTTAACAGTTTTAGATTTATTGGGTTTTTATATTTTATTTGAAGCTTCCTTAATTCTTTTATTTTTATTAATTGCCCGTTCTCCTTATGGATCGATTGATGCTGCCTATAAAATTGTATTATATACTATGGCAGGCTCTTTAATTTTATTGCCTGTTATTTTTATGTTATATAGCGAGTTTGGTAGTACTAACTTGTTAGTATTAACTACTAGTTTAGAATCAAATGGTTATAGCGTAGTAAACAATGAATACTATACAGGAGCTCGCCAATTATTATTAGGTTGGGGTATGTTAGCTGTTTTTGCTGTTAAAATTCCCTTAATGCCAGTTCATTTATGGTTACCTGAGGCTCATGTAGCCGCACCTACAGCTGGTAGTGTTTTATTAGCCGGTGTTTTATTAAAATTAGGAGGTATCGGTTTTTTACGTTATATGATTCCTATTGTGCCTGGTTTTACAGCTTGGGTTTTTCCATTAATTTGCACAATGTGTTTATGTTCTTTTATTTTTAGTACTCTTAGTACTATTCGTCAAGTTGATTTAAAAAAGATTGTAGCTTATTCTTCTATTGCACATATGGCTTTAGTTACTTTAAGTATTTTTTCTATGTCTGAGTTTAGTACATATGCTTCTACTTTTATGATGATTGCTCACGGTTTAGTAAGCCCGGGTTTATTCCTATTAGTTGGTATTTTATACGAGCGTACTCATACTAAGTTTTTACTTTATTTTTCTGGTATTGGTAATCATATGCCTTTATTTACTATCTTTTTCTTCTTATTAACATGCGCAAACTTATCTTTCCCATTATCCCCTAACTTTATTGCTGAGGTACTTTGCTTAGTTAGTTTATTTGCCGTGCATGAGCTTTATGCGTTTATCTTTTGTGTAGCCCAAGTTTTAGGTGCAGTATATGCTTTCTGGGCATTTAATCGTATTATTCATGGATATTCAAACGGTGCTTTTATCAAAAATATGGGAGCCATTGCCGGGGGCCCTGGCCACCAGGTAGTTGATTTAACTCGTTTTGAGTTTTTTATGGTTTTACCGATTATGTTTGGTGTAATTTGGTTAGGTTTAAAACCACTAGCTTAATTTGTATATAACTTATGCAATTTATTTGTATCTAAACCTGAATAAAAAAAATGATCACACGTTGGTTATATAGTACTTCGCACAAAGACATCGGTCTTTTATATTTAGGTTTTGCCTTATTCGCCGGTTTAATTGGAACTTCTTTATCTATGTTTATTCGTTTAGAGTTAGGCGTACCGGGCCGTGGTTTATTAGATGGTAATGGTCAATTGTATAATGTAATTATTACTGGCCACGGTTTAATTATGTTATTATTTATGGTTATGCCTGCTTTATTCGGAGGTTTTGGTAAGCTTTTCAAGTTATTTTGATAACTTATTTGCCAGATATGTATGAGAATACATATTTTTATGCTGCTATTTGCGAGAAACACCTAAAGTCTATTTGCGACTTGCCTACTGTTTACATAATTTGTTTTCATTTAGGTAAACTTTTATATGGGCATACGCTCTATAAATTATAGAATGTTACAATTCACGCAGTGATAAAAAACCTTACTTTTTTTAAGGTGCGTTTGTATAAATGGTCAATTCGCAGGAAACCAATGTAACTTTATTTGCTTCGCCCTTCCCTTGCTTTTGCATGTTAGCCTACCTTAGCGAGATAACGCCTGGGTTGGGCGCCCTTTGGTTTTTCCCTCTTTTGTCTTTACCCTTCGGGTCGCATGTTGCAAAGCAAAACAAAGGGCCCGTTTTGTTTTTACCCTGGTTTGCTTTACTAAGCAATTTAAAGCTTAACTATGCTCAGGGAAAAACCAAAGGGCGCCCAGCTTAAGCGTTATCTCGCTTAGTTAAGCTAAGGGGCAACTTTTGCCTTGCTTTTGGCTTTGGAATGCTTATATTAGCAAACAAAAGCGCAAGGACAAAAGCAATGGAAGCAAGGGGAGCATAGTTAAGCTTTAAATTGCTTAGTAAAGCAACTTTTGCCTTGCTTTTGGCTTTGGAATGCTTATATTAGCAAACAAAAGCGC
>VFQP010001682.1_pt1 | contig 28082 bp, 23 predicted proteins | sample 3512351 | NCBI WGS metagenome assembly VFQP01 (sample SAMN10412372, study PRJNA504923) | tailings metagenome | isolation source: Relicate 1 Philex TSF1 revegetated site | place: Philippines: Tuba, Benguet | collected 2017-08-29
GCAGGTGGAACTGCGCCACCTGCTGCGCCGCATCGGCACCACCGCGATCTTCGTCACCCATGATCAGGACGAGGCACTGACGATGTCGGACCGCATCGCGGTGATGTATCGCGGCCGCATCGAGCAATATACCGACCCGAAAACGCTCTATGCCGCGCCGGCCAGCCTGTTCGCCATGAGCTTCATCGGCCAATCGACGCAGTTGCATGGCAAAGTGCTGGGCAACCCGGCGCAGGGCATGGTGGAAATCAAGACCGCGCTCGGTCGCCTGCGTGCAGCGGCGAATTTCGCGCCAGGCTCATCTGTCGTTGTCGCCGTGCGGCCAGAATGCCTGCAACTCGGCAGCGCCCCTTCGGCGGAATCCAACGCGATTGCCGGCCGCATGACGGCGGCGATCTTCCATGGCGCCCATAGCATGCTGCATCTGGCGGCAGAGGACGGCCAACGCGTGGTGGCGCAGTTCTCCGGCGGCCAAGGCCTGCCCGCCGAAGGCAGCGATGTCAGCCTGCACTGGCCTGTCGCGCAAACCTTCGTCTATCCGGCGGCGGAGGCGGCGTGATGCTGAGCCGCGAGCAGCGCCCCTGGGCCGCTTTGCTGCTGCCAGCCATGGTGCCGCTCTGCGGCCTGTTCCTGCTACCGCTCGCCCTGCTGCTGCCCGTGAGCCTGACCAGCGCCCAGAACCAAGGCCTGGGCTTCAGCCTCGCCGCCTATGGCAAGCTGTTCGGCGACAGCTACTATCTCGGCATCATCGGCAATTCGCTGAAATTCGCTGCGCTGACCACCTTCTTTGCACTGCTGATCGGCTACCCGGCCGCCTTCGGCCTCACCTATATCAAGGGTAAACTGCGCAGCGCGCTGCTGCTCAGCCTGTTCCTGCCGCTTTCCATCGGCGTGATCGTCAAGTCATTCGCCTGGACCGTGCTGCTGCGCTCGACCGGCGTGGTCAACAAGACCCTGATGGCACTGCATATCATCGACGAGCCGGTGCGCCTGATCTTCACCCAGACGGCGCTGATCGTCGGCGCGGTAAACATCTTCCTGCCCTTCATGATCCTCTCGGTCTATGCCGTGGTGGCGCAGATCGACAAGCGGCTTTCCGAAGCCGCCGCCACGCTTGGCGCACCGCCGCTACTCTGCTTCCTGCGTGTCACCCTGCCCTTGAGCCTGCCTGGCATCGTCGCCGGCACGGCCCTGGTATTCTCGCTCTCGGTCTCGGCCTATGTGGTGCCGACCCTGCTGATGGGCGAGCGCTACCAGACGCTGCCAACCCTGATCGCCAAATCCTTCCTGCTCACTCGCGAGCCGGCTTTCGGTGCTGCTGCCGGCGCCGTGTTGCTGGCCATCGCGCTCGCGGTGGTGATCCTGAGCAGCAAGCTCGGCAAGCCGCGCGGCTAGGAAGGAGCAGGCAAATGACACAACGCCTCGCCACCGCCGTCGCCATCCTGATGGCCCTGCTGGCCGCCCTGTTCCTGCTGGCGCCGCTGCTGGTGATCGTCGCCACCAGCTTCTCGCCCACGCCGGTCTTCGACCTGCCGAGCGGTGGCCTCTCGACCCGCTGGTATGAACGCATCACCCGGCTGGATGGCTTCTGGCCGGCGCTTTACCTCACCCTGGAGGTGGCTTTCATCTCCACCGCCGCCGCTTTGCTGCTCGGCACGCTGGCCGCCATCGGCATCCAGCGCGGCAAGCTGCCAGGCGCGGACCTCGTCGCCGCCCTGCTGGTCTCGCCGCTGATGCTGCCGGGCCTGGTGATCGGCATCGCGCTGCTGCAATTCTTCCGGGGTGCGGGGCTCACTGCCGCGCATCCGGCGTTGCTGCTGGCGCATCTGATCATCACCTTGCCCTTTGTGGCGCGCACCATGCTGGCCGGCCTGTCGCGTTTCGACTTCACCCTGATCGATGCGGCCCGCTGCCTGGGCTGCAATTTTCCACAGGCTGTCGTCAAGGTGATGGTACCGGCCCTGGCGCCGTCCTTCTTCACCGCCGGCTTCTTCGCGTTTCTGGCATCGTTCGACAATTACCCGATCTCAATCTTCCTCACCGATGCGCGTACCAAAACGCTGCCGATCAAGATGCTGCAATATATTGAGGAAGCGCCGGACCCGACTCTGGCCGCTTTGTCTTCGCTGATCCTCGGTGCCACGCTGCTGTTGCTATTGCTCGGCGACCGCCTGGTGGGATTGAACCGCATGGCCGGAACCGGAGACTGACTGTGGTACGTGACCTGATCGGCTATGGCGGCAAACCACCGCATGTAAGCTGGCCCAAAGGCAAGGCGGTGGCGGTTTCCTTCGTGGTGAATTTCGAGGAGGGCTCGGAATTCACCGTCTCCGGCGGCGACGACCATAACGAAGCAATCTACGAAGTGGTGCATGGCCTCAAGGGCCGCGATCCCTGTATCGAAAGCCATTTCGAATATGGCACCCGCGCCGCCTGGTGGCGCATCATGGATCTGTTCGACCGCTATCAGGCGAAAGCCACCGTGAGCGCTTGTGGCTATGCCGTGGAGCGGTCGCCGCTACTGGCGCAGGATGCGGTGCGGCGCGGCCATGAAGTCTCCGCCCATGGCTGGCGCTGGGAAAGCCATGCCGACCTTGGCGAGGCCGAGGAACGCGAGCGCATCCATCGTACCGTCGCCGCCATCGAAGCCGTCACCGGGCAGAAACCGCGCGGCTGGCATACCCGTTCGGCATCCTCGCCGAATACCCGCCGGCTGCTGCTGGAAGCTGGCAATTTTCTCTATGACAGCGACGCGTATAACGACGACCTGCCTTATTTCGTCAGCATCGGCGACAAGCGGCATCTGGTGCTGCCCTATGCCTTCGACACAAACGACATGCAATTTCAGAACACGCAGCGTTTCGCGCTAGGCGCCGATTTCGCCACCTATGTCTGCGATGCCTATGACTGGCTGGCGCAGGAAGGCAGCATGGCGCCGCGCATGCTTTCCATCGGGCTGCATCTGCGCATGATCGGCCGGCCGGGCCGCATCGGTGCGCTGGATCGCATCCTGCGCCACATCACGCAATCGGGTACAGCCTGGATCGCCACACGCGAGCAGATCGCCCGCCACTGGTTGGCGCAGCATCCTTAATCAGAATCATTCCGATCAGCACGGTCGCCGCCAAGACAGGTAGCATCGAAACGGTCCGCTTCCATCGGCTTGGCGAAAAGATACCCCTGCCCCTCATCGCAGCCGAGTTCGCGCAGCATTTCGAGTTCGGATTCGGTCTCAACACCCTCCGCGACAACTCGAAGCCCGAGATTGTGCGCCATGGAAATGATGGAGGCGACGACCGAATAGGCTTCGCGGCTTTTACTCATTTGCTGCACAAAAGACCGGTCTATCTTCAGCGCATGCACTGGCAGGGTCACCAAATAGTTTAGTGACGAATAGCCGGTGCCAAAATCATCGATATATATTTTTGCACCAAGCTGACGCAGCCGGGAAAGAATGCGCTTCGCCATTTCCGGGTCTTCGACCAGGGCGCTTTCGGTCAGTTCTATATCCACCAGATGCGCCGGCACTCCCCAGGTTTCGAGCAACGACTGAAAGGTCTCGAGGAATTGCGGATCGTACAGGTTCTTGGCCGAAAGGTTCACCGCCACAGGCAGTTGCTGCTGGCGTGTCAGCCAGAGATGCTGCTGGCGAATTGCCGCATCCACAACAAACCGGGTCATTGAGCGGATAAGACCGGTTTCCTCGGCCAGCGGCACGAACTTCACCGGCGGCAGCATGCCGCGTGAGCCATGGGGCCAGCGGATCAGCGCTTCAGCACCACAAAGTTCGCCACTGGCCAGGTTCACTTTCGGCTGGTAGTGCAGCACCAGTTCACGACGGGCAATTGCGCTGCGCAATTCAGCGGCTAGCGCCAGGCGTTCCGGGTTTTCGCGCTCGGTGGCGCCACGGTAAACCAGAAAATGCGCCTCCCGCTGAGCGCCTTCGCGCGCAGCAATCGAGGCGCGGCGCAGCAGCGCATCTGCATCTTCGCCATGACCAGGATAGAAGCTGGCGCCCACTGCAGCGCCAACATCAATCTGCGCCTCACCAATCTGTACTGGCTGCTGGAATACCGCCAGCACGGCCTTCGATAGCTTGGCCGCACGCGCGGCATCGTGGTCAGCCAGAATCAGCCCGAACTCGTTGGCTGAGAGGCGCGCCAATGCCTCGCCACCCCCCGGCACCATGCGCAGCCGATTGGCTATCTCGCACAGCACCACGTTGCCGGGCTCCGATCCAAAGCCGTCATAAACTTCCTGCAGGCGGGGCAGCAGGATCGACAGGATCGCCACCGGTTCGTGGCGGTCGGCTGCAGCCTCCAGCGCTGCCGTCAGTCGGGAAAGAAACAGTGATTGATTGGGCAGGGCCGTCAAGTTGTCATGAGTGAGCGCATATTCGGCCCGGCGCTCTGCCTCGCGGCGTTTGACCCCAGCTCGCGCCACCTGAATACCAAAGGAAAGGTCCGCGGCCATTTCCTCCAGCAGGCTCATCTCGGCATCATCAAACGAGCCCTCCGGCTCCTGGGCGATCAGCGTGAAGGTACCGATAACTTCTCCCTCCACCACCAGCGGCAGCGACACGATGGAGCCGAAGCTGCGGATCACCGCTTCTTGGCGCCAAGGAGCGAAGCGCGGATCTTCGGCCAACCGATGGATCACACAAGGCTTGCGGCTGCGGATTGCCATGCCGACCGAACCGCGGCCGCGCTCGGTATCTGCCCAGGTCAGGTTCATGGTTTCGATGAAGCCATTGGATGCCCCGAAATGCGCCACCGGCTCAACGGTCTTGCCCTCGTCATGACGCAGGTAGTTCACCAATGCCAGGGCGTAACCACCCTGCTCCACCGCCACGCGGCACATTGCATTGAGCAGTGAGGGTTCGCTGCTCTCTCGCAGCAGCGTACGGTTACCCGCGCTTAACGTGCGGAAAGCACGTGTGAGGCGCTGACCATAAGAAGCGAGTTCATCCATCTTGGCTGCCAGACGACCAAGCAGATGATCGCCGTGCGGCAGGCCAGTGCGAATAGTCCAATTGCCCTTGCCAAGGGTTTCCGCAGCACTGGCAAGCCGGCGGATCGGCAGCAGCAGCAACTGGCGCGAACCCGACCAGCCGAACAGGCCCGTGGTCAGCAGCGTAAACAATACCGCCAAGCCACCAGCCTGCAGCGCCATGCTGCCCGCCGCGTCAATATCCTTGCGTGGAATGCCGACGCGAACGAAGAGACTGCTGTCTGGGACCTGAGCATAGGCAATGATACGCGGCACACCATCCAGACCCGCAGAATGCACGTAGCCTTCACTGCTGGATGCCACCAGCTTGCGGAAACTCTCCGCCTCCAGCAATTGCCTGCCGACGAAGCGCTCCGGGTCCGGTGCCCGTGCGATTACGATGCCATTCGCATCCGACATGCTGATAATAGAGGCTTCTGGTAATTTCAGATTGGTGAGCAGGTTCTGCGCCCAGTTGAAATCGAGGCTGGCAACAATCATCGCCCGCATCATATTGTCGATCACTACCGGCTGAGCTGCTATCACTGACCACTTCTTGCTCAACCTGCTCTGGACCACATCGCTGAGGGTGAAGTTTCCCGTCACCATGGCCTGGGTGAAATAGCCACGGTCCGCGATACGCAGAGAGGCAAACTGAGTCCGTGCAGAGCAGGTCAGTTCACCCGAGAGATTGACCAACGCGATTTCGAAATAGATCGAACCGAGCCGCAGAAGATCATTCAATTCGTTGCTGCAGCCGCTCCCCAATAAAGGCTCGCCGTTGGAAGCAAGCCGCCCGAGTTGCTGGCGGACCTGCTGCAACGCCTGGCCCTGCTGATAGGCCACAGTGCGGGCGAATCCCAGCGCCTCCCTGCGGATGTGATCGAGTTCCTGCGTGCGGCGCATGTCTGCAAGGTAAACCGCAAGCAACACCGTGGGCGCCACGATGAGGACAACCAGGATTGCCATGCGAGCCGATAAAGAAGCACTCCCAAGCCTGGGCATGTGTTCCGTCTCCCACTGCGGCGGGTTCAGCGCCCGCCCCTGGAAGATGAAACTTATTTCCTGGTAAAAGCCACACTCAACTGTAAAGAATTGCCCATATTGCATTCCACACGCCTACTCATATGTAGCATATCGTAAAGGGTATATATAATTAATACACACCAAGGGGTTCGAGGGCCGTTTGAAAGGCAATTTCCAGCAGATGGCGCGCAGTTGAGCCGGAGCGGCGCTATTCTAAGGCCGTTAGAAAACTCCCTTCCGCTCGCTGCAGATATCCCTATCCCACTGGCATAGCTTGACTTTATGGATCTCCTGTCTTGTTATCAGGCGCGCAATCGTTGTTTTTGGCATGGGCAAATCTGCAGCGAAACAAAGGCGCGCTATGCTGTGGCATAGCCCTCGATCCAGCCGGCCCATGGGTGGCAGAGGACGCTTCCAAAAATTCCGGTTGTCTTCGTTTGGCTCTGCCGAGCCAGCGATTGCCATGTCAATTGCCGCAGAGGAGTCTCCTATGGCGAACGGTACCGTTAAGTGGTTCAACAACACGAAGGGCTTCGGCTTCATTCAGCCGGCCGATGGCGGCAACGACGTGTTCGTGCATATCACCGCCCTGGAGAAGGCCGGCCTCACCACGCTGAACGAAGGCCAGAAAGTGAGCTACGAACTCGCCACCCAGCGCGGCAAGACTGCAGCGGTGAATATCAAGCCGGCCTGACCGCCAGCGCTTCAGATTGAGCAGAACGGCGGCATCATCGGTGCCGCCGTTTTTTCATTTCTGCGAACAGTAATTGCCTTAGAGGGCAAGCAGGATCGCGGCGCCCATCCGGCGCCGGCATTGAGCGGCCCGAGCGTATCAAGCGGCATCAGGATGTGCCGGCAGCACGCTGGCGGCGCCGGACCAAACAATAAGGACGCTGCTCCTGCACCTTCCAAATAGAAGGCAATGAATGGGGATAGTCCGGACAGACTTCGCTGCACTAATTGTGCTGTATCGCCTTGGTCAAGGCATCGGAGAGAAAATCATAGACGGCCCGGATTCGCTTGTTGGTGCGTATCTCCTTGTGAACCGCCAACCAGACCGGCAGCGGTTCTATTTTCAGTTTCGGTAAAACCGGGATTACCGAGGGATCGCTGCGGATCAGGAGCTCACTAACGAAGCCGATTCCCAAACCCGCCCGCACGGCCTGCCATATCGCGATCAGGTCATCCGTTCGAAATGCGAAATTGTTTCGCTCGACCACAAGGCCATTCGCGGCGAATCCTCTGAGGATGCTGTCGTTGCGGTCGCCGCCGATGAGATCATGTGAGAGAAGATCGCGCGGATGGCGAGGCACGCCGCGCCGACGCAAATAGTCCTGGTGAGCGCAGGCTCTCAACCCCACCTTACCCACCCTGCGCGCGATAATGCTGGCCTGCTCAGGCTGCACCATCCGCACCGCAATATCGGCCTCTCGCCTCAAGAGATTGCTCACGGAATTTTTGGCAACCAGTTCGACCTGTATGTCCGGCAGAGCTTGGCGCATCTGTGCCAGCAAGGCCGGTAAGACAAAGCAGGCAACGGTCTGACTGGCACTGATCCGCACTGTGCCTGACGTGGACTTATCAGAGCCGATGACACTGCGAGCAAGTTGGTCAGCTCCGCTCTGCATGGCACGCGCAGAATCCGCAAGGCGTAATGCCGCTTCGGTCGGCATCAGGCCCCGCCCGGTTCTATCAAACAGCGCCAGCCCGAGCTGCGCTTCAAGCTCCGCTACGTGTCGTCCTATGGTCGGTTGGCTTGATTTTAGCTGACGCGCGGCAGCCAGCAGGCTGCCGTGGTCAAGCACGGCAAGAAACGAGCGCACCAGCGACCAGTCAAACGAGATATTCATAAATGAAATCCATAAGTGCGAAGATAGCCAATTGTGATAGTCGGGTTACCTTTGCACAATAGCCGCATGTTCCTGCTGATGACCAGCATCTATCTGCACCCTTTGGGAAAGCGTCGAACATGCACCGCAGAAATTTCATTCGTTTGGTAGGCGGCGGTATCGTCGTCGCAGCGACCATGCCGGTGAGTGGTTGCTCGCTGAGCAGCGACTTCCCGGATCAGGCTGTCGAGGCCTGGAAAGGCCCTCAAAATGAAACCGATCCACGCCGCCGCGCGCTAGCCTATGCGATCACGGCGCCCAATCCGCACAACCTGCAGCCTTGGCTGGTTGATCTGAGGGAGGACGGCGTCATTACCGTCTTCACTGACACCACAAGGGTATTGCCGCAAACAGATCCCTTCGGCCGCCAGATTTTGATTGGGCATGGCGCCTTCATCGAGATGTTGGTGCTAGCGGCAGCAGCGCACGGCAGTGCCGCGGAGGTGGCCTTATGGCCGCAGGGGGAGTTAGGCGCCAACCTGAAGGATTGGGATCAGCGCCCGATTGCCCGCATCACGCTCAAGCCCGGCGGATTGAATGACCCGCTTTTTGCCCAGGCGCTTAAACGTCATACGCCGAAATCCAACTACTCGGTCAGTCGCCCGGTTTCAGTCGATACCTTGAATAGCCTGATGACCAGCGTGAGCGACGAGACGGTTCGGGTGGGCGGTACAGTTAGCCTGCCGGACCTGCCGCCACTTCGAGAGCTTTGCTGGCAGTCGGCACAGGTTGAATTGCTTACCCCGCGGACCGTCATGGAAAGCATCCATCTCACCCGGGTCGGCCCCACAGAGATTCTCAAGCACCGCGATGGCATATCCATCAATAGCCTGATGGTGCGCGCCCTCGATGCCATGGGGCAGTTCGATCGCAGTGCGCCGCCGACGGAAGGCAGCCAGGCTTACAAAGCAATGATGGGTCGATTTGAGGGACATAGCCAGACGGCAATGGGCTTTGTCTGGCTGAGTGGAAAAAATCGCCGCATCGACCAGATCAATGCCGGGCGCGCATATCTGCGGCTTCAACTCAAGGCGACAGAATTGGGCCTTGGAGTACATCCAATGAGTCAAGCCCTGCAGGAATTTCCAGAGATGGCGCCATATTACGCGCGGGCGCATCAGCTACTGATAAATCGCCCCGCCCCTACGTCACCGGACGAAGAAACCGTGCAGATGTTCTGCCGACTGGGTTACAGCGATAAACCGGCTCCTGCGACACCACGTCGGCCGCTCGCGTCATTCGTGCGGGTCTAAATCTTTTCGACTATATTGCCAGCAGGATCGCGGCACCCATCTGGCGCGGGCGCGAGGGGCTGAGTCGGCGGTGCTCATCGGCCATGGCACGAGTCATGGCGGCAGCGACAGTATGGGCTGCGCCTTCCTGGCCCAGATGTGCCAGCATTCGGGCGCCGGCATTGAGCAGCCCGAGCGTATGGCCGGCCTCATCGCCAGGCGGCATGAATACCGGCACATCGCCATGATGGCCATGGGCCACGGGCCCGGCAGCCAGGATCGCGTCGCCGCGCCAAGCCATATCATCCTGCGCCTTGGCCTGGCCAAGGCGGCGCCAGCGAAACCCGAAGCCGTGGCGGCGGCCGGCGGCCTCAAGCACCTCCTGCGCCACAGCCAGCCCTTCGGGGCTGGTGGCAGGTTCGGCGGGTAGCAGGATGGTGTAGGTGATCATCGGCTCTGGCGAATTGGCGCGTACCTGAAACTCGCGCAAATCGCATCGCCCGTCAACCAGCCTGTTATTTGAGCGCCAATATCAGAGGCCGAAAATCTCGCGCGGTTCGGCTACGCCGCGCAGGGCATGACGGCCAAGCGAGGCCAGGCCGCTCTGCGCCCCCGCTGCCAAGGCAAAGCTATCCGAAGCCAGCAGGCTGCGGTCCAGGACACCGCAGAGATTCTCGATGCGGGCGGCTTCGTTCACCACCGGCCCGATCAGGGTGAAATCCAGCCGGTCGGCTGTGCCGACATTGCCATACATCAGGTCACCGAGATGCAGGGCGATATCCAGTTGCAGGCAATCCAGCCCCTTCGCGGCACGCTCGGCATTCAAGCGCTCCACCGCCGCCAGGCCGGCTTTGGCTGCACGCAGGGCCGCCTGGCAAAACCGGGCAGCATCAATCGGTGCTTCCGCTTCCGGCTGGAAACTAGCCAGCAGGCCATCGCCAAGGAATTTCAACACCTGCCCGCCTTCCGCCGCGATGGCCGGTCCCAGGCAGTCGAAATAGGCGTTCAGCGTCTCCACCAGCGGCTCGATCGCCAGCCGGTCGGCAAGCGCCGTGAAGCCGCGCAGATCGGCATAGAGGATCGCCGCCTCGATACGGTGCGCCATGCCGCGGCGAATATCGCCGGACAGCACGTGACGCGCCGCATCGTTGCCGAGATAGGCCGCCATCACATCGCGCGTGGTGGCCATCTGCACGGTCGCCTTGATCGCCAGCGCCAGCAGCGGCAGCAGAGCGGCAAGTCTCGCCTTCTCGCTCGCATGGAAGCCACTAGGGCGGTCGGTAGTCATCGAACAGATCATGCCGATTTCGGCCATGCGCGGCGTCATCGGCAGATGCTCCAGCGACCAGCCGAAGCCGAAGGCATGCGCCAGCCAGTCAGTGGCGCCCTGGGCGGCGAATTCGTGCAGCACCGGGAAATCAAGCTGCGCCTGCGGCCCCGTCAGGCGCCGATACAGGCAGCGCACGTCATTGCTCAGCATGTAGCGGAACGGACTCTCGAGCCAAGCCTGGGTTTCATCCTGCGGTGCGCGGTGCGGCATCTCTTCGTTGCCGATCCCGGCCTGGTCGCGCAGCCAGGTGAAGGAGCGTGCACGGATCAGCGGATGCAGGGCCGCCAGCGAGACATGCACACGGGTCAGCGCGAAATCCTCGGCCTCCAGCCGGCGGCAAAAACCGGCCAGCAGGTCGTCCACCGCATCACCGCGCAGGCCGGCCTTCAACAGCCAGGCATCCAGGGAGCCGGGATCATTGGCGGGAGTCTCAAGTGCAACCATGGTTCTAGCCTACACGAAAGCGGGCGGGAAAACCTGCGCTTCCCGCCCGAAACGTGATCACTGTTACGTGGTCGAAACCCGTCTATCGCTGGCTGTGATGCGCCTTTATCGCGGTTTCGCGTATCTGGCTCAAGGAAGCGCGCGGGGTCAGGGCTTCCGGGTCCACCCGCACTTCGATGATCGCCGGCTTGCCCGATTGCCGCGCCCGCTCGAAGGCGGGGCCGAAATCCTCGGTGCGTTCGACGATTTCGCCATGGCCATCATACGCGCGCGCAATAGCGGCAAAATCCGGGTTGAACAATTCGGTGCCGCTCACCCGCGTCGGGTATTCGCGTTCCTGATGCATGCGGATGGTGCCGTACATGCCATTGTTCATCACCACCACGATGATATTGGCGCCATGCTGGCGTGCGGTGGCGAATTCCTGGATCGTCATCTGGATGCAGCCATCGCCGGCAAAGGCGATCACGGTGCGGTCCGGCGCCGCAAGCTTGGCCGCCACTGCCGCCGGCAGGCCATAGCCCATCGAGCCCGAGGTCGGCGCCAGTTGCCCGCCATGGCGGCGGTAGCGGTGGAAGCGATGGACCCAGGTGGCGTAGTTGCCAGCACCATTGGTCACCACAGTATCGGCCGGCGTGTTGGCCGCCAGCCAGCGCACAATCTCCGACATCTGCACCGGACCCGGCGACTGCGTCGGCTGCTGCCAGGCTTCGTATTCGGCGCGCGCCTGCTTCACCTGCGCGGCCCAGCGGCTGCCATCAATCGGCCCGAGCCTGCGCGCCGCCGCGATGAAGGCACGCGAGGAAGCCTGGATCGCCAGGTCGGCCTGGTAGACGCGGTTGAGTTCTTCCGCACCGGCATGGATATGCACCATCGGCTGATTCGGGCGCGGAATGCCGAACATCGTGTAACCGCCGGTGGTCATCTCGCCCAGCCGCGCGCCCAGCACGATCAGCAGATCGGAATTCTTCACCCGCTCAGCCAGTTTCGGATTGGGACCAATGCCGATTTCGCCGACATAGTTCGGCCAGTCATTGTCGATATAATCCTGGCGGCGAAAAACCGGCGCCACCGGCAGGCCTACAGCCTCGGCGAAAGCCTGGGTTTCAAGCCGCAGGGCCTCGCTCCAGCCGCCGCCGCCGACAATCAGCAGCGGCCGCTCGGCCTTTTCCAGCATGGCCTTGAAGCGCTGCATATCCTCCGGGCCGGGATGCGCTTCCGGCACGTTCACCGGCGGCGTGTCGGCGGTTTCCGCCAGTTCGGTCAGCATGTCTTCGGGCAGCGCCAGCACCACCGGACCACGGCGGCCCGATTGCGCCACCGAGAAGGCGCGGCTGATATATTCCGGAATGCGCGAGGCATCGTCGATCTGCGCCACCCATTTCGCCATCTGGCCGAACATGCGGCGGTAGTCGATTTCCTGGAACGCCTCGCGCTCGATCATGTCGCGCCCGACCTGGCCGATCAGCAACAGCATCGGCGTCGAATCCTGGAAGGCGACATGCACGCCAGCGGAGGCATTGGTGGCGCCGGGGCCGCGCGTCACCATGCAGACGCCGACTTTGCCGGTGAGCTTGGCATAGGCATCGGCCATCATCGCCGCGCCGCCTTCCTGGCGGCAGATGACGTAGCGCATGGCATTGGCATGGTCATGCATGGCATCCAGCACCGCGAGGTAGCTCTCGCCGGGCACGCCAAAGGCCATCTCGACACCCTGGATACGCAATTGTTCGACCAGGATCTGGCCGCCGGTACGCTTGCTCATAACGCCTCAGCTCCGCTTGATCGGCGCGAAGGACGCCGGGTTCATCAGCTTGGTTTCCTGCGCCACCAGATTGCCCTCCGCCGCCGAGGCGGCGATGAAGGCCTGCCATTCCGGATCGGCCAGCATCGCAGCACGCTTCTTCTCGCGGTCGCCGGCATTCTCATAGACCCAGATATGCACATAGGTATTGAGTGGCCCGCTCTCGGTGACCAGAAACGCCAGCGGTTCGCCGAGATGGCGCTTCTGCGCCGCAAAACCGAGCTTCTCGTAGAGATCGAGCTGCGGCTTCAGGCGGCCGGGCCGGCAGGTATAGGTGCGCACATCGAGCAGCATGGTTCCTCCTGAGTCTTTAGCTAAGGCTTTGGCAGCAGACTAGAATCCCCCCTCGCCCTTGTCGACCATGAGGAAACCCGGCATAAGCTTTGGCAACGTCTGACGGGAGGAATGGCATGCAGATTGCCGCGCGCATGAACCGGCTCGGCTCGGAAAGCGCCTTCGAGGTGCTGGCACGGGCCAAGGCCCTGGAAGCCCAGGGCAAGTCGGTGATCAATCTCGGCATCGGGCAGCCGGATTTCTCCACGCCGCCGCATGTGGTGGAAGCCGCCGTGAAGGCGCTGCGCGACGGCCATCACGGCTATACCCCGGCCAATGGCATCCTGCCGCTGCGCGAGGCCGTGGCCGCCGATATCGCGGAGCGGCGCGGCGTCAGCGTCGATCCCGACCGCATCGTTATCGTCCCGGGCGGCAAGGTGACCATGGCCACCGCGATCCAGATGTTCGGCGAGCCCGGCGGCGAAATCATGTATCCCGACCCAGGCTTCCCGATCTATGAGTCGCTGGTGAATTTCACCGGCGCCACCGCCATGGGCTATCCGCTGCTGGAAAAGGATGGCTTCGCCTTCCGCGCCGACGACCTGCTGGCCCGCATCACGCCGCGCACCCGGCTGCTGATCGTCAATTCCCCGGCCAATCCCACCGGCGGCGTCGCCCCGGCGGCGGAAGTGAAGAAACTGGCCGAGGGACTGGCCAAGCATCCGCATGTCGCGATCATGTCGGACGAAATCTACTCGCGCCTGGTGCTGGACGACGACAAGCCCTATGCCAGCTTCATCCCCTATACCGACCTGCATGACCGGCTGATCGTCCTGGACGGCTGGTCGAAGACCTATGCCATGACCGGCTGGCGGCTCGGCTGGGGCCTGTGGCCCAAAAAACTGGCGGAACTGGCCACCAAGCTGGCGATCAATGTGCATTCCTGCGTCAACGCGCCGACCCAGTTCGGCGGCATTGCCGCCCTGCAGGGGCCGCAGGACGCCGTCGAGCAGATGCGCCAGGCCTTCATCCGCCGTCGCACGCTGACCGTGGAAGGCCTGAACAAGCTCCCGGGTTTAAGCTGCATCCAGCCCGCTGGCGCCTTCTACGCCTTCCCGAACATCACCAAGACCGGTTATTCCGCCAAGCAACTGCAAGATGCGCTGCTGGAAGATGCCGGTGTGGCAACCATCGCCGGCACCAGCTTCGGGCGCCATGGCGAAGGCTACCTGCGCTTCTCCTTTGCCGCAGACGATGCGGCTATTTCGGAGGCGCTTCAGCGGGTTGGAAATTGGCTGGCGGCGCACAAGGTGAATAATTGAGCAAATATTTGCCTAATATGAGGGCATTATGCTTAATATCCGTCCTTTTGCACGTCAGACCATCCACCGCACCCCTGGGGTTAGGCCGCTTTTCAGCGCGTTAACAACCCCTTAAAGCTGGCACACTCCGTGCATACAGTTGGGGTGTTCGTTTCAACGCCGACGGTTATCGGGAAAACACCAGAAGACCCATGAAAAAGATCGAAGCCATCATCAAGCCGTTCAAGCTCGACGAAGTGAAGGAAGCCCTGCACGAGATCGGCCTGCAAGGCCTGACCGTGACCGAGGCCAAGGGCTTCGGACGGCAGAAGGGCCATACCGAACTCTACCGCGGCGCCGAATACGTAGTCGATTTTCTCCCCAAGGTGAAAATCGAGGTCGTGCTCGACGACAGCATGGTCGAGAAGGCCGTCGAAGCCATCACCCAGGCGGCCCGCACCGGCCGCATCGGCGACGGCAAGATCTTCATCTCCACCGTCGAAGAGGTCATCCGCATCCGTACCGGCGAAAAGGGCACGGAAGCGGTCTGACGGTTGGGCGGGTCGCCACCGCCTGATCATTACCCCAACCCAGTTAACCTGAATCAGGAAAGAGCAGCAGGAAAAAGCCATGGCTGACGCGAAATCCATTCTTAAGCTGATCAAGGACAAAGACGTGAAGTTCGTGGACCTCCGGTTCACGGATCCGCGCGGCAAGTGGCAGCATCTCGCCATCGACATCGCCATGGTCGATGATGATCTGCTGAACGAAGGCACCATGTTCGACGGTTCGTCGATTGCCGGCTGGAAGGCGATCAACGAGTCCGACATGCTGCTGAAGCCGGACCTCAACACCGTTACCTTCGATCCGTTCTCGGCGCAGACCATGCTGGTCCTGTTCTGCGACGTGCTGAACCCGGGCGACGGCACCACCTATAACCGCTGCCCGCGCTCCATCGCCAAGGCCGCCGAGGCCTTCATCAAGTCGAGCAAGGTCGGCGACGTCGCCTATTTCGGTCCGGAAGCCGAGTTCTTCGTGTTCGACGACGCCCGCTTCAAGGTGTCGATGAACGAGACCTTCGTCTACCTCGACGATATCGAAGGCGCCTACAATTCCGGCAAGGCCTACGAAGGCGGCAACATGGGCCATCGCGCCCCGATCAAGGGCGGCTACTTCCCGGTGGCGCCGCTCGATCAGGGCAATGACCTGCGCGGCGAAATGCTGGCGACCATCGCCGGCATGGGCGTGACCGTCGAAAAGCATCACCATGAAGTCGCGAACAGCCAGCACGAGCTGGGCATCAAGTTCGCCCCGCTGGTGAAGTCGGCTGACTCCATGCAGATCTACAAGTACTGCGTCCACAACGTGGCGCATGCCTGGGGCAAGACCGCGACCTTCATGCCGAAGCCGATCAAGGGCGACAACGGCTCGGGCATGCATGTGCACCAGTCGATCTGGAAGGGCGGCAAGCCGCTGTTCGCCGGCAACAAGTATGCCGGTCTGTCGGAACTGGCCCTGTTCTACATCGGCGGCATCATCAAGCATGCCAAGGCGCTGAACGCCTTCACCAACCCGCTGACCAACAGCTACAAGCGCCTGATCCCCGGCTTCGAAGCCCCGGTGCTGCTCGCCTACTCGGCGCGCAACCGCTCGGCTTCCTGCCGTATCCCGTTCGGCGCCGGCGAGAAGGCCAAGCGCGTCGAGGTCCGCTTCCCCGATCCGGGCGCGAACCCCTACCTCGCCTATGCCGCCATGCTGATGGCCGGTCTGGATGGCATCAAGAACAAGATCCATCCCGGCGACGCCATGGACAAGAACCTGTACGACCTGCCGCCGGAAGAACTGGCCAAGGTGCCGCAGGTTTGCGGTTCGCTGCGTGAAGCCCTCGAGAGCCTGGACAAGGACCGCGCCTTCCTCAAGGCCGGCAACGTGTTCAACGACGACTTCATCGACGCCTACATGGAACTGAAGTGGGAAGAGGTGTACGCGTTCGAGCACACCCCGCACCCGATCGAGTTCTCGATGTATTACAGCGTCTAAGCAACGCCGTATCGTCTAACGGAGAAGCCCCGCCGGGAAACCGGCGGGGCTTTTTCTTTGCCTGCAGGCAAGTCCGCTCTTGTTTCTTTTTTACTTCTTTTACTGCAGCAATATAATTAAAAGTTGAGAATCGGAGATTGGAAATGACCTATGAATAGAAGAAAAAGAATTTTATACTCCCGAAAGCAACAATCTACGCTGAGAATTGAAAAGCTTTGCTCCGCTGTGTCAAAAGCGAAAGAAATAAAGGCTGATCCAAATCTATGTATTTACGCCACTGGATCATTTGGAAGACTCGAGGCCTCTAAATATTCAGATCTTGATTTGTTTTTTATTCACCTTGGATCAGAAGATAAGAACAAAGTCTCCAAAGTGAATAAAACTCTAGTAGACGCTGCAATTATACGAACCGCTCGCGATCTAAAGTTTCCACCATTTTCTGGCGGGGGCGAATATCTAGATATTCATTACTTGGATGATATTTTAGAAAGCTTAGGAAGCCGGACAGACGATTCAAAAAACTTTTTTACGGCACGCCTTTTGTTGCTACTTGAGAGCAAATGCATTTCAAATGCGCAAATATATGACAAAGCCATTGATCGCATCATCGAAAGTTATTTCCGCGATTACCATGACCACGAACGTGATTTTTATCCAATTTTCTTAGTGAATGACATCTTGCGATTTTGGAGAACTCTTTGCCTCAATTACGAACACAACAGAGATCGGCGCCCACCTCAAGATGTTAGATTGTCCAAGCGAGAACTAACCGACAGAAAACGAAAATCATACGTAAAAAACCTTAAGCTAAAATACAGTCGACTTCTTACATGCTATTCGGCAATAGCCGCTCTACTTGCTCACACGGGAGCAGTACGAAAATCTGATGTAAAAAAAATTGTTCAACTCACACCAATAGAAAGACTTGAGGTTATTCAAACCAATAGAGCAGATTTAGGCGATTTAGTTGGCAAATTGAAACATGAATATGAGTGGTTTCTTGAGATTACCAACAAAGATCAAAAGGAGCTTTTATCTTGGATAGGCAATGCAAAAAACAGAAACACTGCCTTTAGAAGAGCAAGAGGTTTTGGGGATTTAATGTTTGAACTCGTAGTCAATGCGGCGAACAATGAACACAAGCTGAGATACTTGGTCATATAATTATGCCTTATTTCGTTTTTCTGACCTTCAAACCATCAACGCTTGTTGGTTTATTGGATGCAATTATATTTTTGTCTGATCCGCATCAAAAAAATGGAGTTCACGTCACCATTCAAGGGCCACTTGAAAATCCACCAGAAATGGATCAACTGCAAAGAAAGTTCGATAAATCAAAAGTGCACATATTGGGTGCGGGGAAATTCTTCAACGAGCGCCAAAACACCGTCTATCTCAAATGTGACTCCGATCAAATAAAGCAAAATTGGCTGAAAAAGACATACAAGAATTATTCTCCTCACATCACGATTTACGATGGCCCATCAAAGGAAATTGCAAATGAACTGTATAGCCTACTTAAAGATAAAAGGCTTTTCTTTAGCCTCGAGTGCGAGAAAGTAATTGTACTTCCACACAGTCCAGGCCAAACAACATTCAACCTAATGTTTGAGCTAGACCTAACCGAACTTACCAGGCTGTTAGGTAAAAAAGCCAACCCTCTCGAAATACAAAACATGTCATGGGGACAAAGAAGAGGATACCTTGAGCGGCTGCTTCCAAACTTAACATGGGAAAGTAAAAACGCAGAAAAGGACTAGTTAGCAACCTACTCTACCACTGCTGTGCAGTAGCGCCCCGGGCCGGTGATCTTGGCGCAGGCGGCGTCGGCTTCGGCCTTGCTGGCATAGTTGCCAGCGACCAAGCGGGCATAAGAGCCACGGTTCGGCAGGTCGACCCAGAGGATCGCCGGCTCCAGCTCTGTGTAGACCTGCGGATTGGCCTTGAGCCGTGCCTGCCAGTCGTTGATCGCCGCTTCCTCGCTGCGATGCGAGGCGAGATGGGCATGCCAGCGTCCGGCATAGGGATTGGGAGTCGCAGCGGCGGTCATGGTCTCCGCCGGCTTGGCAGCGGCTGCCGGGGCCGAAGCCTGGCGCGATCCCGCCGAGGCATTCGGTGCTGGGGTGGCCGAAGCGGTGCGGTTGCCGCCCTGCTGGCTGCTACGGGTGTTGCGGGCCGGCTGTGGCGGCGGTGCGGCGGCGGCCTGGGCCGCGCGTTCCTCGGCCGCCTTGCGCTCGGCGGCACGGCGTTCCTCTGCCGCCTTCTCCTGGGCAGCACGTTCCTCGGGCGACACCCAGCCAACCGGCGTGGTGTTGGTCTGCTCCGGGTAGCTGCGGGGCTGGATCGGGTAAGGCTCCGTCACCCGTGGGGCCGTGGCAGGCTGTGGCTTGGTCAATGTCCAGGTAGAAGGGTGTAGCGGCTGTGGCCGTTGCTGGGCCTGGCCCTGAACCTGCTCCTGGGGCGTGTCGCAGCCAGCCAGCAAGCCGAGAACCAGGGCAGCGGGCACCAGGAGCGGCAGGGTAGCAGGGTTGCGGCGGGGCGAATCCTTCATGGCGGCGATGATGCCATTGCCCCTGCCCTTTGGCGAGGCTTGATCCATCTGGCCCCAGGCCCGACACTCGGGAAACGACATTCAAAAAAGCTTAAGGGGAAGGCAATGCCCAGCGTCGATATCAAGGCGGAAGTCACCGGCAAGGTGTGGAAGATCGAAACCCAGCCGGGCGACAGCATCGGCGCCGGCGACGTGGTGATGATCCTGGAATCGATGAAAATGGAAATCCCGGTCGAGGCGCCGAAGGCGGGCAAGCTCGCCGCCCTGCTGGTCGCCGAGGGCGACAGCGTCAAGGAAGGCCAGGCGCTGGCGCGGCTCGAGGTTTAACCAATTGAAAGCGTCATGCGCGGGCCAAGACCCGCGCATCTCACGCCATTTGGAATGAGATGCCCGGGTCTATGCCTTAGCCAAAGCCGTCATGGTCGGCGAAGGCCGACCATCCACGAGTTCTTTTCAAACCTGTCGAAGCAAAATCACTCGTGGATGCCCTGCCTCCGCAGGGCATGACGGTTTTTTGTTACGCCTGGCCTGTGCCGGCTTTACCGCAACGCCGCCGCGATATTGCCGCCATCGACCACGGCGACGCCGCCGGTGGTCTTCTGCGCCACGGCGAGCTGCACGAAGGCCTGGGCCACATCGGCGGCCTTGACCTCGCGGCCGAGCAGGTTGCCGGACATGTAGTCCTTCTCCGACACGCCGCGCGCCTTGGAACGCTTCGCTACCATCTCATCGGTGAGCAGCCCTGAGCGGATGCGGTCGGCATTCACCGCGCTGGAGCGGATGCCGGCCGCGCCATAGTCGAGCGCATACTGGCGCGAGAGGAACAGCGTCGCCGCCTTGGGCAGGCCATAGGGGCCGAAATCCGGGCCCGGATTCACCGCCTGCTTGGAGGCGTTGAACAACAGGCAGCCGCCGGTCTTCTGCTTCAGCATGATCGCCACCGCCGCCTGGGCGACATACTGGTGGCTGAAGAAGTTGAGATCGAAGCTCTGGCGCAGCAGCGCGTCGGAAACTTCGCCGATCTTGCCGCCCCAGGCATTGCCGGCATTCGACACCACGATATCTACGCCGCCGAAATGCGCCGCCACCTTGGCAAAGGCCGCGCGCACGTCGGCTTCCTTGGTGACATCGCAGGCAAGGCCGATACCGCCGAGCTTCTTGGCGATCTCAGCGGCCTTGGCGCCATCGAGATCGAGCACTGCCACTTCGGCGCCTTCCGACGCGAAGGCCTTGGCGGTGGCGGCGCCGATGGCCCCTGCCCCGCCCGTCACCACCACAACCTGACGCGCCAGCGGCTTCTCACCGCCCTTGCCGAGCTTGGCCTGCTCCAGCGACCAGTATTCGACATCGAAGATGTCGCGCTCGGAAATCGAGGTGAACTTGCCGATGGCCTCGGCGCGGGTGATCACCGCCACGGCGGTCTGCGCGATATCGGCGGCGATGCTGGCATCCTTGCGCGACTTGCCGACGCCGATCAGGCCGAGGCCCGGCACCAGCAGGGCGCGCGGCATCGGATCGAGCATGATCTTCTTCGGCTGCGCCACGGCATTGTTGCGCTCGAAATAGGCCTTGTACTTGGCGATATAGCCATCCACCGCCTTTTTGGCTTCGGCCGCGAAAACATCAAGCTTGCCGGCCTCGGGTGCTGGCAGGATCACCGGCCAGGGCTTGGTGCGGATCACGTGGTCCGGCGTCACCGTGCCGGCCTGGCTGTAGCGCGCCACATCCTTGCCATTCACGAAAGCATCGATTTCCGGGCTCTGGCGGCGATCAAACACCCAGCGGGCATACTGGCCGTCATCGGGATTGACCGGCAGGGCCAGCAGGCCGCGCAGGATCGGCATTACGTCTTCCGGCGCCGCTATCTTCTTCGGCTGCTTGGCCTGGACGAACACGGTCTTCTTGCCCTTGGCCAGACGCGCCTCGGCCATCGAGACATACTCGATCATGCGGTCGTAGGCCTGCTTGGCGGTCTCGCCCCAGGTGAAGATGCCATGCTTCACCAGCACCAGGCCCTCGGCATCGGGCTGCTTGCGGAAGGCTTCCGCCGCCTTCTTGGCCAGGCCGAAGCCCGGCATTTCGTATTCCACCACGGCGATGCGCTTGCCGTAGAGCTTCTTCGCCTGCTCGATGCCATCGGGCTGATCAGTCAGCGCCAGCACCGCGTCGGCATGGGTATGGTCGATGAACTTGTGCGGCAGGAAGGCATGGAACAGGGTTTCCACCGAAGGATTCGGCGAGGTCGAATCCAGCAGGTTGCAACGCTGCACGTTGACCATGTCCTCATCGGTCAGCGCCTTGAGGTCGATCAGCGCCTGCAGCGGCTTCAGCCGCACGGCGGGCAGCCCCGGCGGCTCGATCACCGCCATGTCCCAGCCCGAGCCCTTCACGCACAGCACATCCACCGGATTGCCCAGGATGTCGCGCATCTTGGTCTTCACCGAGGTATTGCCACCGCCATGCTGCACCAGGGCGGGCACGCCGCCGAGCAGCCGCGTGGTGTAGGTGCGTATGGCCAGATCCTCATTCACGCCCTGCAGGGCGTAATGCTTGATGGCGGCCTTGGCGTCGCGGTCGGACCAGAGATTCTTCATCGCGGCGGTTCCTTAAAGGGCGTGTTCGGGAAAGAGCGAGACCAAGCCGGCCTCGGAGGCCGGGCAGATGCCGCGCTCGGTAATCAGGCCGGTGACGAGACGGGCCGGGGTGACGTCGAAACCATAATTGGCGGCGCGGGTGGCATCCGGCGCAACACGCACCGAAACGATCTCGCCGGCAGCGGTCTTGCCGCTCATCACGGTCACTTCGCTCTCGGCACGTTCCTCAATGGGAATCTCGCGCACGCCGTCGGCAATCGTCCAGTCGATGGTGGAACTCGGCAGCGCGACATAGAACGGCACGCCGTTATCCTTCGCCGCCAGGGCCTTCAGGTAGGTGCCGATCTTGTTGCAGACATCGCCGCGCCGCGTGGTGCGGTCGGTGCCGACGATGCAGAAGTCCACCATGCCATGCTGCATCAGGTGGCCGCCGGCATTGTCGACGATCAGCGTATGCGGCACGCCATGGCTGGCCAGTTCCCAGGCGGTGAGCGAGGCGCCCTGATTGCGCGGCCGGGTCTCGTCGACCCAGACATGCACCGGGATGCCGGCATCATGCGCCTTGTAGATCGGTGCCAGCGCGGTGCCCCAGTCGACGCAGGCGAGCCAGCCGGCATTGCAATGGGTGAGGATATTCACCGGGCGCGAGCGGCCGGTCTCGGCATGCATCGCCTGGATCAGGCCAAGGCCGTAATTGCCGATGCTGGAGCAGACCTCCACATCCTCATCGCAGATCTCGGCAGCAAGCTTGTAGGCGGCGGCGGCACGCTCCTTCGGCACCAGCGGCTCCAGCACCTTGCGCACCCGGTCCAGCGCCCAGCGCAGGTTGATCGCCGTCGGGCGGGTCTCGACCAGCACCTCATAGGCCTTGGCCAGCGCCGCGTCGGAGGGATCATGGCGCATCGCCAGCGCCAGGCCATAGGCGCCGGTGGCGCCGATCAGCGGCGCGCCGCGCACGATCATCGCCTTGATGGCATGCGCCGCCTCTTCCATGGTGCTGAGGCTGGTGGTCACAAACCGATGCGGCTGCCCGGTCTGGTCGATGATGCCGACCGACCAGCCGTCGTCATTGACCCAAATCGTGCGGTAGGCTACGCCGTTGACCTTCATGGCCGGCCCTTTTCGGAAAGCGGAAAATCGGGCCGGAAAATAGCCGGTTCGGCCCGCCCTAGCAATCGCCGGACGGCCCTCCAAACGGGACCGGGAAACCCGTCATAAATGAGACATTTTTCATGCTGGGCGTAATTTTCCTTTCTGTGGTGGTCGATCTGATCGGCTTCGGCATCGTGCTGCCGCTGCTGCCCTTCTACGCCATCAGTTTCGGCGCCACGCCGGCCACCGTGGCGCTGCTTGCCGCCGTGTTCTCCATCGCCCAGTTCCTTACCGCGCCGCTGCTCGGTGCCCTGACCGACCGGGTTGGCCGGCGACCGGTCTTTCTCGCCTGCCTGGTGGTATCCTGCTGCGCCTATATCGGCCTGGCCTTCGCCGACAGCCTGGTCGCCATCTTCCTGGCCCGCATCTTCGCCGGTATCGGTGCCGGCAAGATCGGCATCGCCCAGGCGATCATCGCCGACAGCACCACGCCGGAAACCCGCGCCAAGGGCATGGGCATGGTTGGTGCGGCTTTCGGCATCGGCATGATCCTGGGGCCGGTGCTGGGCGGCCTGCTGACCGGGCCGGACCCGCTCAATCCGAATTATCACCTCCCGGCTTTCGCCGCCGCCGCGGCCTCCCTCGCCGCCTTCGGCTTTGCGCTGTGGCGCCTGCCGGAAACCCGGCAGCCCGGCAGCGGAACCCTGCCGCCGGCCAGCCGCAACCCGCTCAAGCATCTCGATAAGATCAACCGCATCGCGCTGGGCCTGATCCTGGTGCAGTTCTCGATCAATTTCGTGTTCGCGCAGATCGAAGTGCTATTCCCGCTTTTCGCCCGCGCCCGTTTCGATTGGCATGCCTTCGAGGTCGGCATCGCCTTCGCCTGCATCGGCTGTATCGTGCTGGCGATGCAGGGCGGCCTGATCGGACCATTGAGTCGCCGCTTTGGCGAGAACAACCTGCTGCGCATCGGTATCCTGGGGCTGAGCTTCGGCACGCTGCTGGTGGTGTGGGTGGTGAATGTGCCGATGCTGGCGCTGAGCGTGCTGTTCACCGCTTCCAGTTTCGCCATGATCAATCCCAGCCTCGCCAGCCTGATCAGCCGCGCCGCCGATCCGGAGCACCAGGGCCTCACCATGGGTGCGGCACAGAGTTTCGCGGCACTCGGCCGCGTGCTGGGGCCTTTGCTGGGTGGTTACCTGTTTGAAACCGTGAGTCTCGAGGCGCCATATATTGCCGGCGGCGTGTTGCTGCTGTTGACCCTGGTGGTATTCTATCGACCGATCAAGGGAAACGCCGGGTAAGCGCCGGATGAGTAGTGCCGTGTACACAGTTCTCGAATGCGTGCAGTTGGGCCAGCCTGAGCAGGCCCTTGCATTCGCCACGCGGCCGCGCGGGCCATTGCCGCCGGGCCATGTGCGCGTGGCAGTGCGCGCCGCCGGCATCAATTTCCCCGACCTGCTGATGCTGGCTGGCGAATACCAGTACAAGCCGAGCCTGCCCTTCGTTCCGGGTTTCGAGGCCGCTGGCACCATCATCGAGATGGCACCCGATGTAATCGGCTGGCGGCTCGGCCAGGCGGTGCTGGCGAATTGCCGTACCGGCGCCTTCGCCGAGGAACTGGTTGTCCCCGATACCAGCCTGCTGCCGAAACCGGAACACTATACCTTCGAGCAGGGCGCTGCCTTTCCGGTCTGCGCCAGCACCGCCTGGGCTGCCCTGGTGGCGCGCGGCGATCTGCGCAGCAACGAACGATTGCTGGTGCTCGGCGCCGGCGGGGGCACCGGCCTCGCGGCAGTGGCGCTGGGGCATCAGCTCGGCGCACGGGTCATTGCCATTGCCTCCACCGAGGAAAAGCGCCGCGCCGCGCGGCAGGCTGGCGCCGATTATGTGCTGGATGCCAGCAAGCCCGACTGGCCGATGGAGGTGATGAATCTCACCGACCAGCACGGCGCCGATGTGGTGTTCGATCCGGTGGGCGGCTATGCCTTCCATGCGGCATGGAAAACCGTGGCGCCGAATGGCCGCTACCTGGTGATCGGTTTCGCTTCCGGCGACCGCCCGAGCCTGGCCGCCAACCGCCTGCTGCTGCGCGGCGCCTCGCTGATCGGCGTGCGTGCCGGTGAACAATTGCGCCGTAATCCGGCGCTGGAACCGCTGCAGCGCCAGAGCCTCGCGGCCTGGCTAGCCAGCGGCAAGGGGCGTCCGCTGGTGAGCGAAATCCACCCCTTCAATCGTGCTGCCCGCGCCATTGCCCGCCTGGGCGAACGCCAGGTTGTCGGCAAGCTGGTCCTGCGCATCCCCTGAAAGCTGCTGCGGCAGCAAAGCCGCGGTGCGGCGGCGATCCGCCGGCAGGATCACAGTGACCGTGGTGCCGATGCCGACTTCACTGTCGATGGCCAGCCGGCCGCCATGCAACTCCACCAAGCTGCGGGTCAGGGCAAGGCCAAGGCCGGTGCCTTCATGGCCACGGCTCAAGGCGGTTTCCACCTGGCTGAAGGGCTGCAGCACGCGTTCGATATCGGCGGCGGCAATGCCGATGCCGGTATCCGATACCGCAATGGCGATGGCTCCATCCTCGCTGACCGATACATTCACATTCACGCGCCCCTCGGCCGGCGTGAACTTCACCGCATTGGTCAGCAGGTTGATCCATACCTGGCGCAGGCGGCGGGTATCGCCCCACACGGTGGGCGGTGGCTTCGGCAATGTCTTCGACAGGTGAATGCTGCCCTGCGCAGCACGCTCGCGCACCAGCAGCAAGGCAGCATCGATGCTGTCCTCGAGATCGAGCCATTCTTCATCGAGCGCCATCTTGCCGGCCTCGACCTTGGCCATATCCAGGATGTCGTTGATCAGCGCCAGGAGATGCCGGCCAGAAGCCAGGATGTCGCGGCAATATTCGGTGTATTTCGCATTGCCGAGCGGCCCCAGCATGCCTTCGGAAAGAATCTGCGAGAAGCCGAGAATGGCATTCAGCGGCGTGCGCAGCTCATGGCTCATATTGGCAAGGAAATCGCTCTTGGCACGGTTCGCCGCCTCGGCTTGATCCTTCGCCTGCATCAGCGCCTCTTCGGCGCGGCGCTGGCTGGAGACATCGCGGAACATGCCTTCGATCATCACCGTGTTGCCACGGTCATCGACCACGCGGCGCAAGGTCTTGGCCACCCAGATGATGCCACCGTCGCGCCGGCGCATCTGCGAACGGAAATCCTGCACCGCGCCGTTGCGCTCGAGCAGGTCCATCAATTCGCGCTGGCGCGTGCTCTGCAGGTAGAGCTGGCGGCCGATATTGGTCACCTCGCGCAGCATCACCTCCGGCGAGGCATAGCCGAACACGCGGGCACCGGCCTTGTTCACTGACAGGATGCGGCCTTCTGGCGTCACCTGCAGGATGCCTTCCTGCACGTTATCGAAAATCTGGCGATACTTGGCTTCGGCATGGCGCAGGCGGAGTTGCGCCCGCTTGCGTGCGGTGATGTCGCTGAACACCGAGACATAGCCGCCGCTGCCGAGACCCGGTGGCATGCGGCGCCAGTCGAAGCTCAGCCAGGTGCCATCGGCCAGCCGCACTTCCTGCTTGCGGTCGGCGCGCGTCGAGGCATCGACATAGGCTTCCACCCAGGCCTCGGCTTCCTCGGCGCGCAGATTGACCACGCCCTGGTCGATCAGCAGAAACAGGAAATCCTTGGCCGGGAGACCGGGCACAAGGTCGGCTGGCGACAGCCCGAAGATTTCCGGCAGGCGGCGGTTGAAGCGCAGCAGCCGCGGCCCCTCATCCCACACCGCCAAAGCCTCGCCGATGCCATCCAGCGCGGCGAGAAACAGGTCCGAGGTATCATCGCGGGGGCGGAGTTGCAGCAAGGCCGCGTCGAGCTGTTCCCGGCGGTGGCGGGCGCCCAGTGCCAGCAGGAAATCATCCTCCCCGGCTCCGCTCATGGGCCCGGCTCCGCTCATGGGAGTTTCCCCGTAGCGTGGCAAGTCACCCGTCCGTTCACGGACTCACCCTGAATTTTGGAAGCATTCGCCCCACCCCGGTTCCATGTACCCGGCGCCCTGGCGCCCACGGCGGGCCATGGCCTCCCACCGTTCTTCTGTTTTTGAGGAGAAAGCTTCTCCCATCGCTTCCGACAAACTGACGGAATCACACGAAATTTGTCACACAGCTTGACGTTTGCGGCAAGCGGAATTGCAGTAAAACGCGCAGCAGTGGTGAGATTCCACAGCCTTTAGTCGCAGCCGGAACCCCGGAGTCCGCCAAGCGGTAGTCCGGGGTTCCGGCGCGAAAAGACGAGCATCGCCAGGGCATTGTGCCCAGCGCTACCCGTCTTGGGTTCGCTGCTTAGATGCAGTAGCTCTTCAGCGGCGGGAAGCCGTTGAAGCCCACCGAGGAGTAGGTGGTGGTGTAGGCACCGGTCGAGAGGATCTGCACCTTGTCGCCGACCTGGAGGTCGAGCGGCATCTGGTAGTCAGCCTTCTCATACAGGATGTCGGCGCTATCGCAGGTCGGACCCGCGATCGAGACCGGACCGGTGGGGCCGCCGTCACGCGGCGTCACCAGGCGGTACTTGATCGCCTCGTCCATGGTCTCGGCCAGGCCGGAGAACTTGCCGATGTCGAGATAGACCCAGCGGCGGTCCTCGTCATAGTCCTTGCGCGAGATCAGCACCACCTCGGCCTGGATCACGCCGGCATCGCCAACCAGACCACGGCCCGGCTCGACGATCATTTCCGGCAGCTTGTTGCCGAAATGCTTCGTCATCGCGTCCGAGATCGCCTTGGCATAGGCCTCAAGCATCGGCACGTCCGAGCGATAGCGGGCCGGGAAGCCGCCGCCCAGGTTGATCATGCGCAGCTCCACATCCGCTTCCTGCAGGATGGTGAACATCTGCGCCACCTGGGCCACAGCCTTGTCCCACTGGCCGAGATCGGTCTGCTGCGAGCCGACATGGAAGGAGATGCCGTAGGGCTCCAGGCCCAGACGGCGCGCCTGCACCAGCAGGTCCGCAGCCATGCGCGGCGAGCAGCCGAACTTGCGCGACAGCGGCCATTCGGCGCCCTCGCACTCCATCAGCACGCGGCAGAACACGCGCGAGCCCGGCGCCACGTCAGCCAGCTTCAGCAGCTCGGCTTCGGAGTCGAAGGCATAGAGGCGCACGCCCTTGTTGAAGGCCACGGCGATATCGCTGCGCTTCTTGATGGTCGAGCCATAGGAAATGCGGTCGGCGGTCACGCCCTGGCTCAGGCACAGCTCAATCTCGCCGGTGGAGGCGACATCGAAGCTGGAGCCGAGATCGGCCAGGCGGCGCACGATTTCCTCAGCCGGGTTCGCCTTGGTGGCATAGAACACCTTGGCCAGCGGCAGCAAACGGCGCAGCGTGCGGTAGTTGTGCTCAACCACATCGACATCGACCACGAGGAACGGCTCGGTGTCCTGGCAATCGGCGAGGAACTTCTGAATCTTCGGAGTGATCTGCCCCTGCTCAAAACGCTTCACGGGCGAATTTCGCAGACGGG
>VFQP010001683.1_pt1 | contig 28079 bp, 28 predicted proteins | sample 3512351 | NCBI WGS metagenome assembly VFQP01 (sample SAMN10412372, study PRJNA504923) | tailings metagenome | isolation source: Relicate 1 Philex TSF1 revegetated site | place: Philippines: Tuba, Benguet | collected 2017-08-29
GCAGTCGCCGGCCTTGAACGAACGCTTCGTGCGAGAGTGCGATGCGGAGTGCTTCCCGCAAGCGCCAGAGACGTGCGCATCAGCGTGCGGCCTTCCGAAGTGCTTGTGTTTGAATCGGAAGCGGATACCGCTTAAGTCTTGGTCTGGGAACGTTTCGAAAGAGAGCGAAAATGGGTAGCTTTTCAATCTGGCATTGGCTCATCGTCCTGGTCGTGGTGCTGCTGCTGTTCGGCCGCGGCAAGATCCCCGAGCTGATGGGCGACATGGCCAAGGGCATCAAGAGCTTCAAGAAGGGCATGAGCGACGAGGACGAGGCGGCAGCCGACGCCCGCACGGTCGAGCATCGCAAGGAAGAGCCGATCACCACGGCCACCAAGCAGAAGACCTCCGAGTCTTGATAAGGCCTCGGCAGGCCTTTTCGGCCCGCCAGCGCGGATGAACGGTCATGCTTGATATCGGCTGGACGGAAATTCTCGTGATCGCGATCATCATGATCGTGGTCGTGGGCCCCAAGGACTTGCCGAAGATGCTGCGCACCTTCGGCCGGACGACCGCGAAGATGCGGTCGATGGCCGGGGAGTTCCGCAAGCAGTTCGACGATGCGGTCAAGGAAGCCGAGCTCGACGAGGTCCGCAACCTCGCCTCACAGGCGCGCAGCCTCAATCCGGCAAGCCAGATCCGCAAGGCGATGTCGCCGATGGAAATGGCTGCCAAGGATGTGAAGGCCGGCCTCGATGGCGCGATGAAGTCGAAGCCTGCGCCGGCCCCGGTCAGCGAGGTTGCTGCAACGGATGCAGCCGTTCCCGCCGAACCACTCAAGACGGGTGCGACGGCGATGCCGGCTGCGGCCTCAGCGACACCGGCTTCCGTCACGGCTGCACCAGCAAAGCCCGTTGTTGCTCCGACGGCACCGAAGCCCGTTGCCGCCAAGTCCCCAATGCCCAAGCCGGCTGCCGCTGCCAAGCCTGCCGCCGCAAAAGCTGCGGCCAAGCCGGCCGCGGCCGCAAAGCCGAAAGCCGCGGCCAAGCCCAAGGCCCCGAAGGGTGGAACCGACGCATGAGCCGCCCCGACGACAAAGAGATCGAGCAGTCCTCGGCACCGCTGATCGAGCACCTGATCGAGCTGCGCAAGCGGCTGATGTGGGCGATTGCCGGCTTCTTCGTCGCCTTCCTTGTCTGCTTCTATTTCGCCCGGCAGCTGTTCAACTTTCTGGTTCAGCCCTTCCAGTGGGCGACCGCATGGGCGGGTCTCGATGCGAGCCAGGTTGACCTGATCTATACGGCGCCGCAGGAATTCTTCTTCACGCAGATCAAGATCGCCGCGTTCGGCGGCCTCGTGCTGGCCTTCCCGGTGATTGCCACGCAGATCTACAAATTCGTCGCGCCCGGCCTCTATCGTGACGAGCGCGCGGCCTTCATGCCGTTCCTCATCGCTTCGCCGCTTCTGTTTCTGATCGGCGCCGCGCTGGTCTATTACTTCTTCACCCCGATGGTGATGTGGTTCTTCCTGTCGATGCAGCAGGTCGGCCCGGACCAGGAGATCCAGATTTCGCTTCTGCCGCGCGTGTCCGAGTATCTTGGGCTGATCATGACGCTGATCTTCGCCTTCGGCCTGGTCTTCCAGCTGCCGGTGGTGACGAGCCTCATGGCGCGCGTCGAGTTGCTCACCTCGCAGGGGCTGGCCGACAAGCGCAAATATGCGATCGTGGTTGCCTTCGTTGTTGCGGCCGTCATTACGCCGCCGGACCCGGTCAGCCAGATCGGTCTCGCGATCCCGACGATCATTCTTTATGAGATCTCGATCATCCTCGCCCGCATGATCGAGAAGCAGCGCGAGGAGCGGCGCCTCCAGCGCGAGAAGCAGGAAGCCGCCGAAGCGAGCGCAGCCGCCGAGTAGCGTCACCTGCCACGGCTTGCGTCCCGGCGTGAGGCGGGTTACGCCGCACCCGCGCAACGCCACGGGCCGATCGACCGGCCCGCAGACATAGCCGGGACAAGACCTCATGCTCGATATCAGATGGATCCGCGAGAACCCCGATCTCCTCGTCAGGGCGCTGATGAGCCGGGGCTCGGGCGAGCAGGCGGCGCAAGCCGTCGTCAACGATCTCATCGCGCGCGACGAGGCGCGCCGCACTCATCTGGTCGAACTCCAGCACAAGCAGGAGCGCCGCAACCAGGCGTCCAAGGAAATCGGCAACGCCATGCGCAATGGCGACATGGAGCTTGCCGAGCGGCTGAAGCAGGAAGTGGCCGACATCAAGGGCTTCATCCAGTCCGGCGAAGCGACGGAGCGCACGCTCGACAAGGCGCTGGAAGACGCGCTTGCGGTCGTTCCCAACGTTCCGCTGCCGGACGTGCCGGTGGGCGCCGACGAGAAGGACAACGTCGAACTGCGCCGCGTCGGCGAGGCACGCCACATGAACTGGGCGAAGGAGCATTTCGAGATCGGCGAAGCGCTCGGCATGATGGATTTCGAGCGCGCCGCGCGCCTCTCCGGCAGCCGCTTCACGGTCCTCTCCGGCAAGCTTGCGCGGCTCGAACGCGCGCTAGGCCAGTTCATGCTCGACCTGCATACGGATGAGCACGGGTACCGCGAGGTCCAGCCGCCGCTGCTGGTGCGCGACGAGGTGCTGTTCGGCACCAATCAGTTGCCGAAATTCGAGGATGACCTGTTTTTCGTGCCGCATGGTGAGGGGCGTTTGGGGCTCATCCCGACTGCCGAAGTCCCACTCACCAATCTGGCGCGCGAGGAAATCCTTGCGGGCGACACGCTGCCGCGCCGCCTGACGGCGCTGACGCCGTGTTTCCGCTCCGAGGCAGGCTCGGCCGGCCGCGACACGCGCGGGATGCTGCGCCAGCACCAGTTCAACAAAGTCGAGCTTGTCTCCATCACCGACGAGGACACGTCGCTCGCCGAGCACGAGCGCATGACCGCCTGCGCCGAGGAAGTGCTGAAGCGTCTCGGCCTTGCCTACCGCGTGGTCGTGCTGTGCACGGGCGACATGGGCTTCGGCGCGCGCAAGACGCACGACATCGAGGTCTGGCTGCCGGGGCAGGTTACCTATCGCGAGATATCCTCCTGCTCGGTCTGTGGCAACTTCCAGGCGCGCCGCATGAACGCCCGCTATCGCGGCGCCGACGGCAAGGTGCGCTATGTGCATACGCTGAACGGCTCAGGCGTGGCCGTCGGCCGCGCGTTGATCGCCGTGATGGAAACCTACCAGAACGAGGACGGCACCATCACGGTGCCAGAGGCGCTGCGGCCCTATATGGGCGGGCTGGAGATCATCGGGAAAGAGTGAGGGTTTCGTGCGCATCCTTCTGACGAACGACGACGGCATCCATGCCGAGGGCCTAGAGGTCCTCGAGCGCATCGCGCGTACGCTTTCCGACGATGTCTGGGTCGTGGCGCCCGAGACCGACCAGTCCGGTTTCGCGCATTCGCTGTCGCTGTCGGAGCCGCTGCGCATGCGCAAGCTCGACGACCGGCACTACGCGCTGCGCGGTACGCCCACCGACTGCGTCATCATGGGCGTGCGCCAGATTCTGCCCGAGCCGCCGGACCTTATCCTGTCGGGCGTGAATTCCGGCGCCAACATCGCCGACGACGTCACCTATTCCGGCACGATCGCCGGCGCCATGGAAGGCACGCTGCTCGGCATCCCGTCGATCGCGCTCAGCCAGGGCTACAACGTCACGGAGGAAGGTCGCACCCTGCATTGGGATACCGCCGAGACGCACGGGCCCGGCCTTATCCGCCGCCTGCTCGATGCCTCGGTGCCGAAAGGCATCTTCCTGAACGTGAACTTTCCGAACTGCCCGCCCGCCAAGGTCAAGGGCGCGCTGGTGGCGACCCAGGGCAAGCGTATCCACGGGCTCTGGGCCGAGGAGCGGAAGGATGGGCGAGGCTTCCCCTATTACTGGCTGCGCTTCGGCCGCGAGCCGTCGGAAGTGCGCGAAGGCACCGACATGGCGGCGCTGCGCGACCATCATATCTCCGTCACGCCGCTCCATCTCGACCTTACCGCGCATGAGATGCTCGATCCGCTGCGAAAGGCGCTTGCGTGACGACGACGGAAGATCGCGAAGGATTTGCGGCCTTCCTGCTGCGTGCACGCGCCGCCGGCCTGTCCGACCGCAACCTCATCGCCGCGATCGAGGCGACCCCGCGCCGGTCCTTCGTGCCGCCGCAATGGCAGGCCGATTGCTGGTCGACGGGGATGCTGCCGATCGAGTGCGGCGAGGCGATCGAAGGCATCGACCTGCAGGCGAGGGCGCTTGCCTCGCTCGACATCCAGCCGGGCCAGAAAATCCTCGAAATCGGAACCGGTTCTGGTTTCACCGCCGCGGTCATGGGTCGCTTGTCGGGCCGCGTCCTCAGCGTCGAACGGTTCAAGACGCTCGTAGAGAGCGCACGCCAGCGGCTGGAAGCTCTGCAGATCACCAACGTCATGGTTCGCCAGGCGGACGGGCGGGACGGTGCGGCCGCAGACGGTCCGTTTGACCGCATCATAGCTTGGGCAGCCTATCCCGAGCTGCCGCGCCAACTCGCCGACCAGCTTTCGACCGGCGGGGTGATGATCGCGCCGATCGGCCGGCCTGAAGAGCCTCAGGCGCTCGCCCGTCTTGCCAAGGTCGGCAGCCGCTTCGAGCGCCTCGACCTCGGCGCCGTGCGTCTGCAGCCCATTGCGGAAGGTCTTTCGCAGGCCATCTGACGCGAGCCCACGCAGCGCGCGAAATAATCCTCGATTTCGCCCAATCGCTTAACCGGCCAGTAAGATTAACGGCGTCTAATCCAGACCATCGGGTATCGGGTTTTGATTAGGTAGCTCACATGCGTCTTGCCGTTTCTGCCGACCATCGTCGTCTTCTCCTGCGTGGTGCAGCCGTGGCTCTCGTCGGCGGGCTCGCAGCGGGCTGCAGTTCGAATGTCAGCCGCTTCGAACAGTCGCTCTTCACCGGATCGTCGCGCATCGATGCGCAGGCGGCGCCCGCTGCCCAGCCTTATCCGGGCGATGTCTCGGGCGTCGACCGCACCTACACCGCATCGATCTCGCAGCCAGGCAGCCCGGAGGCCATCCGCCAGCGCGCCGGGCTCAACCCGACGCCGACGGCCGATGTCGGCCAGACCTATAGTGTGGCCAGCGCCCAGCCGGCTCAGCAATATCCTGCACCCTCGCAGCCGGGCGTTTATCAGACGGCATCGGTACAGTCGGGATCGGCTCTGGCCCCGGTCGGGCGCGCACCGCTCGACAATACGATGACAGGCACCGTGCAGCCGGCAGCGCCCATGCAGCAGCAGGCGGGCAACTCCCTGATGGCGCCGAATGGCCAGCCGGCTACCCTGCCACAGGCTCCGGCGCAGGTCGCCTCCATGCAGCCGCAGGCAGCCCCGTCCGGCACCTACACGGTCGCGTCCGGCGACACGCTGACCGGCATTGCGCGCCGCTCCGGCGTCAGCGTGGATGCCATCACGCGGGCCAACGGCCTGTCGTCTTCCTCTATCCGCATCGGGCAGAAGCTGGTCATCCCGGCCGGCGGCTCCGTGCCACAGGCAACCACGCAGATCGCCGCCGCGCAGCCTGCACCGCAGGCTCCTCAGCCGGCAGCTCCCCAGCAGGTGGCTGCCGCGACGCCGCAACGCACCGATCCGGTCACGACGGCAAGCGCTCCCGCCGCCACCTCCACGCGTGTCGAGCAGTCGCAGCCGGTCACGGCCTATACGCCGCCGCAGCGCAGCGCCCGCGAGATCGCCGCTCTCGACACCGACGATGCAACGGCGCCGGACGCCTCGGGCATCGGCAAGATGCGCTGGCCCGTCCGCGGCCGCGTCATTACCTCTTTCGGCGCCGCCGAGGCCGGCAAGACCAATGACGGCATCGACATTTCGGTGCCGGAAGGCACTTCCGTCCGCGCTGCCGAAAACGGCGTGGTAATCTATGCCGGCGATGGGCTGAAGGAATTCGGCAACACCGTCCTGATCCGCCACGATGACGGCCTCGTCACGGTCTACGGCCACAACAGCTCCATCAAGGTCCAGCGCGGGGCGACCGTTCGCCGTGGCGATGAGATCGCCCTTTCGGGCCTGAGCGGTTCTGCCAACACGCCCCGGCTTCACTTCGAAGTCCGCAAGGACTCGACGCCTGTGAACCCGATGACCTTCCTGGAATGACCTCCATCCAGGCATAATCATAATCTTCCGGCTCCGCCCGATACCGATACGGACCGAACTGATGCCGCCCTCCCAGGGCGGCTTTTTCGGTTTCAGTCCTTGCGCAACGTCCTGCCGAGGCGTCCGGCGAGGTCCTGCACGAACTGGAAGGCGACCCGGCCCGACCGGCTGCCGCGGGTCGTCGCCCATTCCAGCGCCTCGAAGCGCAGCGTCTCCGGGTCGACATCGATGCCGTGGAAGGCGACGTAGCCGTCGATCATCGCCAAATATTCGTCCTGCGAGCATTTGTGGAAGCCGAGCCACAGGCCGAAGCGATCCGACAGCGACACCTTCTCCTCGACCGCCTCGGACGGATTGATGGCGGTGGAACGCTCGTTCTCGATCATGTCGCGCGGCAGGAGGTGCCGGCGGTTCGATGTCGCGTAGAAGATGACATTGTCGGGCCGGCCCTCGACGCCGCCTTCGAGCGCCGCCTTGAGCGACTTGTAGGACGTATCGTCCTTGTCGAAGGAAAGGTCGTCGCAAAACAGGATGAAGCGGTAGGCTGACGCCTTCAGGATCGACATCAGCGCCGGCAGGCTGTCGATGTCCTCGCGGTGGATTTCGATCAGCTTGAGATGCGGCTCTCCGTCTTTCTTGTCGCGGTTGATGGTCGCATGCGCGGCCTTGACCAGCGACGACTTTCCCATGCCACGTGCGCCCCAGAGCAGCGCATTGTTGGCCGGCAGCCCGGTACCGAAGCGCCGCGTATTGTCGAGGAGGATGTCACGCACCGTCTCGACGCCCTGGATGAGTTCGATCGCGACGCGGTTCACCTCGCGAACCGGCTCGAGGACGTTGCCAGCCGGGTTCCAGACGAAGCAGTCCGCCTGGTCGAGGTCGTTTGCCGCGGGCGCTGCGCCGCCCATGCGCTCCAGCGTGACGATCAGCCGGTTGATGGCTGCCGTCAGTTCGCGCGTCGTCTCGGGCGTGTCCACCATGCTTCTCCTCGCCATTGCGGCCCGTCGCCTAACACGCGGCGATGAGGCGGGAAAGCGCCTGCTGCAAGGGTTTGCGCAGTTGCATTGACAGGACGAGAGTCTATATTCCCGCCGAATTTCGGCGTCGTGGCGCGCCGTTTCCACCATTTCCAGGAGTTGTGAATGTTTGTTACCCCCGCTTATGCGCAGGCCGGCGGCGCGCCCGACGTTTTCGTGAGCCTGCTTCCATTCGTCCTCATCTTCGTGATCATGTATTTCCTGCTGATCCGCCCCCAGCGCACGCAGATGAAGCGCCGGCAGGAGATGCTGACGGCGATCCGCCGCGGAGACACCGTGATCACGGGCGGCGGCCTCATCGGCAAGGTGACGAAGGTCGTCAACGACAACGAGCTGGAAATCGATCTCGGCGGCGGCCTGAAGGTCACCGCGCTGCGCGGCACCATCGCCGACGTCCGCGTCAAGGGCGAGCCGGCAGCCAACGAGAACGCCAAGAAATAACCCCATTCGGCTGACAGGCCGCAGGGAAACGGGGCTGCAAGGACATTATGCTTTACTTCTCGCGATGGAAGACGGTTGCAATCTGGCTGACGGTGTTGGCCGGCTTCCTCTTTGCGGCTCCCAATCTAATTCCGCAGACGACGCTCGCCGGTCTTCCCGACTGGCTGCCGAAGCGCCAGATGACGCTCGGCCTCGACTTGCAGGGCGGCTCGCACATCCTGCTAGAGATCGACCGGCAGGACCTCGCGGACGAGCGCCTGAACTCGACGCGAGACGAAATCCGCACCCGGCTCCGCGATGCGCGCATCGGCTATACCGGCCTGACCGGCACGGCCAATTCCGCACAGGTCCGCATCAGCGACGCAGCGAACTACGATGCGGCGCGCACGACGCTGACGGAAATGACGCAGCCCGTCTCGTCGGGCCTGTTCGGCTCGGGCGTCATCTCCGAGCTTGCGCTGAGCGAGCCCGAGCCTGGCCTGTTCCGCCTGACGCTCACGCCGGAAGGCGTCGACTATCGCGTCTCGACCGCGCTGTCGCAGTCGATCGAGGTCGTCGGGCGCCGCGTCAACGAGCTCGGCACCACCGAGCCGATCATCCAGCGCCAGGGAACAGACCGCATCCTCGTCCAGGTGCCGGGTCTTGAAGACCCCGAGCGCCTCAAGGATATCATCGGCCAGACGGCGCAGCTGACCTTCCAGATGGTCGACCAGACGGTCCCGGTTCAGGAGGCGATCGCGACGCGCCCGCCGGCAGGCACCAGCGTTCTCTATTCGACCGATGATCCGCCGGTTCCCTACCTGATCGAAGACCGCATCATCGTGTCGGGCGAGAACCTCGTCGATGCTCAGACGAGCTTCGACCAGCGCACAAACGAGCCGATCGTCTCCTTCCGCTTCGACAGCCAGGGCGCCACGCGCTTTGGCCAGGCGACGCAGCAGAACGTCGGGCGCCTGTTCGCGATCATCCTCGACAACCAGGTCATCTCCGCACCGCAGATCCGCGAGCCGATCCTCGGCGGTACCGGCCAGATTTCCGGCAACTTCACAGTCGATTCGGCGAATAATCTTGCTGTCCTGCTACGCGCCGGCGCGCTGCCGGCGGATTTGACGATCGTCGAGGAGCGCACGGTCGGTCCGAGCCTTGGCGCCGATTCGATCGCCGCTGGCGAAATGGCGGCGCTGGCTGCCGGAATTCTTGTGCTCGCCTTTATGGTCATCGCGTACGGCAAGCTTGGCATCATCGCCAACATCGCGCTGATCGCCAACATGGCGATGATCATCGCCATCCTGTCGGCCCTCGGCGCAACGCTGACTCTGCCGGGCATTGCCGGCATCGTGCTCACGATGGGCATGGCGGTCGATTCGAACGTCATCATCTTTGAGCGCGTTCGGGACGAGCGGCGACAGGGCCGCTCCATCGTGCAGTCGCTCGATTCAGGATTCCGCAACGCGCTGTCGACCGTCATCGATGCCAATCTGACGACGTTCATCGCTGCCGCCATCATGTTCTACCTGGGCTCGGGACCGATCCGCGGTTTCGCCGTTACGCTGGCAATCGGCATCATCACCACGGTCTTCACCGCGCTGGTGTTCACGCGCTGGATGATCGCTATTTGGCTGAAGCGGACCCGTCCAACCGAAATGCCTTCCGGCATGGTCCGCCTCATCCCGGAGAACACCGGCATCCCGTTCATGCGGGTCCGCAATTATGCCTTCACGATCTCGGCTGCCCTGTCGGTCGCCGCAGTCGTCGGCTTCTTCACCTTGCAGATGAACACCGGCATCGATTTCCGCGGAGGATCGATGATCGAGGTCCAGGCCCGCGAGGGTGAGGCAGACGTAGCCGAGGTAAGAGACAGCCTGACAGCTCTGAACGTGGGCGAGGTGCAGGTCCAGGAATTTGGTACGCCGCGGGAGCTTCTTATCCGCATTGCCTCGCAAGGCAGCGACGATGCCGCCGAGCAGGCCGTCATTCAGCAGGTTCGAGGCGTGCTCGAGGCGGACTACGAGTTCCGCCGGGTCGAGATCGTTGGGCCGACAGTGTCGAGCGAACTGGCCTGGACTGGAACGATTGCCGTTATCGCCGCCATGTTCGCGATGCTCGTCTACATTTGGTTCCGCTTCGAGTGGCAGTTTGCCGTTGGCGCTATCATATCGACCATTCACGACGTGCTCATGGTGGTGGCGCTCTACGTCTTCTTCGGACTGGAGTTCAACCTCACAAGTATTGCGGCGGTGCTGACGGTCGTCGGCTATTCGATCAACGACACGGTCGTGATTTACGATCGCGTCCGCGAGAATCTACGAAAATACAAGAAGATGCCGATCGAAGAGCTGCTGAACATGACGCTGAACCAGACGCTGTCGCGCACGATCCTGACGGGCGTTACGACGCTGCTGGCGCTGATTTCGCTCTACCTACTCGGCGGCGAGGTGATCGCGTCGTTCACGCTGGCGATGATTTTCGGCATCGTTGTGGGCACCTACTCGTCCATCTTCGTCGCAGGTCCTATGCTGATCCTGTTCCAGATTCGGCAGGCGAAGAAGGCCGGCGAGGTCGAGGAAGACACGTCGATCGCCCCGACCAAGGCCTGACACGCCATGGCGCGCGGCATCATCGTGCGCGATGCGCACTTTCCCGGTCGCGCGCCGATCGATGCCTACGGCGATGGCGGCTTTCGCTTCGCCGAAATGTCGCATCGCGGATCGATCCTGTGCCTGCCGTCTGGCATCCATGGCTGGCAGCCGGCCGATGTGGCCGCCTTCAGCCGAGACGATTTCGCGATGGTGTTCGAGCAGGCCGACGAGATTGACGTGCTTCTCGTCGGCACTGGCAAGGATCTGCGCCCGCTCGGCCGGGAGCTTCGCGAGGCATTCCGTGCTGCCGGCATCACGGCCGATCCCATGTCGACCGGTTCGGCCGTGCGCACCTTCAACGTGCTGCTGGCGGAAGAGCGCCGCGTCGCCGCCGCTCTTGTCGCCGTAGAGTGATGGCCGAGGCCGACGCCCTCCGGGATCTGGCGGAGATCGACCGCGACGCCTACGTCGCGACCCTGACGGCCCCCGCCGATGCACGCGCGCACCTCGTAAACCTTCATCTCTTTGCCGCTGAAATCGACGCCATTTCGTTGCGCGTCCGGGAGCCGATGGCGGGCCTGGTGCGGCTGCAATGGTGGCGCGACGCGCTCCAGGCGCCCGACGCCTCGGGTAATCCGGTAGCCGATGCCCTCAAGGCGACCATCCGCGAGCGAGGCCTGCCGCTGGCGCCCTTTCTCGCGCTGCTCGAGGCGCGCGAGTTCGATCTCTATGACGATCCGATGCCGTCGCGCACACAGCTCGAAGGCTATCTCGGCGAGACGCGGTCCGCCGTCATCCAGCTGGCGTGCCTGATCCTGGCACCGGCAGAAGCCGCGTCCGTCACCGAGCAGGCCGGCCATGCAGGCTGCGCCCTTGGTCTCGCAGGCATCCTGGAAGGGTTGCAGAACGGGCGAGGGCGCGCGCTTGTCCCGCAGGACGTGCTCTCTGCACTCGGCACCGATGCCGAGCGGTTTGCTTCAGACGCCGATCCGGAAACAGCCGCGCGTGTGAATGCCGCACTGTCTGCGCTTGGGTCCGAGCATCTCGCGAAGGTGGGCCCGATCGCGCAGGTCTTTAGGCCGGCTTTCGCGCCCGCCTCGCTCGCGCGCCGCCGCCTCGCGCTGCGCCCGCCATCACCGCTGGTGCGCCAGTGGACGATGATGCGCTTTGCCATGAATGGCAGGCTCTGACGATTACTCCGCTGCTTCGCGGACCGGCTCGATGCCAAGCCAGGCGCGACAATCAGCCAGCGCCCGCGCCGTCATCGCCCGCTTCTTGGCGACGGTCTTTTCTTTGCCGCGCAGCCTCTTGCCTTCGGACTTTGGTGCCTCGATCGGCGGGAACAGGCCGAAATTGACGTTCATCGGCTGGAAGGATCGCTTGCCCGGCTCGTCGTCGGAGGTGATGTGTCCGCCGGTGATGTGGCCGAGCAGCGCTCCGAAGGCAGTCGTCTGCGGTGGCACCGGCTGCACGCGTCCGAGGCGCTCGGCCGCGGCGAAGCGACCGGCGAGCAGACCCATGGCTGCACTCTCCACATAGCCTTCGCAGCCCGTGATCTGGCCGGCGAAGCGCAGGCCGGGGCGCGACTTCAGCTGCAGCGTCCCGTCGAGGAGCGTTGGCGAATTGAGGTAGGTGTTGCGGTGAAGGCCGCCGAGCCGCGCGAATTCGGCGTTCTCCAGCCCCGGAATGGTGCGGAAGATGCGGACCTGCTCGCCGTGCTTCAGCTTCGTCTGGAAGCCGACCATATTGTAGAGCGTGCCGAGCGCATTGTCCTGACGCAGTTGCACGACAGCGTAGGCTTTCACCGTCGGATTATGCGCATTGGTCAGGCCCATCGGCTTCATCGGACCGTGGCGCAGGGTTTCAGGCCCGCGCTCAGCCATCACTTCGATCGGCAGGCAGCCGTCGAAATAGGGTGTGCCTTCCCATTGCTTGAACTCGGTCTTGCCGCCTTCCATCAATGCCGCGATGAAGGCGTCGTACTGCGCCTTGTCCATCGGGCAGTTGATGTAGTCCTTGCCCGTGCCGCCCGGCCCGACCTTGTCGTAACGCGACTGGAACCACGCGACGTTCATGTCGATCGTGTCGAAATGGACGATCGGCGCGATCGCATCGAAGAAGGCAAGGGAATCGGCGCCGGTATGCTCCGCGATCGCTTCGGCAAGCGACGGTGCGGTCAGCGGGCCGGTCGAGACGATCGCCAGATCCCACTCCTCGGGCGGCAGGCCCGAGACCTCTTCGCGAACGATCGTGATCAGCGGATGCGCTTCGAGCTTCCGCGTCACCGCCTCCGAAAACGCATCGCGGTCGACCGCAAGCGCGCCGCCGGCGGGTACCTGGTTGGCGTCGCCTGCCGCCATGATGAGCGAGTTCGCGAGCCGCATTTCGGCGTGGAGCAGGCCGACGGCGTTCGTCTCGGCGTCATCGGAGCGGAAGGAATTCGAACAGACGAGCTCGGCGAGTCCTTCCGTCTGGTGCGCGTCGGTGCCACGCACCGGGCGCATCTCGTGCAGGATGACGGGGACGCCGGCTTCCGCAATCTGCCAGGCCGCCTCGGAGCCGGCGAGCCCGCCGCCGATGATGTGGATCGGTTTGTGTGTCATGCGCAGACGATTACGGCCAAGCGACGCCCGATGCAATCGGCGGCGACGTCGCGGCAGCTCGTTGGAACCACGGTCCCGATCCTCCGTTCCCGCCTTTCGCGCGCCTCAAGCCTGAGGCAAGGCGCAACCTTCAATGATCATCGGGCCGTTGCGCTCAACTCAGACTAGCCAAGGATTTCGCATGCGCATCGCGCTCACCGCCACGCTTCTTTTGTTTCTTGCGGGCTGCACATCTGTTTCCAGCCGCTATGAAGGCGAGATTGCAGAGACGCCCACCAGCCGGATCGTGGTCTGTTCAGGACATGACTGCGCCTTTCGCACGCCTGTCCCGGTCATAGGCACGGATGCCAGGCGCCTTGCATCCATCATGAACGCCGGTCGTGCATCTCCCCAGGCCGAGCGTCAGGCGATCGGCAAGGCTATCCAGTATTGGGAAAACCGAGCTGCCGATCATCTCGGTGTCCGCGACGCGGCGCTGTCGCAGTTCAAGAACACGAATGTGCGGGGCCATATGGACTGTATCGACGAGGCGACCAACAGCCAGTCGCTGATGCGCTATCTGACAGGGCGCGGCCTCATTCGGCATCACGCAATCAAGCAGAACATGTCCCGCGGCTTCATGCTCGACGGACAATTTCCGCACGTGGCAGCTGTCATCGAAGCTAAGGATGGCTCGCGCTGGGCGGTGGATTCGTGGCTTGAGCCGACCGGCGGACCGGTGACCATCATGCCGCTGCAGCAATGGCTGCGTGACGGCAACCTTGCCGCCGAGCTTGGTGGCGCAATTTAGCGCCGCTTCGAAACTAGCCCCCAAAACGAACAACACCCGCCGGGGGAGGAGGTCCGGCGGGTGTCGTTATGATGATCGACAGTTGGGAGGAGGTAACTGCCGATCTATTCGTCTCGGCTTGGGAGGAGGTAAGCCTTGACGAAATTCGTTAGACCGACTTGCGGGCGACGAAGGGGATATCGCCGCGCGTGATGCCGAGGTCGCTCAGCTCGCGGGTCGAAAGGCGGCTCAGCTCGTTCACGGTATCGCGATAGCGGCGCCAGTTGCGGTAGTTGCGGACGATGTTCATTTCACTTCTCTCTCGCCTTCTCGGCGACGTTTACGTTTGCGTCAGTTCGATGAGACAGAGATAAGCGACCCTAGGCGCGCTTTGTAGCGTCGTTGTTGCATAGCACCCATGCGCATTGTGCACTGCACCATAAATCCCGCGTTAACGAAGACGCCGGTGCTGGCCGGCCTTGATTGCGGCGCATTGCAGGGATTGCTAAGCCCATATCATGTGACGCAGGGGCGGCTGGGCGGGCATGTTTTCATCAGTGGCAAGAATGCACGGGCACGTTGCGCGCTGGCAGGCGGCCGGGCTGATCGACGGCGAGACGGCCCGGAAGCTCGACGCGGACCTGTCCGCGCAAAAGAACGGCGGTATCGGCTTTGCCGGTGTCTTCGCCATGATGGCGGCAGCCCTGGTCGGGGCCGCGATCCTGATCTTCATTGCCGCCAACTGGGAAGCGATGCCACGGCTCTGGCGCGTCGGCACGATCTTCGCGCTGATCCTGGCCGGCTATTTCGGCGGCGCCGCCTTGCATCGCAATGGTCATCCGCGTTTCGCCGAGGCGGCCTTCGTGGTCGCCGGCACAGCCTTTGGCGGCGGCATCGCGCTGATCGGCCAGATGTACAATATGGCGGGTGACGAACGGCAGGCGATCCTCGTCTGGTTTGCAGGTGTTCTGGCCGGCGCCGTCGTTCTACGATCCTACGCGATGACCATCGGCGCCGCGATCCTCTGCGCGGTCTGGTTCGCGATGGGCTTCGATGGCGCGCGCTCGGTGCTGGCCGACCTGCCGCATGAATGGCTGATCCTGGGTGCGCTGACATGGATCGTCTCGCTGTGGACCCGCTCGCCGACGACGCGCCACCTCCTGTCCCTGACCGTGCTGGGCTATCTCGTCGCCATCGCCGCAACGGAGGATATGCCGATCATCAGCTATCTGACGGCGGCTGCCGGCATCGGCCTCGTCGTTCTCGGCCGCCTGATGCCGACGCAGACGCGGCTGCGGTTTGGCCTCGGCGATCCCGTCTTCGTCCACGGCTTCCTCTATTTCCTCGTCGGCATGGCCATGATCCACATGCAGCTCGACGGGGAAGCGGCGTTCCTTGCCGCACCGATTGCGACCTTCATCGGCATCATCGTCGCCGTGCTGGTCGCCGGGCGCGAAAGCCCCGGTCTGCGGCGGCTGGCTTACGCCGCCTTTATCGGCGAACTCGTCTATCTCTACATGGCGCTGATCGGCACCATGATGGACACGGCTACCTTCTTCCTCAGCGCCGGCATCGTGCTGGCGATCCTCGCCTGGGGAGCCATGAGGTTCGAGCGCCATATGTCGAAGACGGAGGCTGCCTGATGACCCTGTCCCGCTTCGTCTACCTTGCGGCCGCGCTTGTCGCTGCTGGCCAAATCGCCGTCCTTGGCTGGATGATCGAGGGCAGGGCCTCGATCCTGCGCGATGGCCGCGATGTGCTGCTGCAGGTACGCCCGATCGATCCGCGTGATCTCCTGCGCGGCGACTACGTCGTTCTGGGCTACGACATTTCGCAGCTTCCGATCACGATCTTCGAGGCGCCGCCGCAGGGTGAGGGCGAGGAGAGGCCGTATGCGGTCTATGTGCGCCTGAAGCCCAGTAGCGACGGCCTGCACGAGGCCGTCGCCGCCCGCTACGGAGCGCCGCCGAGCGCCGCGCGTGCCGAAGACGAGATCGACATCCGCGGTCTCGCCTGGCAACCCTGGCGCGCGATCGATGCGACCATCGGGGTCAATTACGGTCTCGAGCGGTTCTACCTGCCCGAAGGCGAGGGCAGGGCAATCGAGACAGACATGCGCGAGCGCCCCTTCCGCGTGCGTGCTGCCGTTGCCGACGACGGGTCCGCCGTCATTCGCCAGTTTCTGGATGGTGAGACGGCTGTCTATGAAGAGCCCTGGTACTGAGGATTGGCGCGAGCCGTCGCACCAGCATGCTAACGAGGCACGGATCGACCCAAAAAATGCCTCGTTAGACGCCGAAATGCCTTTGAAGCCCGGCATTGCGGTGTTATAGCAACGCCGCTTTCGAAGGGGTCTCCAACCTTCGGGCGCGTGTGGCGGAATTGGTAGACGCAGCAGGTTTAGGTCCTGCCGCCGCAAGGTGTGGGGGTTCGAGTCCCTCCACGCGCACCAGTCCCCCCTCATGGCTCACGGAATTCACTCATCCGCGCCCCCGCCGACCGTGGGCAGGCAGCGACAGAAAAAGGTTCGACAATGCAGGTTACCGAAACGCTCAATTCGGGGCTCAAGCGCCAGATCAAGGTGACGGTGCCGGCCAAGGATCTCGAATCCCGTCTCGAGAAGCGGCTTTCGGACGCCAAGGGCAAGGTCCGCATCAACGGCTTCCGTCCCGGCAAGGTCCCGGCGCAGCACCTGCGCAAGATGTACGGCCGTTCCTTCATGGCCGAAGTCGTCAACGAGATCATCTCGACGACCCCTCGTACCATTCTCGACGAGCGTGGCGAGCGCCCGGCCATGCAGCCGGAAGTCTCGATGACCGAGGACGAGAAGGAAGCCGAGAAGGTTCTGGCCGGCGAAGCCGATTTCGAGTTCTCGCTCGAATACGAGGTCATGCCGCAGATCGAAATCAAGGACGTGAAGGGCATTGCCGTCACGCGTCCGGTCTATGACGTGCCGGAGAAGGACGTCGACCTCCAGGTCGAGCGCATCGCCGACTCCGCCCGCACCTATGAGACCAAGAAGGGCAAGGCCGAGGACGGCGATCGCGTGACGATCGACTATCTGGGCAAGATCGACGGCGTTGCCTTCGAAGGCGGCGCTGCCGAGGATTCCAACCTCGTGCTCGGTTCCAACCAGTTCATCCCCGGCTTCGAGGAGCAGCTCGTCGGTGCCAAGGCCGGCGACGAGAAGACGATCACCGTCACCTTCCCGGAAGAGTACGGCGTCGCGCATCTCGCCGGCCGTGAGGCGACCTTCGACATCAAGGTCAAGGACGTCGCCAAGCCGAACAAGCTGGAGATCACCGACGAAGTGGCCCAGTCGCTCGGCGTCGAGTCGGTCGAGAAGCTGCGCGAGCTCGTCCGTTCGCAGATCGAAGGCCAGTACGGCGCGGTGACGCGCCAGAAGGTCAAGCGGCAGCTGCTCGACGCCCTCGACGGCGACTACAAGTTCGAGGCGCCGTCCAAGCTGGTCGAGGCCGAGTTCAACAACATCTGGCAGCAGGTAACCCGTGACCTCGCGCAGGCGAACCGTACCTTTGCTGACGAGGATACCACCGAGGAAGAGGCGCGCGCCGAATACCAGCGCCTCGCCGAGCGCCGCGTGCGCCTGGGCCTCGTCCTGGCCGAGATCGGCGAGAAGGCCGGCGTGCAGGTCTCCGACGACGAGATGCAGCGCGCACTCTTCGACACGATCCGCCGCTACCCGCAGAGCCAGCAGCAGCAGATCTACGATTTCTACCGCCAGAACCCCGGTGCGCTTGCCAATGTGCGCGCGCCTCTGTTCGAGGAAAAGGTCGTCGATCACCTGCTCGGCCAGATCAAGGTGGACGACCAGAAGGTGACGCTCGAAGAGCTGATGGCCGACGACGAGGAAACCGCCGAGGCTTCCGACAAGTCCGAGAAGAAGGCCAAGAAGGCTTCCTCCAAGAAGGCCGAAACCAAGCGTGGCGACGAGGCCAAGGCCGAAGCCGCACCAAAGAAGGCAAAGGCCAAGAAGGCCAAGGACGACAGCGAAGCCTGATCGCTTCCGCCAGAGTTTGATGCGAAGGGGCCGGCGACGGCCCCTTCGTCGTTTCGGGCAGGGCAGGTCGCCTTTTCTTTTCCACCATCGCGCGCAACAGTGCCGCTCCAGTTTTTCGAAGGCGGAATCACCGATGAAACGAACCCTGATCGCAGCGCTCCTGCTGCTGGTCGCCCTGCCGGCCTCGCTCGCGGTGGCGCAGGAGCGTGACGGGCTTTCCGGCCTGCTCGGCAATCTGTTGCGGGGCAACCAGACGGAAGAGGCAGCGCCGGCCAGCGAGCCGCAGCGCCGCGTTCCTTTCGGGCAGGCCGACATCCAGCTGTCCTTCGCGCCGCTGGTTGCCCAGACGGGACCGGCGGTCGTCAACATCTACGCTTCGCAGCAGGTGCGTGCGCGCACCTCGCCCTTTGCCGGCGATCCGTTCTTCGAGCGCTTCTTCGGCCGCCAGCAGATGTCGCCGCGCGTCCAGTCGTCGCTCGGATCAGGCGTGATCGTCGATGCGAGCGGCTACGTCGTCACCAACCACCACGTGATCCGCGACGCCGACGAGGTGCGCGTGGCGCTTGCCGACGGCCGTGAATATGCCGGCGAGATCGTGCTCTCCGACCAGTCGCTTGACCTCGCGGTCCTCAAGGTCGACTCGCCGGACGGCTTTGCGGCGGCGTCGCTGGGCGATTCCGATGCGCTGCTTGTCGGCGACCTCGTGCTCGCGATCGGCAATCCTTTCGGCGTCGGCCAGACGACCACCAGCGGCATCGTCTCTGGCCTCGCCCGCACGCATGTCGGCATCTCGGATTTCGGCTTCTTCATCCAGACGGATGCGGCGATCAATCCGGGCAATTCCGGCGGCGCGCTCATCAACATGGCAGGCGAGGTGATCGGCATCAACACGGCGATCTACAGCCAGACAGGCGGGTCGATCGGCATCGGTTTCGCCATTCCTGCCAATATCGTGCGCGCGGTGGTGGATGCGGCGCGCGAGGGGCTCGATACGTTCGAGCGGCCCTATGTCGGCGCAAGCTTCGAGAACGTCAGCCCGCAGATCGCCGAGGCGCTCGGCATGGACCGCCCGCGCGGCGCGCTCGTCACCGACGTATTCGACGAGAGCCCAGCGGCGGCTGCGGGCCTGCGCCCCGGCGACGTCGTTCTCGGCTTCAACGGCGCGGCGATCGAGCATCCCGATGCGCTGGGCTACCGGCTTGCCACCCAGCCGATCGGCAGCGAGGCGACGCTCACGCTGCTGCGCCAGGGCAGTGAACAGTCGGTCGCGATCGAGCTCGTCCGAGCACCCGAAGGCGCCGACCCCATCGTGCTCGACGGCATCAGCCCGTTTGCCGGCGCAAGCATCGCAGACGTCTCGCCGAGGCTCGCCCAGCGCCTGCGCCTGCGCGGCAATCCAACGGGTGTCGCCATTGTGGACGTGCCGCGCGATTCCATGGCGGCGCGCTTCGGCTTCCAGGCCGGCGACATCGTTCGCGAACTCAATGGCGAGACGATCGACAGCGCAGAAACGTTGCAGGCGGTCGCCGCAGCCGACGCGCGTTGGTGGCGCTTCACGGTCGAGCGCGACGGACGCCTGATCCGCCAGACGCTGCGCTACTGACGCCCGTGGCCGACCTCTTCGACAGCGACGACGATGCCGGCAGGCCAGCGCTTCCATCCGCGCGTCCGCTCGCCGATCGCCTGCGTCCGACACATCTGGAGGAGGTCGTCGGCCAGGAGCACCTGACGGGTCCGCAGGGCGCGCTGACGCGCATGATTGCGTCTGGCTCGCTCGGCTCCATGGTGTTCTGGGGACCGCCTGGCACCGGCAAGACGACCGTGGCCCGACTGCTCGCCGGCCAGACCGACATGGCTTTCGAGCAGATCTCGGCGATCTTCTCCGGCGTCGCCGATCTGAAGAAGGTTTTCGAGACGGCGCGTCTGCGCCGCTCAAAGGGTCGCCAGACGCTGCTTTTCGTCGACGAGATCCATCGCTTCAATCGCGCCCAGCAGGATTCCTTCCTGCCCGTGATGGAAGACGGCACGGTCGTGCTCGTCGGCGCGACAACCGAAAACCCGTCCTTCGAACTCAACGCCGCGCTTCTGTCGCGGGCGCGCGTGCTGGTCTTCAAGGCGCTTGGGCCGGAGAACATTGCCGACCTGCTGCAGCGCGCAGAGGCACAGGAGGGACGGCCCCTGCCGCTCGACGAAGAAGCGAGGGCGGTGCTGGTGCGCATGGCCGATGGCGATGGCCGTGCGTCGCTGACGCTCGCCGAAGAAGTTTGGCGTTCGGCAGCACCCGGCGAGGTCTTCGATGCCGCCGCGCTGCAGGACGTCGTCCAACGCCGAGCGCCGGTCTATGACAAGAGCCAGGACGGCCACTACAATCTGATCTCGGCGCTGCATAAATCCGTGCGCGGCTCGGATCCGGACGCCGCGCTCTACTATCTGTCGCGCATGCTCGATGCCGGCGAGGCGCCGCTTTATCTCGGTCGCCGGCTGGTGCGCATGGCGATCGAGGATATCGGGCTTGCCGACCCGCAGGCGCTCGTGATCGCGAACGCGGCCAAGGATGCCTACGACTATCTGGGCTCGCCCGAGGGCGAACTCGCCCTTGCGCAGGCTTGCGTCTATCTCGCCACCGCGCCGAAATCGAATGGCGTCTACACAGCCTTCAAGGCCGCGATGCGCGCTGCCAAGGAGCACGGCTCGCTCCTCCCGCCGGCTCATATCCTCAACGCGCCAACCAAGCTGATGAAGGAAGAGGGCTACGGCTCCGGCTACCGCTACGACCATGACGAGCCTGATGCCTTCTCCGGCCAGGACTATTTCCCCACCGCAATGGGCCGCCAGACCTTCTACGATCCGCCAGATCGCGGTTTCGAGCGCGAGATCAGGAAACGCCTCTATTACTGGCAGAAGCTCAGGCGCGAGCGCTCCTAGCGGTTATGTCGCGCGGTTTCGCGCGCGGCTTGATTGACGGGCAGGCGCGGCGGTCGCTAAAGCGAAGCGATGAAGCACCTTCTCCTTGTCGCAGCCGGTGGCGCGATCGGCGCCTCGCTGCGCCATCTCGCCAATCTGGCCGCCTTGCGACTTGCGGGGCCGGGCTTCCCTGTAGGCACGGTGCTGGTCAACATCGCTGGGTGTCTTGCGATGGGTATCTTCATCGAGCTTCTGGCGCGGCGCGTCGGCGCGTCGATCGAGATGCGGCTTTTCGTGGCGACGGGCATCCTTGGAGGCTTCACGACCTTCTCGGCCTTTTCGCTGGACTTTGCGACGCTGTTTCAGCGCGGCGATGCCACCTTGGCCTTCGTCTACGCCGCCGTCAGCGTCATCGGATCGCTCGCTGCGATCTTCATCGGGCTCGCGCTCGCGCGCAGCCTCTTCTGAACGGATAGATCGTGGCAGGCATAGAGCACATAAAGGTCGATGCGGACGAAGCCGGCATGCGTGTCGATCGCTGGTTCAAGTCGCACTATCCGGGCCTCGGTTTCGGTCCGCTGCAGAAGCTGCTGCGCTCCGGACAGGTTCGCGTCGATGGCGGCCGCGTGAAGAGCGAGACGCGCCTGCAGCCCGGCCAGATGGTCCGCGTGCCACCGCTTGCTGTCGATCGCAACGACGCCGCTCCTGTCACCGCACGCACCATGCGCGGCCAGGAGGACGGCGACGTCCTCGCCAAGATCCTGTTGCACGAGGACGAGAAGGTCCTCGTGTTCAACAAGCCGTCCGGCCTCGCCGTGCAGGGCGGTTCGGGTGTCGTTCGCAGCGTCGATTCGATGCTCGAGGCCTGGCGCAGCCGCAAGGGAGAGAAGCCACGCCTCGTCCACCGACTCGATCGCGATACGTCGGGCGTACTCGTCGTCGCCCGCACGCGCCTCGCCGCGATGAAGCTCGCGGAAGCCTTCCGCCACCGCGAGACGCAGAAGACCTACTGGGCACTCGTCCGGGGCGTGCCGAAGAAGCGAGAGGACAAGATCTCGACCTGGCTCGTCAAGGAGACGACGATCGACGGCGACCGCATGCGTATTGCTAAGCATGGCGAGAAGGGCGCGGACCACGCCGTGTCGTTCTACCGCGTCGTCGAGCAGGCGGGGCAGACGCTGAGCTGGCTCGAGATGGAGCCCTATACGGGCCGCACCCACCAGCTGCGTGTCCACGCCGCCCATATCGGCTGTCCCATCATTGGCGACCCGAAATATTTCGAGGCCGACACCAACTGGGAGTTCCCGGGCGGCATCCAGAACCGTTTGCACCTGCATGCGCGCCGCATCGTCATCCCGCACCCCGACGGCGGCAAGATCGACGTGACGGCCGAGCTGCCGCCGCACATGCGCCAAAGCTGGAACCTACTCGGACTCAGCGACAATTCGGGTGGATCCGGCGACCAATGACGACCATGCCCGCCTTCGAGCGGCGCGACGCGATCGACGGCGCCGCGGTCCTGCTGATGTTGATGCTGACCTTCACCTGGGGCTTCAACCAGGTGGCGATCAAGGTCTCGAACACGGGCTACAACCCGATCCTCGTCTCGGTCCTGCGTTCTGCGGCGGCTTCGGTCCTGATCTATCTCTGGTGCCGGTATCGCGGCGTGCGGCTCTTCGAGCGCGACGGCACGCTTATCGCCGGCATCTTCGTCGGCATCCTGTTCACGGCCGAGTTCGCGCTGATCTTCGTCGGGCTCGACCTCACCACCGCTGCGCGCGGCGCGCTGATGCTCAACACCATGCCGTTCTGGGTGCTCGTCGGCGCTCATTTCCTGCTCGGCGAGCGCATCACGACCGTCAAGTTCTGCGGGCTCCTGCTCGCCTTTGCCGGCGTCGCGCTGGTCTTTGCCGACGAGTTGAGCCTGCCCGAGCCGGACGCTCTGACAGGCGACCTCATGTGTCTCGTCGCAGGCATATTCTGGGCCGGCACGATCATCGTCATCAAGCGCTCGCGCCTGTCGAATGCGGCGCCGGAGAAGACCATTCTCTATCAGCTGGTGGCGGCTGCGGTCCTGTCGATCCCGCTGCTGCCGCTCGCCGGCCCGCTCGTGCGCGACGGCAATGCGCTGGCGACCGGGTCGATCGTCTTCCAGGCCGTCTTCGTGGTCGGCGTCACCTATCTCGTCTGGTTCTGGATGATGCGGCGCTATCCGGCGGCGAGCCTGTCGAGCTTCACCTTTCTCACGCCGGTCTTCGGCGTGGTGTGCGGCGGCCTCCTGTTGAACGAGCCGCTTTCGATGAACATCTTCATGGCACTGGCGCTGATCGCTGCGGGGCTGACGCTCGTCAACCGCCCCATCCGCACCGCGCCTCCGGGCTGAAGGACAGACTATGCGTGACCTCCTCAACGACCTCGAAGCCGGCCGTGCGCAGGCAGGCGACCCGATGAAGACGGCGCGCGAGGCGATGAAGCCCGTCCAGCCACGCCGGTTTTACACGGCTGTCTCGGTGGCAGACGGAGAGGGCGGGTACGAGATCCACCTCGATGGCAAGCCGGCGCGAACGCCCGGCCGCCATGTGCTGCGGCTACCGACGAAGGCTGCGGCTGAACTCGTCGCAGCCGAGTTCTCGGCCCAGGGCGAGACGATGGACCTGCATTCCATGTCGGCCATGCGCCTCGCCAACACCGCAATCGATGGCGTCGCCAGTGATCCTCAGGCGGTCGCGGAGGACATCCTGCGCTACGCCGGCACCGACCTGCTCTGCTACCGCGCCGACGCCCCGCAGGAGCTCGTCGCGCGCCAGGCCGAACGCTGGGACCCGCTGATCGACTGGGCGGCCGATGAGATCGGCGCGCACTTCATCCTCGCCGAGGGCGTTATGCATGTCGACCAGCCGCGCTCGGCGATTGCAGCCGTCGACGCCTGGCTGCGCCAGCGCCGCGATCCACTGCGGCTTGCGGCCCTTCACGTCATGACCAGCCTGTCGGGCTCGGCGATCATCGCGCTGGCCGTCGACGCGGGCCGCCTGTCCGCCATTGATGCCTGGGCTTTCGCCCACCTCGACGAGGAATGGAACGCCGAGCAGTGGGGGCGCGATTCGGAAGCCGAGGCTTTCCGCGCCAACCGCTGGCGCGACATGAACGCGGCGGCGATGATCAGCGCCGCGCTCTGAGCTTCAGTTCGGCGCAGGCGTGTAAAGGTTGAAGATGAACCGCGCCACCTCGCCTTCGAGCGGGAAGGACAGCATGCCCATCACCGAATAGCCGAGAAGCCAGGGCATCAGGTAGAAGCGGATCATGAAGAAGAACCACGCCACGTAGAGCGGCACCAAGGGCCGGATCAGGAAGGTTGGCGTAATCGGCCGGAAGACGGCCAGGATCGGGTTCGTGAGCTTCACGAACGCCTTCATGAAGAAGAAGTTCGAGTTCTCCGGCAGGAACACGTTCATCGCGGCGCGCCCGATGAGCGTCCACATGATGACGCCGAGCGCGTAGTCGAGGACCAGCACCCAGACCGGAAAGATTGTAAGCGGAATCGGGTCGTTCACCGGTTCAAAGCCATCTGTTTGTCTGTCGAAGCCTTTGCCCGATCGCAGCGGCAATTGCCAGCGCTGCCGTCGCCTGTGCCTCGATCAATGGGGAAACGAAAAAGGGCGGGACTAGCGTCCCGCCCTTTCCATGAGGGCAAGCGCCCGATCAGTGTCCCGACAGGATGGTCGGACCGGTCGGGATGCGGGTCTCTTCGACCATGCGCTGGATTTCCTCGCTCGGAGCCGGCGTCATCAACGTGACGACGACCATCGAGACAAGGCTCGCTGCCATGCCGACGATGCCGAAGCGGACGTCGGTCAGGCCGGCGATGGGCGTGCCGCCCGAGCGCAGGTAGTAGAGGTAGATCGAGCCGACGCCGAAGCCCACGATCATGCCGGCAAGTGCACCGGCGCGATTGGCCCGCTTCCACCACACGCCGAGGACGAGCGGGAAGAAGAGGCCGGAGCAGGCGAAGCAGAAGGCCCACGCGACCGCACCCAGGATACCCGTCAGGTGGAGCGAGGCGACGAAAGCCGCGGCGACACCGATGAGGATCAAGAGGACACGGGCGACGATGAGGCGGACCTTCGTGTCGGCCTTCGGGTCGATGATCTTGTAGTACAGATCGTGGCTAAGCGCGTTGGCGATTGCCAGCAGCAGGCCGTCTGCAGTCGACATGGCCGCAGCCATACCACCCGCGGCGACCAGGCCGGAGATCACGTAGGGCAGGCCTGCGATTTCCGGCGTTGCCAACACCACGATGTCGGGGCGCATGAAGAACTCGTTCAACTGCAGTATGCCGTCACCGTTCTGATCTGCCACCGCGAGCATGCCCACGGACGACCAGTTCTGCACCCAGGAAAGCGACAGCACCTCTGCGATCGGCTTGCCGATGATCGAGGTCGCCAGGTTCGGGTCCAGAAGCTGCAGCTTCGTCAGCGTGGCGAGAGCCGGCGCCGTGAAGTAGAGCAGGAAGATGAACAGGAGCGAGTAAGCAACCGACTTGCGGGCCTGACGGACCGAAGGCGTGGTGAAGTAGCGCATCAGGATGTGGGGAAGCGAAGCCGTTCCGCACATCATGCAGAGCGCCAGCGTGACGAACTGCCAAGTGTCCATGCCGCCGACCGGATTGTTGTGCGGGGTCGTCAGGACCTGCACACCGGCGATAGCCTGCGCTGCCGGCTGCAGCCCGTATTCACCTTCCAGCACGGCAATACGTTGGATCGCCTCGCCGTAGGAGAAGTGCGGGATGATGCCGAAGCCCTGGACGTTCGACATCCAGATCACGGGCACGAGGTAGGCGATGATGAGCACGATATACTGCGCCACCTGGGTCCAGGTGACGGCGCGCATGCCGCCGAGCATCGAGCAGAGCAGGATGCCGAGGAGGCCGAACCAGACGCCATACTCGTAGGGGATCTGGAGTGCGCGGGCCGCGATTGTGCCCGACGCGTCGATCTGCGCCGTCACGTAGGTGAAGGAGGCAACGACGAGGATGACGACGGCGACGAAGCGGGCGAGATTGCCGCCGTAGCGCGTGCCGATGAAGTCCGGAACGGTGTAGCAGCCGAACTTGCGCAGGTAGGGCGCCATCAGCGAGTTGACGAGGATGTAACCGCCCGTCCAGCCGATGATGTAGGCCATGTAGCCGTAGCCACCGAAATAGATGCCGCCGGCCATTGCGACGAACGATGCGCCGGACATCCAGTCGGCAGCCGTTGCCATGCCGTTATAGACGGCAGGGACCGAGCGGCCGGCGACGTAGTAGGCGTCGACTTCCATCGTTCGCGACAGGTAGCCGATGAGCGCGTAGATCGCGATCGTGAAGGCGACGAAGAGAATGCCGATGGTCGCAGCGCTGACGCCGAGCTGCTCCAGGATCGCCATCAGGATGACGAAGCCGATGAACGCGCCGGTGTAGATGCCGTAGACGCGCCCGAGATTGTCGAGGAAACTTCCGTTCATGGCCGCCTCCCTATTCTTCGCCGAGGCCGAATTCGTCGTCGATGGAATCCTGCCTCCAGTTCTGGAAGAAGATCGTCAACACGAAGACGATGAGCGAACCCTGCGCGATCATGTAGTAACCGAGCGGAAAGCCCAGGAATGTGGCCTGGTTCAGCTGCGGCGCCATGTACGGCACCAAGATTGCGAAGACGAACCAGATCGCGAGGCAGAAAAGCGTCAGGTTACGGGTCTTCGACCAGTACCTGTTCTTCGCCTCCTCGCTGAGTGTTACCTTGTTTGCGGACATCGCGTGTCCTCCTCCCTCTCTAGTGCCGGCAACTCCCCGCCGGCGGAAACCATTGCCCGACCCCAGAATCGTGGACACAATGGCAGGAGCACAGCATCCGCCATGGCCGCCAAGCGCGAAATACAACATTGGTCGTATGGCGCGCCGCGCGATGCTGGGGTGTCTTGGGCGCAATCGGAAGGAAGATGATGACAGCCCTGATCGACCGCGCATCGACGCTCGTTCGCGAGTTCGCCGCCCGCTTCGTCGCCCGGCGCGATGCCGAGCCTATCGACACGGTTTCGGCACTCGCTGACTACACGCGCTCGCGCGCAGCCTTCATCGCGCAGAAGAAGCTCTACGGTTACCTCAAGACGCGGATGGGCACGCAGTGGCCGGTCATGTTCGAGGACGAAGTCTTTGTCGGCTCGATCAACGTCGCCAAGGCGCATGTTTTTGCCGCCTGCCTCGCTGATCTCTCGATATTCAGCGCAGCGTTAGCCGGGCAGGGGAACCGTCTCGACCGGTCAGAGCGCATCGCGCTTGCGACCCACATCCATGTCGAGGGCATCGCGGCGAATGATAGCGCGTGGCCCGACGGCATTGACGGACGAGACTGGCGTACGAGTTTTGCCAGCCGCGTCGAGGATGTGAATTGGGAGAATATCGTCGCCGGCGGCGACTGCTTCACAGAAAGCCCGCAGGCGCTGGTGAAATGGGCGCCGATCGCGCCGGAACTGAAAAAGTACGATGCGGAGATCGTGCGCAACTCGATGAAATATGCGTGGATCGAAATCCGGCAGAAGCTGCGCGATCGTCTCGTGGCCGAGGCAGTGGCCGCCGACTGGAAGGCCGGCGGCCGTTAGGCGTCAGGAGCGCTTGGCGATCGGCACGTAGTCGCGCTCGGCCGGGCCCGTGTAGAGCTGGCGCGGACGGCCGATCTTCTGGCTCGGATCCTCGATCATTTCCTTCCACTGTGCGATCCAGCCGACCGTGCGGGCGAGCGCGAACAGCACCGTGAACATTGTGGTGGGGAAGCCCAGCGCCTTCAGCGTGATGCCGGAATAGAAGTCGATGTTCGGGTAGAGCTTCTTCTCGATGAAATACTCGTCGGTAAGCGCAATGCGTTCGAGTTCCATCGCCACGTCGAGCAGCGGATCATCCTTGATGCCGAGTTCGCCGAGCACCTCATGCGTGGTCTTCTGCATGATCTTGGCGCGCGGATCGTAGTTCTTGTAGACGCGGTGGCCGAAGCCCATCAGGCGGAACGGGTCGTTCTTGTCCTTGGCGCGCGCGATGAACTCAGGGATGCGATCGACCGAGCCGATCTCCGACAGCATGTTGAGCGCCGCCTCGTTGGCGCCGCCATGCGCCGGGCCCCAAAGGCATGCGATGCCGGCCGCGATGCAGGCGAACGGGTTGGCGCCCGAGGAGCCGGCCAGACGAACCGTCGAGGTCGAAGCGTTCTGCTCGTGGTCGGCATGGAGGATGAATATCCGCTCCATGGCGCGCGCCAGCACCGGGTTGACCTTGTAGTCCTCGCACGGCACCGCGAAGCACATGTGCAGGAAGTTGGCCGCGTAGTTCAGCTCGTTCTTCGGGTAAACGAAGGGCTGGCCGATATGGTACTTGTAGGCCATCGCCGCGATCGTCGGCATCTTGGCGATCAGGCGGATCGAGGCAACCATGCGCTGGTGCGGATCCGAGATATCGGTCGAGTCGTGATAGAATGCCGACAGCGCGCCGACGACGCCGCACATGACGGCCATCGGGTGAGCGTCGCGACGGAA
>VFQP010001684.1_pt1 | contig 28064 bp, 26 predicted proteins | sample 3512351 | NCBI WGS metagenome assembly VFQP01 (sample SAMN10412372, study PRJNA504923) | tailings metagenome | isolation source: Relicate 1 Philex TSF1 revegetated site | place: Philippines: Tuba, Benguet | collected 2017-08-29
TGTTCGGCGAATTCCTTGGGGCAATCCGCGCCGCATCGGACGTGGTGGTGAACCTCACGACCGGGGGTGCGCCGACCATGTCGATCGGGGAGCGGCTGGCCCCGGTCGCGCGCTTCAAGCCTGAAGTGGCTTCGCTGAACATGGGCTCGATGAACTTCGGCCTGTACGAAATGCTCGGTCGCTACAAGGAGTTCAGCCACGATTGGGAGCGTCCATACCTGGAGGCAAGCGAAGACCGGATCTTCCGCAATACCTTCCGCGATATTGCGCACATACTCGACGCCTGCAATGCCAACGAAACGCGCTTCGAGATCGAGTGCTATGACATCGGCCATCTGTACACGGCGGCACACTTCCTGGATCGCGGACTGTTGAAGGCGCCACTGTTCATCCAGTCGGTGTTCGGTATTCGCGGTGGAATCGGCGCGCATCCGGAAGACATCGCGCATATGAAGCGCACGGCCGACCGCCTGTTTGGCAAGGATTACGTATGGTCGGTGCTGGGCGCCGGGTCTCGGCAGGCCCGCGTCGTGACGCAGTCGCTACTGATGGGTGGTAACGTGCGCGTGGGACTGGAAGATAATCTCTGGATGGCAAAAGGCAAGCTGGCTACCAGCAATGCGGAGCAGGTGGCCGGCATCCGCCAGACTATCGAGCAACTCGGTTACGCGGTTGCCACGCCGGACGAAGCGCGTGCCATGCTGCGGCTGAAAGGGAAGGACAACGTCGCGTTCTGAGTGGCGAAGGTTGAGTGGCGAAGGTTGTCGGAACGGACGCCCTGGTGGCGTCCGTTTTCATTTCTGCGGCTACGTCCGGCTCAGACGCGGGAAGAGTGCCAGTGCATTGTCGCGCATGAACGCGCGCTGCAGCGCCGGAGGAATATGCTGAGACCGGTCGAGTACGGCGGCCAGTTCGGCTGCGACCGGCTCGGGCGTGAACGGATAGTCGCTGCCGTAGAGAATGCGCGCGGGATCGGCAACCTGGAGCAGCGCGCCCAGTGCAACCGGTTCCGGCACGCCGGCCAGATCGAAATAGAGTGAGCGGATTGCATCGTCGACGCGCATCTTGTTATGGCCCAGTTTCAACAAGCTGCCAATGGCCGCCACGCGCGCGCCCAGCACCGGGATTGCCGCACCCGCGTGTGGAACGATGATGCGTATGTCTGGGAATTTCTCCAGCGTCCCGCTCAGGATCAGGTTGAAGACCGCCCGGGTCGTATCGAAGATGAACTCGATCATCGGGTACGGATAGCCGAGCGGCGGCAACGAGGCCGCATCCTGACCCTGGCAGCATGCACAGTACGGGTCGGTGGGATGGATGAATACGGTCGCCTTGCGGCGGTTCAACTCAGCGAATACGGGCTCGAAGCGCGCGTCGCCAAGATAGATGCCGTGGTAGTTCGACTCCATTACCACGCCATCCGCATGCAAGGTGTCGAACGCATGGCGAAGTTCGTCGAGCGAGCCGGTCACGTCGGGTAACGGCAGCGCGGCGAACAGGCCGAAGCGGCCCGGGTGTTCGCGCACGGCCCTGGCGCCTTCGTCGTTGCAGTAGCGCGCGAGCCGGCGCGCCGCGGCGTCGTCGCCAAAATGCAGGCCCGGGGCGGAGATCGACAGCATCGCCGTGGCGATGTCGAGGTGGTCCATCATTGCCACATGCCGGTCGGCGCTCCACATCGGAATGGCTGGCATGCCGGAAGGCTTGCCATGTCCGGCGGCTTCGAGCGCCGCGCGGTACTGATCGGGGATGTAGTGCGCGTGGACATCGATGCGGCCTTGCGATGCCGCCGAACCGGATATGGCCCGCGCGGCAGGCGCGGCATTGCTGCTCGCGCCCCTGCTGATGGCTGGCAGCGCCGCCGCGAGCCCGAGAACGCCGGCAAGCGCGTGGCGTCGTCGCGTACTGACTGTTGCGTTGTTGCCTGTTCTCCAATCTGGCTGCGACATGGCTTGTCTCCCGCGTAGGTTCTGTTTGTGGCCGTCCTGCAATGGACGATCTGTCGATTCTAGGGAGCGGTCCGATAGCATCCAAGCTAGGGAATGCGCAGCGTTCGGCGTTGACAGATGTCTACCGTACCTGTCTGGCCGACCTGACATGCAGCCAATCTCCCTCGCACCGGAAATGCCCGGTTACACGGCTTACAGGCTGAGCGTCCTCCTGCAGGCGTCCTGCCGCATTACTGGAGGCAAGGGCAATGACCCTGACAACGTGGACCAGCAAACGATACCCACTCGGAGGACACCAACATGAAGCGCACTTCCTTTCTTCTGGCCGGCCTGATCGCCGCGGCATTCTCTGGTATTGCCAGCGCGCAAACCGGCGCGGTCGCGCATGACACGCAACGCGATGTCAATCAGCAGCAGCGTATCGAGAACGGATTACAGTCCGGCGCGCTCACCACGCATGAAGCATCGAGCCTGGAAAAGCAGGAGGCGAAGGTTGATCGCATGCAGGCCAATGCCGAGCGTAATGGCCGGGTATCGCCGCAGGAGCAGGCGCGGATCCAGAATGCGCAGAATCGCGTGAGCCAGGATATCTCGCGCGACAAGCACAATGGCGCGGTGGGCAACCCGGGCAGTGTGTCGTCGCAACGGATGCAGGCCGATGTGCAGCGCAACATCAATCAGGAAACACGCATCAACAATGGCGTGCAGAACGGATCGCTGACCAACCGTGAGACCGCGCAACTGCAACGCAACGAGGCGCACGTCGATCGTACCGAAGCGCGTGCCGGCCGCAACGGCCATGTAAGTGCCGGCGAGCAACATGCCGTGAACCGTGCCGAGAACCACGCCAGCGGCAAGATCTATCACGACAAGCACAACGGACGTGTACGCGGATAACGGCAGCGAGCAAACCAGCAGCATTTGAACCACCGTCGGTTGTCGCCTCTCTCCCGCGCGCGGGAGAGAGGCTGGCGGAGAAGGCCAGCGGTTCAGATCGAAAAAAGGGGGGGGAGGCGACAACGATCCCGGTCTTGCAGCGGCGCAAGTTCCAACCTGCGCTATCGTATGGCTCCTACTGTTCAAAACCTCATCACACTGACCGGAGCGCAAGACATGAGACTGATTGGCATGCTCGATTCCCCCTACGTGCGCCGCGCGGCGATTTCGATGCGGCTGCTTGGCCTGTCGTTCTCGCATGAAGCGGTATCGGTGTTCCGCACGTTCGAGCAGTTTCGGGCGATCAACCCGGTGGTCAAGGCGCCCACGCTGGTCTGTGACAACGATGTGGTGTTGATGGATTCGACCCTGATCATCGACTACGCCGAGGCGCTGGCCGGGCGCAGTCTGATGCCGACGGATCTGGTGGCGCGTCAGCGGTCGCTGCGCATGATCGGACTGGCATTGGCCGCATGCGAGAAGGCTGTGCAGAACGTGTATGAGCACAACCTGCGGCCAACCGAGAAAGTGCACCAGCCGTGGGTAGAGCGCGTCAATGGGCAGCGGGCCAGCGCGTTTGAGTTGCTGGAGCGGGAGATGACGACGATGCCGTTACCCGCTAATGAGCAGGCGCTCGATCAGGCAGGCCTGACCGCGGCCGTGGTGTGGACATTCACGCAGGCACTGCTGCCCGGGCAGGTTGATCCCGCCAGGCATCCGGCGTTGGCTGCGTTCACGCAGGCCGTGGAGCAGTTTCCGTCGTTCGCTGCGTTGCCGCACGAATAGTCGGGTCAACGGCGCAGCCGGCGCAACTTGATTCGTCAACATGTACGATACCCCACCAAGACCCCCACATTCGGGTGATGTGGGGCCAGGCGTCTTCCCTCAAGATCGCCAGCGGGGTAACAGGATCCTTGCCCCGCTACCACTTCAGCCCCGCGACCTCCCCGGCCAGCGGGGCTTTTTCATTTGGGTTGGTCGTCGACGGAATTCAGCGCGCCTTCAGGATGAGTTCGATGCGCTGCGCGGCCAACCGCAGCGGCGGCAGCAGGTGCTTTTCCAGATGTGCCTGATCGCGGCTGCCCAGCACCATGCTCAGGCCCAGCCCGGCCACCACCTTGCCGGTCTGGTCATGCAGCGGCACCGAGATGCCCGCGAATCCGTCGGCAAGCTCGCTGATCAGCGTGCAGTAGCCATCCGCACGCACCTGTGCAAGCTTGCGTGACAGCGCCGACCGGGAACTGATCGTGAATGGGGTGAGCTTGTGCAGTTCGGCATTGGCCAGGTACGCGGCCAGCGCGTCATCGTCGAGACCGGCCAGCAGCACGCGCCCCAGCGAATGCGCATAGGCGGGCATGCGGCGGCCAATCGCCATGTCCACGCGCAGCAACTGGCTGGGTTCCTCGCGTGCCACCAGAACTACCGCATCGCGGTCGAGCATGCCGATCGAGCAGCTTTCACCAACTTCGGCGCACAGGGCCTGCAGATAGGGGCGCGCCAGCTGCGGCAGGTTCATCGACGCAAAATACGCATAACCGAGGTCCATCACCTTGGGGGTCAGCACGAAGTTGCGTCCGCGCTGCGCCAGGTAGCCGTTGTGTGCCAGCGTCAGCAGCAGGCGGCGTGCCGCGGCACGGGTCACGTCGAGTTGTTCCGCTACCTCCTGCATCGTCAGTTGCTCCGCGCCGCTGGCGTACAGGCGCAGCAAGGCAAGGCCCTTGGTGAGCGAATCGAGCAGTTCTTCCTTCTTTGGGATGTCTGGGGCGTCGTCAGGTTGCGGGGTGTCGCTGCGCGGCATGTCGAATTGAAATGGAGGGTTCTGCGGGTCAGACCGGACTTGCATCTGGCTGCCCGATCCGTATGATAGATGTTTCGCGAACATTTGTTCGCAAAACGTGGATCAGTAGAAACCACGACAGAAAAGACTCAGGAGACGGCAATGAAGGTGATAACCACCGCGCAGGCGGCGGAACTCGTCCAGAGCGGCTGGACCGTGGGCAGCGCGGGGTTTGTCGGTGCGGGTCATGCAGAGGGCGTGACCGAGGCATTGGAACAACGCTTCCTGCAGAGCGGATTGCCGCGCGACCTGACGCTGGTCTATTCGGCCGGGCAGGGCGATCGCGGCGCGCGTGGCGTGAACCACTTTGGCAATGCCGGCATGACTCGTGCCGTTGTCGGCGGGCACTGGCGTTCCGCCACGCGCCTGGCCACGTTGGCAATGCAGGAGCAATGCGAAGGCTTCAATCTGCCGCAGGGCGTACTGACGCATCTGTATCGGGCGATTGCAGGTGGCAAGCCCGGTGTGCTGACGAAAATCGGGCTACATACGTTTGTGGATCCGCGCACCGCGCAGGACGCGCGTTATCACGGCGGCGCCGTCAACCAGCGCGCGCGCGATGCCATTGCCGCCGGCACTGCGAACTGGGTGGAAGCCGTCGATTTTCGTGGTGACGAGTACCTGTTCTATCCGAGCTTCCGACTCGATTGCGCGCTGATTCGTTGCACGGCTTCAGATACGCGCGGCAACCTGAGTACGCATCGCGAAGCGTTCCATCATGAGTTGCTGGCCATGGCCCAGGCCGCGCATAACTCGGGCGGCATCGTGATTGCGCAGGTGGAATCGCTGGTCGATTACCACCAGAACCTGCAGGCGATTCATGTACCCGGCATCCTGGTTGACTACGTGGTGGTCAGTGAGCAGCCCGCACATCACCAGATGACGTTTGCCGAAACCTACAACGAAGCCTATGTGCGGCCCTGGCGCGGTGAGGCCGCCGATGCCGCGGAGAAGGCGAAGGAAGCCGCGGCATTGCCCGCGGCATCGGCGCCGCTCGATGCACGCACGATCGTGCAACGCCGCGCCGTGATGGAACTGGCCGCGCGCCAACCGCGCGTGGTGAACCTTGGCGTGGGCATGCCCGCCGCAGTTGGCGCGCTGGCGCACCAGGCGGGACTCGATGGCTTCACGCTGACCGTGGAAGCGGGCCCGATCGGTGGCACGCCGGCCGACGGCCTGAGCTTTGGCGCATCGGCCTATCCCGAAGCCGTGGTGGACCAGCCGGCGCAGTTTGATTTCTACGAAGGTGGCGGTATCGACCTGGCCATTCTGGGTCTGGCCGAGCTTGATGGGCACGGCAACGTCAATGTCAGCAAGTTTGGCGAAGGCGAGGGCGCGCTGATTGCCGGCGTGGGTGGCTTTATCAATATCACGCAAAGCGCGCGTGCCGTGGTGTTCATGGGCACGCTGACGGCGGGTGGACTCGAGGTCCGCACGGAAAACGACCAACTGAAAATCGTCAAGGAAGGTCGCGTCAGAAAGATCGTGCCCGAAGTCTCGCACCTGAGTTTCAATGGGCCGTATGTGGCGTCGCTAGGCGTGCCCGTGCTCTACGTGACCGAACGCGCGGTGTTCGAGATGCGTGGCGACGCCAACGGCGAGCCGCGCCTGACGCTGGTGGAAATTGCGCCCGGCGTAGACCTGCAGCGCGATGTGCTCGACCAGTGTGCCACGCCCGTGGCCGTGGCCGAGGACCTGCGCCAGATGGATGCGCGATTGTTCCGCCAAGGGTTGATGAAGCTCTGATTGCACGGCATCGCAATCACGCAGCCACCACGCAACTCCACGCAACCACACACAACGAATACAACAATCGAGAAGACACGGTTGGCCATATCCAACATGGCCAGTCGATATTGGAGGAAGCACTGTGCAACATCGTCATCAACGTCGTCTGGCGCTTTCCGCGCTGGCCCTGGCAGCGCTGCTGCCGTTCGCTTCGATTGCCGCGTTTGCGCAGCAGGGTTATCCGGACAAACCGCTCCGTCTGGTGGTGCCGTTCCCGGCCGGTGGACCCACCGATACGGCGGCACGCATTATTGGCCAGAAGATGAGCGAGACGCTGAAGCAGCCAATCGTGATCGACAACCGTCCCGGTGCATCGGGTACGATCGGCGCCGAGTCGGTAGCCAAGTCCGCGCCCGATGGCTACACGCTCGTGATGCTGGCTACGCCCACGCTGCTGGCGCCGCACCTGCTGCCACGCAAGGGCTACGACATCTTCAAGGACTTCACGCCGGTCGGCAATGCCTATGAGCTGCCGATCGTGATGGTGGTGAATCCGCAAGCGCTGCCCGATGTCACGGACCTGCAGCAATACATCGCGCGCGCCAAGGCTAATCCGGGCAAGATGAATTACACCAGCGCCGGCAATGGCAGCTTTGGCCATCTGTCGACCGAACTGCTGAAGAACCTTGGCCATTTCGACGTGCAGCACGTGCCGTACAAGGGCAGTGCGCCGGCGATCTCCGACCTGCTGGCGGGACAGGTGCCGATGATGTTCTCGGACATGATCGCCGCGCTGCCCCATATCAAGGCGGGCAAGCTGCGTCCGATCGCGGTGGGTTCGAGCAAGCGCGTGACGTTTGCGCCCGAAGTGAAGACCGTGGCGGAGCAGGGCTTCCCGGGCTTCGATGCATCGTCGTGGGGTGGCCTGCTGGTGCCGGCCGGCACGCCGAAGGACATCGTGGCTAAACTGTCCGATGCCCTCAAGGGTGCGCTGGCCGATCCGACCGTGCAGCAGAAGATGCTCGGTGCGGGCACGGTGGCGTCGTACCTGCCGTCCGACCAGCTGGCCACGCGCATGCACAATGACTATGCGAAGTGGGGCAAGGTCATCAAGGACAACGGGATCAAGAGCGATTAATTCAATAACGCGATTGACCCGACTGATCCCGTTGTCGGCGGCCCGGTGCTGGCGTCAGGCCTGCACCGGCAGGGTCTGCTGGAACTGCGACACGCCGTTCAGGTCGCGCAGGTCCACGGTCATGGCCCTTGATGCAGGGTCGATATTGACCTCGCCAAAGAACTGGAAGCCCGCGAACGGCGACATGTTCTGCGCGGTGGGTGCCTTCTGGTAGACGATGCGCGGGCCGAACGTGTTGTCGAGCGGATTCGGCCCGAAGCTGCCCGCATTGAGCGGGCCGGCCACGAATTCCCAGAACGGATCGAAGTCCTTGTACACCGCGCGCTCCGGCGCATAGTGATGCGCGGCACAGTAATGCACGTCCGCGGTCAGCCACACCACGTTGCGCAGGCCGGCCTGCTTGATACGCGAGAGCAGGCGTGCCGTTTCCAGTTCGCGGCCCAGCGCCGGACCGTCGCCATTGGCAATGGCTTCCCATTTCGCGCGGCCCTGCGCATCCTTGCCATCGGGTACGCCGAGACCAATCGGCATGTCGGCGGCGATCACCTTCCAGGTGGCCTGCGACGCCGTGAGTTCGGCCATCAACCAGTCAAGTTGCGCATTGCCGAGGAACGCCGTTTCCGTGCTTTCGGTCGTCTCGCGGTTGTAGCCGTTCGGACCGCGGAAGCTGCGCATGTCGAGCACGAACACATCGAGCAGCGGGCCGTAGGCAATCTTGCGATGCACGCGCTCGGCCAGGCCCAGGCGATGCCAGCGCATCGGCGCATTCTCCAGGAACGCACGGCTGCCACGCGCCACCAGCAGGCGCACATCCTTCTCCGTGTAGCGGGCATCGGCGGACAGGTCTTTCGAGTCTGACCAGTTATTGGTCACCTCGTGATCGTCCCACTGCCAGATCTGCGGGACCTGGCTCGCAAAGCGGCGCACATTGGTGTCCATCATGTTGTAGCGATGACGGCCGCGGAATTCCTTGAGCGTCTCGGCTACCTTGCTGACTTCCTCGGTGACGACGTTGCGCCAGATACGGCCGTCCTCGGCCTTCTGCTCGGCTGCGATCGGGCTGTCGGCATAGATTGTGTCGCCGCTGTGGATAAAGAAGTCGGGATTGCGCTGGCGCATCGCTTCGTAGATGCGCATGCCGCCCAGGTCAGGGTTGATGCCCCAGCCCTGGCCCACGGTGTCGCCGGACCACACAAAGCGCACTGGACGGTCGGCGGTCATCGCACGCGTGCGGAAGCTGCCTTCCATCCAGCCGCCCATGCCGCGGCGCTGTTCAGGGTTTTCAAAGGCGATGCGCACATGATATTGCTGGCCTGGCAGCAGGCCGGTCAGTTGGGTGCGCGCCGTGAAATCGGTCTCGCTGCTGGCCAGCGGCCCCGAAATGCGCATCGCATTGCGGAAATCGGCGGTGGTGGCGTACTCGATCACCATGCGCGACTGGCGGTCCGCGCGGGCCCATACCACCAGCCCGTCGTCCGATGGGTCGCCAAGCTGGATGCCGTCGGGAGCACCCGGACGGCCGGAGGCGACCACGGCCGGAGCGGCCAGTGCTGAGGGACCCAGGACGGCCAGGCCGGCGCCAAGGCCCAGGAAGCGGCTGGAAGTGCGCAGGAAACGGCGGCGGGTCAGGTCGGAAGGCTGAACGGGCAGGGCGGTGGTCATGATAAGACGCTTCTGAGTGGCTCTTGGGTAGCGGTAAACGGCACTTGGCCGGCGCGCTATGCTCGCGGGCTTGTGTGACATGCTGTTGACATGTCATTGACACCACAAGAGCCAATACTGTCAGGCAGCCGCGGTGTCCGCTTCCCGACTCTGGTGGTAGAATCCAAGTCTTTGATTTTCCGGGTAATTCGCCAACTCCCATCTTTCGGTGCGCGTGGCGGCCCGTAGACCTGTTCCAGACGCGTGTCCGTTGCCTCGGCTTCGCGCCCTGCACCGACACTCCATTGATGACGATGACGACCACCCCAGACCAGACCCCAGCAGCAGAGCAGACGTTCGAAAGCTTCGGGCTGGATCCGCGCATCCTGCGCGCCTTGTCCGACCAGGGCTATACCAAGCCCACGCCGATCCAGGCACAGGCCATTCCCGTGGTGCTGCTGGGCAAGGATGTCATGGGCGCCGCACAGACCGGCACCGGCAAGACCGCGGGCTTCGCGCTGCCGATCATCCAGCGTCTGCTGCCGCTGGCCAATGGCAGTGCATCGCCGGCACGCCATCCGGTGCGCGCGCTGATGCTCACACCGACACGTGAACTGGCCGACCAGGTCTATGACAACGTGGCGCGCTACGCCCAGCACACCGACCTGCGCAGCACCGTGGTGTTCGGTGGCGTGGACATGAATCCGCAGACCGATGCGCTGCGCCGTGGCGTTGAAATCCTGGTTGCTACGCCGGGTCGCCTGCTGGACCACGTGCAGCAGAAATCGGTGAACCTGTCGCAGGTGCAGATGCTGGTGCTCGATGAGGCAGACCGCATGCTCGACATGGGCTTCCTGCCCGACCTGCAGCGCATCATCAACCTGTTGCCGGCGCAACGCCAGACGCTGCTGTTCTCGGCTACGTTCTCACCGGAAATCAAGAAGCTCGCATCGAGCTACCTGAAACAGCCGGTGACGATCGAAGTGGCACGCAGCAACTCGACCAACGAGAACGTGCGCCAGATCGTGTATCCGGTGCAGGATGGCAACAAGCAGGCTGCCGTGGTGCACCTGCTCAAGCAGCGTGCCTCGGAGCAGCAGTCGAAGCAATGCATCGTGTTCGTCAACAGCAAGATCGGTTGCTCGCGTCTCGCGCGCCATCTGGAGCGTGAGGGCATCAACGCCGCGGCCATCCACGGCGACAAGACACAGACCGAACGCATGCAGACGCTCGACGGTTTCAAGAGCGGCACTATCGACGCACTGGTAGCCACCGACGTGGCCGCGCGCGGCCTCGACATTCCGGCGATGCCGTGCGTGATCAATTTTGACCTGCCGTTCAGTGCTGAAGACTATGTGCACCGCATCGGACGTACCGGCCGCGCCGGCGCCAGTGGCGACGCGTTGTCGATCTACGTGCCGGGCAGCGATGACCGCCTGCTGGCTGATATTGAGAAGCTGATCAAGCGCTCGGTGCCGCGCGGCCAGCTCGACGGATTCGATCCGACTGGCGAGCGTGCGCGCCAGGAAGAGAGCAATCGCCGTCGCGAGCGTGCCGACACGCGCCGTCCGCGCGAAAACGGTGAAGGCGAGGAGTCGGCGCCGCGCCGCCGCCGCACCGAGCCGAATGGTCGTCAGGCATTCCGTCCGTCGGACGATCCGTTCTTCTCGCGTCCGTACGAGCCTTCGGGCAACTACACGCCGGCCCCGAAGGCCGAAGACCAACTGGCTGCCGCGCTGGCGCGTGGCCGCCAGGCGCCGAAGCGCCCGGTTGCGGCGCTGCTCGGCGGTGCGCCGCGCAAGTCCTGATTACGGCTTGGTAGTTGTACGGTTGGTCTATGACTGGCGGCCTGGTGCCGCCAGTTTTTCTTTCCATTGATCGGTAGCCGCTGCCAGCCACGCGGCGACCGTTGCCTCCCCGTTCACGATGCCCAGATGCGCACCGGCTTGCCGCAGCGCATCGAGCGGCGCCGTGGTATCCAGCGCCTGCGCGCCACTCTGCTTGCTCAGTTTTTCACCCAGCGCATTGACCACCACGGGCACATGCAGATAGGCCGGTGTCGGTGCGCCCAGCAGATGCTGCAGATGGATCTGGCGCGGCGTGGAATCGAGCAGGTCGGCGCCGCGCACGATATGCGTGATGCCCTGCACCGCGTCGTCGACTACTACGGCCAACTGGTACGCCCATAGCCCGTCGGCACGCCGCAGCACGAAGTCTCCGAGTTCAGTTTCCAGATCCTGGCATTGGCGGCCTTGCCAGCGATCATCGAAGCAGATGGTTGCGGCGGGGCCATCGGGGACGCGCACGCGCCAGGCGCGCGGCAGCTTGCCGTGCAGGCCGTTGCGGCAGGTGCCCGGGTAGCCCAGCGTCTGATGGCGCTCGCGCACGTGCACCAGCGAGTCGGCGATCTCCTTGCGTGAGCAGCCGCAGGGATACAGGTGGCCGGCCGCATCGAGCTGGCGTAATGCATCGGCGTACAGTGATTCGCGACGACTTTGCCAGACCGGCGGTTCGTCGGGGTGCAGGCCCAGCGCATCGAGCGTGGCCAGGATGCCGGTATCGGCATCCCTGACGCAACGTGGATAGTCGATGTCTTCCACGCGTACGAGCCAGTCACCGCCATGCGCGCGCGCGTCGAGCCAGCTGGCCAATGCGGTGACCAGCGAGCCAAGGTGCAGGGGACCCGTCGGGGAGGGGGCAAAGCGCCCCCGGTAGCGTTGCTGCATGGTGCGTGGGTGGGATGCTTCGATCCGCAAGATCCGCGATCGGCGGTCCTATTCGAACGATTCCGGCTGCGCCTGCGGCGACTGTTGCATCAGCGCCTGCGCCAGCCGTGGATCCTCGAGCTTGTTGGCCCACCATTGCACCGCCTTGCCGCGCGTGTTGGTGCGCCAGGCCACCTTGAAATTGCCGGGCGCACGGACTTCGACCGTTTCGCGTACCTGCAGCACGCCGCTTTCGATATGCGGCTGCGCCATCGGTGCGGGCAGCCAGCCGCAACCCAGGCCGCGGATCTGGGCCTCGAGCTTGTCGCGCATCGTCGGCACTACCAGCACGTCCTGTCCGGCCAGCACGCCGTGGGTGCGCGCGGGCAGGTTGCGCGAGGTATCGCCCACCGCGACGATGCGGTGCCTGGCAATCTGGATCGTGGTCAGCGGACCTTCCTCGGTAGCCAGCGGATGATGCGCGGCCACGGCAAAGACAAACGGAATCGAGCCCAGCGGTCGGACCTGGAAACCCTGCGTGCTTGGGGTCTCGTATGCGCCGCCGATAATCAGGTCGGCCCGGTTGCTGACCAGCGCATCCCAGGTGCCGCCGAGCACTTCCTTCGAAAAGCGCAGGCGCGTGGCGGTGTTCTCCGCGTAGAAGTCCTGGATCACCGGCAGCAGCGCCCGGAAGTTGACCAGATCGTCGACCGCCACATTGAGGTTGGCTTCCCAGCCCGTGGCCAGTCGTTTGACGCGTCGCGCAAGGTCGTCGGCCGCGTGCAGCAGGTGGCGGCCCTCGTCCAGCAGCGCGCGGCCGGCCGGGGTCAGCTCGGCCCGGTGGCGCCGTCGGTCAAACAGCAGCACGTCGAGGTCTTCCTCGAGCTTGCGGACCACATAGGTCAGGGCCGAAGGCACCTTGCCCATTTCATGGGCAGCGGCGGCGAAACTGCCCTTGCGCTCGATGGCGTCAAGGACTTCAAGGGATTCGAGTGACAGGGGCATATTCAGAATTTCTGAACAAGTGCTTCTAAAGCGGTGCCCGCCAATATACTCCCGCTCCCCTAAACTGCCTAGCATCGAAACGCCGATGGGCCCGGGAACTGTTGGGGAAAGCCACAGAACGGGTTCAATGACACGGCCACAGGAGGGCCATCAAAATGATTGAAATCCGTAAGTCTGAAGAGCGCGGTTATGCAGACCATGGTTGGCTCAAGTCTTACCATACGTTCTCGTTTGCCGATTACTACGACCCGCGCCATATCCAGTTTGGCCCGCTGCGTGTGATCAATGAAGACCGCGTCGCCCCGGGCATGGGCTTTGGTACCCATGGTCACCGCGACATGGAGATCATCAGCTATGTGCTGGAAGGCGAACTGGCCCACAAGGACAGCATGGGCAACGGCAGCGTGATCCGCCCCGGCGACGTGCAGCGCATGAGTGCTGGCACGGGTGTGCGTCACTCCGAGTACAACCATGCCGCGCATGACACCACGCACTTCCTGCAGATCTGGATCATGCCGAACCAGCAAGGCATCGAGCCCGGTTACGAGGAAAAGCGCTTCGAGGCCGCCGAGAAGCGTGGTCGGCTGCGCCTGGTGGGCAGCCCCGACGGCGCCGAGGGTTCGGTGGTGATCCACCAGGACGTGCGGCTGTTTGGTGGCCTGTTCGATGGCGACGAAGCGGCAACGCTGGCGCTGCAGCCAGGTCGCAAGGCCTATGTGCATGTGGCACGTGGCCGGGTGACCGTGAACGGCCATGCGCTGGAAGCGGGCGATGCGGCCACGTTCGATGGCGAGGATGCCGTGAGCCTTGAAAAGGGCACCGGCGCCGAAGTGCTGGTTTTCGACCTGCCGGCGTGATCGTCGCCAGCGCACGGACGTACGCATGTGAAAGTGCCGGTGGCATGCGCCAGTGCTGCCGGGCCAAAACACCCGCTCGAAGGGTGCCTTGAGCGGTGTTTTGGCCCATCCGTAGTAACCAGTACTTACAGGTCTTTTCCTAAGATGCCCTGCCGCTATGCTATCGTCTGGCTATCCGCCATGCGAACGCCGCGGCACATCGCCGCGTGCTGATAAATCGTCACGCGATGACCTTCGTTTCCATTCTCCTGGCGCTGATTGCCGAACAGTTCCGTGCCTTGGGGCGGAACAATCCTATTTTCGACATCGTGCGCGTGCTCGGTGAGCGAGCCGAACACGCCTTCGATACCGGGCGCCCGCGCGATGCCGCGCTGGCGTGGCTGACGGTCGTGCTGCCGCTTACGTTGGCGGCGGTGATCGTCCACTATCTGCTGGCGTCGGTCAGCGTCGCCCTGACGCTGTTCTGGAACGTGCTGCTGCTGTACCTCACGCTCGGCTTTCGCCAGTTCAGCCATTACTTCACCGATATCCACGAGGCGCTGAACCGCGACGACCTACATACCGCGCGTACCTTGCTGCATGAGTGGACCGGGCTCGATACGCTGGAAATGCCAGTCAGCGAAATCGTGCGCCATACGCTGGAAGCGGCCATCGTGGCCGTGCATCGGCATGTGTTCGGGGTGTTTTTCTGGTTCCTGGTGCCGATCGGTCCGGGCGGGGTCGTGCTGTATCGCACGGCCGAATTCCTGAATCGCCAGTGGAATACACCGTCCAACGAACGTAGCCCGGCGCTGGGCCGGTTTGCCGCGAAGGCGTTCTATGTGCTGGACTGGGCGCCGGCGCGGCTGACGGCCATCGGGTTTGCAATCGTCGGCAACTTCGAGGATGCGGTCTACGCGTGGCGCAACCATGCGCGCAAGTGGAACGACGCGGTCAACGGCATCCTGCTGGCCAGTGGCGGTGGGGCACTTGGCGTGCGGCTGGGTCAGCCGCTGGCCGAAGAGGATTCCAGCGTGATGCTGCGTACCAGCCTGGCTGGCGTGGACTACGCACCGGGCATGGGCGATGCCGAACCGGTGCCGCCCGAGTACGGCGCGGATCCGGGCATTCGTACGCTGCAATCGGCGGTGGGGCTGGTCTGGCGTGCCGTGATCCTGTGGATGCTGCTGCTGGCGATGATCTCGCTGGCACTGTGGGTGGGCTGACAGCCGGGTCGCCGATACCTGAACGAAAAAAAGCGCCACAGCCGTGGCGCTTTTTTCTTGGGGCTGAGACATGCGGAGTGCTACATCACGCGGTGCGAAAAATGTCCGCGTCGTGCGTCGGCCATCAGCTCGGTAAACTGCTCGACGCTCATATGCACCAGCTCCTGGTGATCGCCGGTTTCAAAGTAGACGTCGGCGTGCGTGAGCAGGCTGTCATCGAGCCAGGTCTGCGTGCCGAACCCTGCCGGCGGAATCGCTTCCGGGTCACAGTCCTTGAAGACCTCGCGCAACCCGGCGCCATGCGCCAGCGACAGCTTGCGGCCAGTCTGCTCGCGAATTTCAGACAGTTTCAGGTGGTGGGTCGACGGGATCACCGCGGTGAGATAACCCTTGCTGTCTTCCAGCAGCACCGTCCGGGCCAATCGATCGCCGGGAACGTGGGTGACCTCGGTCGATGCGAGGCCGCCAGCGGCATGGGGATGACGAACGATATCGAACCGGCTCTGTTTGCGGGCCAGGCAGTTCGCCAGCCGGGTAGCCATGCTCATGATTGCAACCTCCGACGCGGGGCATCGCGACAGTTGTCAGACGGGCTTTCAATATAGGCGATCCCTTTCGGGATCCTTGTTGCGCCGCAACGAGCAAGCGATGGTGTGCAACGCCTGGCTATTCGCGGCTTCCGCCGCACTGCCAGCACGCGCCGAACTGCGCCTCGTGCCATTCGCCGCAGGCGTGGCACTGCCAGCGCGGGCCAGGCGCGGGATTGGCCGCGGCATTGAGCGCGGCCCATGCCTCGGCTTCCGCGGTGTCATCGAGGATCCAGACTTGCGGAGCGCTTTCGTTGAGGGGGATATCGCCGGCCGCGCCAGCCAGCCAGGTGTTGCGTACCTCGGCATGGATGCCGGCGGCGCGCAGTACGTTCTCGCAATGCGCGGCGTGAACCAGCGAAGGCGTCCTCAGCAGCAGTTTCATATGCAATGCGGCAACGAGGCAGGTGCGCCTACGTTACCACGGCTTTTGCTGGCGTGACTCGTGCAACAACTGCGTATAGAGCTGATGGCGCCGCGGCGAGATTTCGCCGCCGTCGATCGCGGTCAGCACGCCGCAACCGGGTTCGTTGATGTGGTGGCAGTTGTAGAACCGGCATTCGGTCAGGCGCGGGCGGAACTCCGGGAACGCACGTTCGAGCATGCCCTCGCTCAGGTGGTGCAGGCCAAATTCCTGGAAGCCAGGCGAATCGATCAGGTAGCCGGGCCGGCCATCGACCACGGCCCAGGCTTCGGGCAGGTGATAGAGCCGCGTGAACGTGGTGGTGTGCTTGCCGGAGTCAAGCTTGGCCGAGATCTCGCGCGTCTGTGCATCAACGCCGGGGATCAGCAGGTTCAACAGCGATGACTTGCCCATGCCCGACTGCCCGATCAGGATGCTCGAAACACCGGCCGTGCGCGGCTGCAGCGCCGCCAGCGTTTCTTCCGGGCGGGCATGGACCGACAGTTCCAGCGTGTCATAGCCAAGGTCCTGGTACAGCCGGAGCCGGCCGCGCGCCTCGTCGAGCCGCTCGGTCAGGTCGGTCTTGTTCAGGATCACCAGCGGACGAATCTCGAGCGCTTCTGCCGAGACCAGTGCCCGGCCCAGCAGATCCTCGGAAAAGCCCGGTTCCGTGGCCAGCACGACAATGACCTGGTCGATATTGGCGGCCAGCAGCTTGGACTTGAACTGGTCCGAGCGATGGAGCAGGTTCTTGCGCGGATCGATACCAGTGATCACGCCCTGGTCGACCGCCGCCAGTTCGATGCGAACGTGGTCGCCCACCGCGGCATCGCTTTTCTTGCCGCGTGGGAATGCATGCAGGTGCGAGCCGTCGGTGCGTTCCACCACGTAGTGGCGGCCGTGTGCGGCAACGATCAGTGCGGACTCGGAATCGGCTCCGTTACCCTTGCCGGCACCCTTTCCGGCGTTATGGTGGCGTGCGCTGCGGTTCATGCGTACGACAGAAGGCGGTCGATCCGCTGGGCAGCCGGCGGATGCGAATAATAGAAGGCGCTATAGATCGGATCGGGCGTCAGTGTCGACGCGTTGTCCTTGTACAGCTTCACCAGTGCCGATACCAGATGGCCCGCGTTGGTCTGGTGCGCGGCGAACTCGTCGGCTTCGAACTCATGCTTGCGCGACGACTGGCTGGCCAGCGGCCCGAGGATGAACGTGAACACCGGTAGCGCCAGGAAGAACAGCACCAGCGCCAACGCGTGATTGCTGCTGCCGAAGTTCGGCAGCACGCCCAGGCCCGTGAAGAACCATTCGCGCGTGGCCAGCCAGCCCAGCACGGCCAGGAATACCAGCGACAGCGCAAACGTGACCGCGATCATCTTGGCCACATGGCGCCGCTTGAAGTGTCCCAGTTCATGCGCCAGGACTGCTTCGACTTCCTCGCCGTCCAGGCGCGACAGCAACGTGTCGAAGAACACGATGCGCTTGGTCGCGCCAAAGCCGGTGAAATAGGCGTTGCCGTGCGCGCTACGCTTGCTGCCATCCATCACGAACAGGCCCTTGCTGGCAAAGCCGCACTTGCGCAGCAGCGCTTCGATGCGCTCGCGCAGGCTGTCGTCGGTCAGCGGCTCGAATTTGTTGAACAGCGGGGCGATGAAGGTCGGCACGATGATCTGCAGCAGCAGGCTGAAACCCACCCAGAGCAGCCAGGTGTAGAGCCACCAGTAAGTGCCGGCGCGGTCCATCAGCCACAACACGGCCAGCAGCAACGGCAGGCCCAGCACGCAGGCCACCACGGCCATCTTGGCCACGTCCGCGAGCCACAGGCCGAAAGTCATCTTGTTGAAGCCGAAGCGCTGTTCGATCACGAACTGGCCATAGAGTGAGAAGGGCAGGTCGAACAGGCCGCCAATCAGCGCCACGCTGGCAATCAGCGCCACGCCGTACAGATACCCGCCGCCGTCGAAGACATGGAGCCAGAACTGGTTCAGCGCATGCACGCCGCCCAGCATCGTGAAGCCGATCAGCACCGCGGCGCCGGTCAATACTTCGAGCATCGACAGCCGGGTGCGCGCCACGGTGTAGTCGGCCGCCTTCTGGTGGGCGGACAGCGTAATGGTGTCGGCAAAGCGTGCCGGCACTGCGTCGCGGTGGCGCACCACATGGCGAATCTGGCGCATGGCTAGCCAGAGTTTGGTCAGCACCATGATGACCAGGGCGGCAAGAAAGATCAGCGTGAACATCGGCAAGCCTTGTTGGCAATGGCCCCGCGCGGAAGGTGCGTGGCAGGCCATTTGGGGCAGATATGCGAGAATTATAAATTGTTCGCCCCCGACCACCCGCATCCAGGGCGATTCCCTTCTTCGAATTTCCAATATCAAGCCGTACCGCCAGATGACAAGCCCCGCCGCATCCTCCGTAAAAAGTGAAAACAACCTCGTCTGGCTGGACATGGAGATGACCGGCTTGCAGCCGGACACCGACCGGATCATCGAGGTGGCGATCGTGGTGACCGACTCCGAGTTGAATATCCTGGCCGAAGGCCCGGTGCTGGTAATCCACCAGCCCGACGCCGTGCTCGACGCGATGGACAACTGGAACAAGGGCACGCACGGCCGCTCGGGCCTGATCGACAAGGTCAAGGCGTCCACGCTGACCGAGGCCCAGGCCGAGGCTGAACTGCTGGCGTTCCTGAAGCGCTGGGTGCCGGCCAGCAAATCGCCGATGTGCGGCAATTCGATCTGCCAGGATCGCCGCTTCATGGCCCGCTACATGCCGAAGCTCGAAGCGTTCTTCCACTACCGCAACCTTGATGTTTCCACGCTCAAGGAACTGTGCAAGCGCTGGGAACCGGCAATCCACAAGGGCTTCCACAAGCGCCAGCTGCATACCGCGCTGGCCGACATTTTGGAATCCGTGGAAGAGCTGCGCTACTACCGCCAGCATTTCATCAAGACCCCGGCCGAGGCAGCCGCCTCGCTGCCAGCACCGGCTGCTCCCGACGCCCCTGCCGCGTAATGCTTACGCGCATCGTCTCGATCATCACCCCGGTCATCCTGATTATCCTGATCGGCTGGGTGTACGGACGCCGCGCGCATCCGGACATGACGGGCATCAACCGGGCGATGCTTGAAGTCATTGCCCCATTGCTGGTGGTGTCGGCATTCATCAGCAAGGATTTCGTGCTGGCCGACCAGCTTGTGCTGTTGGCCTGTGCGGTGGCAGTGGTGATTGGCTCGGGCATCCTGGCGTGGATCGTGGCCAGGATGAGCGGCGCCAATCCGCGCACGTTCGTGCCGCCGATGATGTTCAACAACTGCGGCAACATGGGCCTGCCGCTATCGGTCTTCGCGTTCGGGCAAGCGGGTCTGGCGCCGGCCGTGGCGCTGTTCGCGGCATCCAACCTGATGCATTTCACGATTGGCATGAAGATCGTGAACCGGCAGGCGTCGATGATGCAGATCGCGCGCAACCCGATGGTCCTGGCTACCGTGGCCGGCGTGGCGCTGTCGCTCGCGCGGCCGGTCTTCTCGCTGCCGGAGCCGGTCTATGAATCGATCAAGCTGCTAGGGGACTCTACCGTTCCGCTGATGCTGTTCGCGCTGGGCGTGCGCATGAAGGACGTGAGCCTGCGTAACTGGGGAATGGGAGTGCTGGGTGCCGCGGTGTGCCCGCTGGCGGGAATCGCCGTGGCATTGCTGCTGGCATGGTGGGTGCCGATGACCGATTTGCAGCGCGGCCTGCTGTTCGTGTTCGCGGCGCTGCCACCGGCGGTACTCAACTTCCTGGTGGCTGACCACTACCGGCAGGAGCCGGACCAGGTGGCCTCGATCGTCCTGCTCGGCAATATCGCCGCCGTGGTGTTCGTGCCGATCGGACTGTACCTGGGCTTGAAGTAGGGTAGGTTGGTTCCGCTCTCCCATTTTTCATGAGAGAGCGGAACCCGGCCTGGGTGCTTCAAGCCGAGGCCGGCTTCTGCCGCACTGCGCTTTTCGGCCGGAACGCCTTCACCATCGTTTCATTGGTCTCGATATACGGACCGCCAATCAGGTCGATGCAATACGGCACCGCAGCGAACACGCCCTGGACAATCGTTGCGCCCTGCGCGTCGCGCAATCCCTCCAGCGTCTCGCGAATCGCGCGCGGTTGGCCGGGCAGGTTGACGATCAGCGCCGTGCGGCTCGGCGTTTCGCGAATAACCGCTACCTGCCGCGACAGGATTGCCGTCGGCACGAAGTGCAGGCTCACTTGGCGCATTTGCTCACCGAACCCTGGCATCTCCTTGGTGCCCACGGCCAGCGTGGCCTCGGGCGTGACGTCGCGCCGCGCCGGACCGGTTCCGCCAGTGGTCAGCACCAGGTCGCAACCCGCTACATCCACCAGTTCGATCAGCGTGCGCGAAATCAGCGCCTGTTCATCGGGAATCAGGCGCTCCACGGCCTGCCACGGCGACGTCAGCGTCTTGCCGAACCAGTCGCGCAGGGCCGGGATGCCTTCATCCTGATAAGTGCCGGATGAGGCACGATCCGAGATCGATACAAAACCGACCACGAGTTCGTCAGGGTGATTGCGGGCCACGGGTGTCATGCGTTGGGTTCCTCGGCAGGTGCGTCGCCACCGGCATTGTCGGCATTGTCGGCGTCCAGTGCGGCCTTGATGACCTGGAACAGCTCGCGGTAGTACTTCGGCGGCTTGCCCAGTTCCTTTTCCTTGCGCGCATTGCGGATGATATTGCGCACGGTTTGTACGTCCACGCCCGGGTGTTCGCCCAGGAATTTGGTCAGGGCGGCGTCTTCGGCCAGCAAGAGGTCGCGCCAGCGCTCCATCAGGTGCATCTTGGCGGTTTCGGCCTTGCTGGTGCCCTTGAAGCCTTCCAGCGCGGCGCGGATGGCCTCGACTTCATCGTCGTCCAGGCTACGCATGACCTTGCCGACAAACTGCATCTGGCGGCGCTTGCCTTCATGGCTGGTGATCTTGCGGGCGGCCAGGATGGCGTCGGATAGCGCTTCGGGCATCGGTACACGGGCCAGGTGGTCCTTGGCCAGTGCCTCGAGTTCTACGCCCAGATCCTGCAGCGCGGTCATGTCGCGCTTGCGCTGGGACTTGCTCTTGGGCAGGTCGTCGTCGTCTTCCGGGGCAAAGGCGCCCGGGAAGCGGCCGTTGGAGGTGTTACGGGTATTTCGCGTCATGGGCGGCATTTTATCTTGCTATGATTCCCGTTTGGACTTTTGATCACGCCCGCCGATATGAGCCAGACTGCCGAACAGACCGCGCATTTCACCTATAGCCAGGATCAGCTCAAGGCCATGGCGGCCGATGTGCTGCGCGTGGCACGCGAACTTGGCGCGACGGACGCTGCCACCGAGATTTCCGAAGGCAGCGGCCTGTCGGTGACGGTGCGCAAGGGGCAGGTGGAGACCATCGAGCAGAACCGTGACAAGATCGTAGGCGTAACGGTCATGATCGGCCAGCGGCGCGGTAATGCCAGCACGTCGGATTTTTCACCGGCCGCGCTGCGTGCCACGGCTGAAGCCGCCTACAACATCGCCCGCTTCACGGCGGAAGACGATTGCGCGGGCCTGGCAGAGGAAGACCTGCTGGAGCGCAATCCACAGGATCTGGATCTGTTCCATCCCTGGGACATCGATGCGGAAGCGGCCATCGACATTGCCCGCCGCGCGGAAGCCGCGTCGTTCGCCGTGTCGCCGAAGATCAGGAACAGCGACGGCGCCAGTGTGTCGGCCCAGCATTCGCAATTCGTACTGGCGACATCCCGCGGATTCGTGGGTGGCTATCCCTATTCGCGCCATTTCATTTCCAGCGCACCGATTGCCGGTTCCGGCAGCGGCATGCAACGCGACGACTGGTATTCGTCGAAGCGTTCGCCGCAGGCACTGGCCGAACCCGAAGCCATCGGCCGCTATGCCGCCGAACGCGCGCTGGCTCGCCTGAACGCGCGCAAACTGTCCACGCGCAAGTGCCCCGTATTGTTCGAGGCGCCGCTGGCGGCGGGGCTGCTCGGCGCATTTGTACAGGCTGTCTCGGGTGGCGCGCTGTATCGCAAGTCGACATTCCTGTATGACACGCTGGGCAAGGCCGTGTTCGGCCCGCATATCCAGATTCACGAGCAGCCGCACGTGCCCGGTGCCATGGGCAGCGCGCCGTTCGACGAGGAAGGCGTGCGCACGCATGCGCGCGATGTGGTGCGCGATGGCGTGGTGGAAGGCTATTTCCTGTCGACGTATTCGGCGCGCAAGCTTGGCATGAAAACCACTGGCAACGCGGGCGGCTCGCATAACCTGACGCTGACTAGTTCGTTGACGCAACCGGCCGACGATTTTGCCGGCATGCTCAGGAAGATGGGAACCGGCCTGCTGGTGACCGAACTGATGGGGCAGGGCGTGAACTACGTGACCGGCGACTATTCGCGCGGCGCGTCGGGCTACTGGGTCGAGAATGGCGTGATCCAGTATCCGGTTGAGGAAATCACGATCGCCGGCAATATGGTCGAGATGTTCAAGCAGATCGTGGGCATCGGTGCCGATGCGCTGGTGCGCGGCACCAAGGAAACCGGCTCGATCCTGATCGAACAGATGACGATCGCCGGGAATTGAACTGAATTGAGTTTGGTTTGCGCCCTCTCCCGCATGGCGGGAGAGGGCGCTGAGAAGCGACTGCTGACTATTCCTCGCCTGACGGCGGACGTTCGTAAGTCACGAACGCATAGTCAAAACCATTCGCCTCCGAATGGTGTTTTTCGCGCGACGTCTCGATCCAGATCGAGCGATCCACCGCCGGAAAGAACGCATCGCCCGGCACATCGGCATCGATCTCGGTGACGATCAGTCGATCGGCGCTGGGCAGCGCTTCCGCATAGAGTTGCGCGCCGCCAATCAGGAACACCTGTTCCACGCCAGCGCAAAGCCGCTGTGCGTCTTCGAGCGAGCCCACCACCTCGGCGCCTGCGAGTTCCAGCGCGTGGTTGCGGCTTACCACGATATTGCGGCGGCCTGGCAGCGGGCGGCCAATCGAATCCCAGGTCTTGCGGCCCATGATGATCGGTGCGCCCAGCGTGGTGCGCTTGAAATGCTGCAGGTCTTCGGGCAGGCGCCACGGCAGCGTGTTGTCGCGGCCGATCACGCCATTGCGCGCGCGCGCGACGATCAGGGTCAACAACGTCATACGGCCACCGGTGCCTTGATGGCCGGGTGCGACTCGTAGCCCACCAGTTCAAAATCGTCGTACTGATAGTCGAAGATGCTGTCGGGCTTGCGCTTGATGCGCAGCGTCGGCAGCTTCATTGGCGTGCGTGCCAGCTGCGTTGCCACCTGCTCGAAGTGGTTGCTGTAGATATGGCAATCACCCCCGGTCCAGACAAAGTCGCCCACCTCCAGATCGCATTGCTGCGCAATCATGTGCGTCAGCAACGCGTAGCTGGCGATGTTGAACGGCACGCCCAGGAAAATGTCCGCGCTGCGCTGGTACAACTGGCAGCTCAGCTTGCCATCGGCCACATAGAACTGGAAGAACGCATGGCAGGGCGGCAGCTTCATCTGCGGAATCTCGCCCACGTTCCAGGCCGACACGATCAGGCGGCGCGAATCGGGATTGTTGCGGATCTGCTGCACCACCTCGCTGATCTGGTCGATATGGCGGCCATCGGGCGTGGGCCACGCGCGCCACTGATAGCCGTAGATTGGGCCCAGTTCGCCATTGGCGTCGGCCCATTCGTCCCAGATTGTTACGCCGTTGTCCTTCAGATACCTGATGTTGGTCGAGCCCTGCAGGAACCACAGCAGTTCATGGATGATCGACTTCAGGTGCAGCTTCTTGGTGGTGACAACCGGAAAGCCTTCGGCCAGGTCGAAGCGCATCTGGTAGCCGAACACCGAGCGCGTGCCGGTGCCGGTGCGGTCGGACTTTTCGGTGCCATGCTCGAACACATGGCGCATGAAGTCGAGGTACTGTTTCATCGGCGCGAAGGGGAAAAGTGATGTTGGCGCTAAGGCCGCAAGCGGGGATTTTAGCCTGTTCTCGAGAAAGAACGAGAAAGGCCGCCCGCAGGCGGCCTTTCAGTGTTGCAGTCAGTCCGGTCAGTGGCTTTCCACCGGCGTCTGGCGGGTTTCGCGACGCTTCTGCGTCAGGTAGCCCGCGCCGAGCACGCCGCCGACGATCACCACGTACAGCCCCCACTTGACGATCGGTTGCGCTTCGAAGAACGCCTTGGTGATCGGCTCACCCAGGATCATCTTCACCGCCGTGAAGGCCAGCACGCCGGCACCAATGTAGATGATGGACGGGTAACGCGACATCAGCTTGAGAACCAGGCTCGAACCCCACACCACGATCGGGATACTGATCAGCAGGCCCAGCACCACCAGCAGGAAGCTGCCGTGGGCCGCACCGGCCACGGCCAGCACGTTGTCCACGCCCATCACCGCGTCGGCGATGATGATGGTCTTCATGGCGCCCACCAGCGTGGCCGCGCCAGCGCCATGCTCGCCGCCATCTTCCTCGGCGGCCAGCAGCTTGTAGGCAATCCAGACCAGTGCCAGGCCACCCACCAGCAGCAGGCCCGGAATCTTGAGCAGCCAGACCACGCCGATGGTCATTGCCGAGCGGACCACCACGGCCCCAATGGTGCCCCAGACGATGGCTTTCTTCTGCAGGTGCGGCGGCAGGTTGCGCGCCGCCAGGGCGATCACGATGGCGTTGTCGCCGGCCAGAACCAGGTCAATGACGACAATCGACAGCAGCGCCGTCAGGAATTGCATCGTGAACAGATCGGTAAACCACTCCATGTACGCTCCTCAAGTGCGAATAGCTGCGGGCCGTTGGCCAGCAAAGTCTTTTGGTTGCACCTGGGATTTACAGCGAGCGCCGGAAGGGTATGGGGCCGCCTTTGCAAACCGTAAAACCAGGTGTGCAAAGGTCTTGCTCGACGAACTGACGCGGAATGCGCGCCAGGGTCAGCACAACCGGAAACGGGTCAGCGTTTCGGAATGACGATTGTGCTAAGGGCATGGGCCCCCAAGCTACTCCCCTTTAACTTCCTTCTTTGGAAGGAATCGTGGCCACCGGAACACCGATGAACACGTTGGAGGCGATTATAAGGGAATGTATGAGGGAATGGCGCAAAAAATGTTGCACTGCCGGGTAGGGGTTTGTATGTATGCAAATTGCTACATGAATGCCGTGCAAATGCGGCCCGGGTGACGTGCAACTGAGTTTGTAAAGTGATGCAACGCGTCACGCACACATGAAGATATGCACCTATGCTAGTTGGATTGGTCCGGCAGATGTGCATCAGACAGAACAGGTGCGCATCCCGTGCCTGCCGCGGCCGCCTCGCGCGCTGGCGCGGTTTATTGAGAGGGATTCACCGTAGTGCCCATCGACAACAAGGAAACGTCATGTCGGCCCTTACGACGCCCAATAAGACACCGCTGAACCCATCCCGTCCCAAAGCCCTCAACAACGGCACCAGCCACAACACCCATAACAACCATCACGCCGCGCCCGAGCTTGCGCCGGAAGCGCGTATTGTCGTTGGCAATGGCCATGCGCGCCATGACGTGCTGCAGCCAGAATTCATCCAGCAATACCGCGAAGACAGCCGGGCGCTACGCGCCGAAATCCTGCAGGGGCTGGGCAGGCCACAGGCCAATATCAGTCCAAAGTTCTTCTACGACGTACTTGGCTCCCGGCTTTTCGAAGCGATTACCGACCTGCCCGAGTACTACCCCACGCGTACCGAGGCATCCATTTTCGCCAGCGCGGCCCCCGCAATTGCGGCCCGGGCCGGTAGCGGCTGCGTATTGATCGATCTAGGTGCCGGCAATTGCGAGAAGGCCGCGCGGCTGTTTCCAAGCCTGCAGCCCGCGCAGTACGTGGCGCTCGATATCTCGGTGGAATTCCTGCGTGGCACGTTGGCCAGCCTGCAGCAGCAGAACCCGCAGATCCCGATGCTTGGGCTGGGTGCGGACCTGTGCGGGCCGCTCGATCTGCCCACCAGCGTCAAACGTGGCCGACGGCTGTTTTTCTATCCCGGGTCCAGCATCGGCAACTTCGCGCCGATCGACGCACTGGCGTTGTTGCAGCGGTTGCGTGCGGCGGCGGGTCCCGGCGATGGCGTGCTGATTGGCGTGGACCTGCACAAGGATGCCGACACGCTGGTGGCGGCCTACGACGACGCGCTGGGTGTGACCGCCGCGTTCAACCGCAACGTGCTGCGCAATGTGAATCGCATCGTCGGAAGCGATTTCGCGCTGGAAGACTGGCGCCATGCGGCAACGTTCGATGCGCAGGCCTCGCGAATCCAGATGCATCTGCAAGCGCTGCGCGACGTGACCGTGCGTTGGCCGGAAGGTGAGCGCCGCTTTGCCGCCGGTGACCAGATTCATACCGAGGACTCGCACAAATACCGTCCCGACGATTTTGCGATCCTGCTCGAAGCGGCGGGCTTCACCGACCCGGTAAGCTGGACCGATCCGCGCGGCTGGTTCGCGATCTTCCACGCGCGCGGGTAATTGGCGAAACCAGGCGCACACGGCAAACAGGAAGCCGCGCCGTCAGCAGGGTGAAACAGGGTCGGCCGGAAGCCGCCGGCGTGCAGTGTCATAATGCGCGCAGCCGGTGCATCCGGCCTTTGGCTTTTTGTTTCTCACCCCTCTGACACGGATTCTTCGATGAGCGGCTTCTCAATGCTTCCCGATCTCCACTTCACCGGCGGCAAGGCTGCATGGCCCGATGCGCGCCGGTTACCACGCGAGGGATTGGCGCAGGTATTGGTGGAATCGCGCAACCGCACGCTCGCGTGGCTCGGTGCTTTCGGGCAAACGCGCAAGGGCTGGACCGTGCCGCGCCAGTACGACTGCAATCCGCCGCTGTGGACACTTGGTCATATCGCCTGGCATGCCGAGTGGTGGTGCCTGCGTGGCGTGCGTCATCTGGAGCAGGGCGGCATCCGGTTGCCGGTGGCCAGTGAGCCATCGTTGCTCGATGGCGCCGACGAGTGGTTCGATCCCGAGCGCATCGGTCCCGACGAACGTTGGGAAATCGCGTTGCCCGACGTTGCGCGCGTCAAACAGTACGCCACGCAGGTGCTCGATGGCCTGCTGCGCCGCATTGCGTTGCTACCCGACGATGGTGACGCCACCCTCTATCCGTTCCGTCGCGCGCTGCATCATGAAGACGTGCAGGGCGAGACGATTGCAACGCTGCTGCAGGCACTTGGGCTGGCACCGGCCGAGCCCGCATCCATCGCACCATCGGTGAACGTGTCATCGGCCGGTACGCTGCATTTTCCGGGCGGCAATTTCACGCAAGGCTGGCCCGACGCTGACGGGTTTGCATGGCCCGACGAGGTGCCTGCACAGAAAATCTACGTGCCGGCGTTCGAGATGGACGCGGCACCGGTCACCAATGCACAGTTCCTGGAGTTTGTCGAAGATCGCGGCTATGAGCATCCATCGTACTGGTCGACGGCGGGACGCCAGTGGCTGATGACGCAGGAACGTTCGGCGCCGCGCTACTGGTCGCGCCATGCCGTGAGCCGCAGTTGGGTTGTGTCGCGCTTCGGAACCGAACGCACCCTCAATCCCGATGAGCCAGTGCGTCACGTCACGTTGTTCGAGGCACAGGCGTGGTGTGTCTGGGCCGGACGCCGGCTGCCGCAGGAAGTGGAATGGGAACTGGCGGCCACGCAGAATCGCGGTCTGCAGTGGGGCAGCTTGCGCGAGTGGACGGCTACACCCTACGAGCCATACCTCGGCTTTGCCGCGGAGCCCACCGACGGCGAGATCATTGGCCGCTTTGGCACGCACCAGGCTGTGCGCGGCGTGTCGTTCGCCAGCCCGACACGCTTGCGCCATGTGCGCCTGCGCAGCGCGCTGTTACCGGAGGACGATGTGTCCTTCGTCGGTTTCCGAACCTGCGCGGTGTAGTGTTTTGCAATAGAACCGACAATAAAAAAGGCACCCGCAGGTGCCTTTTTTACTTTCCAGCTACTTGCGCTTAGCGCTCGTAGCGCGAGCGGCCGTTGCTGTTGCCATTGCGCTGGCCGCCGAAGCCGCCACGG
>VFQP010001685.1_pt1 | contig 28037 bp, 24 predicted proteins | sample 3512351 | NCBI WGS metagenome assembly VFQP01 (sample SAMN10412372, study PRJNA504923) | tailings metagenome | isolation source: Relicate 1 Philex TSF1 revegetated site | place: Philippines: Tuba, Benguet | collected 2017-08-29
GGAATAGGAGTGGTTCCGTAAAACCACTGAAAAGTCATGATAGGATCATTAACAGAAGCTGTTAAGACAGTAGGAACTTTATCGCATACATTAATTTCATCAGGTAAAGTTGCCCCTGTATTATCTAATAATTCTACTCCGATATTAAATGACCCACCCTCTAAAAATACTGCTGTATCATAAGAGGAATCCGCTCCAAAAGGTCCAAAATCAGCAACCACCATTTTAAAATGATAAGCCTGCCCCGGTACTACCGTTGCCGTTGCCGTAAGCGGAACTGTTCTTCCGTAAAAATTAGTTTCAATATTGGCTGTGTTAAAACCTCCGAAATAAGTAGGGTTTGCTGCTCCACAAGATCCAGGAATTTCAGGACGGATGTTTGTCACACTTACCGGACCTGCTCCGCCAGGAAGAACAGCCATGTTAACGTAAGGTCCTCCGGCTACCGGTCTCAGCAATAACGCAAAAGCATCTGCATAACTGCAAGGAAAAGAACCAGTATACTCTTCAGATGCCAGTAAATAATTAAATTTAATCTGAGAAGTGGTAGGTACAAAATCAAATTCAAGCACTGCAGCATTCGTGAGGGTACCAGAAACACCTATTGCTGCCGCGAGATCCGGATCACTTCCACCCGTGTTATTATCACTTAATGTACCGGGAAGCCCTGTATTTCCTGCATTTCTTGCAAAACCTGTAGATAGGATGATTCCATCTTTGAAAGGAAAGTTGGTAGTTCCTCTGTGAAAATAACCCCAAGATCTGTTGTTGTTGGTAACAGGTAAATTAGGAGTTACAGTTGCATTGGAAACATTGGGAACTAAACATGTATTGGTTCCTGAAGATATTAATACATCCTTTACAAGCTGCAACGGAGAAAAATCTGTTTCCGGATATCCAGGTGCATTTACATCAATAAAGGCTCCTGCTTTTTTTGACTGCGCAGAAAGCGTTTTCTTCTGCGGTTTTCTAGACTCAGGAGTTTGAGAATAGTAATGGCTCGTCGTTATTAGCAATAATGAAAAAATTAGTAAAATTCTCCTCATAATAATATTGTTTCATCAAATTTAATTATTTTTTGACAAAACATCATTAATAACTGCATTTTTTATATAAAAAAAAGAGTTATTCATAGTGAACAACTCTTTTTGTGTAGTTAATTTCTGTTTTTCAATAAAATCCATCCGGATTTTAGCTCAAGCTTTTTACTTGCAGGATTTTCCCATTGTACCCTATACCAATAAGTAGCTGTTGGAAGATTTATTCCTTTCAGAGAACCATTCCATCTTGTGTTTGATTTATCTGCTTTGAATAGCTCCGCTCCATATCTGTCAAAAATAGATGCCGCAAAGTTTTTATAGCCGCTTATTCCGCTGAAATCAATATAATCATTTATTCCGTCACTGTTGGGTGTAATGGCATTGCTGATAACGAATGTGAAAAACTCTATTGAAGTACTGCACTCTGCACCCTGAACCCTTACCTGGATATTATAACTGATATTTTTCATCACGTTATAAAAGATATTGGACGGCTGCCATGTAACTCCTCCGTCAATTGAGTATTCTAAAATTCCGCCGGTAGGATTTGTTGTAGTGAGCGTTAACACCCCTTCATTATATACAATATTGCTGAACTGAGGTAAGTCAGGATTAATAATCTGTGCTGTAAAAAGTCTGGAACAAGTTCCGTTGCTGATGGTTACAGAATAGGAACCAGGCACATTCGTGGTGATGGTCTGAGTAGTCTGTCCTGTACTCCATACATAAGTATATCCCGGTCCGGCTCCTGCATCTAAAGTTGCTGGATCACCTTTACAAACATATACATCTTTCAGTGTTGAGACAATTGCCGGCACGACCTCAATAGTTATAGTTGCCGGAGTATTAGACACACAGCCATTCCCTCCCAAAGCAAAAACCTGATATGTTGTAGTTACTGTTGGTGAAACAATCTGTGTGTTACCGGTTCCTGTAAGCCCTACCCAATTATAAGTGAAACCACCGCTTGCCGTTAGTGTAACAGATTCACCTGCACATATTTTCGATTTTGATGCTGCAACAATTGCAGTAGGAGGTCCTACAATCACTGTAACAGAGGCAGGATTGGCAGATACACATCCATTAGCACCGATTGCTGTAACTGTATAAGTTGTAGTTGTCGCAGGTGATACAACCTGAGTATTTCCTGTTCCTGTTAAATTTGACCAAATGTAAGAAACTCCACCAGTAGCAGTGAGTGTCACTGATTCGCCCGGACATATTTGCGGAACAGACGCCCCAACATTTGCAATCGGAAGGGTTTTATTTTCAGTCACAGTAACTGATGCAGTATAAGTACAGGTCAATCCGGAGGGAGCTGTAACATTAGATACTGTTAATGTATAGATACCTGCCGCATTCACTACAGGATTAAGAGAATTCCCACCAGAAACTATATTTCCGCCTGTTGTAGTCCACTGAATTGTAGATCCTGTTGGTATAGTAGATCCTGATGCATTAAGTGTAATCTGAGGAAGAGTGCATGTGATGGTTTGCGGAGCCGCAATAGATAAATTGGTAGGTGCTGTTGTCAGTAACTGCAATGTTACAACATAGCTGCAACCACCATTTTTCACCAATACATAGATCGTCTGATTACCTGCACTTTGGAAACCAGTCACGTTTCCGATTGTATTTGCATTACCTGCATTGGCATCTGACTGATTCAAATAATATGCAAAAGTTGCTGTTGCAGAATTTGTGATATTAGTCTGTGCTGATGTTAGATCATAAGTAATATTTCCCTGCTGATAACATTTTAAGATTGTTGCGTTTTGTACAGTTATCGGCTGTGACACTTCGATGGTAATGGTTGCAGGTGCGGTAGAAACACAGCCATTTGCTCCTACAGCCGTTACGCTGTAGGTAGTAGTTGCAGCAGGCGTTACAGTCTGTGTATTCCCTGTACCGGTAAGTGTTGCCCAATTATAGGTAGCTCCTCCGGTTGCAGTAAGTGTTACAGACTCTCCCTGACAGATCAATATTTTACTTGCTGTAAGACCTGTAGTCGGCGGAGTACTGTTTCCAACCACATTTACCGTACCAGTAGCTGTACAGGTTACATTTCCTGGCTGATAAGTATTGGAAATTGTTAAGGTATAAGTTCCGGCAGAGTTTACCACAGGGTTTAATGTGTTAGCTCCGGAAACAATATTACCTCCTCCGGCCGCAGTCCATGAAAATGTAGAACCTGCAGGAAAAACAGATCCTGAAGCATTCAGGGTAACTTGATTATTAGTACATGTTAAAGCTGCCGGATTTGCGATATTTACCGTAATTTCTGGAGCTTTAACCAGCTGAAGCTGAGCAACACGTGAACAAAATCCATTTTTTACCAAAACATAAATAGTCTGACCGCCTGCACTGGAAAAAGTAGTAGGCGAATTGATTGTATTTGTATTTCCTGCGTTTGCATCAGATTGATTCAGATAATATGAAAATGTTGCTCCCGGTGTTGTGCTTATAGCTGTCTGAGCAGCGGTAAGATTAAAGTTTACATTTCCTGGTGCATAACAGCTGGTAAGTGTTGCGTTCTGAACTGTAGGAGATGTACCTCCAACGACTGTTATAGTAGCGGTTCCGGGACATGAATTTCCGGGAATAGTAACTTCAACTTTATAAACTCCAGGTTGGGTAGCGGTATAAGAAGCATTTGTTGCTCCTGTGATTGGATTCGGACCCAAAAACCACTGATAAGTCGCTCCTGCAATCTGTGTTGAAGCAGTAAATGTTGTTGGGGTATTATCGCAGACATTAATTGAATCAGGAAGCTGTACACCTGCAGGGTCTAAGATTTTCACACCAATATCAAAGGAGCCGGCTTCCAAGAAGACACCAGAATCATAGGTTGAATCATCATAATCTGCCAGAACCATCTTAAAATGATAAGTCTGACCCGGAATTACTGTGGCGGTAGCTGTTAACGGAACCGTACGACCATTGAAGTTTGTTTCAATAGCAGCATTGTTATACCCTCCAAAATATGCTGCATTTAAGGCTCCGCAGGAAAGAGGCGCACCACTAAATTGTGTTGCAGGACGAATGTTTCTAACACTCACAGGTCCCGCTCCTCCAGGTAAAACCGCAAGATTAGTATAAGTAGGATCCCCCACCCTTTTTAACAATAATGCAAAACCATCAACAAACTGACACGGAAAGTTGCTGTCATATTCTTCAGAAGCAAACAAATACCTGAAACTTACTTCTGTGGAAGTAGGTACAAAGTCAAATTCTATATAAGTTGCATCCTCCAGCATATTATTAGGAATATTTAATGCTGTGGCAAGATCTATATCTCCCTGAGTTCCTAATGCATCCCCCAGTTGTGCTGCCTGGAATACATTTCCTGCTTTTCTTGCATGCCCTGTCGTGAGAACAATTCCTTTAGCAAAAGGGAAATTTGTAGTTCCTCTATTAAAAAAGCCCCAGCTCCTGTTTTGGTTGCTGGCAGCCAGATTGGGAGATACTACCACATTGGAAACGTTTGCTGTGGAACAAGTAGAGCCACCTGCAATTAAAACATCTTTTACAAGTTGAGTTATGCTATATGAAGACTCCACATAGCCGGGAGCATTAACATCAATAAATGCGCCTGCTTTCATTGTTTGACTGGAGGCTTTGCTTAACTGCTTACCTGAACGTTGCTGTGAAAGAAAAGCCTGATTACCAATTAACAAAAAAACGAAAATATAGAGTATATTTTTAAATATGTTATTTAACATTTTAGCTATTTTGAACAAAAATACTATTTTTTTAATTAAAATTTACTTGAAAATCAATTACATTATTGCAATTATAATTCTAATATAGATTATCTGAAATCATAATATTAAAAAAGACCGATATTCTCGGTCTTTTTTAATATTTAATGAAATTTACTCTATATTTTTAAGTAAAATCCAGCCTGTTTTTACTGTAAGCTGCTTACTGGCAGGATCTTCAAACGTAATCTGATACCAATAAGATGCCGTTGGCAATTTCTTACCCTGAAAATATCCGTCCCAGAAAGGTCTTGTTTTATCAGACTTATAAACTTCTCTTCCGTATCGGTCTGAAATAACTGCCTGGAATTTATTATAATTACTTATTCCTCTGAAATCAATTTTATCATTTACATTGTCACCGTTAGGCGTAATCACATTCTGCATCATAAAGGTAAAATATTCGAGATAACCTACACAGCTTGTATTTTTTACTCTAACCCTTATGTAAACAACGGTATTGCTTGGAATATTATTGAATAAATTTGAATTTTGCCATGTTAGTCCATTATCTGCAGAATACTCCAAAGCCCCGCCGCTTAGATTTGAAGCAGTTACAATTAAAGTTCCGTTCTGATTGTAATCTACATTTACAATTTCCGGAATTGTAGCTAATTTTACTTCTGTAGTAAACCTCTTGGTACAAACTCCGTTGGTAATATCTACAAAATACACTCCCGGACTATCAGCAACAAGAGTCTGACCTGTTGCGCCATTACTCCAAGTATAAGAATAACCTGGTCCTGCACCTGCATCTAAGGTAATTCTGTCACCTCCACAGATGTACCCTCCTGTTAAATTTGATTTAATGGCTGGCACAACTTCTACTGTAACTATTGCAGGCTGTAAAGATTTGCAGCCCTGAGCTCCGATTGCATAAACAGTATATGTCGTAGTTTGCGTCGGAGAAACAGTTCTTACAGCTCCTGTTCCTGAGAATCCTTCCCATTGATAAGTAACTCCCCCAGATGCAGTAAGTGTTGCAGATTCTCCTGCACAGATGCTGAGTTTCGTACTCACAAGCTGGGCGACAGGAGTATCTTCTTTTCTTAATGTTAAAGTAACAAGTCTGCTGCAAAAGCCTCCATCAGAAACAACAACATGCAGAACCTGACCATCGTTTGCACTATATAATGACAAAGCAGCTTCCGGAATAAAATTATTGTTTTGAAGCTGTGCATCTGCCTGATTGGTATAAAAACGGAACACCGCACCTGTAGCTGTACTGATTAGCGGTTTTGCATCATTCAGATTAAAGCTGCTTACAGCAGGAGTAGCGCAAAGCTTTAATGTAGCGTTTTGTGCAGCCGGTGAAGTACCCCCGATAATTGTAATCTTTGCTTCTACAGGACATGTAGATCCCGGAAGTGTTACCTGAACTTTATAGACTCCCGGTAATGTAGCGGTATAAGATGCATTGGTGGCACCTGGAATCGGAACATCATTTCTCAGCCATTGATATGTAGTTCCCGGAACCGCAGATGTAAGCGCAGTTAAAACCTGTGGTGCATTATCGCAGACATTTATTGTTTCAGGTAATGGATTTCCTGCTCCGTCTACAATGCTTAATCCTATATCAAAAGATCCTGCCTGTAAAAATACAGCTGAACCGTATATTGCATCTCTTGCATCTGCTACGACCATTTTGATATGATATGACTGACCCGGTATCACCGTTGCTTCTGCCGTGAGAGATGCAGTAATCCCATTATAGTTGGTTGCATTGGGAGAAAGTGATCCAAAATAGTTTCCGTTTATAGGACCGCAACTGAAGCTGCCTGGTAAAATATTCGGTACAGAAACAGGTCCTGCTCCTCCTGGCAAAACAGCCAGATTGGTATAGGTAGAACCCGGAGTATTAGGCTTCAGCAATAAAGCAAAAGCATCATCATACTGTGTGGGCGGACATGGAAACGAGCCGGTATATTCTTCAGAAGCAAAAATATAATTAAATTTCATCTGAGTACTGGAAGGGACAAAATCAAATTCTAAAATGGCTGCATTATTAATGGTAGTAGTAGCTCCAATAGCTGCAATCAGATCAGGATCGCTTCCTCCACCGTTTCCGTCACTTAATACATTGGGTTCAGGATTATTTCCTGCTTTTCTTGCAAAACCTGTTGTAAGAACAATACCTTCCTGAAAAGGAAAATTAGACGTAGTTTTATTGAAATACCCCCAAAACCTGTCATTCATCGTTACAGGGTGATTAGGAGAAACCGTTACATTTGAAATATTGGGAGCACCGCACGTAGAACCAGCACCTACAAGCACGTTTGTAACCAATTGAGTAGGAGTATAAGCACTTTGAGGATACGAAGCAACATTGACGTCAATCAAATCTCCTGCTTTTGCCGCGGAAGGATTTGCTTTTTTATCATTAACAGTTCTTTTTTGGGAATAGGAATTAAACCCAAGAAGAAAAACTAGAAAAAAACTTAATTTAAAGTAATTATTTAATCTATAATTTAACATTTTGGAATTGTTTGTCCAAAAATACCAATTTTTTATGACTTAAAATACTCTTACAGGCTAATTATTGATAATCAGATATTAATTTAATTAAAATTTAACTTAAAACTTACTATTTTATCGAAAAAATCTAATGATTAATTTACGTTAAAAACAGAGGTGATTAATCTTTCTTCAGCTCGTCAATCTTGTTTTGAAGTTCCACAATTTTATCTTTCAGAAATTTTATCTCATTTTTATTGCTGCTTACATTGCTTTTAAGGATTACATTTTTTGCCCGTTCGTTGTGATCGTCTTCACCTTCTTCTTCGTTGATCTCCTCAATATCTTCCTGAATATCCTCAATATCCTCGTTGATTTCTTCAATATCCTCGCTGATTTCTTCAATGTCTTCACTGATTTCCTCAATATCTTCCTGGATATCTTCAATATCTTCCTGGATATCTTCAATTTTTTCGTGGCTTTTATTTACCGACATCTGGATAAAAATAGCAAGATAAATAGCTTCCAAAGAAACCACCGTTGTGAGAATTAAAAGCATTTTATCAAACTCAACTATATTGAGCACAGGAAGTAAGAACGAGACTAAAAAAAACAGAGTATGGGCAATTAAAGAAGGTATTGAGCCGATCCACCAGGTAATTCCGTTGGCTATTTTTTCCAGCAATTCTATCTTTTCGTATGACTTTTTCATCAGTTCAGCTTATTTTTCGTTTTACAATAAATCTTTGGTCACTCCTAGTCCAAAAAGTGCAAAATCATATTTTGAAGGATCTTTGTCATCTAGCTTTCTCACAATTGTATCAAGTTCCTCCACCGTTTTCCAGTCATTTTGAGTTCTGGAAATCAAACCAAGTTTTCTGGAGATATTTCCTGTATGAACATCTAAAGGAATGGATAAAAACCGTTGATCTATTTTTTGCCAGATTCCGAAATCTACCCCCCGGTTATCTTTCCTTATCATCCATCTCAGAAACATCATGATCCGTTTGGAAGAAGAATTTTTATAGGGTGAACTTACATGTTTATGTGTTCTGTGTTTTTCTGTTCCCAAAAACTTCTGCCTGAACCTTTCTATAGAATGCTGAAAATTAGTTTCTTCATTATTAATTAAAAACAAATCTTCCAGACTTTCATTATTACTGTAAATTTTCCGAAACTGCCTGATGAAATAAATAAAATCTTCACCATTGAAGGTTCTGTGAATGTTTTTATCCTGTAAAAAAATCAAATCACTTTCGGTATGGTTCATCACAAAATCATAGGGCGAGTTTCCCATCATAACCAGCATTTTATCAGCAGACTTTATGATAGATTTTCTGTTTCCCCACGCTATTGTTGCCGCCAGAAAACCTGCAATCTCAACATCCTGTTTCAAACTAAAACGATGCGGAATCTGTACAGGATCATCCTGAATAAACTCCAGATTGTTGTAAAAGTCTGCTTTCTCGTTCAGAAAATCTTTTAATTCCGAAAAATTCATTTCCATATCAAATTTTCACACATTCCAGTGCTTTAGGAAGATATGTATTGGGAAAAATACCTCTTGCTTCGTCAGTAAAAACCGTTAAATCACCATAACGATTGGAAAAATGACCTAAAATCAGCTTTCCAACTTCAGCTTTTTTAGCAATCGTAGCTGCTTCCAGTGCTGTAGCGTGACCGGTATAGTCTGCCATTTCTTTCAAATCATGGAGAAAAGTAGACTCATGATAAAGAACACTCACATTTTTAATAATAGGAACCACAGATTCTAAATATCTTGTATCACTGCAAAATGCATAAGAAACAGGCGGTACAGGATCTGTTGTCAGAATTTCATTTTTCAGAACGTATCCATCGCTAAGCACAAAATCTTTTCCTGCTTTCAGATGATGGTAATCGCAAGTCTCAATTTCACTGTATTTAGAAACTTGTTCCATATTGATATGTCTTTCTTTAGGCTTTTCTCTAAATAAATATCCGTTGCAGTATATCCTGTGATCCAGCGGTATGGTATAAACTTCCACCCTGTTATCTTCATAAATTTTTTCTGAAAAATCTTTATCAAGCTCATGATAAATCACTTCGAATCCCCGATGAGTTTCAGTGATGGTAAAAATGGTTTCAAGCATTTTCTTTATTCCTTTCGGGCCGTATACATGAAGCGGATTTTCTCTCCCCAAAAGCCTGAAAGACGCAATAAGTCCCGGCAAACCAAAACAATGGTCACCATGCAGATGCGAAATAAAAATATGATTGATCTTTGAAAATCTTGCTTTGGCTTTTCTAAGCTGCACCTGCGTTCCTTCTCCACAATCAATCAGGAAGCATCGTTCTTCCATTTCCAGAAGTTGTGACGTCGGCGATGTATTTACCGTCGGAATAGCAGAATTAAAGCCCAATATCGTTAAATAAGTACTCAAATCAAAAAATTATTGGAGGCAAATGTACGATAAAAGGTTGAGGTTGAAAATCACCCTGAAATTAAGATGGTCTAAATCAATAATATCAGAATATAACTTCATTGAAATTAACCGATTTTTTAGTCCAAATAAATGTATTTGCCCGACGAAAATTATTTACTTAAAAACTCCAGAAATAAGTCCAGCGCTTTTTTTCGGTGACTGATCTTGTTTTTATCTTCGGGATTCATCTCGGCAAAAGTTTTTTCATATCCCTCCGGAACAAAAACAGGATCATACCCAAATCCTTTAAAACCTTTATTTTCATTAAGGAGATTACCATACACCCTTCCTTCAAAATATTGAGCTCCATTTTCGTCATAATAGCAAAGAACGGTAATGAAAAAAGCTTTTCTGTTACTCACGCCTTCCATTTCAGCCAATACTTTTTCAATATTTTTGGCAAAATCATGATCTCCTGCATAACGGGCAGAAAAAATTCCCGGTCTACCGTCTAAAGCCTCCACAGCCAAACCGCTGTCATCTCCCAAACTTGGGATTCCGGTTTTCTCGAAGCAGTACTTTGCTTTTATTAAAGCATTAGCATGGAAAGAATCACCATCTTCTACAATTTCTTCATGAATATCGTAATCTGTAAGACTTTTGACCAAAAATCTGTCTCCCAGAATCTGCTGAATTTCTTCTTTCTTGTGAATGTTGTGTGTAGCTACTAATAATTCCATTCTTGATTGATCATCATATTAAGTCCGACAAATTTATAACTTTATTAGCGTTCTAAGACCTGAAAGAGGCAACTATTATTAGGATTTATTGTTTGTTAAGTAAAAATTCTACAGGAATATGAAGCCTTTTACTCCAGGCTTTTTCGCTGTGGTCTTCTCCGGGAAAATAAAGAGTTTTCCAATTTCTTTCAGAAAAACCTTTTTTCATGATCACTGAGTCCGCTTTTTTCTGAATATCAGGGTAAAGAGAATCTAAAGTCTGATCTCCACAGTCAAAATAGATTTTATGACTTTTGGGATCGGGTAAATTTTTACTGAGATATTCTAGAACCGACTCAGGAAACGGATTATTTTCTTTGGTAAAAGTACCCGTCCAGTGTGTTGACAGACAAGCCGCCCCGCCAAAAACTTCGGGATATTCACAAACAGCATACATTGAGATGAGTCCCCCCATACTGCTTCCGGCTATGAAAGTATGTGCCTTATCTTTATAAGTTGAATATTTTTTATCAATCATTGGTTTCAATTCTTTTACCAGAAATTTAAGGTAATGATCAGAATTTGGAGAAAATGACTCATCAGATCGTCCTGTTTTTCTCAGCTGTGATCTGATAGTATCTTTTTCTGATGGCGTAAGATTTTCAAAAGGCTTTTGCGGAAAATAGTCTGAATGTCTCAGCTTTGGATCATTCCATATTCCGACTACAATTGTGTGCTGTATTTTGTTGTTTTTAACGAGGTCAGTAATTACATCATCTGCATTCCATGACTGCTTATTCCAGCTGAGATCAGAATCGTAAAGCATTTGTCCGTCGTGCATATATAGCACAGCATATCTTTTTGACTTAGAGTAATTTTCCGGCAGCCACACATCAATATTTCTTGAGGTAACATATTTAGAATTAAAGTTGGGTATCCTTTCAATTTTTCCACTTGTAACTTTCGGTATTTGTGCCTGAAACGCAGAAAATAATGAAACTGAAAAAAAGAGCAGAAATCTGTACATCATTTATAATTTGATACAAATATAAATTTTAGCATCGAAATATCTAGCTGTAACCGCAAATTTCTTTTTTAATCCGCTACAATCTGTATGCTGTATTAAAATGTAATGATCACGCCATAGTCGTTCATAATCTGATTGATTTTCAGCGGATCCCGGATCTGGTTATTCTGAAAATCCATATATTTTAGGTCTTTCAGGTTGATGATTTCTTTCGGTACTTTTTTGAAATCATTGTTATTCAGATACAGCGATTCTAAATTTTTAATTTTTGAAAAATTTTTGGGAAGCCTGGTCAGATGGTCATTTTCAAGATGTAAGATCTTTAACTTGGGTAATAGTGAAAGCGTTTCTACCGTTTGCTCCAAATTCATATTTTTTTCTTCATTCAGATAGAGTTCTTCCAGATTTCGCAGACTTCGGAAGGATTTGGGAAGGTTTTTAAAATTATTTCCGCTGATATCTAATACTTTCAGATTCTGAAGCTGCGAAATTCCCTCCGGTAAAAAAGTGAGACCGTCATTTTTCAGGCTCAAATATTCTAAATTTTTAAATTTTGACCAAAAACCTACAGGAAAATCAATTTTCTGATTACTCAAATCAAGTTTTTTTACAGTTTCAGGATTTTTTAGCGCTTCTTCTAACGAAGTATAGGTCTTTGTTTCCTGAGAAACGTCCGTGTTTTGTGAAAAGCTTATATTAAAAAAGCTCAAACACACAAACATCAATAATAATGTAGATGTTTTCATTTCGGATATTTTTATTGTTAAATTAAAATCAGCCTTTATTTCTTATTTTACTGATAATTGTAAGCGTATTAATCCGGCAGAGATTTTTTCTCTGCCGGATATAAATTCAGGTTTTATTTTGTTTCCGGCTTATAAGGAAGAGAAGATTTGTGAACAATAATTCTAAGCTTTCCGTCCTCACCTTTTCTGAAAACCCAGGTTTTGTCTACCATCACCTCATTACCCTCCTTATCGGTTACCCAGACATTTCCCATGGTAATTGCTACTGAACCATAAATCTGGATTCCCTCATTATTATTCCCGGCATTGTCATATCTTGCTTTCACCCACGGTTTCAATGCAAAACCTTTATCATTAGGATAATCTGGATCTCCTCCTACAAAATAAGCCAAAGCTCCTTTTTTGTCGTTTCTGAAAGTTTGATCTCCGTACGCCAAAGTAGGCTTAAAGAAAACCTTACCCTGATCATAGTTGTAAGCATCAGACAACACCTGTTCTGCAAACTTCTTATAATCACCTCCTTCCTCTTTTATTTTACCAATCTTTACAAGTGCATCACACCAAGCCTGCTGAGCTGCATTTACCTCATCATAAGTAATGATGTCCTGAGCCCCTTCTTCTACATATACCAATCCCAGCTCATCTATCACTTTCTGCACTTTTTCACTTGTCTGAACAGGTTGGCTTGGAGCTTTTTCTGTTACTTTATTACAGGAATACATCGCAGCTACAACCATTAAACTTCCTAAAAATAATTTTGCTTTTTTCATAATCGTAAGTATTTAAATTGTTAGTATATGTTTCTTCGATTTTATTGTGTTTTATTTAGTCATTTTATTGCCTGTTCTGATAGTAAAATTTCAAAAATAAAATCAAATACTATGCCAAATAATAGCATTACTATTATAAATGATTATAAAATATTTTTTGGTATAAGTTTTGCTACAATTGTCAATAGTCATAGATTTGCACTGTAAAATTGAAAAAATGGAATTTCAGGTTAAATTCAAGGTCAACGAAAAACTATATTTAAAGGATCCCGAAAACAGTGAAATCGGGAAAGCTATCGTAAAAAATTCTATTGAGCTGATTTATGAAACCGGTTTTGAAAGCTTCACCTTTAAAAAACTGGCTCACAAAATCAGTTCGACTGAAGCTACTGTTTACCGATATTTCTCCTCTAAGCATAAACTTCTCACTTATATTCTGAACTGGTACTGGTCTTATATAGAATTTATTTCCAACATTAAACTGCAGGAAATAAAAGATCCTTACCAAAGAATTGAAAAAATGCTGGAAATAATCACTCATAATAATGAAACCGATGACAAGATTGAAGATTATGATCTTAATAAGCTTCACAGCATTGTGATTGCAGAAAGCAGCAAATCCTATCTGGTAAAAGAAGTGGACGAGATTAATCAGGAAATGGTTTTCAGCCCACTGAAAAGTCTTTGCAATTTTCTGGGTGAGGTGATTATTCAGGCAAAACCTGATTTTCAGTTTCCGAAATCTTTTGCAAGCACACTTCTGGAAACAGCTCATGATCAGCAGTTTTTCAGCGAACATCTTCCTAAACTTACTGATAATCATATTGATAGAATAGATCATAAGCAATATGTTCTGAACTATTTAAGATTCATCACCTTTAATTTGATAAAATAATACTGAACGATGGAAACTTCTCCTAAACAACACGGTTACAATCTTTTTAAATACGTTACGAAAGAGAAGAAAGATGTTACCAATATATATTTCTATGCTATTCTAAACGGTTTGGTACAGCTTAGTGTTCCGCTTGGGATTCAATCAATTGTGAGTTTTGTAATGGGAGCTACAATGGCGACATCTATCTATATTCTGATAGGATTTGTAGTTTTAGGAACGTGGCTTGTGGGATATTTCAGGCTAAAAGTAATGCAGATTATAGAAAAAATTCAGCAAAAGATTTTTGTTGAATTTTCCATTGCCTTTGCAGAAAAGCTCCCAAAAGTTAATCTTTCAGCCACAAGAAAATATTATCTACCCGAATTGGTTAACCGTTTTTTTGATACACAAAATCTCCAGAAAGGAATCTCTAAAATCCTGCTTGAAATTCCGACAGCACTGATCCAGATTTTCTTTGGAATTCTACTGTTATCTTTTTATCACCCTTGGTTTTTAGTATTCGGCGCATTAGTTGTTATTTGTGTGATTGTAATCTTCAGGTATACAATGGAAAGCGGAATTAAATCAAGCATCGAAGAAAGTGATAAGAAGTATGAGGTAGCATCCTGGATTGAAGATATTGCAGCATCCATCAAAACTTTCAAACTCAATTCCAAAACAGAAATTCATTTAGCAGGAACCGATGAAAGAGTGGTAAAATATCTCAATGATCGTACAACCCATTTCAGAGTACTCGTTTTTCAATACAAAACAATTATTGCTTTCAAAGTCATCATTACGCTGGTAATGCTCGCCATTGGAACTTACCTTCTCGTCAACCAACAGCTGAATATTGGTGCTTTCATAGCAACCGAGATCGTAGTTTTGAGCATCATGATGGCGGTTGAAAAACTTATCATCAGCCTGGAAAGCTATTATGACGTCATTGCTTCTCTGGCAAAACTTCATAAGGTAACCGATCTGCCGGAAGAAAATATGGGAGCCATCAGTTTTGAAGAAGAAAATGTCGGTTTTGAAATTGAATTCAGAGATGTAAATTTTGCATTTAACGATTATCAGAAAATCTTAGAAAATGTTAATTTTAAAATTTCTGAAAATACCATAAATATCGTTACAGGAGAATTGGGCGCAGGAAAATCGCTGCTGCTTAATATGATGACAGGTTTTTATGAGCCAAGTTTCGGAAGTATATTATTTGATAAAATTCCAATCAAGAATATTGACAGAATATCGCTGAGAAACCAGATAGGAATGTATCTGGAAGACATGACGATTATCAAGGGAACCGTTTACGAAAATATCATTCTTGGTCACAATGAGACTTCTGCTGAGCAAATTCTGGATATTTCTGAAGAAATAGGAATTGAAAACTTCTCAAGCCAATTCAGCAACGGCTTCTTTACCAACATCAGTGAGACTGATACGGAAATTTCATTCAGCTCTAAAAAGAAAATTCTGCTTCTGAGAGCAGTGGTTGGCGCAAGAAGACTATTAATTCTGGAAGATCCTTTAGACGGAATGAATGATGAATTTAAAACAAAAATGAGAGAATATCTCCTGAAACTGAAAGAGACCACCACCATCATTATTGTTTCGCAAGACGAGAGTCTCATCAATGATGCCGATCAGCATCTCCACATAGAAGACGGAACGGTGAAAATTTTATTTAACAAACACTAAGACAATGAAACTGCAATCAGTAGATAAAATATATCTTATCAATAAAGAATCCCGAGTGAAAAGATGGTTTCTTTTCATCCTTCTTGGCGGTATTATCGTTTTGTTTTTACCCTGGACACAGAATATCCAGGTTAAAGGAAATGTAAGCACGCTTTATCAGGAACAGCGTCCGCAGCAACTGAACTCGCCAATTCCGGGAAGAATCATCAAGTGGTATGTAAAAAACGGTGATTATGTAAAAAAGGGAGATACAATTCTTCAGCTTTCCGAAGTAAAGGAAGATTATCTGGATCCGCTCTTGGTGAAACGAACCGAACAACAGGTAGAGGCAAAAAAAGGAGTAAGAGATTACTATGAAGCCAAAGTAGGAACTACAAACAGCCAGATTGAGGCACTAAACTCTGCAAGAGATCTGAAACTGAGTCAGCTTAAAGTAAAAATAAGCCAGCTTAATAATAAATTAGCAGGTGAAGAAGCAGAGCTTGCTGCTGCCAATAATGAACTCCGTATGTCTGCTGATCAATATGACAGACAGAAAAAAATGTATGATGAAGGTTTGGTCTCTCTCACACAGTTCCAGCAAAGAAGTGTTTCATACCAAAATGCTTTGGCTAAAAAAACATCTGCTGAAAATAAAATCGCTCAGACAAGACAGGAAATTGTAAACGTCAGCATTGAGCAGAATGCAACTATCCAGGATTATAATGAAAAACTGAGCAAAACGGAAGGTGAAAGATTCCAGAGTATGGGTCAAATTGAAGGCAGTGACGGTGATATTGCCAAACTTGAGAATCAGGTTGCCAATTACAGAGCCAGACAAGGTCTGTATTTCGTAATCGCTTCTCAGGATGGACAGGTTGTACAGATCAACAAGGCCGGAATCGGAGAAATCCTGAAAGACGGTGAGAGTATAGGAGTAATTGTTCCTGAAAAGGTTGATTACGCAGTAGAAATTTACATTAAACCGGTGGATTTACCTTTGGTAAAAGAAGGACAGCGTGTGATGTGCATCTTTGATGGCTTTCCGGCAATTGTATTTTCGGGATGGCCCAACTCAAGCTACGGAACTTTTGCAGGAAAAGTAATTGCTGTAGAAAGCAACATCAGTGCAAATGGTTTATTTAAAGCACTGGTCATTCAGGATAAAGATGAAAAACAATGGCCGCCAAAAATTAAGATGGGAACAGGCGTTCAGGGAATTGCTATTTTAAACGATGTTCCGATCTGGTACGAATTGTGGCGAAACATCAACGGATTCCCTCCTGATTATTACGAAGTGAACACAACTGATAAATCTGCAGGAAATGAAAAAAGTAAATAAATTATTTTTAGCTTTTCTGATTCTTTTTTCTATCCAGTTTTCTTTTGCACAGGATTCTCTGAAGCTGTCGCATCAGGAGTTTATGAATATTGTTAAAAATTACCATCCGCTGGCTTTCAAATATCAGCTCCAGAACAGAATTGCCAGAGAAGAAATTACCAGTGCAAGAGGAAATTTTGACCCTGTCATTGCAGGAAAATTGGGCGAAAAAAATATTGACGGCACAAGATACTACTCCCAGAGAAATATTGAACTGGGCATTCCTACCTGGTACGGAATCGACATTACAGGGAGCTACAATTATCTTGAAGGTCAAAAACTCAACAGCAGCGAAACGCCGGGCGGATTATACCAGTTCGGCATTACAGTTCCATTAGCCAAAAATCTTTTGTATGACCGGAGAAGAGCCATGCTTGATCAGGCAAAATTCGGACTGAGAATGACTGAAGCTGAACAGACAGTACTCACCAACGAGCTTCTTTTAGATGCTGAAAACACATTCTGGGAGTGGGTGAAAAATTATGAAATTTACAGACTTCAGAAATCTGCCGTTCAAATCAACAGAAAGCGTCTGGAATTAACAAAAAAAACATACGAATTTGGTGAAAGACCGGCAATTGATACTGTAGAAGCCGCATCACAGCTGCAGAGTTTTGAACTTCAGGAACGGGATGCTTTTTTAAATTTTGTAAAAAGCACGCAGGATCTGCAAATGTTTCTCTGGAAAGAAAATCAGGAATTTTACGAAATTTCACAGCTCATTTTTCCGTCATCGAGCCTGGATGAGCATTCCGGTTACAGCGATTATGAACTTCTTGTGGAAAATGTAAAATCCCGACAGCTGGAAAATCATGCGTCATTGGAATACTATTTTCAGAAGCAAAATATCCTGGAAAGTGAAAGGAGACTGAAATGGCAGAGCTTTCTTCCTAAATTAGATTTTACTTACAATTTTTTTAACAAAGAAAATTACAGACCAGATTATCTTCCTTTTTTTGATAACAATTTTCAATACGGACTGAAGCTGGAAATTCCCGTTTTTATGCGTCAGGCTAGAGCTGATTACCAGATTGCCAAGCTGAAAATTTCACAAAATCAACAGGATTCTCAACTGAAATTCCGTGAAATCAATACCAAAATTGAAACATACAGAAACGAAGTAAGCAATTATTTTACCCAGATTGATATCTCAACCCAGAACCTCAACAACTATGAGCGACTTTTGAATGCGGAAGAAACAAGATTCAGCAATGGAGAAAGTTCATTGTTTCTCATCAATTCAAGGGAAAATAAACTATTGGAAGCCCGGGAAAAAAACCTGGATCTGAAAGCCAAATTTCTAAAAAGCTACAATAAGCTGAAATGGCTGAACGAAAATTTTTTAAGATAACTGTGGTGATCTGAAAAAAAGCTTTAGTATTTGTTTTGCTAAAGCTTTTTTTCAATTTAAAAATCAATCATTTACAACTTTTTTTTAATAAATTCTATTGCTTTTTCTACAGCTGTATTAAGATCTGCAGGCAATTCCTGCTCTTCCCATGGTTCCGAAGCTCCAAAAGTGTGGTTGGCATTTTCAATAAGAAACAACTCGGAGTTAGGGTTTAAAAACCGGAGATGCTCTGCATTTTTTACACTTACACTTTCATCATTGGTGCCATGAACAATAAGGAAATGAGCTTTTGCTGTTTCGGCAGCTCTTTCCACATCAAAACGGAGTTCATTTAGTTGAAAATCTTCAAAAAATTGGTAATAATGAGGCATTTGCTGTTTTGTTCTTCCGTTTTCAACATAATATACATCATTTTTTTTCCAGTTTTCGAGCGCTTCGTCTTTTGGAAAACGTGCAAGAGAATCTACACTTGCCAACGTAATCAAGCCATTTATCCGGGTGTCTTCAGATGTTTTCACCAAAGAAATTCCACCGCCGCGGCTGTGACCTATGAGAATAATTTTCTCATGATTGACTTGAGGCTGTATGATAAAATACTCTAAAACAAAGCTTAAATCTGAAAGCTCTTTAGAATAATTATTATTTCCAAATGATTCAAGATCTCCAAAACTTTCCGGATTCTGAACGGTGGTTCCGTTGTGCGAAAAATTAAATTTTACAAAATAAAAGCCTGCTTCAGCAAATTTCTCAGCCATCAGATCCCATGCTCCCCAATCTTTATAGCCTTTATATCCATGAACAAAAATAATCAGCGGTAATTGATGATCAACTTTTGGATAAAATACATCTGCCAGAAAATCTTTTGTTTCAGGATTTGAAAGTATATTATTTTTACTGATAATAATTTCCATACTCATCTTTTTTGAATGTATGTAAATTTAGCAAAAATAAAACTTCATACTGTCAGTTGGTCGTCATATCTGTCTTCCATTTGTACCAGTCGTCAAGAAAATAGTCCAAAACCACAGGATTATCTATGGTATTGATTTTTGTGGAAACAATGCTGATGTCTTTAGGAAGTTCAAATGAATTGATAAAAACATTTTCGGTAAGAAATTTCATGTTCTCGGGAATTTTTCGGTGTTTTTTTTCGTTAAAATCAGTATTTTTAGCGATTGTATATCCCCAGTATCCAAAAGAAGGCACATAAACCTGATAGGTTTTAGTATAATTAAAAATAGAATTCACCGTATTCTTAATGCAACTGAAAGCTGTATTAGAATAATACACTTCCCCTGACTGCGTAACAAAAACTCCGTCTGCTTTCAGATTTCTTTTGGCAAGTCCAAAGAACTGTTTGCTGTAAAGTTTTGCAATGGCATCAACGGAAGGATCAGGCAAATCTGCAATGATAACATCATATTCCTTAATATTATTTTTCAGAAAAGTAAAAGCGTCATCAGCAATTAGATTTACTTTAGGATTCAGAGAAGCTTTATCATTTATTTTAAGAAGATGCTTATTTTTCTTTGATAAATTGAACATCATCTGATCTATATCAACCACATCTACACTTTTCACGCCCGGATGTTTCAGTACTTCCCGGCTGGCTAGATTTTCACCGCCTCCAAGAATTAAAATATTTTCCGGATTATCATGAATCAGTAACGGAACGTGAACCAGCATTTCATGATAACGGTATTCATCTTTAGAGCTGAATTGTATTGAGCGGTTTAAAAAAAGCTTTACATCATCATGGTTTTTTGTAATGACAATTTTCTGGTACGGTGTCTGAATATTTTCAACAATCGGACTTTTATAAATTTTTTCTTCCCATACTTTAAGCATAGATCCTGTAGTGACGACCATTACGATAAGAAAAGCCAAAACGAAAACTCCGAAATAAAAAGTTTTGTTTCTTTTCTTTAGTAACTTCTGACTCAGCCAAAGTCCCAATACAATATTCACAATCCCAAAAAGAAGTGATGAATAAAACAATCCCACAAAAGGAAGCAGAAGAAAAGGAAAAATAAGCGTGGCAACAAGCCCTCCAATATAATCCAGCGACAAAAAATTGGAAAGATTATCCTTATACTCTTCACTTTCGTTCATAAAAGTAAGAAGCGGCACCTCCATTCCCGTAATTAATCCGATAAAAAACATGATCACCAGACAAAAAGCCTGTAAAACTCCAGGGCTTACATTCACAAACAGAAAATAAAGAAGTGGAACCGAAATTCCGCCTATCAGACCCAATATGACCTCAATAAAGACAAAGAAATCCAATGGTTTCTCTTTAAAAAATTTCGATAAATAGGCTCCAATTCCCATAGAAAACATATAAACACCAATGAGAATAGAAAACTGCATAACACCATTGCCAAGAAAGTAAGTTGCTGTGGCACTGATGAGCAGCTCGTAAATAATTGAGCATAATCCTGCAACAAAAACTGAAAAAGCTAAAATTTTTATTTTCGGTTTCAAAATAATCTTTATATTTGATTTTAAACTTATTTCCAAATATGAAGAAAAATTCTTTTACTATTTCTATATTTTGTAAAAAAAATATTCTCTTCCCGATAATGGCATTCAGCCTGCTTAATTTACAAAGCTGCGGCGGAGACGGGAGTCCTAGAATTAAAGACGGAGAATCGGTTACGATTAAAGAATCATCCAAAGGAACAGTTACTGAGGTTGAAGAAGTAAAACCCGGTGATGATTTTAAAATCATTGATGAAAAAATCATTGACGATAAAACGAAATCTACTGCAATCGTACATTATCTCAACGGAAAAACAGATACCCTTTCTCTTCAGAAACTGAAAAGTGAGTCACAATCCGGTAACCACACTCATTCAGCACTCAGAGGAGTTTTAATGTATTCGCTCGCTTCAGCATTCTTCAGCAGAAACCTCGCCAACACGACTCCCAATTCAAGTTACTACAAAACTGCAGATGCATATAACAAATCTACCGGTCTGAAAAATGATATGGTAAAAACAGCAACCTCCCGCAGAGTAATGACTCCGGGAAGAGCTTCCAGAGGATATGGAGCAGGAAAATCTTTCAGATCTTATGGAGGATAACAGGTTTCAGGAAATAAAAAAGATCCGCAAAAAAGATATGCCGATTCAGCTGCAGTGGTTTGCAGATGAAGATTACCTGTTTGAAGAAGTCTTGGGCCTTCATACTTCTGAAATCAGCAAATTTACCTTTATCGCACAAGAAGCATATTCAGTTTTTGAAAAAGCGACTGATAAAATCATTCAGGACAGAAATCTCCATCTTTTGGATATCCCGCAGTTTTTTCACGAAATCATTGAAAAAACATGGAATCACAGAAAAAAACATCCACTTTTGTACGGAAGGTTTGATATCAATGGCGGAATTGATGAAAGAAATGCAAAAGTTATCGAATTCAATGCAGACACCTGCTCTACCCTCCCTGAAACCATCTTATGGCAAAAACTTCAGCTGGAACAGATCAAATCTCCAATGGGGCAGCTGAATAAATTGGAACGCGATCTTGAAATCACACTTTCAGATCTAAAGAAAAATATTCCGTACGAAAAACCCTATTTTCTGGCATCTTCTTTTGGTCACAAAGAAGACAGGCTCAACTGTGATATGATTCTGAACGCAGCATATAAAGCAGGATATGATGTTTTTTATACCGATCTGGAAAAAGTAACATTTTCTGACGAAGGTATTTTCTTTGAAATTGGCGGAGAGTTTCAGCCTGTAGATGTATGGTTTAAAATGATTCCGTGGGATTGGATGTTCAGCGAAGAACCTGAACTCGCAAAGTTGCTTATTGAGATTATTGAAAAAGATCTGGCAATTATTCTTAATCCTCCATACACCGCAGTATGGCAGAATAAACTGTTTCTGAATTACATTACCCAGCATTTTCCAAACAATTTCATTGCAGAAACGTACGACAGTCCGGCTTTTCTTGCCGGGAAAGACTATGTGGAAAAGCCTGTGTACGGAAGAATGGGAGAAAACGTAAGAATTGCTCACAGAAACGTCCAGTCTGAAGGAGATTTTGCAGGACAGAAAAAAATCTATCAGCGATATTACCCGCTGGATAAAGACCGGGAAAATTACTATTATCAGGCTGGTGTTTTTTATACTTTCCAGTCATCTGCTATCAATTTCAGAGCAGAAAACAGAGAAATTATTACCAACAATTGTGAGTTTGTATCACATTACATCATTTAAAAATTAAAAACATGAAAAATATATTATTAATACTTTTTGGAGCTTTTGCATTATGTTCCTGCGGAAAAGGAAATGTAGATCTTGCTATTGATAATCCTACCGATCATTCCATAATTGTAAAAGTGGATACCCTTACGGTAGAAGTTCCCGCAAAAGAAGTGGTTTGGGTAGAAATGGGAAAAGGAGAACATCTTATAACTCTGGAGGATAACACCAAAACAAAATACAATTTTACCCAAAGTGCCTATTTCCTTAATCCGACTAAAAATGAATATCTGAAAACAGAAGAATTCTATGGAAGTCCTTCTTTTCAAAACAGTTTTGCGCATAAACTTCCCAATAAAAAAATAGAATTTTACGGAATGCCGCTTGAAGGAAATTTCGATGTAGTAAAAGACCTTATCAATCCTATCTCATGGGATTACGGACCGAGAGAAGAGCTGCCGGAAATGCTTGAAATGGAAGAACAGTATGAAGTTATGATCAAATTATATGACCTGAATGAGTTTGCCAACTTAATTACCAGAGCGTCTGAAGAAGCACAGCTCAACAGCGAAGATTCCATATCTTCCGACAGCATCAATGCAGCACCGCCCGTAAGCCAATCTACCAACTAATATGATTTCAGCTTATCATACCATCGGCTACCATATGATTTGGGATATTTACGGATGTAATATTCAGAAGTCGTCATTTGTTCCGGAAATAAAAGAAATCCTCAACAAGGTTGTTGAAGAGTTAAATTTGGGAAAAGTACAGGAAGCATACAAACAGTTTCACCCATTTGGTGCAACAGGCTTTATTTTGCTGGAAGAAAGCCACATCAGCATTCATACATGGCCAGAAAAAGAGTTTGCTGCAATAGATGTATTTTCCTGTAAGCCTTTTGATACGGAAAAAATAAATTCTATTTTAAAAGATTTTTTTGAAACTAACGAGATCAATACAAAAGTCATTACAAGAGGCGAACTTACCAGGATAAAAACTGCAAGTCCGACCTGATCTCCGGTTTTTAAAATAAAAAAATAAATCACCTGAATGCGGGTGATTTTTTTTATTAGTTATGTCAAAATGGCAGATTGAAAGCCATGGTATTTTTTTTGAGAAACATAAGAAAATTTAAAATCAAATAATTATGACTAAAGGAAATATTAATGTTTCAGTGGAAAATATTTTTCCGTTGATTAAGAAATTTCTTTACAGCGATCACGAAATATTTTTAAGAGAACTAATTTCCAATGCTACAGATGCAACTCTTAAATTAAAACACCTAACTTCCATTGGTGAAGCGAAGGTGGAGTACGGAAATCCTAAAATTGAAGTGAAGATTGATAAAGAAAACAAAAAACTTCACATCATTGATCAGGGAATCGGGATGACGGGAGAAGAGGTGGAAAAATACATCAATCAGGTAGCTTTTTCAGGTGCTGAAGAATTTTTGGAAAAATACAAAGATTCGGCTAAAGATTCTGGAATTATCGGTCATTTCGGACTTGGTTTCTATTCTGCGTTTATGGTGGCAGAAAAAGTAGAAATCATTTCTAAATCTTACAAAGACGAACCGGCTGTACACTGGGTTTGTGACGGAAGTCCTGAATTTACTTTAGAAGAAACAACTGCAAAAACTGACCGAGGAACAGAAATTATTCTTCATATTGCTGAAGATTCTACCGAATTTTTAGAAGACTTCAGAATCCGTGAATTGCTGACCAAATACAACAAATTCATGCCTGTTCCAATTAAATTCGGAACAAAAAAAGAAACGCTTCCTTTACCTGAAGGCGCAGCAGAAGATGCGGTTGCAGAAACTGTTGATGTTGATAATATTATTAATAATCCTACACCAGCATGGACAAAAGCTCCAAGTGAATTAAAAGACGAAGACTACAAATCGTTTTACCATGAGCTGTATCCTATGCAGTTTGAAGAGCCCCTGTTTAATATTCACCTGAATGTAGATTATCCTTTCAATCTCACAGGTATTTTGTACTTCCCGAAACTCAGCAATAATCTGAATATCGAAAAAGATAAAATTCAGCTCTACCAGAATCAGGTTTTCGTAACAGATGAGGTAAAAGGTATTGTTCCTGACTTTTTAATGCTGCTTCGCGGAGTTATTGATTCTCCGGATATCCCGTTGAATGTTTCCAGATCTTATCTTCAGGCAGATGGTGCGGTAAAGAAAATTTCTTCTTACATCACCAAAAAAGTTGCCGACAAAATGGTTTCATTAATCAATGAAAATCGTGAAGATTACGAGAAAAAGTGGAATGACATTAAGATCGTTATTGAATACGGAATGATTTCTGAAGAAAAATTCTTCGAAAAATCGGACAAGTTTGCATTATATCCTACCAGCGAAGGTAAATATTTCCTCTGGAACGAACTGGAAGAAAAAATCAAACCGATACAAACCGATAAAGACGGCAATCTGGTGATTTTATATGCGACCAATGCAGACGAGCAGCATTCTTATATTCAGTCTGCTAAAGATAAAGGCTATGAAGTCCTGCTATTAGACTCTCCTATTGTTCCTCATCTTATTCAAAAGCTGGAAACATCTAAAGAGAAGATCCAGTTCGCAAGAGTGGATGCAGACCACATCAATAACCTGATTAAAAAAGATGAGCCTGTCATCTCAAAACTCAACGAAACAGAAAAAGAATCTTTGAAGAAAACGGTTGAAGAATCTATCAATGATAAAAAATTCACCGTACAGCTTGAAGACTTAGACAGTACAGATGCTCCTTTCACCATTACCCAGCCTGAGTTTATGCGAAGAATGAAAGATATGCAGGCTACAGGAGGCGGCGGAATGTTCGGAATGGGAGGTTTTCCTGAAATGTATAATTTGGTGGTAAACTCCAACAGTGAGTTTGCTTCAAAAATTTTAGCTAACGAAAATGCGGAAGAAAAGAACAATCAGATAAAATACGCTTTGGATCTGGCAAAATTATCGCAGAATTTGCTGAAAGGTAAAGAACTTACAGATTTTATCCAGAGAAGCTATAAGCAGCTATAAAGCAACACCATTATAACCACCAAGAGCCTTGACAAAGTCGAGGCTCTTTTACTATTCTGATCACATCAGTTATAAATCCACATAAGAACAGGTCTATTTTGTTTTTGCAGGAGCACATCAATTTCCTTCATGGCATTATTGGAAACTGTGGGGCAGCCCCATCCTTCCGGTGAGCCGTTTGGAAAAACCTCTTCATCACTCATCAATTCCCAGGAATGAAACACGATAAATCTTTTCAGCGCATTGCTGTTTGAATCTTCCATGCCGTGCATCAAATATTTTACATGAATTCCCCAATCGCTGTAGCCTCTTCCTGATAACTTATATTTGCCTAGAGAAGAAAGGTGACTGCCATCTTCATTGCTGAATTTGGGATTATTTTTTGACTCATCTTTGCTCCAGGAATTTATTCCGCAGCCATGACCAACCAGATAAGTTTCTCTTATTTTCTGATTTTTTAAATCCCAGATTATCAGCCTTTTTACTCCTGAATGAAGGCTCATATCAATCAGAATGCAGATTTCATTACTTAATTTTTTTGATTTGGCAAATTCCAGAGCCTCATTTGCTTTGTTTGTTGTTTTAACCAGATCAATACCGGGCTTTTCCAGCTCAGCAATACCGGTGTCTTCGAAAGCTAATTTTTCCTGTGCATTGATATGCTGATCTTTTGTGCATGAAAAAAGCATGAAAAAAGATACGATAATAAAATATGACTTTAAGATCATCTATTGGTAATGTAAAAATATTCCATAATCAGAGGGTGTCCAGAACGCTGCTTTTTGTCCGGCAGCTTTCAGTGCATCGTTTGCCCATGTATTGCAGGTGTTCAGAAAACTGTACCTGCCTTTGGCATCGTAAAAGGCATCATTATCACCGTAAACCGCATTCGTAGGAATAAGAATATAGTTTCCCTGATCATCTTTATCAAATTTCTTATCCACAAAGTCAATCAGTTTCCTGTACTGGCTTCGGCTGATCATTATTTTTTTGCAGTCATCAGCCTCTGTCATTTTTCGATAAAAAGAACAGTGCATTGCAGATTCGCTCAGCCAGAAAGCCGCCTTAAAGGCTGTTGAAAATTTCAGATCTGCCCAGGTCGGCGTATCCAGATAAAAGCCTTTGTCGCCCCACCCTATTCCCACAAACTGATAATCTGTCTTTGCAGATTTGGTGTCTGAAAAAGGAATTTTGGAACTCCAGTCGTGTAAATCATTTTTTACAGGCATCACAATATCGGTATGCACACCGTTTGTATAAATATAAATCGGAATCTCTTTAGCTTCTCCATCATCTTTTTCTGAAACTTCAATAAACGGAAGTAAATATCCTAACAGGGCATAGATGAGAATAATTCCAATCAACACACCTGTAACTTTCAGCAGGACAATCACAACCGATTTTATACTCAAATTTTTAATGTACATAAACAAAATTTAATTTTATTTTTTTGCTAAAAGTATTTATTTTAATTGAGAAATTGATTAAATTTAATTATCAAACATTCACAAATATGCATAAAAAACCAAAATCTCAGAAAAGGTTTAAAATCAGAGTAAAAACAGCTCCAAAAAGATCACAGAAAAAGCGCTGATTTTTTATTTTTTTTAATATAAATAATTCCTGATTTCTCCGGACCTTTTCGGAGATCAACAAATATCATCGTCTCTTATCACTCATTTTTAGGGAATTTAATTTCCTGAAAATAATTAATGTTTCATTATTAACTCCTATTTCTGAATCCGTAGCATACTTTTTGTGAAACAAACTTGATTTTTATTTGCATTTATGGATCATTCATTAATTACTTTATTCAGCATTATTCTTTTAATATTAGGAATTCTGGGTACATTCTTACCAATTTTACCCGGATTGGTACTAAGTCTTGCCGGTCTTTTAATCTACAAATACGGAACAGATTCTGATCTCTCTATGATTTACATCTGGGCATTTGTTATTTTAACTCTTGCTTCAGCGGTTCTCAATTATGTCATTCCGGCAAAAACGAACAGGAAATATGGTGGAACACGTTGGGGAAGCATAGGATCTGTGATAGGAACTATTGTAGGTATGTTTCTACCGATTCCTTTGGGGTTTCTATTTGGAATGTTTGCCGGAGTTTTTATTGGCGAGCTTTTACACGACAGTAAAGACCTCACCAAAGCCTGGAAATCTACTAAAGGAGCTTTCATCGGTTTTCTTTACGGAACTGGGTTCAATCTGGTAGTTGGGATAGCTATGCTGTTGGTCGTTTTGCTGGATGTTTTTAATATTTTATAAGTTATGAAAGAAAAAACACTCTTATTATTTGTGATTATCTTATTGGTGAACTGCAGCTCTCAAAAAAGTGCTGCTAAGACATCTGCAGCATCAGAAAAATTTTCTATGGAAAATAAAAATATTATTTATTTCAAAGAAGGGGAAAATAAATTTTTGAAAGAATATCAGATGAATGTAACTTTCAAAAGAATTTCTGAAGACAGCCGTTGTCCGCAGGGAACACAATGTATCTGGTCGGGAGTTGCTGTGGCAGATGTGGAACTGATGAGCACAACGAGCCGTCCTGTTATGGTAAGATTC
>VFQP010001686.1_pt1 | contig 28012 bp, 20 predicted proteins | sample 3512351 | NCBI WGS metagenome assembly VFQP01 (sample SAMN10412372, study PRJNA504923) | tailings metagenome | isolation source: Relicate 1 Philex TSF1 revegetated site | place: Philippines: Tuba, Benguet | collected 2017-08-29
TCCCCACTGCTGCCTCCCGTAGGAGTCTGGGCCGTGTCTCAGTCCCAGTGTGGCCGGTCGCCCTCTCAGGCCGGCTACCCGTCGTCGCCTTGGTAGGCCATCACCCCACCAACAAGCTGATAGGCCGCGAGCCCATCCCTGACCGAAAAACTTTCCAACCACCCCCATGCGAGGACGGCTCATATCCGGTATTAGCCCCGGTTTCCCGGAGTTATCCCGAAGTCAAGGGCAGGTTACTCACGTGTTACTCACCCGTTCGCCACTAATCCGCCCAGCAAGCTGGGCATCATCGTTCGACTTGCATGTGTTAAGCACGCCGCCAGCGTTCGTCCTGAGCCAGGATCAAACTCTCCGTAAATGAACAACGCCCACCACCAGGACAAAACCGGCAGTGAACAATCCATACGAAGCGAACCCCAACAGGGTTCACAAAACTGGCATCAACACGAAAGATGACATCATCTTCCGAAATCAACCAAAGGAATCCCAGACACAACCAACCCAACCACCCGGACGGGCAACCAGGCCAGCCATGCCACAGGGACAAAAAATTTGGCATTGACTAACAAGCACACTGTTGAGTTCTCAAACAACCGACACACACCGCCTCCGACCTCGTTCCCGAGGCCCTTGCGCGGGGCGCTTCCTTCGTTCTGAATCCTACCAGACCCGGCCGTTCGTCCCGGACCGGTGAAAACCGGATTTCCGTTCAGAAATGTACCTGATCCAGACACCCCCACCGCACTCACGGCGCAGCACTGTGCTCCGAGAAACCTGGTGGGAGTTTCGCCCGGGGGACCAGCCACTTCGCATCTGCTCCGAAGAGCTGTGCCGTGGTGTCTGTTCCTCCCTGCCGGGCGACCTCGAGAACATTACGGGGTCGCGGGGCAGGAGGTCAACTCGCTCGCTCGTGACCCGGCTCACCCCTCGCCGCCGCTCGCGCACGCTCCCCCAGCACGCGTACGGCGGCGCGCAGCTCGGGCGGCCCGACGACGTCGAACGGCACGTCGAACATCGCGCACCGGGCCGCGAGCCCGCCCCAGGACCAGGAGCCCGTCGTCAGGCGGCACCGCCCCTCCGCCGCCGGCTCGACGACCGCGTCCGCGCCCGCCCAGCGCGCCACCGTCGCGGCGTCCGCGTGGAGCTCGACGGTGCCGCGCACCGGGTAGCTGGTGGTGGCGAACCGCTCCACGACGAACGTCGCGACGTCGGGCGCCGGCAGCGCGCGCGGCGCGAACCGTGCCCCCGTGCCCTCGCGCGGGACCATCCGGTCGACCCGGAACGTGCGCCAGTCCTCCCGGTCGAGGTCCCACGCCACGACGTACCACCGCCCACCCCACGTCGCGAGGTGGTGCGGCTCCGCGCGCCGCGGGGCGCGGAACCCCGCGCCCTCCGGAGCGCCCGGCGCGCGCAGCACCTCACCGGTGCCGCCGTCGTAGTCGAACCGGAGCACGCGTCGTTCGGTCGCCGCCGTCCCGACGGCGACGAGCACGTCGGGACGCACGGTGGGGAGCTCCTGCTCCCGGCGCCCCGGCACGGCGGTCACCTCCAGTGCGTCGATGCGCGTCCGCAGCCGCGCGGGCATCACCTGCCGGATGGTCGCGAGCGCCCGGGCCGCGGCGTCCTCGACCCCGGGCAGCGCGCCCGTGCGCAGGGCGACCGCGACGGCGACGGCCTGCTCGTCGTCGAACAGGAGCGGCGGCACGTCCGCCCCGGCGTCGAGCCGGTACCCGCCGTCGGGGCCCTTGGTCGCGCGCACCGGGTAGCCCAGCGTGCGCAGCCGGTCGACGTCGCGCCGCACGGTGCGCGGGCTGACCTCCAGGCGCTCCGCGAGCGTGGCCCCCGGCCAGTCGCGGCGCGCCTGGAGCAGCGAGAGCAGCCGCAGCAGTCGTCCTGAGGTCTCTCGCATGGCTCCAGCGTCGCACGAGGTAGAGGACCGGACCTGTCCGCTACCCGGAGCAGAGTCGTCCCGGACGCACGCACCGCACCCAGGAGGAGCACCGTGATCCGGACCAGAGGACTGACCAAGGACTTCGCCGTCGGGCGGGACGAGAGCCGCACCGTGCACGCCGTGCGGGGCATCGACCTCGACGTCGCGCCGGGCGAGCTCGTCGCCGTCCTCGGCCCCAACGGGGCAGGCAAGACGACCACCCTGCGCATGCTCACCACGCTGACCCGGCCGACGTCGGGCACCGCCACCGTCGCGGGACACGACGTCGTCGCCGAGCCCGACGCCGTCCGCCACCGCATCGGGTACGTCGGGCAGGGCAACGGGGCCGGGCACGCGCAGCGGGCCGTCGACGAGCTCGCGAGCCAGGGCCGCATCCACGGCCTGGACCGCCGGTCCGCCCGGCGACGCGCAGACGAGCTGCTCGACTCCCTCGAGCTCACGGCGCACGGCACCCGCAAGGTGTCCGACCTCTCCGGCGGGCAGCGCCGTCGGCTCGACGTCGCGATGGGTCTCGTGCACGCGCCGTCGCTCCTCTTCCTCGACGAGCCGTCCACGGGTCTCGACCCGCACAACCGCGCGAACCTGTGGGAGCACGTCCTGCGCATGCGCGACGACGCCCGCGCGACGACGGGCGAGCCCATGACGATCGTCCTCACGACGCACTACCTCGACGAGGCCGACACCATGGCCGAGCGGGTCGTCGTCGTCGACCACGGGCGCGTCATCGCCGACGACACGGCCGCGAACCTCAAGGCCGAGCTCGCCGGGGACCGCGTCCTCGTGACGCTCGCGCCGTCGGGCGGTCGCGCGCACGACGACGCCGCCCGCCTCACCGGGCTGGCCCGCCGCGTCGAGGGCTTCCGCGAGGTGGCCCGCACGCCCGAGGACGCGGGCGCCGTCGGGCCCGACGCCGGGCCCGAAGCCCGGCCCGGCAGCGCACCCGCGCTCGAGGTGCGCGCCGAGCGGGGCGACGCCTACCTGCCCCGGCTGCTGCGCGCGGCGGACGCCGCCGGGATCGCCGTCGACACCGCCCAGGTGCGCCGGCCCACGCTCGACGACGTCTTCCTCGCCCTCACCGGGCGCAGCCTGCGCGAGGCGGGCGCCACCACGGGCGCCGACGCCCACCCCACCGAGAGGACCGCAGCATGAGCACCGTCACCACGACCCCGACCACCCCGCGCACGGCACCGAGCCGCGCGCACGCCCCGCGCCGCGGCCTCGCCGCCTTCGCGCGCGACACCGGCATCGTGCTCGTGCGCGAGCTGCGGCCCGTGCTGCACGACCCGTTCTCCGTGCTCTTCGGGCTCGTCCAGCCGATCGTCTTCCTCGCGCTGTTCGGACCGCTCCTCGTCGGGTCGCTCGGCGGCACGACGACCGGGCAGGAGGTCCTGGGCGGCAACGTCTGGCAGTGGTTCGTGCCGTCGATCCTCGTCATGACGACGCTGTTCGGGACATCCACGACGGGCGCGAACCTCCTCGTCGAGCTGCAGACGGGGGCGCACGAGCGGATGCTCGTCGCGCCGCTGTCGCGCGCGTCGCTCCTCGTCGGGCGCGCGCTCAAGGAGATGGTCCCGATCGTCGCGCAGTCCGTCGTCGTGGTGCTCGTCATGCTGCCGTTCGGCTTCGAGCTGCACCCCGCCGGCGCCGTCGTGGGGCTGGTGCTGCTCGCCGTCTTCGGCGTGGGGATCGGCTCCCTCAGCTACGCGCTCGCGCTCGCCGTCCGCAAGCAGGACTGGATGTTCTGGGTCGTGCAGCAGACGCTCGTCTTCCCGCTCATGATCCTGTCCGGCATGCTCCTGCCGCTCGAGACGGGTCCCCGCTGGATGCAGGTCGCGTCCGACGTCAACCCGCTGCGCTACGTGGTCGACGCCGAGCGCGCGCTCTTCGCCGGCGACCTCACGGCGTCCGCCGTCGCGTGGGGGTGGGTCGCCGCCGTCGTGACGGCCGCCGTCGGGCTCGCCGTCGGGATCCGGACCATGGTGCGGACGACCGACTGAGCACGGGAGCGCTTCGGCCCGGGCCTCCAGCCCCGGGGCACCCGGCGGACGACGTCGTCGCCGGGGGCGAGATGCGAGAAGTGCCCCTTCGGCGAGTCCTCCAGGGGCCACTTCTTCCGTCTCACGCCGGGAGCGGTCCCGGCCGGCGGGCTCAGGCGGTGTGCTCGCGGAAGGCGTCGGTGAGGGTGGGGCCGTCGTCGGTGCCCAGGCGCCAGACGCTCCAGCCGTCGGCGGTGTGGGTGCCGGAGACCGCGACCGCGGCGAGGTCCGGGTGGCGGAACCGGGCGCCGTCGGACAGCTCGATGAAGCCGTCGGGCTGGAGCACCGCCTCGAAGCGCTGCCCGCGCCGGGGCCGCGACCAGACGAGCTGGCGCGGGGCGCCGAACGCGCGGGCGAGCGCGACGAGGTCCGGGTCGTCCTCGGGGCCGAGCGGCAGGTCGGCCGCGGGCGGGGACGGCACCGGCGCGACGTCGCGGCTCCTCGACGGGAGGTCCGGCCCCGTGCCGAGGTCGACGGGCGGGTGGTACGACAGCGGGTCGTACGGGCGCTCCTGCGCCGGGCTGCGCTGGTCGCCGTACTCGTGCGTGAGGTACGACTCGCGCGTCCGGATCGACTCCCGGGTGCGGATCGACTCGCGCGTGAGGATCGAGGTGCGCGGGGCCGGTGCCTCGTCGGCGCTCTCGACCGGGCGGCGGTCGGCCCAGGCCGTCGGCGCGGGCTCGGGCGCCGTGCGCGCGGTGAGCGGGTCGTCCAGGGGGACGAAGTCGAGCACGGGCGGCTCGGCGCGGCGCGGCTCGCCCGTCGCGGTGAGCGGGGCGAGCTGGCCCGTCTCGTCGGCCGACGACGGCGCGACGCCGTAGGTGGTGCGGGGCTCCAGCTCGGCGGCCCGACGGCGCTCCGCCCGGGACCTCGCGGCCTGACGCGTCACCACGGGAAACTTGCCGGTCAGGGCTCGGCCCACGGCGACGCCGTCCGCGAAGTCGGAACCGGGGGCGACGGCACGGCCCCGAGGGGGCTCGGGTGTCGCGGGTGGCGCGGGGTTGTCGCGCGACATCGCGAGCGGGGACACGTCGACGAAGCGGCGGCCGTCGGCCCCGTGGACCACGCCGAGGCGCAGCACCGCGACCGGCGAACCCGGCTGGCGCAGGAAGTCGAGCGCGTCCTGGATGCCGGGCGCGGCGCTCGAGCAGATGACGATGAGGCGCGCGCCCGTGGCGCGCGCGGTCGCCTGCGAGCGCGTGAGGGGCACGTTGTCGTAGAACGCGGCGACGTCCTGCTGGAAACGCGACGCGCCGCCCGTGTAGCGCGCGGCGAGCTCGGCGCGCGTGAGGCGACCGGCGCGGCCCGCGTGGTTGAGCGCCGCGGTCAGGGCCTCCTCGGTGAGCTCGGCCGTGACCTCGATGACGACCGGGAGCCCCGCCGCGTCGAGCGCGAGGAGGTGCGGCTCGTCGTCGGACGTGCCCTGCGCGACCGGGAAGATCTGCTCGCCCAGCAGTCCCTCGAGGTTGCCGTCCACCACCCGCTGCGCGTCCGTCCCGAATGCTCCGGCCTGCTGGGGCGGCTGGACCAGTACGGGACGCTCGGCGTCCACCTCGAAGAGGGGCATCGGGGGTTCTCCTGCAGCAGCGGAAACGCGACCTGGGCGGGGGCGTATGCGCCATAGCCTACGGGGGCGGGTCAAGTCCCTCGAAGCGGGCGAACCGGTGCGCAAGGGCCGTCCGGCCCCGCCCTCCGGCCCGGGCGTCACCCGCCCGGTCAGGCGTGCCCGGTGTCCTCCGACTCGGCCGCGAGCCGCTCCTCGACGCGCTCGACCTTGCCCGTGAGCTCGCCCGTGCGACCCGGGCGGATGTCGGCCTTGAGGACCAGCGACACGCGGTGACCGCCCGCGCCGACGGCCTCGGTCGCACGCTGGATCACGGGCATGACGACGTCCCAGTCACCCTCGATCTCGGTGAACATCGACGTGGTGCGGTTCGGCAGGCCCGACTCGCGGACGATGCGGACGGCCTCGGCGACGGAGTCCGCGACGGACTCGCCGGCACCGAGCGGGGCGACGGAGAAGGCGAAGACGGCCATGGGTCCATCGTGGCACGGCGCCGCGCCGCGGGCGGGGGCACGGGGCGCTCCGCGAAGGCTCCGCGCTCCGACGTAGGCTCGGCGTCGTGACAGCAGAACACCGCACCGACCGCGTCACCGTGCTCGCCGGCGGGGTCGGCGGGGCCCGCCTCGCGCACGGTCTGGACCTCGCGGGGACGGACCTCACGGTCGTCGTCAACGTCGCGGACGACGTCGAGCTGCACGGGCTGTGGATCTCGCCCGACCTCGACACCGTGACGTACACGCTCGCCGGGCTCGCGGACGAGGAGCGCGGCTGGGGCGTCGTCGGGGAGACGTACGCGGCCCTGGAGGCGATGGGCCGGCTCGGCGAGGACACGTGGTTCACGCTCGGCGACCGCGACCTCGCGACGCACGTGGTGCGGACGGCCCGGCTGCGCGCGGGCGCGCCGCTGTCCGACGTCACCGCGCAGCTCACGTCCGCGCTCGGCGTCCGGGCGCGCGTGCTGCCCGTCACCGACGACCGCGTCGCGACGCTCGTCGACACGCCCGCCGGGCGCCTCGGGTTCCAGGAGTACTTCGTGGGCCGTCGGCACGCGGACGACGTGCTCGGTCTGGTCTACGACGGCATCGACGCCGCGCGCCCGGCGCCCGGCGTGCTCGACGCGGTGACCGGCGCCGACGTCGTCGTGGTCGCGCCGTCCAACCCGTTCCTGTCGGTGGAGCCGGTGCTGGGCGTCGCGGGCGTGCGGGAGGCGCTCGCCGGGACGTCGGCGCGACGGGTCGCGGTGAGCCCGATCGTGGGCGGTCGCGCGCTCAAGGGCCCGGCGGCGCAGATCCTCACGACGCTCGGGCACGAGGTCTCCGCGCTCGGCGTCGCGCGCCTCTACGCGGGCCTGGTCGACGTCATGGTCATCGACGACCACGACGCGCACCTCGCGGACGCCGTCCGCGCGCTCGGGATGGACGTCGTCGTGACGGACACGGTCATGGGCGGCGCCGAGGGCCGCGAGCGCCTGGCGCGCGCGCTGCTGCGGACGGCGGGGACCGCGCGTGGGTGACCTCGTGCTGCCCGACGGCGGCCCTCGCCCGGGCGAGCCGGGGCGCCCGGCGCGCGTGGTCGCCGTAGTGCCGCTGCGCGACGGGTCGTCGGGGAAGTCGCGGCTCGCGCACGTGCTCGACCCCGCGTCGCGCAGCATGCTGATCGGCGTGCTCGCGCGGCACGTCGTGGGGACGCTGCTCGCGAGCGACGGCGTCGAGCGCGTGGTCGTCGTGACGTCCGACCCGCGGTTCACGTGGCGGGCGCTGCGGAACGTCGTGGTGGACGAGCCCGCCGAGGCGGCGCACGCCGAGTCCGACGGCCTGCCCCTGCTGACCGCCGACGCCGACCGGCTGCGCATCGTGCTCCAGCCCGCGGACCGGCCCGGTCTGGACGCGGCGGTGGAGCTGGGCCGGGAGCTCGCGGCGGAGGACGCGGCGACCCGGGGCCCGGTGCGGCTCCTCGTCGCGCACGCCGACCTCCCGGCGCTCACGACCGCGGACGTCGCGGCGCTGCTCGCCGAGGACGCCCCGGTCGTCGTCGCGACGGACCGGGTCGGCGCAGGCACGAACCTGCTCGTCCTCGGACCCCCGGCCTCCGCGCCGTCGAGCACGACCCTGCTGTCGGGAAGCGGCGCAGAACGCCAGGAACCTCGTGCTCGGCCCGACGGCGGTTCCGGCGGCGAGGGGTTCCGTTTTCAGTTCGGGACGGGCAGCCGCGCGGCGCACGTCGCGGAGGCCGAGCGGCTCGCGCTGCGGGCCGTCGTCGTGCAGCGGCCCGGGACCGCCGTGGACCTGGACACGCTGGACGACTGGGGCGAGCTGCCCCCGCCCGTGCGGGGCGCCGTCGGGCTGCACGTCCCGGCGCTGCGCGACCACGACGCCTGACCCGGCACCCGCCCGCGCCGCTACGACGGCCAGGTACCGAGCTCCTCGGCGGGCGCCGCGAGGCCGGCCCGCACGTCGGCGAGGAGGCGCTGCCACGCGCCCTCGTCGAGCGGCCCGGCGCAGTCCAGCGCGAGGACCACGGACTGCGTCGACGCGTCGCCCTCGAACGTCGGCACGCGCACGACGCGCGCCGCCCCGCGCACCCGCACCTCGCCGCGTGGGGTCGTCACCGTCCAGTCCTGGGCCGCGGCGTTCACCCCCTGGCGGGTCACGCCGTCGGCGAGGAGGGGCAGCAGGACGTCGCGGGGAGCCGTGAGGTCGCCGCCGTCCGCGGCGACCGTCTCCGCGAGGAGGGCGGCGGACGCGTCGCGCGGGCCCGCCGTCGGTGCCGCCGGGTCCGCCGTGGCACGTGACGACAGCACGCACGCGCCGCTCGCACCCACGACCTGCCACCCGGACCGCCCGACGAGCGGTGTCGCGCCCGCCGCGCCACCGAGGCTCGTGACCTCGGGCGGAGCGGCCGTGGGCGCCTCCCCCGGCCCGGCGGAGGCGCCCGCCGTCGGCTCGTCGGAGCCACCCGGAGGCCGCTCCGGGTCGTCCGAGGCGGTCGGGTCGTCGGCCGGGACCTCGGCGGGCGGCCGGTCCGTCCGCGTCGCGGACGCCGCGCCCGTCGGGTCCTCGGGCGTCGCGCTCCCCGTGCACGCTCCCGCGCCGAGGACGGCGAGCGCGAGCCCGACGGCGAGCGCCCCCGCCCGCGAGCCCGTCACGACCGGCCTCCCCAGCGGCCGCGGTGCACGACGTCGTCGAGCGGCTTGCGCGCGCGACGGCGCGGCGAGCCCGTGGCCGCCCGGTCGGCGGGGTGCCCGACGGCGACGACCCCCGTCGGCGCGTACGCGTCCGGGATGCCGAACGCCGCGCGCAGCCGTCCGACCTCGCCCGGCGCGACGCCGAAGAAGCACGCGCCGAGCCCTTCGTCGACGGCGGTCTGGAGCATGAGCAGCGCCGCCATCCCGGCGTCGACGTGCCAGTACGGCACGGCCCAGCGGTTCTCGTCGCGGTCCGCCCAGCCCTTGTCGTCCTCGGCGTACCGGTCGAGGTAGACGTCCTTCGACGTGAGGACCACGACGAGCACGGGCGCGGTGCGCATCCCGGCGAGCCACGCGCTCATGCTCCGCTCGGGCTGCTCGGGCGAGGTCGCGGACCAGAAGCGCGCGACGTCGTCGGGCTCCGTGAGCACGAGGAACGACCACCCCTGAGCGAACCCCGCGCTCGGCGCGCGGACGGCGTTGCGCACGAGGCGGTCGACGGCGTGCGGGTCGACCGGCTCGTCGGTGAACCGGCGCACCATGCGCCGGCGTCGGACGACGTCCTGGAACTCCACGCGGCCCCCTCGGCACGGTCCGGGATCAGGTCCCCGCACCCTATCCGGCGACGCGCCGCGTCATCCGCAGCTCGAGGAGGCGGGGGTCGCTCGGGAGGGGCTGGGTCTCGCCGGTCGGCGCGAAGCCTGCGCGCTCGTAGAGGCGGAGCGCGGGAGCGTTGGTCGCGGTGACCCAGAGCGCGAGCGTGCGCGCGCCGAGCCCGACCGCGAGGTCGTCGGCGCGCGCCAGGAGCGACGCCGCCACGCCGCTCCCCCGCGCGCCGGGCTCGACCCACACCGACACGAGCTCGGCCACGGTCGGGTCGTCGGGCGAGGGAACAACGGCCGCGACCCCGACCACGGGACCGGGCGACCGGCCGCTCCCGGGCGGGGCGCCGTCGTCGGACTTGTCGCGGTCGCCAGGCGGGCCGCCGTCGGGGACGGTGCGCGCGAGGAGCGTGCGCCCCTGCGCCGCGCGCTCGCGCCACACGCCGTCGGGGAAGGCGGCCTCGCGCGCGAGCGTCGAGCCGAAAGCGGACGGGGCATCGGCGAGCGCGCGCAGGCGGACGTCCCGCAGCTCGCGCCAGTCGTCGGGCCGGATGCGCGCGACGATCGTGGTGGGCATCGGCCCATCGTGGCAGCCCGGCCCGGCGTGGGTGCGCCGGGCCGGGCCGCTCGGCCGGCTCAGGCCGCGTCGAGGCGCGCGCGCAGCTCGGGGTCGAGCTCCAGGTCGGCCGCGCCGAGGAGGTCGTCGAGCTGCTCGACCGTGCTGGGCCCGATCACCGAGATCACCGCGTGCTCGCCGCCGAGGAGCCACGCGAGCGCGACCTGGTTCGGCGTCGCGCCGAGCTCGCCCGCGACCTCGTGCAGGAGGCGGATGCGCTCGCGCGTGGTCGGGTGGTCGAACCCGTCCCAGAGCGGCTTGTCCCGGCGCACGTACGCGCCCTGGAGGATCGGCGAGTAGGCGGTGACGGCGAGCGGCGGGCGGCCCTCGACGCCTGTGGACGCCGCGTAGTCGAGCAGCTCGTACGACGCCCAGTTGTGCCGCCCGGGCTCGGGCGTCGGGTAGGCGTAGGTGTAGTTCTGCTGGACGAGCCCGTAGGGCGCGACGCCCTGGCGCAGCGCCTCCTCGCGCGCCTCGACGACGCGCCACAGCGCGACGTTCGAGATGCCCGTGATGCCGACGACGCCCTCCGCCTGGAGCTTGCCGAACGCGCCGACGGTCTCGGCGAGCGGCGTCCCGTGGTCGTCGACGTGCCCGTACAGGACGTCCAGGTGGTCGACGCCGAGGTGGCGCAGGCTCTCGTGCGCCTCGTCCGCGACGACGTCGGCGCCGAGCCCCTGGAAGTTCGTCGGCTCGACGTTCTGCAGCGGCAGGGCCGGGTCCTTCTTGGCCGCGCCCAGCTTCGTCGCGATCCGGACCTCGTCGCGCGCGCCGCGGCTCGCGAGCCAGCGGCCGAGCAGGTCCTCGCTGTCGCGGCCGTGGCCACCGGCCCAGAAGCTGTAGTTGTTCGCGGTGTCGAGGAACGTGCCGCCCGCCTCGCGGTAGCGGTCGAGGATCGCGAACGAGGTGTCCTCGTCGACGAGCGTGCCCATGTTCATCGTGCCGAGGCACAGGGTCGACACCTCGAAGGAGGTGCGCCCGTCGCCGATGGTGCGGTACCGCATGGTGGTCTCCCTGGATCTGCTGGTGGTCCGAGCGGTCCGTGGCGGACCGTGGTCTCGGTGACGTGCTCCACGCTAGGGAGGCATCGGCACGGGTGTACGGTCCGATGCCATGGCCGCGGACCAGACCAATTCCTCCCGGGCGGTGCCTCCGGGGACGACGGCGGCGCTCGCCTGGGAGGCCCTGCTCGACCTGGGCGCGGGGCCGGGGTCGCGCGTCGAGCGGCTCGAGCGCGCGGTCCGCGACGCCGTGCACGCCGGCCGCGTCCCCGTCGGCGCGGCGCTGCCGCCGAGCCGACAGCTCGCCGAGTCGCTCGGGGTGTCGCGGTGGGTCGTCACGGAGGCGTACGGCCAGCTCGTCGCGGAGGGCTTCCTCGAGGCGCGCACCGGCTCTGCGACCCGCGTCTCCGCCGCGGCCGGCGCCCGATCGACGAGCCCGAGGGGAACGAGCGCGCTGGGCGAGCGGCCCACGAGCCCGGCGGGAACGACGGTGCGCGCGGGTCGTGGCGGGCCTGGCGGGAGCCGCGAGGAACGAGCGACGGATGGTAGACCCGCGCGCGCCGTCGTGGACGCCGGGCGGACCGACACCGGCAGGACCCACGCCGCGCGCGCCCGGTTCGACCTCGCGCCGGGTGTCCCCGATCTCCGGCACGTCCCGCGCGACGCGTGGCTCCGCGCGGCACGCGAGGCGCTCGGCACGTCCGGCGGGACGGCGTCGAACGACGACCTCGGGCAGCCCTCCCCCGCCGGGCACCCGCACGCGCGCGCCGTCGTCGCCGGACACCTGCGCCGGGCACGCGTCGTCACCGGGCCGGACGACGCCGTCGTGCTGACGCGCGGCGCGACGGACGGCATGGCGCGCGTCGCCGCCGCGCTCGTCGAGGCCGGCCACACGCACCTGCTCGTCGAGGACCCGAGCTGGTCGGTGCTGCGCGACGTCGCGGCGCGCGCCGGTCTCACCCCGGTCCCGGTCCCCGTCGACGCCGGGGGCGCGCTCGTCGAGGCGCTCGTCGACGCGTCCCGGCGGACGGGCGCACGGGCCGCGCTCCTCACGCCCGCGCACCAGTTCCCCACCGGCTCCGCGCTCGCACCCGAGCGGCGCGAGGCCGTGCTCGCCTGGGCGCGGGTCGTCGACGGCGTCGTCGTCGAGGACGACTACGACGCCGAGTTCCGCTACGACCGCCGACCCGTCGCCGCGCTCCAGCAGCTCGACCCCGACCGGGTCGTGCTGCTCGGCTCGGTGAGCAAGACGATGAGCCCCGCGTTCGGCGTCGGGTGGATGGTCGTGCCCGCCCGCTGGCGCGAGTCCGTCGCGCGCGCTGCCGCCCCGCACGGCCCGAGGGCGGCCCCGTCCACCGTCGACCAGCTCACGTTCGCGCGCCTCGTCGCGTCCGGCGGCTACGACCGGCACCTGCGCGCCGCGCGCGGGCGCTACCGCCGCCGTCGCGACGCCGTGCTCGACGCCCTCGCCCGCGAGCTGCCCGGCGCCGCGGTGCGCGGCATCGCGGCGGGGATGCACGCGCTGCTGTCCCTGCCGGGCTCGCCGGACGACCCCGCGCCCGACGCCGCGCACGTCGTGCGCGAGGCCGCGCGGCGCGAGGTGACCGTCGTCGACCTGCGCCGCTACCAGGTGCGCCCCGCCGAACGGTCGACGACCCTCGTGCTCGGGTACGGCAACCTCGCCGACGCCCGCGTCGACGACGCCGTCGCCCGGCTCGCCGACGCGGTGCGTGCCGCTACTCGTCGTGGGACAGGAGGCTGAACTCGGCGAGCAGCTCGCCGATCTCGGTGGCGTCCACCTTCTTCTGGAGCCGGTCGCGCAGGATCCGCGGCCCGGGGATGTCGAGCTCCTCGCCGTCGCGCAGGGCGCTCACCGCGGCGAGCAGCTTGCGGACGTCGTACGTGCTGTTGAACACCTCGGGCACGCCGCGCTCCAGGTCGAGCAGCTGGTAGGCCGCCTCCATGCCGGTGCGCACGGAGTACTCGGTGGTGAAGATCGTGTCCCGGGTGGTCTCCGCGAACTGGCCGATGAACGCGAAGTTGCGTGCGCCGTCGGGCACGACCTGGGGCCGGTCGCCCGCGTGCCGGGGCATGAAGAACGCCGTGACGTACGGCATCATCACGGGCACGCAGCTCGCGGCCTCGGCGGCGAGGGTCGGGATGTCGGCCTCCGGCACCCCGAGGTGATAGAGCCACTCCTGCGTGATCTCCTCGCCCGTGCACTCCTGGAGCGACTTCTTCACGTAGTCGCCCGGGGTGTCCACGAACAGGCCGTAGACCCACACGACGATCTCGTCGGGCGACTGCGCCTTGAAGTGCGGCTGCCGGTTGACGGTCCAGCTCATCAGCCACGCCGAGTCGCGCGCGGTGACGATGCCGCCGGTGACGACCTTCCCGCTGAACGGGTCCCGCCGGCAGATGCGCTCGATGTGCTCGGGGATGCGCCGGTCGAGCGTCGTGACGGTGGCGGACTGCCACTTGGTGAGCGGGATGTCGGTGCTGAAGACGTCGGGCCGGCCGAACGACGGGTCCTTGGCCGCGACGCGCCGCCACAGGTCCCACGCGGGCGCGGGCCCCGTGTCGAGGCGCGCAGGCGTGTGCTGGTCGCCGTTGTCGGAGTTCTCGGTGAGCGAGCCGATGGTCGCGATGACGAGGTCGTCCTCGCCGAGGTCGATCGTCCGCTCGACGGCGGCCCCGCCGGACTCGTGGGCCGCCGCGTGGTCCAGCAGGTGCAGCCGCGTGGCGACCTTGCGGTCCGGGGCGAGGTCGAAGTCGATGTCGGTGACCTCGACGTGGAACCGGAACGTCACGCCCTGGTCCATGAGCCAGCGCGTGAGCGGCAGCACCATCGACTCGTACTGGTTGTACTTGGTGAACTTGAGCGCCGAGAGGTCGGGCAGGCCACCGACGTGGTGGATGAACCGGTGCAGGTAGAGCTTGAACTCGAGCGCGCTGTGCCATTCCTGGAACGCGAACATCGTGCGCCAGTAGAGCCAGAACTGGCTGTCGAGGAAGTGCCGCGACATGACGTCCTCGATCGACTTCCCCTCCATGTCCTCGCGGCGCGCGAGGAAGATCTTCGTGATCTCCTTCTGCGCCTTCTCGTCGAGGCGGAACAGGTTGTCGAAGTGCGCGTCCTTCCCGCGGTCCTCGGTGACGCGCTGGAGCGAGAAGTTCGGGTCGTCCTTGTTGAGCCAGTAGAACTCGTCGAGGACCGAGACGCCCTCGGTCTCGATCGACGGGACGGAGCGGAACAGGTCCCACAGGCACTCCATGTGGTCCTCGAGCTCGCGCCCGCCACGGATCACGAACCCGCGCCGCGGCTCCTTGATGCCGTCGAGCGCGCCGCCGGGGAGCCGGAGCCGCTCGTAGACGGTGATCTTCTCCCCCGGCACCTGGCCGTCGCGGACGAGGAAGCCCGCCGCGGAGAGCGACGCGAGGCCCGCTCCCACCAGGTGCACGGACCCGAGCCGGTCCGTCCGCTCCGGCCTGCGCGGCCGCGCGAACGCCTCGTAGTTGCCGCTGGAGTAGTACATGGCCTGCCCCTCACCGCCGACGACGTGGACGGAGCACCGCCCGCGGTGGTGCTCCCCTGCCATGCTCGCGCCGGGATCGACGGACCGCACCTCGGTGCCTGGACGCACCCCCCGGGGACGCGCACGTGCGGGGCCGGGGCGGCCGTGCGCCGTCGGGCGGTCGGCCGCCCGACGGGCTCAGAGCCGCTCGGCGAGCAGCTCGACGAGCGCCTTGCCCTGCACGCCGGCGAGGTCGTCGGCCTGCGTGCGGCACGAGAACCCGTCCGCGAGGTACACGTCGCCGGGGGCGGCGTCGCGCAGCGCGGGCAGCAGCGCGTTCTCCGCGACGGCGACCGACGTCTCGTAGTGGCCCTTCTGCATGCCGAAGTTGCCCGCGAGGCCGCAGCAGCCGGCGAGGACCTTGATGGTCGCGCCCGCGTCGCGCAGCAGCCGCTCGTCCGCGGCGAAGCCCATCACCGAGTGCTGGTGGCAGTGCGGCTGCACGACGGCGGTCACGTCCGACAGGTCGGGCACGCGCCACCCGGACTCGCGCCCGGGCGCGGTGTCGACCGACGTGAGGAGCTCGGCGAGCGTGCGCGTCGCGGCGGAGACCGCCTGGGCGCGCGGGTCGTCGGGGAACAGGTCCACGAGGTCGGAGCGCAGCACGGCCGTGCACGACGGCTCGAGCCCCATGATCGGGATGCCGTTCACGGCGTACGGGCCGAGCACGGACAGCAGGTTCTCCAGGCGCTTGCGCGCGCCGTCGAGCTGGCCCGTGCTGATCCACGTGAGGCCGCAGCACGCCTGCTCGTCGGGCACGACGACGTCGTACCCCGCCGCGGTGAGCACCTTGACGGCGGCCTGCGGCACGCCCGGCGACATGTTGTCGCTGAACGAGTCGGTCCACAGGACGACCTTCGGGCGCTCGTCGCGCACGGGGCGGCCGGGCTGCTGCCCGATGCGCAGGCCGGGCACGCCCTGGGTCGCGCCGCCGCGCCTCCACCACGTGCGGAACGGCACCTCGGCGAACTCCGTCATGGAGCGGCGCGTGTCCATGCCGCCCGCCCACAGGACCGCCTTCGCGAGCGGCCGGAACCCGAGCAGCTTGTTGGCCAGGCGCGGCATGCCCGTCGCGAGGCGCGCCCAGACCGGGAGCCAGCCGAGCGAGTAGTGGTCGACGGGGCGCAGCTTGCCGCGGTACGTCCGGTACAGCACCTCGGACTTGTACTGCGCCATGTCGACGCCCGCGGGGCAGTCGCTCGAGCACGCCTTGCAGGACAGGCACAGGTCGAGCGACTCGCGCACCTCGGGCGCCGCAAGACCGCCGACGAGCGTGCCGTTCACCGCCTCCTGGAGCACGCGGGCGCGGGCGCGCGTGACGTCCTTCTCGTCCTTCGTCGCCTGGTACGACGGGCACATGAAGCCGCCCGCGGCGCTGGTGTCGGCGCGGCACTTGCCGACGCCGACGCACCGGTGCACGGCCTGGGTCATGTCGCCGTGGTCGTGCGCGAACGAGAAGCCCTGGTAGCCGGCGCGACGCGAGATCTTCGTGACCTTCGCGGGCGCGGCCGTGCTCGTCCCGGGTGTCCCCGGCGCGCCGACCTTCGACAGCAGCGGGTGCGCGTGCGGGCGGCGCAGGTCGTCGTCGACGGCGCTCGGGCGCACCACGACGCCCGGGTTCATGACGTCCTGCGGGTCGAACAGTGCCTTGAACCGCTCCATGAGCGCGATCGCCTCGGGGCTGTACATGACCGGCAGCAGCTCCGAGCGCGCGCGGCCGTCGCCGTGCTCTCCCGAGAGCGAGCCGCCGTACTTCGCGACGAGCTCGGCCGCCTCCAGCATGAACGTGCGCAGCACCGACCCCGACGCCTCGAGCGGGATGTCGATGCGCAGGTGCACGCACCCGTCGCCGAAGTGCCCGTACGGCAGGCCGTCGACGCCGTAGCGCGCCATGAGCGCGTCGAGGTCGCGCAGGTAGTCGCCCAGCTTCTCCGGCGGGACGGCGGAGTCCTCCCAGCCCGGCCACGCCTGCTCGCCCGCGGGCGTGCGCCCGGCGAGCCCCGCGCCGTCGGCCCGGATCTGCCACATCTTGGTCGCCTCGGGGCCCGCGGGCAGGATCATCGTGGCCTCGCTGCCCGACGCCGCGACGATCGCCTCCGCGTTCGCCATCGCCTCCTCGGGGGTCGCGCCGCCGACCTCGACCATGAGCCAGCCGGCGCCCGGGGGCAGCGGCGGCACGGACGCGTCGCCCTTGGCGCGGCGCACGACGTCGACGAGCCGCGCGTCGAGACCCTCGACCGCGAGGGGGCTGAGGCCGAGGAAGGTCGGGACGTCGTCGGCCGCCGACGGCATGTCCGGGTAGCCCAGCACGACGAGGGTCGGCTTGGACGGCACCGGCACCAGGCGCACCGTGGCCTCGAGGATCGTCACGAGCGTGCCCTCGGTGCCGACGAGCGCCTTCGCGAGGTCCGACCCGTTCTCCGGCAGCAGGTGCTCGAGCGAGTAGCCCGACACCTGGCGCCCGAACCGCCCGAACTCCGTGCGGATGAGCGCGAGGTTCTCGCGGACGAGCTCCGCCAGACCGGGGACCGCCGCGAACGTCGGGTCGCCCTTGCCGGCCGTGAAGCGGCGCCCGCGGCCGTCGACGACGTCGAGCGCGAGGACGTTGTCGACCGTGCGCCCGTACGCGACGGCGTGCGGCCCGCACGCGTTGTTGCCGATCATGCCGCCGAGCGTCGCGCGGTTCTGCGTCGAGGGGTCCGGGCCGAACCGCAGCCCGTGCGGCGCCGCCTCCTGCTGGAGCGTCGACATGACGACGCCCGGCTCGATGCGCGCCGTGCGCGCCTCCGGGTCGACGCCGAGCACGCGGTTCACGTGCCGCGTGAAGTCCAGCACCACGCCCGGGCCGATCGAGTTCCCCGCGACCGACGTCCCCGCCCCGCGCGCCGTGACCGGCACCTCGAGCTCGCGCAGCACGTCCAGCGCGGCGACGACGTCGTCCGCGTCCTGCGGGTAGACCACGGCCTCGGGCACGACGCGGTAGTTCGACGCGTCGGTCGAGTACTCCGCGCGGCGTCGCGTCGCGGTGTCGACCGTGCCGCGCACGACCGTCCGCAGCGCGTCCGCGAGCGCCGCGCGCGCGGCGTCGGCCGCCCGTTCCGCCTCGCGGACGGCAGCGGCGCGCTCCGCCTCCGGCGACGTCGTCGCGCGGGAGCCGGACCGCCGCGAGCCGTTCCCGTGGTGCTGCGGGGCGGGGGTCGGGGTGGCGTCGATCTCAGCGGACACGTCGCGATTGTCGCACCCCCTGCCCCCGACCCTCCGCCCCGTCCGCCCCGTGGCCCGCCGACCAGGCGTTCCCGGCTGGCCGAACAGGCGGTCATGGCTCGTCAGACCGCCCGGACCAGCCCAGACCGCCTGCTCGGCGCAGGACCTCGCGGTGTCGAGGTCAGAGGACGAGCTCCGGCTGGAGCTTCTTGATGGTCCAGACGCGCTGCTTGCGGGCGGCGACCGTCGTCAGGGCCAGGGCCGCGACCAGCACGACGACGAGCACCGTGACGTCGCGCGTGACCGTCGCCATGTTGCCGCCGTAGAGGAGCTGGCGCAGGCCCTCGACCGCGTACGTCATGGGCAGGAACCGGTGCATGGAGCGCAGCGGCTCGGGGATCGTCTGCCACGGGAACGTGCCGCCCGCGGTGACGAGCTGGACGAGCATGAGCACGAGCCCGAGGAACTGGCCCGCGGCGCCGAGCCAGACGTTGAGCGCCTGGAGGATCGCGACGAACGTCGCCGACACCAGCACGAGGAACAGCGCGGTCCCGACCCCGTGGACCGGGTCGATGTCGAGCGCGAACTTCGTCACGGTGAACATCGCGGCGACCTGCACGACGCCGATCGCGGCCGGGGTGAGCCACCCGCCCAGGGCGGTGGCCAGGCCCGACCTCCCGGCGGCGAGGGCCCGCGACGACAGCGGGCGCACGAGGAGGAAGAGCACGTAGGCGCCGATCCACGTCGCGAGCGACAGGAAGAACGGCGCGAGGCCGCCGCCGTACGTGCCCGCGGACGACAGCGCGTCGCTCTTCACGGACACGGGGTTGCCGATGGTCTCGGCGGTGTCCTGGCGGGTCTGCTCGTCGAGGTCCGGCACCTGGCCGAGACCCTCGGCGAGCCCGTCGCGGAGCTGCGTGACGCCGTCGACGAGCTCGCCCGAGCCGTCGCGCAGCTGCGACGTACCGTCCGCGAGCGAGGTCGCGCCGTCGGACACCTGGCGCGTGCCGTCGGCGAGCTGCGAGACGCCGTCCACGAGCTGCGGGGTCGCGGCGGCGAGCTGTCCGGTGCCGTCGGCGAGGCGGTCCGCGCCGTCGGCGGCGCTCGCGATGCCGGAGGTCAGCTGCGGCGTCGCGCCCGCGAGCCGGGCCGCGCCGTCGGACACCTGGCGCGACCCGTCCGCGAGCTGGTCGAGCTTCCCGGACGCGGCGGTCACCTGGTCGACGGCGCCCTGCACCTGCTCGCGCTGCTGGTCGAGCACGGGCCCGACCTGCGCCCGCACCTGGTCCGCGGTCGCCCGGTCGATGACGCCGTCGGCGACGAGCTGGTCGAGCCGCGCGTCGACGTCGCCGCGGATCGTGTCGAGCGTCGGGAGCACCTCGCCCGCGGCGGCAGCGGCCTGCTGCCCGTACTGCGCCACCTGCGCGTTCCCGTCCGCGACCTGCGCGGCGCCGTCGGCGAGCTGCTGGGTCTGGGCGGGCAGGGACGACGTCGCGCCCCGGAGCGTGCCGAGCCCGGACGCGAGCGCCTCCGCGCCGTCGTCGAGCTGCCCGACGGCGTCCGCGAGCGTCCCGGTGCTCGCGTCGAGACGCTCGGCGCCGTCGGCGGCCTGGCCCGCGCCGTCGGCGAGGGTGTGCGCACCGTCGTCCGCGGTGACGAGGCCGTCGCGGAGCTGCGTCGACCCGTCGAGGAGCTGGTCGGCGCCGTCCACGGCGTCGGCGAGGTTGGTGTGGATGGACGCGAAGCCGCGCAGGAACGTGTCCGCCGCCTCCGTGCCCACCTGCTCGGCGATCGAGTCGCGCACCTTGCCGACGATCTGGTCCGCGATCGTGCGCGCGAGGTAGTTGTTCGCGTCGTTGGTGATGAGCGTGAGGCTCGCCTGCTGCGGCTCGAACTCGCCCGCGGACGCGAGGTCCGCCGAGAAGGTCGGGCCGATGACGAGCGCGGCGTCGTACCGCCCGGACCGCACGCCGTACTCGGCGTCGACCTGGCTGGTCTCGACCCAGCCGAAGCCGCCGTCGTCGAGCAGCTGGTCGGCGACGTCGCGCCCGAAGTCGCGCCGCGTCGTCGCGCCCGTCTGGGCGTCGGTGGTCGTCGTGCCCTCGTCGAGCACGACGAGCGCGGCGGGGATCTCGTCGAGCTTGTCGTACGGGTCGTGATTCGCGAACAGGTAGAGGCCCGCGTAGAGCGTGGGGATGAGCGCCATCGCGAGGATCGCGAGGCGGGGCAGCGTGCCCGCGGCGAGGCGGCGCAGCTCGGACAGCCCGAGGCGGATCGCGGTCATCGGTCCTCCTGGGGGTCGTGCGGGGCGGCGGGCTCGTCGGTCGTGGTCGGCACGGTCCCGGGGACGGGCTGCTCGGGAGCCGGGTCCGGCTCAGGCGCGGGGTCCGGTCCCGGCGCGGGATCGGGGTCCGACGCGAGGTCCGGGTCCGGGTCCGGCGCGGGGTCCGGGTCGCGCGGCGGCTCGGGGCGCGTGCGCAGCACGACGGCCGGCGGCTGGTGGATCGACGCGCCGCGCGCGGGCGGGAGGTCCACGCCGAGGTCGCGGGCCGAGGCGCGCGTGCACTGCACGAGCACGCCGTACCCGGCGCCGGCGAGGCTCTGCGCGACCTCCCACCAGCCCGACGGCTCTCCCCCGTGCCGGTCGGGGAGCGTGAGCACGAGGAACCGGACGTCCGGGTCCTCGGCCGCGAGCGCCGCGAGCAGCGCGGTGCGCACGACCCCCGGCACCTGGTCGAGGCGCCGCGCCCGGTCGGTGGTGAGGGAGTGGTCGGCGAGCCAGCGGGTCACGTCGGTGGGCAGCGAGCGGCGGCCGGCGAGCGCGAGGCCCTCGGCGACGACGTCGGCCACGGTGAGCGCGTCGTCGGGCTCGCTGATGCCGGGCACGTCGACGACGGCGGTCACGTCGCGCAGGGTCGCGGCGGCGCCGCGCGCGGGGCGGCCGGAGCGGTGCGACGGCGTGCTCGCCGGGGTGAGGCGGACCTCCCCCGCGGACGGGTCGAAGCGGCCGGTGGCGACGAGGGCGAGCGCGGTGTGCCCGTGCCCGGGCTCCCCGGCGACGAGGACGCACTCCCCCGTGGACCAGGCGAGGTCCATCGGCTCGAGCATGGGCTCGCGCCGCCCGTCGACGCGCACGTCCGTCAGCGTGATCTGCATCCGGTTCTTCCCCTCCGTGGCGTCCCGGGCCTGCCCCGGGGCGCCGTTGACTCACGGTCAACAACGCTACGCCTCTTGTTGACTCGTGGTCAACAACAGCGTAGAACGGTGTCATGCCTCGCACGCCCACCCCCGCCGGACCCCTCGGCGCCGACGGCTCCGTGCGCGCCCGGCCGGGCGGCGCCCGCCGGCGGCGCGAGCCCGCCGACCGACGGCGCGAGCTGCTCGACGCGGCCGCGCGCCACGCCGACGAGCACGGCCTCGACGCCCTGACCCCGGCGGCCGTCGCGGCCCGCTCGGGGGCGTCGAAGGCGCTCGTCTTCCACTACTTCGCGTCCACGGCCGGGCTGCGCCGGGCCGTCGCGCTGGAGGCCGTGGCGGAGCTCGAGGCGGCGACGGTCGCACCGGACGATCGTCCCCTCGTCGAGCGCCCGGCGCTCGCCGTCGCCTCCTACCTCGACGCCGTCGAGGCGCGCCGGCTCGTCTGGCAGGACCTGTGGCGCGGGGTGCTCGCCGAGGACGACGCCACCCAGGAGGCGCTCGCGCGCGTCCGCGACAGCCTCGTCGCGCGCCTGACCTCGACCGTGAGCGCCACCACGACGGACGCGCTGCCCACGACGCCCCGCCTCCGGCTGCTCGCCGCGGGCTGGGTCGCGCTCGTGGAGAACGTCACGGCCGCGTGGCTCGGCGGCGGGGACCTGAGCCGCGCGGACATCGAGAGCCTCGTGCTCGCGAGCGCCGTCGTGCTCGTGCCCGAGCTCCCCGAGCCCGCGCGCGGCGCCGTCCTGGCCATCGCCCGGGCGAACTCGCCCGCGGCGGGCTAGCGTCGGGGCGACGGGCAGAGGACGAGGTCGGGAGGCAGCGCATGCGCGTGGTGGTCGTCGGAGCGAGCGGGAACGTCGGCACGGCGGTCCTGCGCCGGCTCGCGGAGGAGCCGGTCGTGACGTCCGTCGTGGCGGTCGCTCGGCGCGTGCCGCGCGCCGACGGGTCGAGCACCGTGCGCTTCCCGCACGACGTCGCGACCTGGCGGTACGCGGACGTCGCGGCCCCCGACGCGGACCAGCGGCTCGACGCCGCGTTCGCGGGGGCGGACGTCGTCGTGCACCTCGCGTGGGCGATCCAGCCGAGCCACGACCGCGAGCGGCTGCGGCGCGTCAACGTCGAGGGCACGCGCCGCGTCGTCGAGGCGGCGCAGCGGGCGGGCGTCGCGCACGTCGTCGTGGCGTCGTCCGTCGGCGCCTACTCCCCAGCCCCGTACGCGGGCGACGCGCGCGACACCCCGGTGAACGAGGGCTGGCCCGTCGAGGGCGTCCCGGGCTCGTCGTACTCGGAGGACAAGGCCGCCGTCGAGACGCTGCTCGACGACCTCGACCGGGAGACGGGGATCGTCGTCTCGCGCGTCCGCTCGGCGCTCGTGTTCCAGCGCGACGCGGGCTCCGAGATCGCGCGGTACTTCCTCGGCCCGCTCGGCACGCGCGTGCTGCGTCGCGACCCGCTCCCGGCGGTCCCGCTGCCCGACGGCCTGCGGCTCCAGGTCGTGCACGCCGACGACCTCGCGGACGCGTACGCCCGGATCGTCGTGGGCCGGCACCCCGGGCCGTTCAACGTCGCCCACCCCACGGTGCTCACGGCGCAGGACGTGGCCGACGTCGTCGCGGACGGCTCGCTGCGCACCGTGCCCTACGCGACCGCGCGGACCGCCGTCGCCGTCGCGTGGCGCGCGCGCCTCGCACCCGTCGGCGAGGGCTGGCTCGACATGGCGATGCGTGTGCCCGTGCTCGACACCGAGATGGCGACGGAGCTGCTGCGCTGGCGCCCCGTGCACGGCGCGAAGGACACGCTCGCCGAGCTCGTCGACGGCATCCGGGCGGGCGCCGGGACGTCCTCGCCCCCGCTCCTCCCCCGCTGAGCGGACCCGCTCGGGGCCTCCCGACACGACGGACCCCGGGTCGCGCGCCGTCCAGCGGTGCGCGGCCCGGGGTCCGTCGTGGGTGCCGGGGTCAGCTCTCGAGCGTGGCGTCCAGCGTGATCGTCGGCACGCCCGCGAGCGCCTTCGAGACGGGGCACGTGGCCTTGGCCGCCTCCGCCGCCTGCTGGAAGCCGGCGGCGTCGATGCCCTCGACCTCGCCGCGGACGGTCAGCGCGATCTCCGGGATCTGGAAGCCGCCCGCCGGGTCCGGCGCGAGGGTGACCTCCGCCGTGACCTCGAGCGACACGGGCGTCGCGCCGGCCTCGCCGAGCAGCGCGGAGAACTGCATCGCGTAGCAGGACGAGTGCGCGGCGGCGATGAGCTCCTCGGGGCTCGTGACCCCGCCCGCGTCGTCGGCGGCGCGACGCGGGAAGGACACGTCGTACGTCCCGACCTTCGAGCTCGTGAGCTCGACCTGGCCCTGGCCGTCCTGGAGGCCGCCGTTCCAGGCGGTGCGTGCGATACGGGTGGGCATGCGAGATCTCCTTCGACGTCGTGGGTCCCGGGCAGGACCCGGTGCCCCGACCGTAACCCGCCGCGCCGCGCCCCGCCGGGACGGGGTGCGTGAGGTCTGCGTCACGCGGCGCGCTCAGCCGAGCCTGCCCGCCGGGCGGTAGACGACCGACGACGCGCGGTCGTCGAACGAGCCGAGGCTCGCGCAGTGCGGCGTGCAGTTCTTCTTCGTCCCCGCGTAGGAGTAGGAGTCGTAGAGCGTCACCCAGCACCCGGCGTACGTCGACGCCGAGGAGACGACGTTGTTCATGAGGAGGTTCGCGAGGTTCGGGAACCCGTACGTCGAGCCGGTGTGGCACCCGTTCGTACCCGAACCGTAGAGCACCTTCGACGCGCCCTTGTAGCTCGGGTCCCGCCACAGCACGCCGAGCACGATCGACCCGGCCGCGGCCGTCGTCGCCCGCTCCGCCGCGGCCCGCGGGCCCGCCGTCGTGGTCGCGTTGAGCTCGCCGACGAGGCCGTCGACGTCGGCCCGCGTGGCGCGACCGAGGCGCGACGGCGCGACCTCGTCCCCGGACACGAACTCGAGCGCCTCCTCCAGCGAGCCGAAGCACACCTCGGGTGCGGCGGGCAGCGAGGCAGGGTCCTCGCCGGGGAGGAGAGGCTGGGCCTCGACGGCGCAGCTCTCGCCGGTCGCGACGGGCTGGTCGGCGAGCGGGACCGCAGCGAGGTCGTCCCCCGGGGCGGCCCGGACGCCCGACGGCGAGGCGAGCGCCGGGGCGGCGACGGCGCCCACCAGCGCGAGACCGGCGACGAGGCCGGCGGACAGGGCGCGGAGCGGAGTGCTGGTCATGGTTCTCCTTCTGCGTGGGCCACGCCCCCGGGTTCGCACCCCGTGGACCTGACGCGGGAAGGGGACTCCCACAGGACGGCCACGTCCCGTGACCCCGCCCGCATCCTAGGGCGCACGGTCCCCCGGGGCCCGGCGGAGGTCCCCTGCCGCTGGGCAGGTCGGGCGGTCGTTGGTTACCGTGCTCGGGTGGCCTCGGTCCCACCCGGGCGAGACCGCTGGGAAGGACCCATCCACGAACCCTTCGCCGAACCGGCACTGCCGGGGAGATGAGTGTCGATGAAGCACCGTTCTCTACCCGTGTCACTGACCGCCGCCGCCGCGAGCCTCGCGGTCGTCGCGGCCGCCGCCGCGCCCGCCGCCGCGGACCCGCCGCCCGACCCCGGCAACGCCTTCGGCGTGCAGTCGGGCGCGTCCCTCGAGCCGACCGAGAAGGTCGCGCCGTCGCTCGCCAAGGCGACCGGCACGGTCACCGCGTTCGTCGAGCTCGACGCGCCGTCGGCGGTCGACCTCACGGCGCAGGGCGCGAGCCCCGACGAGGTCGAGGCCAACGCGCAGGAGGTCGCGCAGCTCGCGGACGACGTCGTCCCGCAGCAGGCGACCGCCCGCAGCGCGGGCGCGCGCAACCCGCAGCAGGTGTCGGTCACGAGCACGCTCGTCGCGGGCGTCGTCGTCACGGGCGACGCGGCCCGCGTGCGCGACCTCGCGCGCGACGCCTCCGTCCGCACGGTCTACCGGATCATCCCCAAGAAGCCCGCGAACAAGGGCACGGACGTGTTCACGCGCGCGCTCGAGACGTGGCAGAGCACCGGCCTCACCGGCGAGGGCGTGCGCATCGGCATCATCGACACCGGCGTCGACTACACCCACAAGGCGTTCGGCGGCCCCGGCACGCAGGAGGCGTTCGACGAGGCCTACGGCGACCGCGGCACCGGCCCGGTCCCCGAGGGCACGTACGACGAGCTGAAGTTCCTCGGCGGCCACGACTTCGCCGGGTACGACTACGACGCGAGCGGCACCGTCCCCGGCACGACCCTCGTGCCGACGCCCGACGAGAACCCCATCGACTCGCTCGACTCGGTCGGCTCGGGCCACGGCTCGCACGTGGCCGGCACGACGGCGGCGTACGGCGTCACGGCCGACGGCGAGACGTTCGACGGCGACTACTCGACGCTCACGGACATCTCCGACTGGCAGGTCGGCCCGGGCTCCGCGCCCGAGGCGGGCATCTACGCGCTGAAGGTGTTCGGTGACCTCGGCGGCTCGACGGGCGTCGTCGTCGACGCGCTCGAGTGGGCGGCCGACCCGAACGGCGACGGCGACCTGTCCGACCGCCTCGACATCGTCAACCTCTCCCTCGGCTCCGACGGCTCGCCCGCGGACGACCCGGAGAACCTCTTCATCGACCAGCTCTCGCGCCTGGGCACGCTGTCCGTCATCGCGTCGGGCAACGCGGGCGACGTGACCGACGTCGGCGGCTCGCCCGGCAACGCGCGCACCGCGCTGACGGTCGCGAACTCGGTCGGCGACACGCAGACGTTCGACGCGGTCCGCGTCGAGGCGCCGGAGTCCCTCGCCGGCACGTACCCGGCGCAGAACTCGCAGGCCTACGCGGGCACCGCGGACGTCACGGCCCCGGTCGCGTTCGTCGCGGACGACTTCTCCGGCTGCGATCCGTTCACGCCCGAGCAGGCGGCGGCCGTCGCGGGCAAGATCGCGTTCCTCTACTGGGACGACGACGACGCGACCCGTGCGTGCGGCAGCGCCGCGCGCTTCAACAACGCGGAGGCCGCGGGCGCCGTCGGCGTGCTGCTGTCCTCCGAGCTGTCGTCGTTCGTCGCGGGCATCGCGGGCAACCCCGGCATCCCCGGCGCGCAGCTCACGGGCCCGAGCCACGCCGCGCTGCGCCCGGCGATCGAGGCCGGCGAGGTCACGCTGACCGTCGGCCCGTCGCTCGCGCTGTCGTCGTTCGTCTCGATCCCGGAGATCGGCGACACGCTGAACAGCGGCTCGTCGCGCGGCGTGCACGGCTCGCTCGGCGTCGCCAAGCCCGACGTCGCGGCACCCGGCACCGGCATCGCGTCCGTCGCGTCCGGCCGCCTGGTCGGCGCGAGCATCAAGTCCGGCACCTCGATGGCCACCCCGCACGTCGCGGGCATCGCGGCCCTCGTCAAGCAGGCCCACCCGGGCTGGGCTCCGGCCGAGGTCAAGGCGTCGGTCATGAACACCGCGACGCACGACGTCTTCACCGGCCCGTCGGGCACGGGCACCGCGTACGGCCCCGAGCGCGTGGGCTCCGGCCGGGTCGACGCCGTCGACGCCGCCACGAACACGACCCTCGCCTACGCGTCGCAGGACTCCGACCAGGTGTCCGTCGCGTTCGGCGTCGTGCCCGTGGGCGCGGACCCGGTCACGGTCCGCAAGACCGTGACGGTGCAGAACACCGGCGACACCCCGAAGACGTACTCGACCGGCTTCACGCAGTCGAGCACGGCCGGCGGCGCCACCGTCTCTGTCGCGCCCGCGTCGATCACCGTCCCCGCCGGCCAGCGCACCGTCGTCACCGTGACCCTCACGGCCGACCCGGCGACGCTCGCCAAGGAGCTCGACCCGACGTCGTCGGCCGACTCCGGGGTCGGCGTGCCGCGCGACTTCGTGTCCTCGGTGAGCGGCCGCGTGGTCCTCACCCCGACGGACGGCGGCAGCGAGCTGCGCGTCCCCGTGCAGGCGTCGCCGCGGCTCGTGAGCGACCTCTCCGGCAAGCCCGTCGCCTTCCCGGGCACCGCGACGACCGCCGAGCTCGACCTCGACGGCCGCGGCGTCGACTCCGGCGGCTGGACGTCGCTCGTCGCGCCGTTCGAGCTCAAGACGACGAGCCCCCGCCTCGAGGCGGACGCGGCGGTGGGCGCCTCGGCGTCGGCCATCGCGGCGGCCGACGTGCGCGCGGTCGGATTCGCGTCCACGGCGCCGCAGGAGGCCGCAGCCGGGGGCGACCCGGCCGACGGCTTCATGGGCATCGGCGTCGCGATGGACGGGGAGTGGGCGAGCCTCGGCTCCGTCTCGATCCCCGCGGTCGAGGTCGACGTCGACTCCGACGGCTCGGCCGACTTCGAGGTCGCGGTGGTGAAGTTCGACACGGAGATCGACGTCACGCTGGCCGTGACGTACACGCTCAAGGACTGGACCGGCCCCGACGGCAAGGAGCGCAAGGCCGGAGCCGTCATCGACCAGCAGCCGGTCAACACCGTCTGGGGCGACGTCGACACCTCGGTGTTCGACAACAACGTCGTCGTCATCCCGGTCGGCATCGGGTCGCTCGGCATCGAGGAGGGCGACGTGCCGACCTTCCAGGTCCTCACGTACTCGCCGTACTCGCAGGCCGCCGACCAGCTCGTCGACGCGAGCGAGACGTTCACGGCCGACCCGTACGACCCGGCCTACTGGTTCGGGGGCGAGGGCGAGCTCGTGTACGCCGGGGCCGACGACGCGCCGATCACCGTGCACCGCTCGGAGTCGGCGGTCGAGGCCGGCAGCGGGAAGCTCCTGCTGCTGCACCTGCACAACGCGACCCCGACCTCGCGCTGGCAGACCGTGGACGTCACGACGTCCGCCGTCGTCGACGCGACCGTCACGGTCGAGGCCCGCTGCCTCGGCGGGAAGGCCCACGTCGCGGTGCGCGTGCTCAACGAGTCGGGCGCGACGGCCGACGTCGTCGTGACCACGCCGTACGGCGAGAAGACGTTCCCGAACGTCAAGGACGGCAAGAACGCCTACCGGTCGTTCTCGTCGCGCGCCGCGTCGTTCGACGCGGGCTCGGTGACGGCCACGCTCACCGCCGAGATCGACGGCGA
>VFQP010001687.1_pt1 | contig 27993 bp, 12 predicted proteins | sample 3512351 | NCBI WGS metagenome assembly VFQP01 (sample SAMN10412372, study PRJNA504923) | tailings metagenome | isolation source: Relicate 1 Philex TSF1 revegetated site | place: Philippines: Tuba, Benguet | collected 2017-08-29
GAAGCAACCCTTGGTTGCTTTTTCGCGAAGCGAAGACCAAAGGGCCAAACCCCTTCGGGGTTACCAACGCCAAGAAAGAAATTTGCTTGACACTTCTAAATATTATTCAAATTTTAAAAGTTATGATTTTTTAATAAATTTGGTAAATAGTAAAGCATTTAACAGTGCAATTCGTGAATTTTTCGGAACCAGCCCTTTATCACAATTTATGGATCAAATTAACCCGTTAGCTGAATTAACACATAAACGTCGATTAAGTTCTATGGGACCTGGTGGCGTTACAAGAGATACTGCAACATTAGCTATTAGAGGTATTCACCCAACACATTACGGACGAATTTGCCCAATTGAAACACCAGAAGGTAAAAATACAGGACTTGTTAATTCAATGACAACTTACGCCCGAGTAAATGCTTATGGAATAATTGAAAGTCCTTTTTACAAAGTTTACAAAGGACAAGTTCAAAAAAATACAGGAATGTATTATTTTTCGGCAGAACAAGAAGAAAAAATTAAATTAGCAGCAGCCGATATTTTTGTATCCTCTATTGGCTTTTTACCAAAATCATTTATTCCGGTAAGAATTGGTGAAGATTTTACAAAAATAAGTCGATCACAAGTACAATTTGTTGGTGTTTCTGCTCTGCAAATGATTTCAATTGCTGCTTCGTTAATTCCCTTTTTAGAACATGATGATGCTAACCGAGCATTAATGGGATCTAATATGCAAAGACAAGCTGTCCCTTTAGTAAGACCTGAACGTCCAATTGTTGGCACAGGATTGGAAGCACGCGCTGTAAGTGATTCAGGACATTCAGTGTTAGCAAAATATAGTGGGTTAGTAACTTACGTAAGTAGTAATAAAATCATAGTACAAACAATATAAAAAATTTTTATAGATTTATAAAATTTACGAAGTAAATTTTATTAACTTCGCAAATTTATTGAGTTGTGTTTTTTAATTAAAAAACTTTAAAGTAAATAAAATTATATACTTTACAAAAGTTTGTAAATAGTTGTAAAATTTTCTAAAAATTATTTAAAAACGTTTATGATTTACTTTTTTAAATTAAAAGTAATAAACAGTAATAAATTTATAATTTGTTTTATATTAGTTATTTTGTCTAAAATAACGTTTTTAAAACAACATAAAATAAAAAAGATTTATAAATACTGTTTTAAAATAATTGAATAAAAAGAATAAAATGCAAAAATAAAATATATTCTAATTGAGCCTTAATTTTATAAGACAACGGCGTATAGTTTTCAATTCAAATACAATTAAATTTGATTAGCTAACAGTGGTTGCCTTCAGCACCCTTTGGATTGGTCAGCACTCCGTTTGGCAGTATTGACTCCGTCAAACCGCAGGTTATTGGTCAGCACTCGCTCCTTACCCCGAAAGGGGCTGAGCGAAGCTCTGGACACGTACGTGCAAGTGTCAACGCCTTTCGCTTCGCGTTGGTTGCACGTAGTGCTGACCAATGCCCCGAAGGGGTAAGGCGTAGCCAAACTGCTACTCAATAAATTTGCCTTCGCTTGCACCGGCACGTACGTGCAGCCCCCTGCGGGGAGCAGCGTTGGTTATTGGCTTCGCCAAAACGGAGTGCTTACTTAATAAAATTTACGAAGTAAATTTTATAAACCCGAAGAGGTAAGGGCATGGCCCAGGCTTACCAATCCAACGCAAATACCAACAAGCACGCATAAAATGACATTTTATGAAGTACTTACCAAAATGCGGCTGCTTTACTTACTTAAGAAATAAACGGCTTGTTTACTAAAAACTAAACGTTTTGAAATTTTGCTCTTTTATGAATAATTTACAGAATATAAACATATTTTTCCGCAAAGACTCCTATTTATGAAACTTTTATTATTAGTTATGAATTTTGGAAAGCAAACAAAGCCTTTTGGTTTGCTAAATCAACATTCAGCACTTATAAATTTAGCTGTTGCGACCGACGGGCTCGCTTGTTGGCGTTGGCGCGTTGGCTCTCTCGCACGTACGTGCAGAGCAGCCAAGCCGCTTGCACGTACGTGCTTGGCGGAGTCGCGAAGCAACCCTTGGTTGCTTGCGACCAAAGGGCCAAACCAAAGATGGTTGGTGGCACCGATCGCGTTGGTGCGCTCCGCTTGCACGTACGTGCAGCCTTCGGTTTGGTTACCCCGGAGGGGTTACCAACAACCAACGCGATCGGTGCCACCAAACCAATGCCCGGCACTCCGTGCACTGGCTTCGCCAAACCGGAGGGAACAAGAAACAAAACAAAAAAGCGAATTTTTAATAAAAAAACATAAAAAAACTAAAAACTTTACTGCGCCACAAAGCAATGAGTTACAAAATAATTTTGTTAATTTGGTAACCTTAGAACAACAAAATAAACAAAATTATAATTTAGAAGTATTTAAACGTTCTAATCAAGATACTTGTTTAATGCACAAACCGTTAGTGACTGAAAACACGTGGATTCAATCAGGGGATGCATTAACAGATTGTGCTAGTAGCGTGGGCGGTGAATTATCATTAGGGCAAAATTTATTAATTGCATATATGCCTTGGGAAGGTTATAACTTTGAAGATGCTATTTTAATTAGTGAACGTTTAGTAATGGACGATTTATATACTTCAGTACATATTGAACGTTATGAATTACAAACACAACAAACAAAACTTGGAGTGGAAGAAATAACACGTAACATTGCGGATGTAAGTGAACACGAATTAACTCAACTTGATTCATTTGGTGTTATTAAAATAGGATCATATGTTGAAGAGGGATCTATTTTAGTTGGTAAAACAACTCCTATACTTAAGAAAAAAATTAGTCAATATCAAAAATTGTTATATGCTATTTTAGAAAAACAAGTTCGTTTAGTTAAAGATAGTTCTCTGCGTGCGCCGAAAGGAATAAAAGCAAAAGTAATTGATATTAAATATTTTTTAAAAGCATCATCTAAGGAAAAAAACGTTATTGGTACAAATAAAACTAACAAAAAAATGAAACTAGTAAACTCTAAGTTATTTTTTTCAAATAGTGTAAACAAATTAAAACTTAAAAAAAATAAAATATTTTTAAAATATCAAAATTTTTCTTCTTTAATGAAAAAACACCATTTTTCAACACAAAACACTCAACTAAAATTATGGCGTATTTGTATAAACAGTACACTTTCTCTTTCCTGGATGCGTTTTTTAAAAACTAAAAACAATTTAAAAACAATAAAACAATCTAATTTTTCAACACTTTTATTAAATAAACTTCGAAAAAATGCCAGTATAAATAACTTAAAAATAGAAAATAATCAAAATAATAAAGATCAAAATTTAAAAAAAGCTTTAATTAAAAACACATTAACACCTTTTTACTTAAAAAAAACTAAATTAAGTCATTTTACTGAACAGCGTAAAGAATTATTAAAAAATGTTGATGTAATTCATGTATATTTAGCTGAAAAAAGAAAAGTTCAAGTAGGTGATAAAATGGCTGGACGTCATGGTAATAAAGGTATTATTTCACAAATTTTACCCATTCAAGATATGCCTTTTTTACCCGATGGCACTCCAATTGATATGGTTTTAAACCCGTTAGGTGTTCCTTCGCGTATGAACGTAGGTCAAATTTATGAATGTTTGTTAGGCTTAGCGGGTCATTATTTGGGCGAAAATTATAAAATATCAGCTTTTGATGAAATTTATGGACCCGAAGCAAGTCGAAGTTTTGTATTAAATAAATTAAAAGAAGCGCGAGTAAAAACAGGAAAAAAATGGTTATTTAACAAAACCTTCCCTGGAAAAATTCGTTTAGCTGATGGCCGAAACGGTGAATTTTTTGATCAACAAGTAACAGTTGGCAAAGCTTATATGTTAAGATTAGTTCATATGGTCGATGATAAAATTCATGCTCGTTCGACTGGGCCTTATTCATTAGTAACCCAGCAACCGTTACGTGGGCGTTCAAAACAAGGGGGTCAACGTTTAGGTGAAATGGAAGTATGGGCAATAGAAGGTTATGGCGCAGCTTTTACATTATTAGAAATGTTAACGCTTAAATCAGATGATATGACTGGAAGAATGGCATTATGGTCTAATTTAATTTTAAATAAAGATGTTTCAATTGGAACACCCGAATCATTTAAGGTTTTAATTTGTGAATTACAAGCGTTATGTTTAGATATTGCATTATTTCGTCATGATACTAGTGTACAAACTAAAGAAATGCAAAAAACTTCATTAAAAGAAATTGATAATTTAATTAATTTACCTTAAAAAAAAATTCTTACTTAATCTAACGTTAGTAAAGTGAACTCTTTAATACATTCGATCGTTTACCCTTTGCTCACAAAGCGAGCAAAGGGTAAACGATCGAAATTTATTGAGTATTTCCGCTACTGCTCGTTCTTCCATTTCGCTCCTTACCCCTTCGGGGCTCGCGAAGCGAAGCATTGGTTTGGCTTCGCCTCCCCTTACCCCTTCGGGGCATTGGTCAGCACTACGTGCTTGGCGAAGCCAATCCAACGCGTTGGTGCGCTCCTTGCTTCGCAAAGACACCTTCGGTGCTTTGGCGAAGCCAATCCAATGCGAAAGGGGTGTGCTGCACGTACGTGCAAGTGCTTGGTATAAAATTTACTTCGTAAATTAGCGAAGCGGTAGTTAAGTTCGCCCTTTATAAATTTGTCAACCTCTAACCCCTTCGGGGTAAGAGGTAGGCAAATTTATTGAGTAGCACTGTGCCCTACGGCAACCTTCGGTTATTGGCAAAGCCAAAACGGAGTCAATGCTATGCTACTACGCGAATTCGAAGGTACAACTTAATAAAATTGCCTACCCCGAAGGGGTTTGGTTACCCCTTCGGGGTTACCCCTTCGGGGTTACCCCTTCGGGGTTACCCCTTCGGGGTTACCAATGCGCTGAACAATTTTATAAACCCCTTCGGGTTTGACGAAGCCAACAGTACCCCCCTTCTTTCGCGTTGGCGTAGCCAAAACTCCCTAACCCCGTAAGGGGTTAGGGGTAACCAACTCCGAGAGCCAAAGCACTACGTTTGGTATAAAATTTACGAAGTAAATTTTATTAAGTTGGCTTGGCCAAACCCGAAGGGGTTTGGTTACCCCTTCGGGGTTACCAAGCGCTTGCACAAAGTGCAGCGCTGCCAATAACCAAACACCTACGGTCTTGGTTGCACGTAGTGCTTACCCCGGACACGTAGTAGCACATTGCTTCGCAAAAACCCGAAGGTTGCTGCGCGTTGGTTTGGCCTCGCCAAGCACGTAGTGCTGCCAATCCAAAAGGCGCTGGGGGGGAGGTAAGATGAGAGAGCCTGTAAATTTTATAAACAGGTTATGTTATAGTTAAATATAATTGAAATTTTTTATTTGTGCACTAATATTTAACATATTTAATTTTATAACATAACAACTTTCATAATTTTTTAATTTTAACAATTAACATTTCTCTAATTTTTATGTCAATTCTTAAACAGGGTTATTTTATAAGGAAAAAGCAATAGGCATACACCATAATTATATTTATAGAAAAGAACCTGTTCATTTTATAATTATAATGTTAATAAAAAAGTTTGTAACTTATAAAATTTACTTCGTAAATTTTATTAAGTTAATTAAATTTTTTAATATAAAGTAACTTTAAAAACTTTTTAAACCCCCCCCCCTGTCTTACCCCTTCGAGGTTTGGCCCGAAGGGGTAAGACAGGGGGGGGGACAAGGCTACACCTACGGGTTTCGCGAAGCGTATTGGCCCCGCCAAACCGAAGAGCCAGGGCTACACCGAAGGTGTTGACACTTCGTGCTTTAGCTGCACGTACGTGCAAGCCACGTCCCCCCCCCGGAAATTTATGTGCAACAAAAAACGCCCAATTGCTTTAGGTACTCTATTTAATTAAAATATTAACTATAGTTTTCTTTAACGTTTTTTAAATTTAATAATTAACTTAATTTCAAACAAAAATAACTAATAATTTGTTTGAAATTAAGTTAATTATTAAATATATATTTTTTTTACATTATTTTTGTGAAATTGCAGGTTAGCTATAAAATTGCCTTCGCCCTTTATAAATTTGTCCAGCGCATTGGTTTGGCTTCGCCAAGCCCCTTCGGGGTAACCAAACACGTACGTGCAGCGCTTGGTAACCCCGAAGGGGTAACCAAGCGCTTGCTCCCCGAAGGGGGGTACGTGTTTGGCCTTGGTAAGCACTTCGTTTTGGTTACCCCGAAGGGGTTACCAATAACCAACGCTTGGTAGCACCGAAGGTGCAACTAAACCCCTTACCCCTTCGGGGTTAGGGCTACACCTACGGTGTTGACGCTGAAGAAATTTCTAAAGGGCTTTCGCGAAGTAGCATAGCATTGGTTGCACCTTCGGTGCCACCAAACCAAAGGTTGCCGTAGGGCACAGTGCTACTCAATAAATTTGCCTACCCCGAAGGGGTTTGGTTACCCCTTCGGGGTTACCAAGCGCTGCACGTACGTGTTTGGTTACCCCGAAGGGGCTTGGCGAAGCCAAACCAATGCGCTGGACAAATTTATAAAGGGTGAAGAGAACAATTTTATTAAGTGTTTTAATACATTTCGGTATAAATTTAATAAAGTTATTAAGTTTTTGCCAGTAATAACCAATCAAACGTATTAAAGTAAGAAAATTAAATAATTAAATTACTTTACCTTTATAAAAATTAACCTAAAAACTAAACGAAATTTTCTAAACTACACGTTGTAAAAAACAAATCATTTTGTTAAATTAAAGGTATAATAAATTTAAAAATGACTTATTAAATTAAAAATTACCTTTATAAATTTATTTATAAAATTGTTCAGTAGCGTATTGTCAGGGTAAGCACTCCGTGCCAACGCCTTTCGCATTGGCTCCGCCAACGCGTTGGATTGGCTTCGCCAAGCACGTAGTGCTGACCAATGCCCCGAAAGGGTAAGGCGTAGCCCAGGCAAAAACCCGCGGTTTGGTTGCACGTAGTAGCGAAGCAACCCAAAGGTTTTTGCGAAGCAATTCGCTACCAAAGGGTGCTGACCAATGCTACGCTATCAAAGGGCACATTGGTTTGGTTACCCCTTCGGGGTTACCAAGCGCTTACACGTACGTGCAAGCGAAGGCAATTTTATTAAGTAAGTTATTTTATTTCGTAATTTTATAAAGCACAACATGAAAAGAAAAGAAGGGCCCCTTACAAATTTGTTCAGCGTCAACACCGTAGGTGTAGCCCTAACCCCGAAGGGGTAAGGGGTTTGGTTGCACCTTCGGTGCTACCAAGCGTTGACGGAGTCAATGCTTGGCTCTCTCGCACGTCCGTGCAGAGCAGCCAAACCGAAGGGAAACACGTACTCCCTCCTTTCGCGAAGCGAACGAGCAAGCGCTTGGCGGAGCCAAACCCCTAACGCGCAAAGCGTCAGCACTTTCGCTTCGCGAATGCACGAAGTGCAAGTGCAGAGAAAGGGGTAAGGGGCTCGCGTAGTAGCATAGCATTGACTCCGTCAAACCGAAGGTTGCTATGCGTTGGTAAGCACCCTTTGGTAGCGCAGCAACCTTCGGGTTGCTGCGCTACTACGTGCAACCAATCCAAAGGGCGAAGGCAAATTTATTGAGTAACGTAGCAACCTTTGGGGTTGCCCTTTCCCGTAGGGATGGGAGCGAAGCGACAACCCCTTACCCCTTCTCTGCACTTGCACTTCGTGCATTCGCGAAGCGAAAGTGCTGACGCTTTGCGCGTTAGGGGTAACTACTAGATTTGCGAAAATGTGTTTAAATAAATGCGTAGCATTTAAAATTGCAAAAATAATTAAACTTATTTTACACTTAAAATATATACATTAATATATTTTTAAATATAAGTTGAAATTAAATTACTAATTTCAAAATATGTATTTTGCTTATTAAAATATCCAACCCGCGTATTGGTAGCGCCCTTTGGATTGGTAACTACTTAATAAAATTTACGAAGTAAATTTTATTAAGTAGTTACCAATCCAAAGGGCGCTTACCAAACAGCAACTCAATAAATTTGCCTACCTCTTACGCGCGAAGCGCACCGAAGGGGCATTGGTCAGCACTACGTGCAACCAACGCATTGGTTGCACCTTCGGTGGTTGGCGAAGCCAAACCAATGCGAAAGAGGTTGACAAATTTATAAAGGGCATTGGCTTCGCCAAATCGCTTGCACGAATGTGCAGTAGCGTAGCATTGACTCCGTCAAACCGAAGGTTTTTGCGAAGCAATACGCTACTCAATAAATTTCCCTTCGCTACGCGAGCCCTTACCCCGAAGGGGTTAGGGGTTGAGAAATTTATAAAGGGCGAAGAGAACAAATTTATAAGCCGAGGATTACTAAAGCAACTTAAAACCCTAAATTTAGCAGTTTGTAGCAAAGTAAATTTTGCAGAAAAATCTCGAAAAAAGAGAAGAAGTAAGAAACGACGATGGCAACAAAACTGTTTCCGAAATTTAGCCAAGGTCTTGCACAAGACCCAAGTACACGCCGTATTTGGTTTGGACTTGCAGTAGCGCACGATTTTGAAAGTCATGATGGTATGACAGAAGAAAATCTTTACCAAAAGATTTTTGCAAGCCACTTTGGCCAATTAGCTATTATTTTCTTATGGACATCTGGAAACTTATTCCATGTAGCTTGGCAAGGTAACTTTGAACAGTGGGTAACTGATCCAACTCACGTTCGTCCAATTGCTCACGCTATTTGGGACCCACACTTTGGCCAACCTGCAGTAGAAGCTTTTACGCGCGGTGGTGCAACAGGTCCAGTAAACATTGCAACAAGCGGCTTATACCAATGGTGGTACACTATTGGCTTACGTTCAAATCAAGAATTATACGTAGGTTCAGTATTTTTAGCTCTTGTTAGTGCACTTTTCTTATTTGCTGGCTGGCTTCACTTACAACCAAATTTCCAACCTTCACTATCTTGGTTTAAAGATGCAGAAAGTCGTTTAAACCACCACTTAAGCGGTTTATTTGGTGTAAGTTCATTAGCTTGGACAGGTCACTTAGTTCACGTCGCTATTCCAGAATCACGTGGTCAACATGTTGGTTGGGATAACTTCTTACTAGTATTACCTCACCCTCAAGGCTTAGCGCCATTCTGGACAGGTAATTGGGCGGCTTATGCACAAAACCCAGACACTGCTAAACATATTTTTGGTTCAGCTGAAGGTTCAGGAACAGCTATTTTAACATTCTTAGGCGGTTTCCACCCACAAACACAAAGTTTATGGTTAACAGACATGGCTCACCACCATTTAGCAATTGCTGTAATTTTCATTGTTGCTGGTCACATGTACCGTACAAACTTTGGTATTGGTCACCGTTTACAAGCTATTTTAGACGCTCACGAACCACCAGCAGGCGGTTTAGGTAAAGGCCACAAAGGTTTATTTGATACAGTAAACAATAGTTTACACTTCCAATTAGGTTTAGCTTTAGCAAGTGTTGGTACAATTACAAGTATGATTGCACAACACATTTACTCATTACCACCTTATGCATATTTAGCTATTGACTTTACAACACAAGCAGCATTATATACACATCACCAGTACATCGCTGGTTTTATTATGTGTGGTGCTTTTGCTCACGGTGCAATTTTCTTCATTCGTGATTACGATCCAGAACAAAATAAAGGTAACGTATTAGCACGTATTTTAGATCATAAAGAAGCAATTATTAGCCACTTAAGCTGGGTTTCTTTATTCTTAGGCTTCCATACATTAGGTTTATATGTTCACAACGACGTAGTACAAGCATTTGGTACACCAGAAAAACAAATTTTAATTGAACCTGTTTTTGCTCAATGGATTCAAGCGGCTCATGGTAAAACATTATATGGTTTTGATTTATTATTAAGCAGTAGTAACAGTTTTGCTTTTACTGCTGGTGAAAGCTTATGGCTTCCAGGTTGGTTAGAAGCTATTAACAACAGTCAAAACTCATTATTTTTAACTATTGGTCCAGGTGACTTCCTTGTTCACCACGCTATTGCATTAGGTTTACACACAACAACTCTTATTTTAGTAAAAGGTGCATTAGATGCTCGTGGTAGTAAATTAATGCCAGATAAAAAAGACTTTGGTTACAGCTTCCCTTGTGACGGCCCAGGTCGTGGAGGTACTTGTGATATTTCAGCTTATGATGCTTTCTATTTAGCTGTTTTCTGGATGCTTAACACAATTGGTTGGGTGACGTTCTATTGGCACTGGAAACACTTAGCTTTATGGCAAGGTAACGTTTCTCAATTTGATGAGTCAAGTACATATTTAATGGGTTGGTTAAGAGATTACCTATGGTTAAACTCTTCTCAATTAATTAACGGTTACAACCCATTCGGTATGAACAGTCTTTCTGTTTGGGCTTGGATTTTCTTATTTGGTCACTTGATTTATGCTACAGGCTTTATGTTCTTAATTTCTTGGCGTGGTTACTGGCAAGAATTAATTGAAACTTTAGTATGGGCTCACGAAAAAACTCCATTAGCAAACCTTGTTTACTGGAAAGATAAACCGGTTGCTTTATCAATTGTTCAAGCTCGTTTAGTTGGTTTAGCGCACTTCTCAGTTGGCTACGTATTTACTTATGCAGCTTTCTTAATTGCTTCAACTTCAGGACGCTTTGGTTAAATTGAATTAACTTTTTTACTTTGTAAAAAAATTTATTTTAAAAAATTTATAAGTTTAGTTCTATTTTTACTAAACTTATAAATTTTTTTATTTAGTTAATAAAATTTACGAAGTTAATAAAATTTACGAAGTAAATTTTATAAATTTTATAAATTTAAACGATTTTTTTTAGAATTAAAGTTTTAAACTTTCTCTATTTGACTTGATTCAATATAAAATAATTAAATAGACTCTTTTTTTTTTCAAAAGAAGATATTTAAAACCATTTGCATTTTGATTGGCTGTTCTGCCCCTCTTCGCTTGCTAACTCCCCGCGAAGATAAGCCACGTACGTGCTTGGCTTGCTACGCAAATCGGAGAGCAGTTGTTACCCCTTTCGCATTGGATTGGCTTGCACGTACGTGCAGCTCCGGTTTGACGGAGCCAATGCCAAAGCACCGAAGGTGTCGCGGCTTGGCTTTGTAGCAGTTTGGTTGCACGTACGTGCTGACCAATAACCCGAAGGTTGCTCTGCTACCAAAGGGCCAAAGCACCAACGCGTTGGCTACGCCTTACCCCGAAGGGGCTTCGCTTGCACGAATGTGCAGCGAAAGGCGTTGACACTTGCACGTACGTGCTAGTGCTGACGAATGCCCCTGCGGTGCGCTTCGCACGTAAGGGGTTGTCGCTTCGCGAAAGCCCTTATAAATTTGCCTTCGCTGCACGTACTTGGCTTTGCCAAACCGAAGGGAGCGAGCGAGCCCTTACCCCTTCTCTGCACCAGCACGTACGTGCTTGGCGTTGACGGAGTCAATGCCAAACCCCTTCGGGGCATTGGCTTCGCCAACGCGAAGCGAAAGTGCTGACGCTTTGCGTGTTAGGGGTTTGGCAGCACTACGTACTTGGCGGAGTCGCGAATTGCTACGCAAAAACCCTTATAAATTTGCTCAGCGCGTACGCGCAGCCCCTAACCCCTTCGGGGTAAGGGCTCGCGTAGCGAAGACAAATTTATTAAGTTGCTTCTCTAACGCGCAAAGCGTCAGCACTAACCCCGAAGGGGTTTGGCATTGACTCCGTCAACGCCAAGCACGTACGTGCTGGTGCAGAGGAGGGGGTAACGCACGTACGTGCAGCGAAGACTCAATAAATTTCTTCAGCGCGTACGCGCAGCCCCTAACCCCGAAGGGGTAAGGGGTAGGGAAATTTATAAAGGGCCCGGCGCGTAGGCGCAGCCCCTTCGGGGTTACCAAGCGCGTGCCTTGACCCCTTCGGTTTGCGTAGCAAGAACGCAGAGAAGTGCAGTAGCGTAGCATTGGTTAGCATTCTTTATAAATTTGCAAAGCAAATTTATTGAGTAGCGTCTTGCTTGCACGTTCGTGCAGCGTTGGCTCTCTCCGAGCAGTCGCGAATTGCTACGCAAAAACCCTTATAAATTTCTCTACCCCTAACCCCTTCGGGGTAAGGGCTCGCGTAGCGAAGACAAATTTATTAAGTTGCTTCTCGCTTCGCGAAGACTCAATAAATTTCTTCAGCGCGTACGCGCAGCCCCTTACCCCGAAGGGGTTAGGGGTAGGGAAATTTATAAAGGGCCAAACCCGATCGTTGCGACGCAAGAAGCGTGGGTTTGGCTTCGCCAAGCGCTTGCACGTACGTGTTTGGCATTGACTCCGTTGACGCTTGGCGGAGCCAAACCCCTTCGGGTTGCACGAAGTGCAGCGCTGAGCAAATTTATAAAGGGCGTTCGCGAAGTAGCATAGCAACCCAAAGGTTGCTATGCTACCAAAGGGCGAAGACCCTTTCGTTCTTACCCCTAACCCCTACGGGGTAAGGGGTTATCGCGAAAGCAGGGAATGGGAGCGAAGCGAAGAGAACAAATTTATTGAGTTGCTTTTTCGCTTGCACGAATGTGCAGCGAGTTGGCTTTGCCAAACCAATGCTTCGCGTTTAGTAATAAAATTACTTATAAAAATAAAGAGGAAGTTTTTTTGTTATATATAGTTAATATAATGAAAATTATATTAAGCAAATAAATAATTGCAAACAGAAATTTTTTAAGAAATATAAAATTTTTCAAAAATATATTTAATTTTTATCATGTTCGATTTTTGCACTCCTTTTGTCTTAATATTGGATTGGCTCTGCCAAGCCTTGACCCCTTTGGGGTCAAGGCAAGCGCTTATAAATTTGCAGAGCAAATTTATTGAGTAACCCCGAAGGGGTTTGGTTACCCCTTCGGGTTTGGCGAAGCCAACGCTGCTCCCCGTAGGGGGTACGTGCAAGCGAAGGCAATTTTATTAAGTTGCACTTGCACGTACGTGCAACAACCAACTTAACTACCGCTTCGCCCTTTGGATTGGCCCTTTATAAATTTCCCTACCCCTAACCCCTTCGGGGTAAGGGGCTGCGCGTACGCGCTGAAGAAATTTATTGAGTCTTCGCGAAGCGAGAAGCAACTTAATAAATTTGTCTTCGCTACGCGAGCCCTTACCCCGAAGGGGTTAGGGGTAGGGAAATTTATAAGGGTTTTTGCGTAGCAATTCGCGACTGCTCTCCGATTTGCGTAGCAAGCCAACGCACTGTGCCCATTCCCTACTTTCGCGATAACCCCTTACCCCGTAGGGGCTGCGCGTACGCGCTGGGGGTAAGAACGAAAAGGCAACCTTCGGTTATTGGCAAAGCCAAAACGGAGTCAATGCCTTTTCCCGTAGGGAATGGGCACAGTGCTACTAATTTACGAAGTAAATTTTATACCAATGCTACGCTACCAAAAATTTATTAAGTAACTGCATTTTTTAAAATTACATTATATTTAAAGACGTTGACAAAAAAATTTAATTTCTTGTTTGATAAAACTAATAAAATAATATGAGTTTACAAAATTCTTTAGCAAATTATTCGTTTTTAACCTTATTAATTTCAGTAATTGTGGTTTGGTTTGAAACATTAATACCTAAAACTAATAATTCCAAATACACTCATTTAAAAAATAAATCTACAACAGAAGAGACTCAAGACCTTAATTTGAACTTGGGTTCTTTCTCTGCAAATACTACCAAAAGCGAACTGGTACTTGGTATTAGTAGTTCGCTGAGCATTGACTCTGCCAAGCCCGGAGTGCCGGGCGTTGACGGAGTCAATGCAAACAAGCCAAATTCTAGTAGTGGAACTTCTATGTTATTTTTAAACTACGTTGAAGGTCAACCAAAGTTATTATTTAATAAATTTAATTTTAGTTTATTAAAAAATAATACTTTTGCAATGATTTTAGTGTTAATTAGTAATATTTTATTAAGTTTACTTTTAATTGTAAGATGGAAAGAAAGTGGCCATTTTCCTTTAAGTAATCTTTATGAATCACTAATGTTTTTATCTTGGTGTTTTACAGCATTTTATATAAGAGTTTACAGTACAGGTTTATTAAAAAATAAAAAAGCAAGTGAATTAATGCAAAAAATGGTTGGTTGCGTAGCTATACCTTGTGCGTTATTATGTAATGCGTTTGCTTCATTTACATTACCTAAAGAAATGCAAGAAGCTTCTCCCTTAGTTCCTGCTTTACAATCAAATTGGTTAATGATGCATGTTAGTGTTATGATTTTAAGTTATGCTGCTTTAATTTTAGGCTCATTAATGTCAATAGCTTTTTTAATTGTTTCAAATTCAAATTTTTTAAACAGTAAAAATTTAAAAGAAACTAATCTTTTAAAAACAGAAACTTACATTAAAGAAAGTCAAAATAATAATAATAATATGTTAGTGCAAGAAAGTAACATTCAAAACAATAATGAAAAAATTGCGTTAATGTTAGATAATTTAAGTTATAGAATTTTAGCTTTAGGTTTTCCTTTATTAACTATTGGTATTTTATCTGGTGCTGTATGGGCTAATGAAGCATGGGGTTCATATTGGAGTTGGGATCCAAAAGAAACGTGGGCGTTGTTAACTTGGTTAGTATTTGCAGTTTACTTACACACAAGATTAAGTAAAGGGTGGCAAGGAAAAAAACCTGCAGTTATTGCATCGTTTGGGTTTTTTGTTGTATGGATGTGTTATTTAGGAGTAAATTTAATTGGAGAAGGATTACATAGCTATGGTTGGATAGTAAAATCTTAAAAGCTTAAAAATAAAGAATTAATTAAATTAACAAAATTAATTTTACTAGTGAACTTAAATTTAGTTAATTGTTTAATTTTTTAAATTAACAAATACAATAAAAAAGAATTTAAAAATGATAAACTTGACTTAAATAAATTATTAAGTCAATTTACTTAATTATAAAATTTACGAAGTAAATTTTATTTAGTATTTTAAATTTTCTTTTAATTGTATAATTGACCTACATTGTAAACTCGTACATGTTGGCTTTTTTGTAAGTAGTAAAATTAATTTTGTTAATTTAATTAAGTCAATAAATTTACTAGGTGTTTGGTTTGATCAGAACTGCTTTAACCTGGTCCTCTCTTCGCCCTTTGGATTGGTTGCACGTAGTAGCGCAGCAACCCGAAGGTTGCTGCGCTACCAAAGGGTGCTTACCAACGCATAGCATTGACTCCGTTTTGGCTTTGCCAATAACCGAAGGTTGCCGTAGGGCACAGTGCTACTTCGCGAAAGCCCTTTATAAATTTGCTCAGCGCTTGGCTAACCCCTTACCCCGTAGGGGCTGCGCGTACGCGCTGGGGGTAAGACGGAGTCAATGCTTGGCAGAGCCAAACCGAAGGGAAACACGTACGTGCTTGGCGAAGCCAAACCCCTTTGGGGTTTTTGGTTGCACGCGCTTCGCTAACCCCTTACCCCGTAGGGGCTGCGCGTACGCGCTGGGGGTAACGGTGCGTTGGATTGGCTTCGCCAAAGCACTACGTGCAACCAATCCAACGCGAAAGGAGGGAGTACGCGTTTCCCAGCGCTTGGCAGAGCCAAGCGCTGGGAACGGTCAAGGATGCGACGCCCCCGCCCCAAGCGGAAGGTTAGGAAGGGTTAAGCTTGCTTTGCTTCTTTATAAATTTTCTTTAAATTTGTATTTAAAGAGCAAAGCAAACCAAAACCCAGGATGCAAAATTATTTAATTATTTTACTTTGTTCATTTTTCTAAAAAAGGTTTTGCAGATTTTAATTTAATAGGACTGATTTATTAGAAAACCTTTGAAAGGTTCCTTTTTTTGGATATGCATTTTAACTTTAGTAAGATAAAATATGGCTTCATGAATTGATTTCTTAGTTTAATTCATTATTATAAATTATCGAAAAATTAACTTGAGTCCGACCTTTTTTCTAAGCAATTGGTTGATTATTATTTGCTCGTTTGTCCCTTACCCCTTCGGGGCATTGGTCAGCACTACGTGCAACCAACGCGAAGCGAAAGCCCTTTATAAATTTCCCTTCGCTTGCCTTGACCGTTCCAGCGCTGCACTTCGTGCACGCGCTTGGTAACCCCGAAGGGGTAACCAAACCCCTTCGGGGTTAGCACATACGTGCTTGGTTGTTGGTCAGCACTACGTGCAACCAAACCCGAAGGGGCTTGGCTTTGCCAAACCAATGCGAAAGAAGGGATTTGGCATTGACTCCGTCAACGCCAAGCACGTACGTGCTTTGGCGAAGCCAATTGCTCCCCGAAGGGGGGTACGTGCAGTAGCGTATTGTCAGGGCATTGGATTGGCTTCGCCAAAGCACTCCGTGCAACCAAGCCCAGGCAAAAACTCGAAGGTTGCTACGCTACCAAAGGGCGTTGGTTATAGCAGTTTGGTTGCACGTACGCGCTGACCAACAACCCGAAGGTTATTGGATTGGTTGCCTACCAACGCACGTACGTGCAACCAAACTGCTACTCAATAAATTTGCCTACCCCGAAGGGGTTTGGTTACCCCTTCGGGGTTACCAAGCGCTTGCACGTACGTGTTTGGTTACCCCTTCGGGGTTACCAATGCGCTGGACAAATTTATAAAGGGCCAAAACGATGTGCTTACTTAATAAAATTTACGAAGTAAATTTTATAAACCCCTTACGCGCGAAGCACACCGTAGGGGCTGCGCTTGCACGTACCCCCTACGGGGAGCAGCGCTGGGGGTAAGACAAAGACGCTACAAAAACACAATTGTTTTTATGAAAAAGTCTAGCATTGATATTATGAGAATAATTTTCTCATTTTAAAATCATTTGTTATTGTTTATTTATTTAAACTGTATGATTAAAGTTAAGCTAAAAATATACAGCAAAAATAAATATTAAACGTAACAAAAATAAAACTAAAAAATATTATGACATCAATTCTTCAATTTTCTTTATTTGCTCTAATTTTAGTTTCTTTCGCATTAGTAGTTGGTGTACCTGTTGTTTTTGCATCTCCAAACGGCTGGACTGAAAATAAAGGCGTTGTATTTTCAGGTTTAAGCTTATGGTTAGTTTTAGTATTTGCAGTTGGTATTTTTAATTCTTTTGTAGTTTAAAAATTTTAGTATAGAATTAAGTTATTAAGCTATTAAATTTAATTCTATACATAACACTAATTCAAAAAATTTAATTAATTAAACGTGCAAAGTTTGTTTTAGTAGATTAGCATTGGTTATTGGATTGGTAAGCACCTCTTGGACTGGTCTTTGCAAGCCAAAGCTAACAACAAGCGAACTTAACTACCGCTTGGCTAATTTACTTCGTAAATTTTATACCAAGACCAATGCCTCGAAAACAAACTCCGCCTCCGAGAATTTATTAAATGCCCTTTATAAATTTCTTCAGCGCGTACACGCAGCCCTTCGGGTTTATAAAATTTACTTCGTAAATTTTATTAAGTAAGCACTTCGTTTTGGTATAAAATTTACTTCGTAAATTTTATTAAGTTGGCTTCACCAAACCCGAAGGGGCTGCACGTACGTGCTGCCAATAACCAACGCTGCACGTACTCCCTCCGGTTTGCGTAGCAAGCAAGCGAAGGGAAATTTATAAAGGGGGCTTTGGTTGCACGTACGTGCTTTGGCTTGCTACGCAAATGGCAGAGCAGTCGCGAAGCAACTTAATAAATTTGTCTTCGCTACGCGAGCCCTTACCCCGAAGGGGTTAGGGGTTTGGCTTCGCCAAGCGCTTGCTCCCCGAAGGGGGGTACGTGTTTGGCCTTGGTAAGCACTTCGTGCAACCAACGCCTCCCCTTCGGGCTACACTTACGGTGTTGACGCTGAGCAAATTTATTAAGTTGCTTTTTCGCGAAGCGAAGACTCAATAAATTTCCCTACCCCTAACCCCTTTGGAGTGAGGGGTTTGGTTGCACCTTCGGCTGCACGTACGTGCAAGCGTAGCGAACTACCAAGCGCTTGCTCCCCGAAGGGGGGTACGTGTTTGGCCTTGGTAAGCACTTCGTGCAACCAACGCCTCCCCTTCGGGCTACACCTACGGTGTTGAGGCTGAAGAAATTTATAAAGGGCCAATCCAATTCCCTGACAATTCGCAACTAAGGTTTTGAATGTTTAACGTTGTTGTTAACTTTTAAATTGTAAAAAGAGCAATGCGCAAATTTACACATACGACGGTTTGTCCATCAAACCTAAATAAAAATAGGACTGATTTTCTTTATTTCCTAAATGGGTTCTGCTAAATAAGAGAGAAAATTTGTAAAAAAATTTATAGTAGAGCAAATTAACATAAGTAACATTGGTGTTAAAACTTGTACACATAATGTTAATGTATGTAAAATTTAGAAATAAGTATTTTGTTACTTATTTAAATAAATTATTTCTCTTTAATTCACAAATTTATTGGTAACAAAGTTAATTAAAGTTAAACAATAATTTTAATTGTAAAATTTATTAATTAAATTTTATTAAAAATAAATTTATTGAGTTAATTTTATAATTGCGTTTTCGCTTCTTCCTTATTGCTACTTCGCAAAAAGCGTTTTGGCATTCGTAAGCACCCTTTATAAATTTCTCAACCTCTTTCGCATTGGATTGGCGAAGCCAATCCAATGCCCCTGCGGTGCGCTTCGCGCGTAAGAGCTCGCTCGCACGTACGTGCAGCGAAGGGAAATTTATTGAGTAGCATATTGCTTGCTCCCTTCGGTTTGGCGAAGCCAAGTACGTGCAAGCAATATGCTACTACGTGCAAGGGAAGGGCAACCTGGAAATTTTATAGCTAAGCCTGGGTTGTGAATTTATAATTTTCTTAAAATACTTTAACAAAAATGGAAGTAAATATTCTTGGATTAATTGCAACTGCATTATTTATTATTATTCCAACGTCATTCTTATTAATTCTTTATGTAAAAACAGCGTCTACTGAGGCTAACTAAAATTTATTTTTTAATACAACCTAATACATTTAATTTAAAGCTTTAATAACTACTGTATCTAAACATGAACTGTAATTTTTTTACACGTACACGTTATGTTAGATTAGTCATTGGCTCTTTATAAATTTGCCTTCGCTTGCACGTACGTGCAGTGTTGGTTATTGGCTTCGCCAAAACGAAGTGCTTACTTAATAAAATTTACGAAGTAAATTTTATAAACCCGAGAGGCTGCGCTTGCACGTACGTGCAGTAGTTACCCCTTCGGGGTTACAACTCTAAGGTTGCTACGCTACTCAATAAATTTGTTCAGCGCTTGCACGTACGTGCAGCGCAGCCCCTTACCCCAAAGGGGTTAGGGGTAGTCAAATTTATAAAGGGCGCTGAAGAAATTTATAAAGGGCACTGAAGAAATTTATAACGCTATGCTACTGCTTCCCTAACGCGCAAAGCGTCAGTACTTTCGCTTCGCGAAGCCTGCACGTACGTGCAAGTGCAGAGAAGGGGTAAGGGGGTTTTGGCTGTCTTCCGGTTTGGTTATTGGTCAGCACGTACGTTTGGTTGTTGGTCAGCACTAGCACGTACGTGCAAGTGTCAACGCCTTTCGCTGCACATTCGTGCAAGCGAAGCCCCTTCGGGGTAAGGCGTAGCCAAACCCGAAAGGGTTACCAATAACCAAACGTACGGTGCTTTGGTTGCACGTAGTGCTTACCAATCCAATGCCAAGCACGTACGTGCCGGTGCGGGCAAATACCAAAATAAGTGGGTATTTAGAAACGTCAATATTGAAAACAATGAATCTTTCTTTTAGCTTTAATATAATTGTATTAGGTTGTATAAACATTAAAAATATAAAATAATATTTTCAAATAATATAAATACCACTTAATAAATATAATTTTAACCTGTAAAATTATATTTAGACTAAATAAATTGCTCCTTTTCCTCAGCGAATTGGTCGCCTTAACCGTTTGTTTGTTGGCAATAGCATAGCGTTAGATTGGTTGTTGGTAAGCACGTAGTAGTGTAGCATTATAAAATTTACTTCGTAAATTTTATTAAGTGCTTTGGCCCTTTGGTAGCGTATTGCTTCGCAAAAACCTTTGGGTTTTTGCGAAGCAATACGCTACAAAGCCAAGCCGCTTGCACGTACGTGCAGCCTTCGGTTTGGCGAAGCCAACCACCAATATTCGCGAATCGAAGACTCAATAAATTTCCGAAGGAAATTTATAATCCAACGGGTTTCGCTTTGCGAATACCGAAAGGTTTTGTCAGCCTTGACCGTTCCAGCGCCCTTTATAAATTTCCGAAGGAAATTTATTGAGTAGCGTAGCAACCTTCGGGTTTTCGCAAAGCGACAACCTCGAAGGGGTAACTACTGCACGTACGTGCTTGGCAAAGCCAATGCGCTTATAAATTTGCCTACCCCTAACCCCTTCGGGGTAAGGGGTTGACAAATTTATTGAGTAGTTCGCTACGCGAATCCGAAGGTGGCCCAAACCCCTTTGGGGTTAGCACATACGTGCTTGGTTGTTGGTCAGCACTAGCACGTACGTGCAAGTGTCAACGCCTTTCGCTGCACATTCGTGCAAGCGAAGCCCCTTCGGGGTAAGGCGTAGCCAAACCCGAAGGGGTTACCAATAACCAAACCTACGGTGCTTACCAATCCCAAGCACGTATGTGCTTTACCCCCGTAGGGGGCTTGGCTTTGTAGCGTATTGCTTCGCAAAAACCCAAAGGTTTTTGCGAAGCAATACGCTACCAAAGGGCCAAAGCAGAGAAATGCAACCAACAAGCAAGTAGCGCGTCAACGCTATTAGGGTTACCAATAACTAAACCAATGGCCAATTCAAATTTTACTAAGTGCAACATATTAAAACGAAAAAGGAACTTAACTACCGCTTCGCCCTTTGGTAGCATAGCAACCTTTGGTAGCATAGCAACCTTCGGTTTATAAAATTGTTCAACGCTGCACTTCGTGCAAGCGCAGCCCCTAACCCCGAAGGGGTAAGGGGTAGCCAATTTTATTAAGTTGCACGTAGTGCTTTGGTTGCACGTAGTGCTTACCAATCCAATGCTATGCTACTAATTTACTTCGTAAATTTTATAGCAAAAAAAACTTAATAAAATTCCTAAATTAACTTTTTATATATAGAAACATATGTTAATTTAATTTATGTATAATTTAGGGATATAATTCCATTTTTTTTAATTAAAAGTTAATAATTTCTTGTTTTGTTGGATTGGCTTTTTTATTGGCAGCGTTCAGCACGTAGGTGCTTGGCATTTGGATTGGTCAGTAGCAGTTTGGTGAGCGAATTTGAAGATGTCTTCGCTGCACGTACTTGACTCCGCCAAACCGAAGGGTTTAGCTTTGCCAATAAGCAAGGAGCGCATCAAGCCAATCCAACAAAAATTTATAATGAAGCAAAAAACTATAAAACTGTTCAGCGCTTGGCTCTCTCCGAGCAGCCAAACCCGAAGGGGTTTGGCTGCTCGGAGAGAGCCAAGCGTTGGTTGCACGTAGTAGTTACCCCTTTCGCATTGGTTTGCCAACAGCCAATCCAATGCCCCTTCGGTGCGCTTCGCGCGTAAGGGCTCGAATAGTAGCATAGCAACCCGCAGGTTGCTATGCTACTCAATAAATTTGTCCAGCGCGTATGCGCTGGACAAATTTATAAAGGGCGTTGACGGAGTCAATGGCAATTTTATTAAATACAAACTTTTTTTTAATTTAATATTTTTAGAATAATAAAAAACTATTTTTATAAATTACTAATGGCTAAAAAAAGCATGATTCAACGCGAATTAAAACGTCAACGTCTTGTTATGAAATACGCGAAAAAACGCGCAGATTTAAAACAAGCTTTAAAACAAACTACAGTTTTAAAAGAAAAATTAGATTTACATAGAAAATTGCAACAATTGCCGCGTAATAGTTCTTTTGTAAGATTACACAATCGTTGTTTAGTAACTGGTAGACCTAAAGGCTATTTTAGAGATTTTGGTTTATCACGCCATGTTTTACGTGAAATGGCGCACCAAGGATTATTACCAGGTGTTACAAAATCAAGTTGGTAAAAGTTGTAATTTGTTGTAATTTAAGGTATCAAAGTTTAATTTTCAACAACTTTTAATTAAACTTTTACTTAATATTGCCTTTCATGAGTAAGTATAAGAATTTGATTTGCTTTTTTTGGTAAAATAAAAAAAGGGTAAATAATATATTTAAAACCCTAAAAGAAAAAAATGCCTCGTCGCCCATTAAATAAAAAACGTATTTTATTACCAGATCCAATTTATAACAACGTTACTGTTCATATGCTTATTAATAGAGTATTAAAAAGTGGTAAAAAATCAATTGCTTATAGAATTGTTTATAATGCTTTAAAAGAAATTGGTGAAAGCACAGGAAAAAGCCCAGTTGAAATTTTTGAAAAAGCTTTAGATAATGTAACGCCTAAGGTTGAAGTTAAACCACGTCGTCGTGCTGGTACTATTCAATTAGTACCTAGTGTTTTACGCACAGGAAACAGATCAAAAGCAATCGCATTACGTTGGATTTTAGAAGGTTGCCATAAACGTTCAGGTCAACCAATGGTAAATCGCCTAAAAAATGAAATTATTGAAGCTTATAAAAAAACTGGTTATGCTATTCGTAAAAAAGACGAGTTACATAAAACAGCAGTAAGTAATGCTATGTATGCTAAACAGCCGCAAATTGTTTTAAATGCTGTTAGTCAAATTACGCTTTAAATAAAAACTGGTTTTTTGGTAGCGTAGCATCGGATTGGCTGTTGGTAAGCACCGAAGGTGTCGCGGCTTGGCTTTGCCAAAGCACCAAACTCCGGTTTATAAAATTGTTCAGCGCTTGGCTAACCCCTTACGCGCGAAGCGCCAACACCGAAGGTGATTGGCAAAGCCAACGCCCCCTATGGGGGTAAAGGAGGGGTTTGGCTTCGCCAAGCGCTTGCACGTACGTGCAGTAGCATAGCATTGACTCCGTTTTGGCTTTGCCAATAACCGAAGGTTTTTGCGAAGCAATATGCTACCAAAGGGCGCTGGGGGTAAGACGGAGTCAATGCCAAACACGTACGTGCTTGGCAAAGCCAATGCGCTTATAAATTTGCCTACCCCTAACCCCTTCGGGGTAAGGGGTTGACAAATTTATTGAGTAGTTCGCTACGCTTGCACGTACGTGCAGCCGAAGGTGTTTGGCAAAGCCAAGCTACGCGAACCAAACCCCTTCGGGTTTGGTAAGCACTTCGTTTTGGCAGCGCTGCACTTCGTGCACGCGCAGCCCGCGCTTCGCGATCGGGGTTACCAATAACCAACGCGTAGTGAAGGCAATTTTATTAAGTTGCTTGGCTTCGCCAAACTACGGTGCTTACCAATGCCCAAGCACTACGTTTTGGCTTTGCCAATAACTTAATAAAATTTACGAAGTAAATTTTATAAACCAAAGGTTTTTGCCTGTCGCGAATTGCCAGGGCCTTGTTCAGCACGTACGCGCTGAACAAATTTATAAGCCAAACTGCTGTTTGTAACTTTGTAACGAATTGCTTCGATTGTTAGTGAAGCAAAAATAAAGAGCAGAGTATTTTATAAGTCTAACTTTTTACGTCAAGTTCTGATATAAAAAACTAAAACTATTTTCATTATTGTTTAATTAAATTTAAAACAATAAATTAATTAATGAATTAAATTTTTGGTTCTTAAATAATTTTTTTTATTAAAGCATGCAAAAATTTAAAATATATTTTTATATTTATGAGTTTACAAATTTCTATTTTAACACCTGAACGTCCTTTCTGGAATGGTCAAGCAGAAGAAATTATTCTTCCAACGGAAACAGGTGAAATGGGTGTTTTAAAAAATCACGCACCTATTATTACAGGTTTAGATGTTGGGGCAATGTTAATTCGTACAAATCAAGAATGGAGTTCATATGCAATTATGGGTGGATTTGCTTTAGTAAAACAAAATGTAGTGACTATTTTAGCAAATGAAGCACAATCTTCAGAAAATATTGACCCAGAAGAAGCAAAAAATGCTTTTGAAAACGCTAAAATTAATTTAGAAAAAGCTGAAGATGTAAAAGAAAAAGTTGAAGCTAATTTTGCTTACAAGCGTGCAAAAGCACGCTTTCAAGTAGTAAAAGCGTTAAAAAAAATTTAAATATTAAATAATTTTTAAAAACGTTTATAAATTTCTCAACCCCTTCGGGCTCGCGTAGCGAAGGGAAATTTATTGAGTCTTCGCCTCTTACCCCTAACCCCTTCTCTGCACCAGCACGTACGTGCTTGGCGTTGACGGAGTCAATGCCAAACCCCTTCGGGGTTAGTGCTGACGCTTCGCGCGTAAGGGGTTTGGCATTGACTCCGTCAACGCCAAGCGCGTACGCGCCGGGCATTGGTAAGCACTTCGTTTTGGTTATTGGTCAGCACGTACGTGCAACCAAAACGTACGTGCGTTGGTATTCGCGAAGCGAAAGGCAAAGCCAAGCCGTTCGCTTCGCGAAAGAAGGGGCTGCGCGTACGCGCTGCCAATCCAAAGCGCATGTATTAAACGTTTTTAAAAATTATTTAATATTTTATAAAATTGCGAAGCAATTTTATTAAGTTTAGCTATAAAATTGTTCAGTAGCGTAGCATTGGTTGCACCTTCGGTTTGGCGAAGCCAAGCACCAAACCAAAGGTTTTTGCCTGTCGCGAATTGCTTGCTCCCTTCGGTTTGGCTGTCCTCCGGTTTGGCGGAGCCAATGCCAAGTACGTGCAGCAAAAACCCTTATAAATTTGCTCAGCGCTGCGCTTCTCTGCGTTACCCCTTCTTTCGCGAAGCGAACGGTCAAGGCACGCGCTTGGTAGTTCGCTACGCGAATCCGAAGGTGCAACCAAACCCCTTCGGGTTTGGTAAGCACTTCGTTTTGGCAGCGCTGCACTTCGTGCACGCGCAGCCCGCGCTTCGCGATCGGGGTTACCAATAACCAACGCGTAGCGAAGACAAATTTATTAAGTTGCTTCTATAACCCCCGGAGGGGGTAACGCACGTACCCCCTACTTTCGCGTTGGATTGGTTACCCCTTCGGGGTTACCAACGCACCGAAGGTGCAACCAAAAACCCCTTACCCCGTAGGGGTTAGGGGTAAGAACGAGCAGCGAAGACTTAATAAATTTCCATTCGCTACGCGAGCCCTAACCCCTTCGGTGCGCTTCGCGCGTAAGGGGTTTGGTTGCACCTTCGGCTGCACGTACGTGCAAGCGTAGCGAACTACCAAGCGCTTGCACGAAGTGCAGTAGCATAGCATTGACTCCGTCAAACCGAAGGTTTTTGCGAAGCAATATGCTACTCAATAAATTTGTCTTTGCTACGCGAGCCCTAACCCCTTCGGTGCGCTTCGCGCGTAAGGGGTAGGCAAATTTATAAAGGGCTTGCCCGTAGGGAGCGAAGCGAAGAGAAGAAATTTATAAAGGGGGCTTGGTTGCACTTGCACGTACGTGCAAGTGTCAACGCCTTTCGCTTCGCGAAGCCCCTTCGGGGTAAGGCGTAGCCAACGCGTTGGTTATTGGCTTCGCCAAACCGAAGGTGCTTTGGCATTGGTAAGCACCGTAGGTGCAACCAAACCGGAGGACAGCCAATCCAATAACCAAACACGTACTTCCTTCGGTTTGCGTAGCAAGCAAGCGAAGGCAATTTTATTAAGTGTTTGTTACAAAAGCAATTACTAATTTACGCTGACTGGTAAGCATATTTTAAAAATAAATTCTTATAAAATTTATAAAATTTATAAAATTTATAAAATTTATAAAATTTATAAGAATTTATTTCGTAAATTTTATTAACTTCGTAAATTTTATTAACTTCGTAAATTTTATTAACTTCGTAAATTTTATTAAATAAGTATAAAAATAAAAAGATATAATAAAGTTAATTATTACAGCTAAAACAATTTTTTAACGAGTAGAAGCCGTGTGCAATAATTAAAAGTTGCAAGCACGGATTTAAAGAAAAACATTTGTTATAGTTTTTCTAACTATGTATTTCCACGGTGCACGCTTTTCAAACTATGAAGCATGGTTAAGTGATCCAACTCACATTAAACCAAGTGCACAAGTTGTTTGGCCGATCGTAGGTCAAGAAATTTTAAACGGCGACGTAGGTGGCGGTTTCCAAGGTATTCAAATTACTTCTGGTTTCTTCCAATTATGGCGTGCTAGCGGTATTACAAGCGAATTACAGTTATATACAACTGCAATTGGTGGTTTAGTATTAGCAGCAGCTTGTTTCTTCGCTGGTTGGTTCCACTACCACAAGGCAGCACCGAAGTTAGAGTGGTTCCAAAACGTAGAATCAATGTTAAACCACCACTTAGGTGGTTTATTAGGTTTAGGTAGCTTAGCTTGGGCAGGTCACCAAATTCACGTATCATTACCAGTTAATAAATTATTAGATGCTGGTGTTGATGCAAAAGAAATTCCGTTACCGCATGAATTACTATTAAATAAATCAATTATGGCTGATTTATACCCAAGTTTCTCAAAAGGTTTAGCACCATTCTTTACATTAAACTGGAGTGAATACAGTGATTTCTTAACTTTCAAAGGTGGTTTAAACCCTGTAACAGGTGGTTTATGGTTAAGCGATACAGCTCACCACCACTTAGCTATTGCTGTTTTATTCTTAGTTGCTGGTCACCAATACCGCACAAACTGGGGTATTGGACATTCAATTAAAGAAATCCTAGAAGCTCATAAAGGTCCATTTACTGGTGAAGGTCACGTAGGTTTATATGAAATTTTAACTACATCATGGCACGCACAATTAGCTATTAACTTAGCTTTATTTGGTTCATTATCTATTATTGTAGCTCACCACATGTACAGTATGCCTCCATATCCTTACTTAGCAACTGACTACGGTACTCAGTTATCATTATTTACACACCACATGTGGATTGGTGGTTTCTGTGTTGTTGGTGCAGGTGCTCACGCAGCTATTTTTATGGTACGTGATTATGATCCAACTAATAACTATAATAACTTATTAGACCGTGTAATTCGTCACCGTGATGCTATTATTAGTCACTTAAACTGGGTTTGTATTTTCTTAGGTTTCCACAGCTTTGGTTTATACATTCACAACGATACAATGAGTGCTTTAGGTCGTCCTCAAGATATGTTCTCTGATACTGCAATTCAACTTCAACCTGTTTTTGCACAGTGGATTCAAAATACACACTTTACTGCTCCTCAATTAACAGCTCCAAACGCTTTAGCTGCTACAAGTTTAACTTGGGGTGGTGACGTTGTTGCTGTAGGTGGTAAAGTTGCAATGATGCCTATCTCTTTAGGTACTGCCGACTTCCTAGTACACCATATTCACGCGTTTACAATTCACGTAACTGTATTAATTTTATTAAAAGGTGTTTTATATGCGCGTAGTTCTCGTTTAATCCCAGATAAAGCAAACTTAGGTTTCCGTTTCCCTTGTGATGGTCCTGGTCGTGGCGGTACTTGTCAAGTTTCTGCTTGGGACCACGTATTCTTAGGATTATTCTGGATGTATAACTCTTTATCAATTGTTATTTTCCACTTTAGCTGGAAGATGCAATCTGACGTTTGGGGTACTGTTACAGATGCTGGTGTATCACACATTACTGGTGGTAACTTTGGTCAAAGTGCTAATACTATTAACGGTTGGTTACGTGACTTCTTATGGGCACAATCATCACAAGTTATTCAATCATACGGCTCATCATTATCTGCATACGGTTTAATGTTCTTAGGTGCTCACTTCGTTTGGGCATTCTCGCTAATGTTCCTGTTCTCTGGACGTGGTTACTGGCAAGAACTTATTGAATCAATTGTTTGGGCTCATAACAAATTACGTGTTGCTCCAAGTATTCAACCGCGCGCACTTAGTATTACTCAAGGTCGTGCTGTAGGTGTAGCTCACTACTTATTAGGTGGTATTGCTACTACTTGGTCTTTCTTCTTAGCACGTATTATTGCTGTTGGCTAAACTATTTATATAAAAATTTAATAAAAATTAAATATTGATTTTAATTAAAATCAATATTTAATTTTTATTAA
>VFQP010001689.1_pt1 | contig 27972 bp, 34 predicted proteins | sample 3512351 | NCBI WGS metagenome assembly VFQP01 (sample SAMN10412372, study PRJNA504923) | tailings metagenome | isolation source: Relicate 1 Philex TSF1 revegetated site | place: Philippines: Tuba, Benguet | collected 2017-08-29
GAGGGAAGGAAGGTAGCTCGGTCGCCAGTTTCCCAAACCCTTGCTCTCTCTTCGCTTCCCAGGGGGCGACTACGTGTCCCAACGCGAACGTGGTGTGCATGGGAGTGCAATGGATGCCCTGCGCTCCCTCGTCGCCTGCACCCTCACCTGTGCGCCGTGCACCACCTCTGCCTCCACCTCCTCCCCCAGCACCACGGCCAGGGGCTCCTCCCCCAAGGCACCCTGGCGCAGGTCGTCCACCAGCGCAGGCGCCTTGTCCAGGAGCAAGTGCTGCCGGATGGCCCGGCACAGCTGCCGCTCCAGACCCGGCGCCACCAGCGGCGCGCCCGACGCGTCCAGCGGAGGCTCCAGCACCATGTGCGGGGCCCCAAGCCCTAACGAGGGCCTGCACATGCACACACCCTCCGCCAACCCTTGTCGCTTGCAAAAGGGAGCAGAGGGGTTTGCGGCGGCGGGGGCACGCACGGCGGTGCACCTGCCGGGCAGCTTCCTCCCAGCTTCCGCGTCCACGTCCAGCGCAGAGGGCTGCGGCGGGAGCAGCAGCACCTCCCGGCCCTTGCCGCCGGGCGGCGCGTGCAGCGCCTGCGCCGGCTGCTGCTGCGGTGGCGGCGGCGGCTGCCGCAGGCGCTGCTGCAGCGCCGCCAGCGCCGCGCCGTCCTCCTGCTGCAGGACCGACAGCTCATCCTCCTCCGCCGGCAAAACCGCCGGAACGCCTGCGGCCGCACCCCGCCGGACGACGGAAAGCGCACGTTGTTGGCGAACGCGCTCGGCGGCAACGCATCCCCACGTCGGGAGAGGGCGGGCGGCGCACCTGGCGGCGGCGGCGGTTTGCCCTTGGACAGCGCCTGCCGCTGCTGCTGCTGCTCCTTGTGGAGCTGCTCCAGCTTGCGCTGCTGCCGCTGCCGCCGCCGCTCGCGCCGGCCGCGCGCCGCCGCCTGAAGCTCCGCCTCGTGCGCCGCGTCGGCCGCCGTGCCGCCGGGCTCACCCAGGTACCTGCCGCGCGCATGGGCGGGGGCTTAGGGCTTTAGGCCTCGGCGACGCCGCTTCCCACTTGCCCTGAGAAAGGACAAGACGTTGTGCGTTGGTCGGTGGCATGCCGCTGCTCCCTCCTCACTTGGTGTACTCCTTTTCAGTCATGCCGGTGAGCTCCGACAGCTGCAGCACCGCCTCCTTGCCCGCCTGGCCCAGCACCGGCACCACCAGCAGCGTCTCGGGGCCCGTGGCCACTGCGCGCAGGGGACGCGCACGCCGCCACGGCCACCGCCACCACCCCATCGCTGTCGCCACAGCAACGGCTGCCCCGCACGCGACGCAGCGGGGAGCGCTCGTGACCTGATACAGAGCAGCGGCGCTGCGCGTCCTGTCGGACATCCCTGCGATGCCAGGCATCACTCTGCCACCCTCTCCAACCTGGACCAAGCAGCCCGCCTCCCGTGGCCCAGCAGATCGCTGCCTTCCCTTTGAACTGATCCAAGAGGCCGAGAGCACCCACCTGGCTCAGGCTGCGCCGGCGCGGGCGCCGGGATGGGCGTGATTGCCGTGGGCGCCTCCACTGTGATGACTGCCGGCGCCGCCATGCGCATCGGCACGGCCGTGGCGGCGGCAGCGGCGGCGGTGGCGGGCGCTGCCGCGCCCGCGCCGCCGCCGTCCCCGTCATAGTCGTCGTCGTAGTCGTCCTCTCCCCCGAAGAAGCTGCTCAGCACGGAGGGCCGCACCACGGCCTGCGTGATCGCGCCGGCCTGCGGCTGCAGCGGCGCCAGCCTGCGGCCAGGGAGCCAGCACGCACGTGCGCATCAGCGGCACGGCCCTCAACCTTTTCACGAGCTGCTTCTCCGCCAAAGCTGCAGCGCGCTGGAGGAAGCCGTGGCCCCGCGCACGGCGCACGACGCAGCGGCGCACCCGTTGCCGTCGCCATGCAGCTGCGCCACGCCGTTCTCCTGAAGCGCCTGCTGCTGCTGCTGCAGCTGCTGCTGCAGCTGCTTTGCTTCGTCCATGCCTTGGGGCTCCAGACGAACTGCCCGCCTGCGTGCTGGCGATCGATCCTCAGGCGGCCCTCACTCAGCGCGGCTGGTTCTGCGATGCCCTGCACGGCGTGCGCACGCGAGCTCGCGCTGCTCGGCGTCCGCGCAGATGGCTGGAGACCATCGTCCTCTGCTCTCCTGCAGCGCCGCGAGAAGAGGAAAGCGACGGTGCTGGCTCCAGAGCAGGTAGGCGCGCTCACGCGCGTGCCAGGAGCATCGTCGCGCCAAACGCTGCTTTCGTTCTCACCTTGCCCGCCAAACCCTCCCAGGAACAGCAGGAGCAGGGGAGCGCAGCAGGGGAACGCAGCAAAAGCACGTGTGCATGGTGTCCGAGTGCATCTCGCCCATGGGGACGAGGGGGGCGTCCTACCCCGAAGCCCACGCGCCGCCCGACGCGCCCACCGACCCAGGCTCGTCCACGACGCCCTTTTCCGTGATCCTGAAGGCGCAGCGCAGCGTCCCTGCCGCCGCCTGCACAGCCATCCGTCCATCCGCAAGCCGAACCGTGAGCGAAAGCGGTTCGCGCGCGTGCTGCGCACGCTGCCGCGCTGGAGGCGCCACCACGCCAGCGCAGCGCACCTGGGCGCTGTGCGTGGTCGTCGCCTGGCGCAGGCCGTCGGCCTGCTCCCCGACCACCTGTAGCATGACGCGCACGTGCGGCTGGTGCCGCCAAGCCTCGCCCAGCGCCGGCTGCTGCAGCGGCGGCCCTGCCGCCCCCGCCGGTTGCGCGCCGCCGTCCCTTCCCCCGCCAGCGCCTCCGCCGCTGTCCCCGCCGCCCCTCGCCGCCGTGACGTGGTTGGTCACCACCACGGCCAGGCGGTGGCGGGCGGCCAGGGACTTGAGCGCCCTCGCCACCTGCGGAAACGGGGCGCAGGCGCGGCCCGCGCCACATCCGCACGTGCGCAATCGCCGCACCCGCGCAACGTGTCACCCACCGTGGCGGGGCAGCTGCTGTGGCTGCCGTGCTTTTTCTTCTGTCATCCCGCACCCTGCAGCGTCAGGGAGAGGCGTGATCGAACTTCCGACGCTGGGACCAAAGGGGAACCGATAAGCACGCTCGCCACGCGCTTCACCTGGGTCAGGAGCAGGTAGCCGTGCGCGTGCTGCGGGTGGCCCAGCACCGGCGCGATGACGGCGGAGACCGAGTCCACGACGAGCATCCTGGGCCGCTCGTGGAAGAGAAGCGCGGGCGGGTGGCCCACCCGGGCGCGCTTGGAGGGGTCCGACGGCGCAGAACCAGACGCTCCGCCGCCTGCGGCGGCGTCCGGGCACGCGTCACGCGTGCGCCGCCTGACTCAGCAGCACTCCTGACGCGGTTGGATGAGTCGTGCGGATGCCGGCGCTGAGGCACATCTGGTGATGGAAGGTCGACGTGGACGCCCCATGGTGCACAGCGGCGGTGCAGCAGGCGGCAGCGGAGGAGAGCACAGCGCCTCTGCACCCGCGCTTTGCTCGTGGCGTGCGCGCTGCGGGACGTCTGAAGGCAGCGTTGTTCCTTGGCGCCGTTGAGGGGGGCAAGCCCGGCGCGGCACAGCAGAGAGCAGCGTGCGCACCTGGGCCGGTCGCCGCCTGAGTGTGCGGGCTGGGCAGGTGCGTGTTTGAGAGCTGGCACTCCAGCTCGTCCAAGGTGGCCAGCAGCTGGTGCACCGTGTGCAGGCGCACTAGGCTCACGTACGCGCACTGCGCGTCCGGCTCCTGCGGAGGGTGGCGGGCGCAGCCAGGTGAACACGCACGCTTTAGGGCAGCGTGCTCCAGTCGCCGCCATCGGACGAGGCCTTCGGGCGCCGCCGTCTTCCTGTGGCTGCCTGTGGGGCGTGCTGAGCCACAGAGGCCGGTGTAGCCTGCTGTGAGGTGTGGCGGGAGGCGGCGGGAGGCTGGAGGCTGGGCGGCGGCGCAGGCGCACCGTTGGCGGGTGCACCTCCTGGCATGGCTGCGCCAGCACCTGCCGCAGCCGCCGTGCGTCGAACGAGTTGGTCGTGTCGAGCCAGAGCACGCCCTCGGAGCGCGCCGCCGTGCGCGCCGCCAGCACGTGGCACAGCTGCGTCTTGCCCGAGGCGCTCTCGCCGGCAAACTCGGTCACGCACGCCTCAAAGACGCCGTTGCCCAGCACGCGGTCCAGCCTGCGTGCGCCCCACAGCACGGCGTGGCGACTCTGTTCACTATTTGCTTGCCTGCGTGCCCACAGCGTGCTCTGCAGGCCCACGTCCTGATACAGCAGACCCGCCCACTGGCTATCCCATGGTGCAAGCAAGCACGGGCTGCTGCGCTCGTGTTCGTGGCGCCGCAGGGCGGGCGGCAGGACGCACCCGGCGCAGCCGATGGGCAGGATGCGCACGTTGTCCCTCAGCTCTTCGTGGACGGCCGTGCCCGGCAGCACGGGCGGCGCCACCTGCTGCAGCAGCGCCGCCTCGGCCTGCGCCGCCAGGGTGCCGGGCTCGGGCTCGGGCGCCGTGCCGTGGCACCGGGCGACCAGGTACTCCTCCACTGCGTCGCGGCAGCGCCACGAGCGAGCGCGTGCGGGAGGTGGTGCGGGCTGCGTGGCTGCGGAGCTGCGTGCACCACCAGCGTGCACAGCGCCCGCGGGCGCACCTGACGCAAAGCGGCCCTCCAGGTGAGCCAGCAGATCTGCATGTTGGTGCTGAGGCATCAGCGCCGTCGAGAACCTCATGCTGCAGGACTCCCTTTGCGTTCGATCGTGCTCAATCGTCCACAGCGTGCATGCGCGAAGGCCCCAGCGGTTGGGCGCCTCACGGCCGCTCTTGCGCAGTGGTTCAGTGAAGTCGCCGCCCGAGCTCCTCCTGCTCTTCAAGTGCTTCAAGATGGTGGCCCGCCGCGCTCTCCTGGTGCGTGTTGCCCCAGCCCACCAGGCAGGAACACACGGTCAACCCAGCCACGCGCCACGGCGCCACGGCGAGCGGGCCAGACGCACGCAATCAGGCACACGGGGTCCTCTGCGTCTCGATGCGCGCGGGGGCCGGTTCTTGCCGTGGAGCTCGAAACGCCAGCCGGGCACGGAGCAGCGGCGGGGCGCAGGCAGCGTCAGGCAGCGCCATCGATTGTCCCAATGCTGCCGCCCCAACATGGGGCTGCAGCCCCTTCCGGGCGCGCGATGGGACACAGATGCTCGACAGCTCGCCCCGCAAGGAGCGAACGCCGATGCGCGCAGCAAGCTCACACGCACGCGTGCGCACGATGGGGCTGCGAGGCGGGCAGCATGCGCACGCGTTGCTGGCGAGCCGCGTGGCCAGATGGGAGCACGACCGCGCGATCCCGCAGTGTCGGGCGGGGTGCACCTTGATCGATCCTGCACCCCAGGCGCAGCAGCTGGGGGCCCGCAGGCGCTGGGATGGCCGGGAAAAGCAATTGAGCCGGCCCTGCTGTTGAGCGGCTAGAGGGATGGATGGGGGCAATGCGCGGGCACGCCTCGCGCCCAACCGACGACGCGCCCCCTTGCCGTGTTGCCTTGCCTTGCCTGACCGTGCTCGCAGGTCGGCTGCAACTACCCAGTGAGCCCCTGCATGCATGACTAAGCTGCGCCTGCGGACCCGCGGTCCTGCGCCTCACCTGGGTCGCGTGCCGCTCTCGCCCACGCACAGGGCACCAATGCGGCGCTCAACGGGTGCATCAACGACGTGTGGGGCACCAAGAACATGCTCACGTCGTACTACGGCTTCACCGACGCCGACATCACCGGTGAGCAGCACGTGGCGCAGCCAACTCCCGCGGCGCTGCCTGGGGCTGGCAAACGAGCACACACCCAAGCCGTGCTGCCTGTGCGCCCCCGCACTGCGCAGTGATGATTGACACGGACAAGAACTACGTGCAGCCCACGGGCCGCAACATGAAGCAGAAGCTCAAGGAGCTGGTCGACCAGTCGCAGAGCGGCGACATCCTCGTGTTCCACTTCAGCGGCCACGGTGCGCGCCCTGCGGCACGCGCTGCCCCACAGCAGGCGCTAGCATTGTTGACGGGTGACCAACAGCGCTGCATACACGAGTGCCGGCCAGCCGTGTGGGGCCGTTTGGATTAACGTTGGGCGGTCTTGCGCGCTGGGCCTGGAGCGCGCCGGACAGGCATTCAGCCGTCGCCTGTCCTGCGCCACTGGCAATGGCGTTGTTGCCTTCGTGCAGGCACCCAGGTGCCCAGCGACGACGCCAAGGAGAAGGACGCCAAGGTGAGGTGGCCGTCGCACACATCCACATGTCCACGTGTCCCGCGGCACACGGCACACACCCCTGGTGGTTTAGTCACAGCGGCGCGCAAGTCAGTGCCCGCGTGGCGCAGGACGAAGCGATCTGCCCCTGCGACATGAACGTAATCACGGACGACGACCTGCGCGCCATCTTCATGCCCCTCAAGGACAAGCCCGGCGTCAAGCTCACCTTCATCGCCGACTGCTGCCACAGGTTAGCTTGCGCCCCGCGGCACACTCCTCGCTTGAAAGGCGGTGGCGGCCCCTTAAACCCTCGCCTGAGCCCTAACCCATGCGGCGCAGCGGCACGCTGCTGGACCACGACGCCGTGGTGATCAGCGGGCCCAAGCCCGGCGGCCCGCCCCCGCCCGCCATCGACGTGCAGGTGGGCCCGTGCTTTCGCCCGCTTCGTGCAGCGATCGGGAGGTGCTCCTGTGTCTCTGCACGTTGTGCGTGGCAGCCCTCGGGATGGCCGCCCTGGGCCTGGCCGCGACACGCCTCGCCACCTGCCTGCGTGGCGCCCCGCAGGCCATCCAGAGCATGCTGGCGGCGCTGGGCGCCGGCGGCAAGCGCGAGATCAAGAACCGCTCGCTGCCCTTTTCCGAGCTGTGCAGCTTCCTGAGCAAGCTGCTGGGCGTGCCCGGTGAGGCGCTCCCCTCCGCCGCGCCATGTGCTGTGCGCGCTGAGCTGATGCATCAGTGCCAGCCTTGGGCGTGCTGGGGTGAGGCGCTCTCGCACGTGGCGCTGCGCTCTGCGCCGGTCGTCGAGTTAGTGCTGGGCGTGCACCGGTGAGGCGCTGCGTGCTGTGCGCGCTGAGCGCACTGGTGTCTCGGGCCGCTGTGCCGGTGTTTGCTTACGGCTGCCGGACGCGTCGGCACCAGGCGAGCACGCAGGGACCCAGGTTGCTGGCCGGAGACAGGGAAAGGCGAGAGTGAGCGCGAGGTGTGTCTGGGCGAGGTGTTTGTGCGCTCGGCTTCACCCTCCCGCGCCCGCGTGCGTGTGCGTGCCGCTGCCGCAGTGACCGAGGGCAACGTGCGCAGCAGCATGAGCAGCATCTTCGGCGCAGACGCCTCGATCAAGGTGCAGGAGTTCATGAAGGTGAGGGCTTGGTTAGGTGCTTTGCGGCACTCTCTCGCCGCGCACGCCGCGGGCGCCGTTTTCGGGGCGTGTGTTGGGAGAGCGCCAAGACAGCCTGCCGTCATCTGGGAGGCAGGTGCCGTTTGGAGTGGTTGTGCGCAAGGAGCGTGTAGCACCCAGGAGTGGGGCGAACCGAACTGCTGCTGTGCTGCGCGCGCTGCCGCTGCTGTGCTGCCTCGCAGTACGCGGAGATGGCCAAGAAGGCGTACGACATGCTCAAGGGCCCCGGCGCCGCAGGTAGGGTTGCCACCTGATAACCTAGGGTTGCAGCTACGGAGTTGACGCAGTGTGGACGAAACACCGCCCTCACGCCGCACGTTCACCTGTGGAGCACGGCCGCCCGGGAACGACGCAGCGGCGCTTGCAGCGGGCGCTCGCTGCCGTGTGCGCTGCTGCGCAGGCGCAGGCGGCGGCGCGGCGGGCGGCGCGCCCGGCGGCGACCTGGGCGGCGTGGTCAAGCTGCTGTGCGGCCTGTGCGGCAACCCGGCGGCCGCCGACGGCGGCGCCGCCGCCGCCGCCCCGGCGGCGGGCGGCGGCGCTGCGGCGGGCTCGGCGCAGGCGGCGGGCGTGGCCGCCGCGCAGCAGGTGCGTCCGCGCGTGCCTGGCGCCGATTGGTCGCCAGGCCGTGCTTGGGCAGCGGCGACGTCATCCAAGCACAAAGTGCACCTGGCTGAGGGGTTCGCGTGGGCTTGCGGGGGGCTCGCCCAATCGCCCGACTCCACGTTGCTTGCGCGCGCGCGCGCGCGCGCAGAACGGCACGCTGCCGCCGCCGCCGCACGCGGGCGCCAAGCCCGACGCCAAGGACCGGCTGCCCGACGAGGTGCGCGCGCGCGCGCATGCATGGGTTAGGCTTTGGATCCCACCGCTGCGCACCCTCCGAGCCAGGGCTGTGGCGAGCCCTCGCTCCGTTTCCGCACTTGCAAGCGCTGGACTTGCACGCGTTCTCTTGCTCTCACCCGCGCCTGCCCTCTACACCCACGTCATGCGTCTTCCAACGTGCACGCGCGCCTGACAGGTGGGCATCCTCATCACGGGTTGCCAGGACAAGGAGACGAGCGCCGACGCGTGCCCCACGGGCGACACGAGCAAGGCGCACGGCGCGCTGTCCAACGCGCTGCACACGGTGGTCAAGGCGCACCACGACGCCAACCCCAACCAGCCCATCACCAGCCGGTGAGCCGCTCTCTTTCTTCGCGCGGGCCGAGAGCTCTGCACCTGGTCGCGGCCGCCTCTGGCACGCACGAAGCGTGCGCGGGGCGGCGCCGGGTGCGGGCAGCGTGCTGTGCGTGCGCACACTAGGGCGATTCGGTACGGCGCCTGACCCACCGCCGCGGGGACCTGGTGGTTGCGTCGCCGCGGCCAAAGCAGCAGCCTGCAGGAGGAGCAGGTGCCCTCCTGCTCCTCGATGCAGGAGGGATCGAGGCCCTCCCGAACGCCTCGGGAGGGCGAGGCGTTAAGCCATCGCGCCACAAGCACGGCGATGGCGTTGCTCGCCGCGGCCAAAGCAGCACCCCAGCCCCCTGAGCCCTCCACGCCACGCCACGCCACGCCACGCCCCTGCTGTGCACCTGCAAGAACCTGGTGGTCCTGTCGTTCCTTTGCACGCCTGATGCGGCTGCAGGAACCTGGTGATTGCCGTGCGCGAGGCGCTGGCCAAGTCGGGCTTTGCCCAGAACCCCTGCCTCGAGTGCGGCACCGAGCAGGCCGACTCGCCCTTCATCGTGCCCAGCTAGAGAGGGTCCTGCGGTCCTTCCTCTGGGCCCAGCCGCGCGGCCGGCTCCCTCCTCCTCCTCCTGCTCTTCCTGCTGGAATCACACAGATCCGTGACCCCGCCGTGACCTGCTGACACGTGAACGCCATGGCGGAGGCAGCCCACGCTGCCACGTCCTTGCTCTCCCTTCCTGCACCCCCTATGAGTCGCGTCCGCGCCTGCTGCCTCCGTGACCAACACACTTGTCGTCTCCCGCGCTGAGCCTTCTCGCGGACGCCCGCTGCTGCTGCTTTCCGTGACTACCGACGCTCCAGAACTGGAACTGCGCGGAGGAAACCGTGCGCCGACTCTGCTGTGGGCGGGGAGTGGGGACCCGTGCATGCCTGGGAGTGAGCGCTCGTGCTGCCAGCGTGAGCACCTGCTGAGGGAGGAGCACGCTGAGGCGCAGACAAGGTTCTGACGCGCACGGCTGCACTGTGTCAGTGGGGGCTGGCTGCTTCTCTTGCTCTTCCCGCCCATGCGTGCGTGCTTCCTCTTCGTGTCTGCAACCTGGAACGCGCAGACGAGGAGGGAGGGAGCGCAAGGATCACGCGGGTCACCACGCCGAGGCGCGGATGCGCGCGATGGCGTCTCGCCGGTACTCTGACGGCTCGAACAGCGCGCACAAGAGGTGCACCACCTCGTCGGCGGTGAAGCCGACCGCCTGCAGGCGCCGCTTCTCCCACGCCACCACCGTCTCGCGCAGGCCCGTGTCGAGCAGCTCGAGCAGCTTGCGCAGCTTGAGCAGCGGCTGGCACGTGGACGCCACCACCTCGCGCAGCTGCGTCGGCGCCGCAAGCACACGCCACCGATCGGATCCTTGCCTCGCGGATCCCCGATTTCGTGCAGGGGAGGTCGAATGCGTGCTTGCGCGCACTCACCACGGGGACGGGCACGCCAGAGAGCTTGGCCGTCTCCGGCGGCTCCTGGTTGCTGCTGGGCCGCACCAGCGCCTCGACGCCCTGCTGCGCCAGCGGGCCCAGCACCTCTCGGAGCTCCTTGCAGTCGTCGATGCCGATGTCGCTGCGGGCGCGAAGGGCACGGGCAACGCGAGCAGGTCGCGACGTGCGTCCTCGCGGCTGGGCGTCCCCCAGCAAGAAGAACGAGGCGCACCTCTTGGCCATGATGACGGCGACGAGGGACGAGCACATGCGCCCGAGCACCTGCTGCGCCACCTGCGCGCGCGTGTTGCGGAGCGCGACAAGGGGGCGCATCTGTTGGTTCCCCTTTGCACGCCTCGCACACGATGTCGATGAAGACGACCGCACGCCTCACCTGCGCGATCCAGGCTGGCGTGAGGTGGTCCGCCAGGGCGCGCCCCATCCGGCCCAGCGTGTGCAGCAACTGCGCGCGCAACAACCAGACCCACATGCAGCCCTTGTGCCGGGGCGGCGCACACGGGAGAGACGCTGCCGTGCCGCTGTGGCGCGGCCGAAGCAAACCCCTCAGAACACGCAACACGCGCGCGCGCCTGCGACACGGTCTTGCGGTAGGCGATGGCGTCCTGCCCGGTGCCGGCGGCGCCCAGCCGGCTGAACCCTCTAAACCCGGACGCCATGAGCTCCTGCAGCGCCTCGCCCTGCGCCGCCACCTGCCGCTGCAGCAGCCGCTCGGCCTCAGCCCTCAGCAGCAGGGCCGGCTCCATGAGCCCTAAGGGCTCGCCCAGCCGCGGCTCCAGCGCAGGCGCGTAGACCTGCGGCGGCGGCCGCGACGGCGACGACATGCAAGCCCCAAGCATGGTGAGGGATTTGTCGAGGCTCCACACGCCTTCCTCATCCCTGGGAAAAGCGTGGGCGGGGTGTCGTGGACTTGCAGACTCTGGCCGCCCGCTGTCCCGCAACGCTTTGTGGTCTGAGAGGAGGAGCAGAAGCCGCGGGGCTGCGTGCGTTTGGCGCACGAGCGCCGCATCTCACCCACCGGCAGGGCCAGCAGCAGCGCGTCGGCCAGGTGCCACAGCCGGTTGAAGTGCAGCAACGCCAGCGGCAGCACAGTGGCCAGCTGCTGCCGGGCGCCGGGCGTCGCCTCGGGCAGCGCGATGGCCAGCGCGGCCAGCTTGCGCAGTGAGTGCACCAGGGCCAGGGAGGCGGCGGGCGCGCCTGCGGGAGGGCAGAGCAACGCACGGCGTGCTCAGACCGCGCAGCGAGTGTCACACCAGGGCCAGGGAGGCGGCGGGCGCGCCTGCGGGGACGAGATGGCCGGGCGCAGCCCCACACGCACCACTCTGCCACGTGCTCAGGCTGCCACATACGGCTCCGCGTGCAAGCGAAATCGCGCTCCGGGCGCACCGCACCGCACACGTGGTTGCCCTCCGTTGGGCGAGACATCGCGCGCGAACCTGAAGCCAGGGCCAGGCCCAGCACCTGCCCCACCAGCTCCATCCCCTCCGCCACCCATCCCCCGGCCCCCTTCCAAGGGCCACGCCTCCTCTCCCCTCACCCACACTCCCCACGCACCTGAAGCCAGGGCCTGGTCCAGCACTTGCCCCACCAGCTGCGCCAGCCGCACCGCGCCCGCCGTCACCCTCCGCTGCCCCTCGGAGAGCAGCGGCGCCTCGGCCGCCAAACCACAGCCCGGGTCTTGCGCCTCCCATGTGGGGCACCGCCCGCCCAGCAGGCGCTGGTACAGCTCCGAGTCCACCTGCAGCGGCTCGCCCACCTGCACGCGCATGGGCCGGGCGCCAAACCCTAAGGGCATCAGGGTCCAGCGCCACCTCAAGGCCGCATGTAGCGTGGCGCCTGGGGACGGAGCGGCACGTGCCGACGCGCGCGCCTGCCGGGGCGCGGGTTGCGATACCCATGCAAGCGCCATGCAAGCGCCGTGCAAGCGCGCACCACGGTGGTCTGCACGTCGGGCCGCAGGTCCGCCAGCAGCGCCTGCCGCGCCGCCGCCAGCGGCGCCACCTGCTGCCTGGCCTCAAGCGCCGACACGGCCGCCGACACGGCCGGCGCCAGGCACGCGACTGCGGGGCGGGCGCCACGGCACACACAGCCCGGGCAAATGCACATGGGACCTTCCGTCAGGAGGACAGTATAGGCTGGCTGCGCGTTGATGACGCGGAGTGGGCGATGACAGGCTGCGCGTGGCTCGTCGCGATGCGAGCGGCGCATGGTGGAGGTGAGCCCTGACGGTAAGCCCTAAGAAACGCACCGTCGATGAACCCTAGGCTGGACGCCCACTCCTCCAGGTCCGAGGCGGCCTGCACCAGCGCCTGCAGCGCCGCGCTGTCGCCCGCCTGCAACCACCATGCAAGGCACCATGCAACTCAGCCCTAGGGCTTTCGAACGCCCTCACACGACCAACGTGCATCGCTGTGTGGCCCTGCTCCGGGACGCCGAGGTGGCGCGAAGTGTCGCGAAAGCGCGCCCAGCACGCGCAGCACGCGCCTGCGACGCGGCGTGCGCGGCGGGGCGCACGTGCGCGTCCACGTAGGCGTCGGCGAGCGGCGCCCAGAGCGCGTCGCCCAGAGGGCGCAGCAGCGCCTCGTCCAGGCCAAACGCCACGCTGCCCACCGCCTGCAGCACCTGCACTCACAGTCGTGAGCGACAGGCGACGGGCGAGGGCAGAAGAGAGGAAAGCGATTCTTCATGAGAGACAGCGGGGAACGGCGCACGCCACGCTGCCCACCGCCTGCAGCATCTGCGGTCGCCGTGCGAGCGAGAGCCGCGCGCAGGCAGGACACCGTTCACGAGGGACGCACACACAAGCGCCACGCTGCCCACCGGCTGCAGCACCTGCGGCCGCTGCAAGGGGCACGAGGCAGACGAGACATCGATTGTGGGTGAACAAGGGCTGAGGTGCGCGCATTGGCAAACCGCCTGCAGCACCTGCGGCCGTTGCGAGTGGGGCACGAGCACACGACACTGTTGGGGAGGGACGCAACGCAACGCTGCCCACCGCCCGCAGCACCTGCGGACGCCGTGCGAGCAAGAGCCGCGCGCAGGCAGGACACCGTTCACGAGGAACGCACACACAAGCGCCACGCTGCCCACCGGCTGCAGCACCAGCGGACGCCGTGCGGGTGGCAGGCGTGGGGAGGCGGGACGCTGAACTCGCGACAAACACGCGCCCACCCACCGGCGCACACGCGTGCGGCTGCCGGAAGCAACTGCCTGCCACCGCCAAGGCAGCCGTCGCAGCAGCGATCATCAGCACAAGAGCGTGTGGCGTGCGGAGGGGGCGGGTGCGGCGCTCACCGTCCTGCAGGCGTCGGCCACGGCGGGCGCCGGCACGGGCTGCCACTGCAGCAGCGAGCCCCCGTCGGGCTGCTTCTGCGGCCCCGACCAGCAGCCCTGCCCGCGGAGTAGCGGTCCCAGCACCTCCCGCATCAGCAAGTCTGCGAGGGACAGCGGGAGGGCAGCGGGCGGCGGCTGGGAGTGTGCTCACTCCTTGCATCTGTTTGGACACCTCGGTGCGGCCGCAACCAATCTAACCAAGCGCGTCGCCGTCATCGAATGTCTGTGTGCGCGAGCGCGTGTGCAAGTGCCCCCCGCCGCCCCCGTTGCAGGGCTGAGCTTGCTCTTGCGCGTGGGCCCGACGGCGCGCACCTGCCAGCGCCTGCACGCTCTCTGGCAGCAGGCCCAGCGCCGCCGCCGCCGCCCAAACCTCCGCCGAGGGCACGGGCGCGCGCTGCGACGCGTCGACGTAGACGTCGCCGCCGCCGGCGGGGTGCGCCGCCTGGGCCGCCTGCGCCAGCGGGAGCGCGATGGACGCGCGTAGCAGCAGCTGCGGGTGGGCGTGCTGCTGGCCCGGCGGCGGCGGCAGCAGCTGGACGCTGCCTGCCAAGCCCTCCTTGACCACCTGCACGCGAGGGTTGAGGCGTCGTGGCGTGCGCGCGAAGAGTGAGGCTCGGAAGCAGCGCGTGGCGGGCGGTGCGGCGTGGGCAGGGACGCAGGGCACGAGGCGATTGTGGCCAACGCCTCTCTTTGCGTGCCCTCCAGAAGAGCGACGAAACGCTGGGCTTCGTGTGTTTGCGATTTGCACCTGTTTGGACACCTCGGCGGGGCTGGAGCCCAGCTACCGGGCGTGTCCGACGACCCGCAGCGAGCACGCACGCAAGTCAGGGTGTGCTCTCGGCAGCGCTAGCCCCCCAGGGGCCCTGGGTGGCGTGGCAGCCGCTCCGCCCTCCCTCGCCCATTTCGCGTGCAGCGCCCTGCCCGCCCGCCTCACCCGCACCAGCGCCCCTCTCACCCGCCTCACCTGTGGCCGGACCCACCTGCCACCACACTTGACGACAGCCCCTTCCTTGCACGCCTCACCTGCGCCAGCGCCTCCCTCGCGCCGTCGCACCACGCCAGGTGCCGCCGCCCCGCCTGCGCCGCCACGTCCGCCGTCAGCCCACTCGCCGGAACGGCGCCCTCGCCGGCCCCTTGCGGCCCTCCTGCGTCAGCGTCGGCGCCAGCGCCGCTGGCTTGCGGGGCGGCGGCCGCCTCCTGCGCCTCCTGAAGTGACTTGCCAAGCCGTTGGACGCACCAGGCCGCCTCCGACAGCTGGCCTGCAGGCGGTGTTCGCACGAGGGTGAGCAGAGGCCCTCACCTCCCTGCCCTGCCAGAAAGGCGCGCTCCTCTCTCTCGACCGCACCTTGCCGCAGCAGCCCGCCAAACTCAGCCAGCTGCCCCAGCACCTCTCACTCCACCCTACCGCACACCCGCACACCACGCCGCCCGCACCTTGCCGCAGCAGCCCGCCAAACTCAGCCAGCTGCCCCAGCACCTCGCGCTCCGCCGCGTCCGCGCGCTGCTGCCCCACCAGCTGCTGCTCCTGCTCCACCAGCGTCCTGCGGCCGCAGAAACACAACACTGCCGTCGCCGTCAGGCAGGCAAGCACTATCACCTCACCCAGCAACGCCCCTGCCGCGTGACGCTGGCAGCTGCGACGGTGTGGGCACCCTCGTTGCGCACGTAGCAGCGTCCGCAGCGCTGCCGCCGTGTGCTGCTTGACAGCTGCTGTGAAAGGCTGCGCGCCCTCCCCTGGAACGGTGCGCCTGCCACCCTGAGAGAGGCGTCGCGCGTCGCCCCCACGGCCGGTCAGCGTCCCCAGCTGCAGCGCGCCACGCCACGGCATGCCGTGCTGCTTCCGCATCAATCAGAGACGCGCACTGACCGGTAGTGCTGCGCGTACTGGGCCAACATGGCCTCTGGCGTGTCGGGAAGAAGCTGCGCTGCCTCGGCGCACAGCTCCGAGATCGCCGCGTCGAACGCAGACGTGTCTGGCGTTGCTGCGGCACCGCCATCGCGGGGCTGCTGCGCTAGGAGCAGCGCTGCGAGCTTCTTGAAGAGCGCGGCCCGGGTCTGCGAGTGCAAGTGGGCGGGCCACGTGCGCGACCATCGTCTGTGCGGCTGGCATGATGCCATCGTCGTGAGCGCTGTTGCGGCATCAGAGCGGTCGCTGCGCTGCGCAGGCGTTGTTGCTTAGGGGGCGGGGGCGGCGCACGCACCGACTGCTGCAGCTGCTCCACCCGCATGAGCGCCTCCTGCAGCAGGGTCACGTCCAGCGCCTGCGGCAGTGCAGTCACGTGGCCCGAGTCATCAACTGATGCAGCGCTGCTCTGCTCCTGCGGGTGGACATATCGGCTGATCGTGCGCACCTCCTCAGCCAGATTCGCGGGCAACACCGACTCCACGGCGAACGACTCCATCGCAGCCGTCGCCATGTCCTGCTGCTGCTACCGTCCGACCTGCCTGGCTGGGGCTATTTCCTCTCGCCGCGATAGAGAGCATTTCGTCAACCCGCAGGGGTGCAGCACGAAAGGGGCAACAGTTTAAAGCTCAGCTCCGCAGCGCCATTTGCTTCCACTCACAACAGCGCAAATGGCTGCTTTACCCGCGCGGGAGTACTCAGTCGTTGTCTTCGGCGCCACGGGTGCGCGGCATCGCACGTGCACGCCTGCTCTGCTCTGCATCGCGTGCGTCCAGTCCCCACAGCGTGCCCCTGCCTGTGAGCCGCATCGCCCCGAGCGCAGGCTTCACGGGGAAGAAGGTCGTGGAGGAGCTGCTTGCGTCCTCCGCCGACGGCACGCTAGGGTGAGCGCCTGCACCATCGGCACCGCCCTTTGGGAGCAGCAGGTCGCTGCCACGTGACGGTGACGCGCTGCCGAGTCCCACACCCGCCACTGCATCGCCGCCGCGCAGCAAGTTCGCCGTGGCGGGGCGCTCGCGCGCGGGCCTGGAGGCGCTGGTGCAGCAGCTGGGCGCCGCCGCCCGCCTGGCCGTCCTCGCCGACGTCGACGTGTCCCGCCCGCAGACCGTGCAGGACATGGCGCGGCGCGCCCGGTGAGCGAATGGCTTCCCACCAGGCGCAGCACGCGAATGGGCAGCGCGCGTGTCGCAGCGGTCCAACACTGGCAGGGCGGCGAAGCGCGGGGCACCCAGCGATGACACGTTTGCCGTGGTCCCGCTGGCCCTCGCGCTGGCTGTTTTCTGCGCAGGCTGGTGATCAACTGCGTGGGTCCGTTCCGCCTGTGGGGCGAGCCCGTCTACCAGGCGTGCGCCGAGGCGGGCACGTCGTACGTGGACATGTGCGGCGAGCCAGGTCAGGCAATGCATGGATCAGCAGCAGGAACTGCCAGCCTCGCGCTGTCTCGCCTTTGGGACTGTGCTTCCTTCGCTCCCGGCCGGCGGCGTTGCTGCGCATGGGGCCGCCGTGGTGTGCTCTGCGCCCCGCCTGCCGACCAGGGCAACCGTCAGCTGCCCAGCTCGCGGCGACGCGCAAGCCCAAGGGAAACAAGGCGGCTGCCGCTCCCTCCTCGACATGCTGATGCGACGTTCGCACCGCGGCGCAGAGTTCATCGAGCGCATGGAGTTCAAGTACGGGCCGGTGGCGGCGGCCAGCGGCGCGCACATGGCGTCGGCGTGCGGCTTCGACAGCATCCCGGGGGACCTCGGCACGGTGCTGGCGCAGCGGCAGTTCCCCGCGCCTGGCGTGAGTCCTAGAAAGTTGGTGGGGGAGCTGAGGCGTTGGAGGCTTTGACGGCATTGTGTGGCGACGTGCTGACCCTGCAGCGTCAGTGAGTTCCCCGCGCCAGGCGTGAGTGCTGCTGCGCTGGGTGTCGGTGTGGGACTGAGGTGTCCGCCTGGGGCCTTGGAAACCATCCGGTTTCCGTGCGGTCACGAACACATGGCCGTGTGCAGGGTGTGCATGCGCACGCCTCGCATCGACGGAACAGGCCGCCGCCCACGTCACGCGGCGAGGATCGGCGGCGAGGCGTTGCTGCCCGTTGCGCGCAGGTGCCGTCCAGCGTGGAGATGTTCATCTCGCTCAAGCCCGGTCCCAAGGGCTACAACATCCACTTTGGCACCTGGTGAGGGGTTCCCAGCCAAGTTGGATGCGCTGCGTGCCCCCCGCGACGTGGCTTTGACCAGGGCTGCCAATGGCCCTGGACGCTGCCTCGGCCCGCCCCGTGCCGGCGCGGCTGTGTGGTGTTTCCTTGGGGTTAAAGAGCTTGGGTTTCTGCCGCTGGGCACACCCACACTCGCGGTCGGCCCCGCAGAGCTCTGAGCAGGCGCGCTCGCCCCGCCGTGTGCACACGCGCACCACACTTCCGGCGGCAGCAAGGGACACCGCGCGCCCGCACGCCCCCCTCGCGCCCTCCTTCCGCTGCGCAGGCACTCTGCTGTGCTGGGCCTGGGCTCCGTCGCATCGCTGCGCCGGCTGCGGGCCGAAGTCAAGGCCGCAGGGCGCGCCGCGCCCGCACCGCAGCCGGCGGGCCCCAGGCCGCGCGCGCCGGCGGGCCTCGCCTTCAGCAAGCACCCCAGCGTCCGCGCCTGGCACTGTGCGTGCGCACTCGTCTCCCCCTTGCCGCACGCGCCAAGAGGGCTGGTGCTCAGCAGCACCGCGAGGGACGACTCCGCGCCAGCGCACGCGCCAAGCGCCGCTGCTGCCTGCACCAAAGCACACGCGCCCACCGCGCCTGCCCGCTCAATCTGTGCCCCGTGGCCGGTGCTGTTCGCTCGCGCCTCGCAGTGCCGTTCCCCGGCGCCGACGCGAGCGTGGTCCGCCGCACGCAGGGCGCTCTCGCCGCCGCCGGAGAGCCCGCCGTGCACTTTGTCGGCCGGTGAGAGCAGCCTCAACCTTTTCCTCCTCGCCCTGCACTGCCTCTTGAGCTGATGACTCCCGCTGGACTCCAACGCAGCGGTTGGCGTGAAGGCCAAACTTGCCCTGCCATGCGCCGCACCAACGAAGCTAGATGCCCGGAGCGTGACCAGGGATGCGCCGGCCACACACATGGTTCGTGCGCGCAGGTTCACGCTGGCGTCAAGGTTCTACGCCTACGTGGCGGTGCTGGTGGGCGGCGCCATGGCCACGTTGGCCAAGTCGTCGGTCGGCCGCGCGCTGCTGCTATGGGCGCACGGCTTCTTCTCCTACGGGCTGGTGAACCACGCCGGGCCCACGGAGGAGCAGGTGGGTGCAGACTCTGCGTGATCCCGAATGGGCTGGGGAAGCACTGCAGGGTCGTCCACACGCAGCGTGCACCATGCGTGGAGCCGCCTCGTGAGCAGTGCTGCGGCGCTGATGAGCGTCCAGCACGCCGCGTTGTGTGGGTCGCTGCGGGCTTGCGCGCAGATGAGGGGCACCACGACGGAGACCACGCTGGTGGCCAGGGGGTACGGCGACGCGCGGGACGCCGCGAGCGGCGCGGCCCCGGACCGCGAGGTGGGGGCACGTGGGCCTGCGGTGCAGCACCCTTGAGGTGTTGCTCGCACCACTGTTCACGAGAAGTGTGGGATGCCATGTGGGATGCTGCGTTGCGCCTTGCTGCAGGTCGTGGTTACGATTACGACGCCAGACCCGGGCTACTACGCCACCGCGATGCTCACTGTCCAGGCGAGCGAGTTGTGGCGCTGTGGAAGAGAGGAGCGCCAAAGCTGCAAGCCGCTTGCAGCGGTCGAGGACCACCTGTACAGCCGACGGCAGGTGCACGTGCGCACACGTGTGCTGCAGGCGGCGCTGACGATCCTGGAGGAGCGCGGCAAGCTCCCTCCGCCCGGCGTGCACACCCCGGGCTTCTTGCTGCGCAACACGACGCTGCCCGAGCGCCTGCAGCTGCGCGGCATCCGCATCAGCATCGCCCCGGGCCAAGGCGGCGGCACTGGCGGAGCTGCTGCCGGCACAGTGGCCGCTGCAGCCAAAGCGTTGTGAAGTGCTTGCTGCTGAGCGCCGCGCTGCTCTTCTGCTGCACCCGGGCGGTTTTTCCGTGGTTGGTGTGTAGAGCGATGAGGCCCGTGCACACACGCCCGCGCGCAGAGGGACAGTCGGTACGAGCTGCTGAGCGATCACTGGTTGCTGCGGACGGAGAGGCGCGCGAAGGAGGAGGTTTCTCGCACCCGTACACGCCGACAGCATCAACAGCACCGCGAGAGTCCCAGCCGAGCGCCAAACGCGCAGCGGCGCTCGTCCGGACAACAACTTGGTGCTTGCGGTGAACAACAGCGAGCGCAAGGCTGGCCCAGTGGAGGCGCGGAGCCAGGCAAGTGCTCGCACCCTGCAGGCCAGGCAAGCCGTGTGGGGGAAAGGGGCGCCTCCATCGGCGTTCCCAGGAGCCGCAGAAAGTCACGGCGCGTCAGGAGCAAGCATCAGCAGATCGTGAACAGCGCGAGCCGAGCTCCGGCGAGCATGCAAGCTCCGTGGGTGCACGCGCTGGGCCTTGCTTTGCCGCGCATCCACGCCACGCAGCGCGAGCAGACAGCTTGCGTCGTGTTCCTGAGCATCAGGCACGCGCGCTGTGATGGGGCGCGCTGCCTGTGTGGCCCCAGAGGCGCTGGCCCCAGCAGCAGCAGCACCTCGTTGCAACAGGTTGTCCCCGCACGAACGCACGCAGTGGGCACGCAGGCGCACAAGAGCAGCTCGGAGCTTTCCTCGCGGGCTGCTCTTGCTCTTTGCTGGCTCGTGTCTTTCTCCACACCCTGTGTGCGCGGCTCACGCGCGAGCGCAGGTGAGGAGGAGGCCGCAGGAGGATGGACCCTGCCAGCGACTCGAGCAGCGCCGACGGCCTGCAGTCGCTACGAGATCACCAGGGACCCTCGCGCGGCCTGCTGGCGGGATGCGCTGGTCATCAGCAGCAGGCCACGGCGTCAACCATGATCGGAGGCCGCGCGGTGCTCAGCACCAAGGCGCCGCTCGACGGCGTCGGTGCTGAGGCGCTGCACTCGTCCGGCCTGCTCCCCTCGCGGGCGGGGCGCGTCTTCGCCAACTCGCTGGGGCTCCAGCACCTCGGCCCGGCGCCCCTCAGCCCGACGCAGTGCGTCGACAGCGGGAGCAGCCCCGCGCAGTGCGTCTCGCAGGACCAGCAGATGACGGAGCACACCTACATCACGGGCAGCACGACGTGCTTCGTGGAGACGGCCTTCCCCGGCTCGCAGCAGCAGCAGTCGTCGCTGCGCGGCGGCAAGCCCGGCTGCCTCGACGCGGCCGCCGCGACGATCGCGCCAGGCCTCGACGGGGCCACGCCGAGCGCCGCGCCGCAGCACCACCAAGACGCCGCCCCGTCGCTCGAGCAGATGCAGAAGCTGCTCACGGTCGGGCCCTCGGACGACTGGGACCTCGACACCTGCTACGACGGCGCGCTCGACGACCTGATGCGGCAGGAGGGAGCAGACGCCGAGGACGCTCAGCCCCGCGCGCAGTCGGCCAGCGGCTGCGCCGCCCCGGGCCAGCAAGCGCAAGCGCCACTGCAGCAGCAGCAGCAGCAGCAGGACGGAGACGGGCGGGACGTCGACGAGGACATGACGAACGCCTCGCCGCCCGCTCCGTGGCACCCAGTCGGCGCCGGAGCGCTCGATCTGGCGCAGCCGCCGCCGTTCGTGGCGGGCCCCTGCCCAGCTGGCCACCTGCAGCGCGGCGACATGCCCTCCACGCAGCCGTACCCCTCGTCCGTCGCCGCCACGCCCGGCAGCCCAGACGGCACCGCCGCCAACGCGGGCGACGCGCGGCCGCACGGCGGCGCCGGGCGCTCCCGGCCGGTGCCCCCGTCATGGCCGGGCGACGGCTGGGCCGACCCTGCCAGCTCCGGCCTCCAGGGCGGCGGGGCGGCGCCGTCGACGAGGCAGAAGCGGCACAGCAGCGGCGTGGGGCACAGCCACTGCTCGGCCAGCACCGTCCACACGCCCTTTTCGGCCATGTCAGCAATGGCGCTGGGGGACGCGGCGGCGGTGGGACCGGGGGGGAACGCTGGCGGCGCGGCGGCGGAGCAGCTGGGCGTGCCGAGGCCTCTGACGGCGCAGGTGAGGGGCCTGAGGAGCGCGGAAGCCACGTGCTTCCTCCTCTCAGAGCACGCGCAGCTACCCAGAACGCTACGACACTGACCGCGGCATGCCTTGCTCCACCTTGCAGGCCGCCGCGGGGCCGCCGACCGGCCACAGCAGCCCTGCCGCCGGCTGGCTCCCGCACGCCGCGCCCCCGCCCCTGGGCGCGCACCCTATCAAGCACGACAGCTCCACCTCCAGGCAAGTGCCCGCTGCGCCCTTCTCAACGCGCCGCGGCGTCAGCCGCGATTTGCCCGCCGTCGCCGCTGCCCCCTCTGCACGCTCGTCGGCCCACGCAGCCCCCCAGGCCTCGCGCAAACGCTGCCTCGCGCAAACGCTGGCTCGCAGCCTCTCTCACGCGAGCAACTGACGCGAGCAAAGGCCTTCCCCGCATGACGTGTGCGTCACACATGCAGGAGCATGTCGCTCGAGCCGTCGTGCTACCCCGGCGGCCCCCCGCACCTCCACCTCGCCGCCTCGACGCCCCGCGACCTCGCCACCGCCGTCTCCATGCCCATGTCCGCGCCCGCCACACTCCCCTCCTCGGGCTCCGCCGCCACAAGCGCCCCCGCCTGGGACCGCGGCGCCGGCCGCCGCCCCACCCTCAGCCCCACGCCGCCGCCCGCGCCCCCCCACGGCCTCCCGCTCGTCGCCCCGACCTTGGACCTCAAGCGGGGCGCCGCCGCGCCCAGCCACGCCGGCGGCAGCCCCTCTGCGCTGTTGCCGCCGGCCGCCATGGACCTCTGCTCACAGGCCCTGCATCCTGCAGCCGGGCACGCGCAAGGTGGCGGCGTCGGCGCGGCGGCGCTGCAGCACGCGGCGTCGGCGCCTCTCCCCGAGGTTTGGGCGCGGCGGGCGCCGCCGCCGCTGGCGGCGGGCGCTGCCGCGCGGGGGCCGGGGGACGCAGAGGCCGAGCTGCTGCCCGGCCGCCCTGGCGGCGCGCCGCTGCTGGGCCACGCCGACGAGAGCCTGGTGCTTGCGCGCGAGTTCTACGACCTCTTCAGCACGGACCGGCACCCCGTGCCGCTCCCCAGGTGCGCGTCGTGCACCGTCGCAGAGAATTGCGCTTACCAGCGCTCGGAACGGCACTCGAGCGGGCGAAAATCAAGACGCTGCGCCCGCCGCTGCTGTGCTCGGGACGTCGTGCTGCAGGATCATCGTGCAGGACATCACCAAGGACCTGATGGGCGACTACCGGGCGCTGCAGGCGCTCAGGAAGCAGCAGCGCGGCGGCGCCGGCGCGCCCTCGCGCCACCACCCGCTCGCGCGGCACCAACACACGGGCAGCCAGGGCAGCATGCTCAGCATGAGCTCCATGCCGGCGCCGCTCCCGGCGGGGCCGGCGCCTGGCGGCGGTGGCGGCGGCTTGGCAGCGGACGCACAGCAGCAGCAGCAGCAGCAGCAGCAGCAGCAGCCCATGGGGTTGGGTGGCGGGCCGCCACCGCTGCACCGTGCCACCATGCCCGGTTCTCTTCAGGTGCGGAGCAGATCGTGCAGATTGCAAGCTCTGGCTTCGCCGTGCTGCGCCCTAAGCAAGGGTCCACATGGGCTGGCGACGCCAGTTTCCCCTGGCATCTCCACAGCGGCCTATGACGCTTCCACCAGCCTGGCTTGGTAATCCAGACCACGCCAGTGTGCACGCGCCTGCCCTTTGCCTCGCAGGGCGCGTGGGCCATGCACTCCCCGCAGCACAGCCCCGGCCCCACCTTCGCCGACGCCACGCAGCAGCCCCCGCCGCCCGCCGCCGCCTCGACGCTGCAGCTCTCCGCCCCGCCCCAACCCTCGGCGTCCGCCGGCCCAAGCCCCCATGCGGGGCTCACGGTCGCCGTGCCGCCGCACCGCAAGAGCATGGGCCCGCTGTCGCGGGGCAGCCCGCCGCTCGGGCCGCAGGCGCGGGCGCACGGCGCGCGGCCCGCCGTGGCGCTCCCCGTCGTCCAGGTGCGCACCGTTGCCTGCGCCCCTCCGCCCCTCCATCGCACCGCCCCCACGCAACGCAGGGCCTGGCGACAGACCGCGTTCGAAATGCAAATGAACGCGCGCTTTGCGTGCTGCAGGTGCCGCCGCCCAGCCCAGGGTCCCCAGGCATGCTCCTCGTCGGGCCCCCTCCGCCCCGCGCCTCGCCCGCCAAGCGCCGCACCGCCACCGCCGAGGACGCCAGCTTCGCCCCGCCGCCCCCGCCCCCCGCCGGCCCATCCGCCGCCGCCGCCTTCCCTCCCCACCAAACGCACAGCTTCCCGCCGCAGCCGGGAAGCGCCGCGCCGCCCCCCGCCGGCGCCATGCACGGCCCTCGAGGGCTTAGCTCGCTCGGCGACCCCAGCCTCATGGGCACGGCGCACGCGCCGTCGTGGGCCGGCGGCGCCGCCTCGGCACCCAGCCGGGCGGGCCGCCCGCCGCCGTGGAACGCAGCCGAGGCCACGCCGCCGCCGCCGCCGCTGCAGCAGTGGACGCTGCCCGCCGGCGCGCTCAACCCTCACGAGGGCTTGCACCATGCGCCTCCGTCGCGCCCGGCGTACGCCGAGCCTCAGCCGCTCCCGCAGCAGCAGCAGCCGGGGTACCAGCAGCCGCCGCCGCAGCACGGCGCGTGGAGCGCGTCCCCTTCCCCTAGCTCTGTCATCGCCGGCAGCCCTGCCGGGGCGGCGTTGCTCGTCGGCGGCGGCAGGGCTGCCGGCTTTCCCGGCGCGCACCACCCGCACCTCCACCTGAACCATAACCACGGCCACGCGCTGTCGGGCGGCGGCGCCGCCGCGGGACGGCACGGCGGCGCGAGCCCCAGTGTGAGCGGCCCGGGGGCGCTGCTGCATGGGGGCTTGGCGCTGAGCCCTCGCCCGCACCAGCTGCAGGCGCCGGGGGGGTTCATGAGCCTGCCCGGCACGGCGGCGGAGGACGGGCGGCAGGCAAAGAGGGTGAGGGAGGACCGATTCATGGGCGGCGTGCCCTAAGCGGTCGCGTGGCTCTCCTCATGAGCGTGCCCACCCGGCTTCGTTGCTTTGCAGCGGCTTGCGGTGCAGTGCGGACGCAGGGGGTGCCGTCGGGCGCGCAAAAGACGCGCCCCGCGGGCGCGTGGTGCGGTAGGCGGGGCATGCAGCGACTGCTGACCGCAGAGGTGAACGTGACGGGACGGGTGAGCAGCAGGACAATAACCTGGCCACGATTCGCCTGGCCAGAGCACGCTGAAGCACTCTGTTGTCTACCTTTTGTCGAAGCGTCTCGGACGAGAGAGGGCGGTCGCAGGCGAGCCGAGGGTCGGAGGCAATTTGCGCCCTCGCGTGCTTGCTCCAAGGCTGCGCTCCCGCCGGCCTCGGCAACTACCTACCTCTGCTCGGCTCCCATTCATGTGCCATTGCGTGAGGCGGATCCCATGCGGGAGCAAGAGGCACCTTGCTTGTGCTCTGGGTTCAGGTGCAGCGTGGAATGGCGCACTTGCCTGACTGTCCGGGTGAGGAGGCGATGAACGGTCCGGCCCGCCATAGACGAGGCACTTGGGCGGCCCGCTCGGCCTGCGCATTGATTGGGCGCACGGCTGAGGCGGTGCCGTGGGCACGCGGACCGCTGGTGATTGATGAAGTGCGGGCCCTCGCGGCACCGGCTCCTATTCATTCTCGGGGTGAAGCCTCTGTTGATTGACGAGCGTGATTTGTCCGATTGTGCGGCTCCAGCTGAGCGTGCTCGCGTCCCATCGTCCCGTGCGTTGTCTCCGTGGTTGCTCTGTCTTCAGATCCCTGTGGGTCGTCACCTGCGAATCTGTGCTCTGTCCGCCGTCGTCTTTTGCACATAGGAGGGGGTCAGGGGCCTTGGGCCTCAACATGCTGCACACGCGTGCTGTTTGCGGCGGTGGCTGCTGCTGGGCTGGGGCGTGGGCATCACACGAACTGCGACGCCCTCACGTCCAAGCTCGCGCAAGCGCGCGCGCTCCGCTGCACCCCTCCCCACCCTGTTGCGCGCAACTGCACCGCCACGCGATGAACTGCCCGCTCCCTCAGCACGCATGGTGGCCGTCCTTCCAAACTACCGCAGTTTGTTTTTTGCTCCGAGTCCTCCGCACGGTGTTTAGCGCTGCGCGGCGTGTTAGATCTCCTGAAGTGCGCCCCTCCCCTGGGAGGAGCGCTCCAGCTTCCCATGCGCTCTGACGCACCAAACGGAGCGCACGGTCTTGTGTGAGCACGCACGATGTACTGTACCTTTGTAGCAGCGTGCCCGCTGGGAGGGCAGCGACGAGCCTGCGTTGACCCCGCTGTGCACGAAACGAGTCCTTTGCTCCCTAACCCTCCTGCTTGTCGTGCGCGCCATGCGGCGCGCGTTTGCGAACGGAAAAACTCTTGCAGGCCGCAGCGCTGAGCATGGAAAAAGCAGAGGGAAAGCAGGCTGTCTGCCCCCGGCAGCAGCCCAGAGCGCTGGGAGGACAGGGCGCAGGGACCGCCGCCGCCGCGGCCGGGAGCAGGCGCCGGTCACCGGTGCTGCGCCTCGCCCGACGCGAGCTTCTGCGCGAGCATATGCGAGGAGCGCGCCGAGTCCTGCAGCGACGCGGGCAGCGCCGGGACGCCCTTGATGATGGGGAGCGAGCTGTAGGGCCCGCCGGCGCCCTGCGCCAGCTTGGCGTGCGAGTAGGTCGCGAAGCCGCACATGGCCACCGTGACGCCGAGCAGCATCTTGGCGGTCCAGATGTCTGACTCGCCTGTGGGGCGGGGAGGGAGGGGCGTGCGTTTGCAGCCGGTGGCGGCGCGCGTGCTGCGGCGGTGCGAGCGAGCGGGTCGGCGGGCGGGAGCGTTCTTCAGGAAGTGGCGGCGCCTCACCCAGCCAGATGGACGACAGCACGAGCAGGAAGATGATTTTGGCCTCGCCAACCACGGTGGTGGTCACGGAGCTCGTGACCTGCGAGGGTCAGGGTCGGGGCGCGGGCACAGAGGACGCCTGGCCCATGCTGCCTGCTGCTGCAGGCGCTCCGCCCGTTCCCCGCCCTGACCCTGAAGGTCAGGTCAGTTTGCTTTCCAAAGCTAGGATTCCTTACCTTGATGACGAGGCTGTGCACCACGTTGTAGGCCAGCGCGTTGGCGCAGCCCAGCGATATGAGCACTGCGGCCACCAGCACCAGCCACGGCCAAATCACAACCCACCGCCGGGCAACGCCAGGCACGGTGCCGCCGGGCAACGCCAGGTGTCTGGCAACAGCGCGCACTGAGCGGGGGCTGGCTGCCGGGGTCCGCCTGGTTCACAGCCAGCGCTGCCCACGTGCAGGCGCCGCGTGCCAAGCCCTAGGCGAGGGCTCTCACCGAGGTACTGCATGGTGGAGGTGCTGCGGTACTGCGCGAGCGCCGCCGACTCCATGCGCCAGAAGAAGGGGAGCAGCAGCAGCACTGTCATCGGGGAGCAGTACCTGCGGCATGACAACCACCACCAACGCGCTTGGTTTGCGTCCCTCCTTGTTGTCGCTCCTGTCTGGGACGCGTCGTCCGAGGCTCCACTCCCCCTCCACTAACGGCGGCGCGTTTGCACAACCCTTAGCCAGAAGAGCAACGGCGTGGGGGCCTCAGGAAGCCACACAGGAACTCGGTGGTGCGGGCGCGGGTAACCTCACGAAGACCTAAACCCCCAGACCCTCACCATGTGAGCCGCCACACGTCCATCTTCTCCGTGAGCAGCTTGCCGATGCTGCGGCGCAGCGAGCGAGTGGCAAGGCAGTGACAGCGTGAGTCTCAACGCCCCCTCCTAAGCGGCTCCTCCGTGCGGCGAGAGGGAGGGCCGCTCGTGTGCACCGCCTGACAGCGATCACGCCGTCCGAGTCGTCCCAAATCCAGGGCGTGCCACCGCCGGCGGGGCGCCCCCCCCCCCCCCCCCCCACGCCGTCACCGCCCTTCAAAACGCAACGCGCCGCTCGCACCTGCTCATCATGAAACCGTTGCTCAGCGTGCCCAGCACGCAGAGGATGATGCCGTGCACCGTGGCGCGCGTGGTGGCGCCGTCCCAGATGGCGATGCCCACCCCCGTCACGAGCACCAGCAGCGCCAGCAGCTCCTGCCGGGTGGGCGGCTTGGACTCGATGATGGTGGCGCCCAGCGCCGTGGCCACTGGGATGCACGCCCTGCGGAGCAGTAAGAAATGCCACGACGGCAGGCGCAGGTGTCAGTGTCGTCGTGTGTGTGTGTGTGTGTGTGTGTGTGTGTGTGTGTGTGTGTGTCGTCGTCGTCGTCGTTGCATGGCGTTCGCTGCAGTCTCACTTCAAAGTTAATCATGAAGCAGACCTCACGCAGCGGTGCTGCAGAACAGTAGGGGGCCAATGTCGGTGTTTAGACTTGTCCATCGGCAGGCATGGCGTGCAGCGATCAGGCATTCCTGGGGTGGGGAACGTCGCTGTTCGCGCGTCACCTCTGTCTGATTCTCGGCCATAAAGCACACGGACACTGCTGGCCAGGCAATGTCATGCCAAAGGCATCCACCCCTGCCTGGTCGAGAGGGGGGGGTGGGGTGGGGTGGGGCTCCCCGAGATGCCCCGGCTGCCCTGTTGAGGGCGCCACACAAAACGTAGCAGGCCGCCTGCCTTGTGTAGCTAACAGCAAAGCTCCCTGCACGTGCAACTGGGACATGAAGCTGTCTGCGTGTGCTGATGCCTGATTGCAGGATGCCTGATTGCGGCGCTTCACA
>VFQP010001691.1_pt1 | contig 27940 bp, 25 predicted proteins | sample 3512351 | NCBI WGS metagenome assembly VFQP01 (sample SAMN10412372, study PRJNA504923) | tailings metagenome | isolation source: Relicate 1 Philex TSF1 revegetated site | place: Philippines: Tuba, Benguet | collected 2017-08-29
TAGAGGAACAGCGCGAACACCGACAGGAAGAACACCAGCGAGGTGATGATCGTGCGCGAGAGGGTCTGGTTGATCGAGCGGTTGAAGACCTCCAGCGGATCAGCCCGCATGCCGCGGAAGTTCTCGCGCACGCGGTCGAACACCACGATGGTGTCGTTGATCGAGAAGCCCATCACCGACAGCAGGCCGGCGAGCACCGTGAGATCGAACTCGCGCCCGGTCATCGCGAACAGGCCGGCCACCACCAGCACGTCGAACATCGTCGTGATGCTGGCGACCACCGCGAACTTCCACTCGAAGCGGAAGCTGATGTACAGCAGGAAGCCCACCAGCACGAAGATCGCCGCGTAGATCGCGTTCTGGCGCAGATCGCCACTGACCTGGGACCCGATCGACTCGGTGCTCAACACCTGCGCCGGGTTGTCGGGCGTGGACGCCGCTTCCAGCACGTGGCGCGACAGCTCGTCGTTGTCGTTGACGTGGGCGATGTCGTCGGCCGCACGCACGCGGATCAGCAGGTCGTTGCCGCTGCCGAAGGTCTGCACCTGGGCGTTCTGGATCTCCGCCTCCCGCAGGCGCTCACGCACCTCGTCGACGCTGACCGGCTGCGCGAAGCGCACGTTGACCGCGGTGCCGCCGGTGAAGTCGAGCGCGAAATTGAAGCCTTTCACGCCGATCACGGCCAGCGCGCCGAAGAACGCGAGGGCGGCGATGACGATGAAGATGTGGCGGAACCGCATGAAATCGATGCGGGTGTTCGCCGGAACGAGGGTCAACGGGAAAATTTTCATGTCGGTTCTCCCGTCAGATCGCCAGGGACTTGAGCTTCTTGCGCGGCGCGTAGATCAGCGTCACCAGCGCACGCGAGACCACGATCGCCGTGAACATCGACGCGATGATGCCGATCACCAGCGTGACCGCGAAGCCCTGCAGCGGACCGGTACCGAAGGCGTAGAGCGCGGTGCCCGCGATGATGCCGGTGAGGTTGGAGTCGAAGATCGTGTCGGACGCTTTCTCGTAACCGGTGACGATCGCCGCCTTGGGCGGCATGCCGGCGCGCAGCTCCTCACGGATACGTTCGTTGATCAGCACGTTGGCGTCGACCGACAGGCCGATCGACAGTGCCAGGCCGGCGAAACCGGGCAAGGACATCGTCGCGCCGAACAGCGACATCACCGCCACCACGATCAGCAGGTTCAGGATCAGCGCCAGGCAGGTGACGATGCCGAACATGCGGTAATAGAACATGAAGAACACGAGCGTGAACATGAAGGCGTAGAGCACGGCGGTGATGCCGCGCTCGACGTTCTCCGCGCCCAGGCTCGGGCCGACGACGCGTTCCTCGACGAAGTCCATCGGCGCGGCCAGCGCGCCGGCCTTGAGCTGGCGCGCCAGGTCGTTGGCCTCGTCGCGGCTCAGGCCGGTGGTCTGGAACTCGCGACCGAACACGCCGCGGATCGTCGACGAGCTGATCACGCGTTCGACGGTGCGCGCCGAGCGCACTTCCTGGCCGTCGACGATGCGCACCGTCGGGATGCGCTCGACATAGACGATGCCGAGGCGCTGGCCCACGTTCTCCAGCGTGTGGTCGAGCATGCGCTTGCCGCCGGCGCTGTTGAGCGTGATGCCCACGGCCGGCGTGCCGGTCTGGGAATCGGTCTGCGGATTGGCGTTGATCAGCTGGTCGCCCGAGACCAGGATGCGGCGCGACAGCAGCAGCGGCTGGCCCGCGTCGTTGTAGTAGATGCGCGAATCGGCCGGGATGTTGCCCGAGGCCACCGCGGCGGCGGCCTGGTTCTCGTCGCCGGTGACGGCGCGGAACTCGAGCGTGGCGGTCGCGCCGATCAGGCGCTTGGCCTCGGCGGTGTCCTGCAGGCCCGGCAGCTGGATCACGAGGCGATCCTCGCCCTGACGCTGCAGCACCGGCTCGGCGACACCGATCGAGTTGATGCGGTTGGAGATCACCGTGCGGTTCTGTTCCACCGCGTCGGTGGCGATGCGCGCGATCTCGCCCTGCGACAGGCGCACGGTGATGCGGTTGCCGTCGACCAGAATCTGCGGCGCGCTGCCGCCCAGGGCTTGGCCGGACGCGCCGGCGAGGCTGTTGGCGATCTCGGTGCGGGCGCGATTGACGTCGGCGCCTTCCACCAGCACCACGCCGATGGTGTTGTCGGCGCGGCGTTCGACGCTGGAATAGCCGATGCGGGCTTCGCGCAGCACGGTGCGGATGCCGTCGGCGTAGCCTTCCACGCGCGTCTGCAGCGCCGCGGCCTGATCCACCTGCATGACGAAATGCACGCCGCCCTGCAGGTCCAGACCCAGCGACATCGGCTTGGCGCCGAGATTGGCGAGCCAGTCCGGCACGGTGGATGCGAGATTGAGCGCCACCGAATAGTTCTCGCCCAGCGCGCCGCGCAGTGCGTCCGAGGCGCGGGTCTGGGTCTCGGAATCCGAAAGGCGCACGAGCAGATGGTCGTCGTCGATCTCCGTGCCGACCGGGGTCACGCCGGCCTCGGCCAGCAGACCGTCGACCTGGCGCCGCAGGGCATCGTCGATGCGTGCCTCGCTGGTGCTCGGCGTGATCTGCACCGAGGGATTCTTCTGGTAGGCATTGGGCAACGCGTACAGCGCGGCCAGCACCAGCACCACCAGGATCAGGGCGTATTTCCAGCGGGGAAATTCAAGCATTGCCTTGCCTCGGGCGCCGTGCGTGAGCCGGCGCCGGGAGAGATGACGGAAGAAGCGGAGTCCGGCCTCAGGCCGACTTCAGCGTGCCCTTGGGCAGAACGTTGCCGACCGCGCCCTTCTGCACGCGGATTTCGACGCCGTTGGCCACTTCGACGGAGATGAAGCTGTCGCCGATGTTGCGCACCACGCCGGCGATGCCGCCGTTGGTGATGACCTCGTCGCCCACCGCCAGCTTCTCGAGCATCGCGCGGTGCTCCTTGGTGCGCTTCATCTGCGGACGGATCATCAGGAAGTACATGATCGCGATCAGGATGATCGGGAAGGCCAGCGTCGACAGCAGGCTCGGCGCGGCTGCAGCAGCCGGGGCCGCGGCGTGGGCGGGGGGGATCACAAGGTCCAGCAGATTCATCGGAGCATCCATGGGTCGAAAACGGACAGCGGGCAATTATGGCATGGCCGGGCACGGGCGCAGCCCGGACCGCCGGTGAATGGGCGGTGACGGCGTCCGGGAGGCGCCCCGGGGGCGGCTCAGGCGTCCGCTGTCGCCATCCGGGCCCGGTAGAAGGAGTCGCGGAAGGCGGCGAAGGTTCCCGACGCGATCGCGGCACGCATGTCGGCCATGAGGGACTGGTAGTACCAGAGGTTGTGCAGCGTACCGAGCATCGGCCCGAGCATCTCGCCGCAGCGGTCCAGGTGCCGCAGGTAGGCGCGGGTGAAGCCACCGCTGCAGGCCTCGCAGCCGCAGCCCTCCTCGATCGGGCGCAGGTCCTTCTCGAACTTCGCGTTGCGGATGCGGATCACCCCGGTCGAGGTGAAGAAGTGGCCGTTGCGTGCGTTGCGGGTGGGCATCACGCAGTCGAACATGTCGACGCCGCGCGCGACCGCCTCGACCAGATCTTCCGGCCGCCCCACGCCCATCAGATAGCGCGGGCGGTCTTCGGGCAGCTGCGGCGCGGTATGGTCGAGCATCGCGTTGCGCTCGTCCTCCGTCTCGCCGACCGCGAGGCCGCCGATCGCGTAGCCGTCGAAGCCGATGTCCTTCAGGCCCTCGGCCGAGCGCGTGCGCAGCTCGTGGTGCACGCCGCCCTGGACGATGCCGAACAGCGCGGCGTCGTTGCCCTCGTGCGCGCGCTTGGAGCGCGCGGCCCAGCGCAGCGACAGCTCCATCGAGTTCTCGACCACGCGCGGATGCACCGGCTTGCCGTCGATCTGCACCGGCGGGCACTCGTCGAAGATCATCACGATGTCCGAATCGAGCACCTTCTGGATCCGCATGCTCTCCTCGGGCCCGAGAAACACCTTGGCGCCGTCGGTGGGCGCGGCGAAGGTCACGCCCTCCTCGGTGATCTTGCGCTTGTGCGCCAGCGAGAAGACCTGGAACCCGCCGGAATCGGTGAGGATCGGCTTGTCCCAGCGTGCGAAGCCGTGCAGGCCGCCGTGCGCTTCGATGACGTCCAGGCCCGGCCGCAGATACAGATGGAAGGTGTTGCCGAGGATGATCTCGGCGCCCAGCGCGCGGATCTGCTGCGGCAGCACCCCCTTGACCGTGCCGTAGGTGCCGACCGGCATGAAGGCCGGGGTTTCGATGGTGCCGCGCGGGAACGTCAGGCGCCCGCGGCGCGCGGCGCCGTCGGTGGTCAGCAGGTCGAAGTGCAGTCGGGACATCATGGAGCCGTGATTGGTGATTGGTAATTGGTGATTCGAAAAGGCGGATGGCGCCGGCTGTTGCTGTGCCGAATCACCAATCACCAATTACGAATGACCGCCCCACAGCAACATCGCATCACCGTAGGAAAAGAACCGGTAGCGCGCGCGCACCGCGTGGTTGTACGCGGCGAGGATGCGTTCCCGGCCGGCGAAGGCCGAGACCAGCATCAACAGGGTCGATTCGGGCAGATGGAAGTTGGTCACCATCGCATCGACGCTGCGGATGCGGTAGCCGGGGAAGATGAAGATCCGCGTCTCGCCGGCGAACGGATGCAGCTCGCCGTCGACGCTGGCGCTCTCCAGCGCGCGCACGACCGTGGTGCCGACCGCGATCACCCGCCCGCCGGCCTCGCGCGTGCGGCGGATCTGGGCGACGAGTTCGGCACCGACGTTGAGCCACTCGCTGTGCATGCGGTGCTCGCGGACGTCGTCGACGCGCATCGGCTGGAAGGTGCCCGCGCCCACGTGCAGGGTGACGTGGCCGAACTGCACGCCGCGATCGCGCAGCCGCGTCAGCAGCGCATCGTCGAAGTGCAGGCCGGCGGTCGGCGCGGCCACGGCGCCGATCTCGCGGGCGAACACCGTCTGGTAACGCTCGGCGTCGTCCTGCCCCGGCTCGCGGCGGATGTAGGGCGGCAGCGGCATGCGGCCGGCGGTCAGCAGCCAGGATTCCAGCGCGTCGTCGACGTCGAACCGCAGGTGATAGAAGCCGTCGTCACGCGACAGGACCTCGGCTTCACCGCCGCCGTCGAGCACGATGCGCCCGCCCGGCTTCGGCGCCTTGCTCGCGCCGATCTGCGCCCGCGCCTCGTTGCCGGGCAGCAGGCGCTCGATCAGGATCTCGACCCGTCCGCCGCTGGCCTTCTGGCCGAACAGCCGCGCCGGAATCACCCGCGTGTCGTTGAACACCAGCAGATCGCCCGGCTGCAGCAGGTCCGGCAGATCGCGCACGTGGCGGTCATCGAACGCCCCCTCGCCCGGGGGCACCAGCAGCAGTCGGCTGGCCGAGCGCTCGGCCAGCGGCGCCTGCGCGATCAGCGCCTCGGGCAGGTCGAAATGGAAGTCGGACTTCTTCAAGGGACAGGCGGGGGAATGCGGGGCGCCATTGTAATGAAGAAGCCGCCTGCCCCCGATCGCCCGGGCCGTGCAGCGCCTTTCCCGAATGCCTCCTGCGGTGGGGCCTCGCGCGGCGCGCACCGCGTGGGCCACACGGTCGCCGGCCTCAAGCCCGGTCGGCGTCACGCCGTCGGCCTGGCGCCATCGCTCGCCCGGGCCGGGGCGTCCTGCCCGGGTAGGCGCCCGCTCGCGCGAGGGCCGGCGCCACGGATCCCGTCAGCCGGCCCCGTCGCATGGCACGAGCGCCTGCCGCTTGCGGCTTACCGCTCGAACTTGGTCGACAGCACGATCGCCGAGGTCGTGCGCTCCACACCTTCGATGCAGCCGATGCGGTCGGTCAACGCGTCCATGTCGGCGACCGTCGGCACCACGCCCAGAGCGATCAGGTCGTAGGGCCCGCTGACCGAATGCAGCGCGCGCACCGCGTCGATCGCGCGCAGCGCGGTCACCACCGGGGTGAGCTGGCGCGGACGCACGGTGATCATGATCTGGGCGCGGATATGGCCCTGTTCGAAGTCGTCGTGCACGCGCACCGTGTAGCCGGTGATCACGCCGTCGCGCTCGAGGCGTTCGATCCGGCTCTGCACCGTGGTGCGCGACAGCCCCAGCCGGCGCGCGATCTCGGCCGTGGACAGGCGGGCGTTCTCGCGCAGCAGGGTCAGCAGGCGGGCGTCGGGCGACTCGATGGGCATGCGGGCGGTGGCTTCGGCGATCCGCCGAAATTCTACGTGGCGATCGGCGTTCCGTCGCTTCCGGCCGACAGAAGCGTCCAGATAATGGACCGACCACCGGCGTCCTGCCGCGGCGTACCGGCCCGACCGGACGCCGACCGGCGCCCTGCCCGGCCCTCCCGACGTCCCAAGGAGCGTTCCATGTCCGTGATCGAGATCCTCGCCCCCCTGCGTGCCCACGGCGGCCAGCGCCGCACCACCGGCCTGCCGGACGATGTGCTCGAACGCTTCGCGGCGACGCATCCCGATCTGCTGGACGCCGCCCGCGCCGCCGCCGCGGCCCATGCCGCACTGACGACCGAATTCGCCGACCTGCTCGATCTCGACGAGGACGCGCAGGCACGCGCCGTGCAGGCGGGCTACGTCAACTTCTATCAGAGCGACGCCGTGAACCCCTACGTCGCGCTGGCCGCGCGCGGACCTTGGATCGTCACGCTCAAGGGCGCGGTGCTGCACGATTCGGGCGGCTACGGGATGCTCGGCTTCGGCCACACGCCCAGGGCCGTGATCGAGGCGATGGCGCAGCCGGTGCCGATGGCCAACATCATGACGCCCAGCCTGTCGCAGCTGAAGCTCGACCGTGCGCTGCGCCGCGAGATCGGCCACACCCGCGACGGCGGTTGTCCCTTCAGCCATTTCCTGTGCCTGAACTCCGGCTCGGAATCGGTGGGCCTGGCCGCACGCATCGCCGACATCAACACCCGCACCCAGACCGATCCGGGCGGCCGCCACGCCGGGCGCACGATCAAGCGCGTGGTGGTCAAGGGCAGCTTCCACGGCCGCACCGAACGCCCGGCGTTGTATTCCGATTCCTCGCGCGCGGCCTACAAGAAGTATCTGGCGAGTTTCCGCGACGAGGATTCGCTGATCACCGTGCCGCCCTACGATGCCGACGCACTGCGCCAGGTGTTCGCGGACGCGGATGCGAACGGCTGGTTCGTCGAAGCCGTGTTCCTCGAGCCGGTGATGGGCGAAGGCGACCCGGGCCGCGCCCTGCCGCCGGCGTTCTATGCGGCCGCGCGTGAACTCACCCGCGCCCACGGCAGCCTGCTGCTGGTCGATTCGATCCAGGCCGGCCTGCGCGCGCACGGCGTGCTGTCGGTCGTCGACTACCCGGGCTTCGAAGGCCTGGATGCGCCGGACATGGAGACCTATTCCAAGGCGCTCAACGCCGGCCAGTATCCGCTCTCGGTCCTGGCGGTGACCGAGCGCGCCGCGCAGCTCTACAAGAGCGGCGTCTACGGCAACACGATGACCGCCAACCCGCGGGCGCTCGACGTCGCCTGCGCGGTGCTGGCCCAGCTCACGCCCGATGTGCGCGCCAACATCCGCGATGCGGGACGCAGATCGGTCGAAGCGCTCGAGGCATTGAAGGCCGAACTCGGCGGACTGATCACCAAAGTCCAGGGCACCGGCCTGCTGTTCTCCTGCGAGCTCGCGCCGCAGTTCAAGTGCTACGGCGCCGGGTCCACCGAGGAATGGCTGCGCGAGCGCGGCCTGGGCGTGATCCACGGCGGTGCGAATTCGCTGCGGTTCACCCCGCACTTCAACATCGGTGACGACGAGATCGCGCTGATGGTGGCGATGGTCGGCAAGGCCTTGCGCGACGGCCCGCGACAGACGGCTGCGGCCGCCGCCTGATAAGGTCGCGGCCCCGCGCGGCCGGCACCGGTCTGCGTCCGCCCGGGCGCAGCCGCGGTGTCGATGCCGCCGCGGGCGTCCGGAGGACGTGCACCGTCGCGATCGGCCCGCGTTTTTTCCCGACAGCGTGGTGATCATGATTCGACGTTCCGCCCTGCTCGCACTTCCGTGTGCGGCATTCCTTCTGTCTGCCTGCAGCAGCCTGCCGCCCGCACAGGCCGCGGCGTCCCCGGCCGATGCCGTCCTGCTCGGCCGCCTGTTCGACGCCCGCGCGGGTGCGGTGATCGATCAGGGCGTGGTGGTGATCGCCGGCGAGCGCGTGCACTGCGCCGGTGAGCGCGCGGCCTGCAGCTGGGACGCCACCACCCCGCAGCACGACTACGGCAACGCCCTGCTGCTGCCGGGCCTGATCGACCTGCACGTGCATGCACGGCCGCATTACATCGGCGCGTTCGTGCCCTCCGGCGTCACCACGATCCGCGATGCCGGCAACACGCTCGACACGCTGGCGCGGCTGCGCGCGACATCCGGCGCGCCGCGTCTGTTCGCGACCGGACCGCTGCTCGACGGCCCGGTGAGCGTGCTGACGCCCCAGGGGCCTGCCCCGTTCGATGCCGAGACACTCGGCGGGCAGCCGGCGGTCACGCTGACGTCGCCGGCCGACGCGGACACGGTGATCGACGCGCTCGCCGAGGCCGGCGTCGACTGGATCAAGCTCTACGAACAGCTCTCGCCCGAGGTCTTCGATGCAGCGCTCCAGGCCGCCGCGCGCCACGACCTGCCGGTGATGACCGATCTCGGCACCATGCTGACACGCGGCCTGACCGGCGCGCAGGTCGATGCGCGCCAGGCCGCGGCGTCGGGCGTCGCCACGCTGGAACATCTCGGCGGTGCGGCACTGGCCTACGAACGCCTGGGCGGTGATCCGAATGCCGAGACACTGGACCCGGCGCTGCTCGATCGGATCGTCGCCGACCTGGCGCAGTCCGGCGTTGCCGTGGTGCCGACGACCGGCAACGGCGCACAGTTCGCCGCGCCCGACAGCCTGCCGCGCGACGATCTGCCGGGGGCCGCGCTGGTGGCCGCCGACTTCAGCGGCTACTGGTCCCATCTGTCGCGCGTGCTCGGCGAGCCCGAGGTGCATGCACTGGCACGCAGCGATCAGCGCCTGCTCCGTGCAATGCTGCCGCGCCTGCTGGCCGCCGGCGTGCGCATCGGCGCCGGCTCGGACCTTCCCGCCGCACCCTACATGCTGGCCGGCCCCGCCCTGCACCAGGAACTCGACGCGCTGGTCGCGAACGGCCTGACACCGGTGCAGGCGCTGCAGGCGGCGACCCATGTGGCCGCCGACATTCTCGGCCAGGCCGATCTCGGCCGGCTCGAAGCCGGCGCACGCGCCGACGTGCTGGTCGTCGCCGGCGATCCGCTGGCCGACATCCGCGCGACGCGTCGGGTGGAGGCGGTCTGGTCGAACGGGGCCCACGTGGATCTGCCGGCCGCATGGGCCGCGGTCGAAGTCGCGTTGCGGACCGCGCGTGCCGAAGCCGAAGCCGAGGCCGAGGCGGAGGCGCGCGGCGGCTGAGGAGCCGTCGCCGGCACGCGATCCACCGGCAACGATCGTCGCGCGCACGGCGGGCGGCAGCACCGGCAGCCGCGCGGATGGCACGTGAGCGGACGACCCGTCGACCGCCGGGTATGCTGCAGGCCCGCACGGCATGGAGGCCTCGACGATGTCGAACCCGCGCGTCGCCTCCTGGTTCGCTTCGCTGTCGGCCCGTGTGCGCTGCGGCCGCGATCGCGACCCCCATGTACCGGCGGCGCTGCTGACCCTGCTGGTGCTTCCGGCGCTCGTCGCGCTGTGCACGCTCGGGTGGCGGGTGGCCGCCGGCCCCGTGACGCCGCGGCCATCGTCGATCGCGACGCGTATCGTGTTCATCACGCCGCGGCCGCCTTCCGTGACGGCAGTCGAACCGACGTTCGCCGCGCCGCTCTCCGCGCCGCGGCCGTCCGAGGTCCGTGCGGCCCGCACACCGACCGCGGTCGCGCCGCGGCCGCCGCCCGATACCGCGCCCCCGTCGACGCCTCCGTCCGCGCCGCTCGACTACGGCAACCTGCTGGGGGCCGTGTCCACGCCCATCGCGGTCGGCGAGGCCCTGCCCTGGGCGCGCCCGGATGCGGCGCGGGAGGTCAGGCCGGCGCGTTTCCGCATGCGTCGGCAGGTCACCCCGGACGACGTGGTGCGCGGTTTCGCGCAACTGGTCGGCCTGTGGCCGCCCGGCTACAGCGACAGCCCGTGTCCCACGCTGAATCGGACCATCGACGATCTCGCCGCCGCGACCGCACTGCGCGCCGGCGAACAGGCGCTGCTGCGCGACGCGGTCGAAGCACGCTCGCGCTATTGCTGAGCCCTCGGCCCTGCGCCCGTTGCGGACGACGCGTCGCGCTCGTGCCCGCGATGCGCCGCCCGTTCGCGCGCCGGCGGCGGGTTGCCGGCCGTACCGCGCGCCGCGTTCCCGGCATGGTGGCTGTGACCACCCCGCCGCTCATTCCCAGCAGCGGTCCGCACGTCCCTTGAGCGTGGCCGCACGGGTGCAGTCGCGCGGTGCGATCCGCCCTTCGGTGATCTCGCGCAGGCGGCGCTGGCCCGGCCGGGCCCCACGCAGTTCGAACGCGTCGTAGAGGCGACCGGTCGCGGTGCGCGATTCGTAGCGCAGCGTGTCGCCGTCGATGCGGATCACCTGGAACAGCTGGGTATCCTCGGCGGTGGGGTCCATGTCCTGCCGCGCGCGCTCGCCGAGGCGGTACTGCTTGGCGCCTACTACCGACACCAGATACTGCGGGGTGGCGCGGCGCGCATCCTCGCCGCCGCGGCGTCCGTAGACGTGGTCGTGCCCCTGCAGCACCAGGTCCACACGATGGCGCTCGAGCACCGGCAGTACGTGTTCGCGCAGCAGGCGGTTCTCGCGGTCCTGGCGCGGCGAGTACATCGGCTGGTGCACCAGCGCGATCGACCAGCGATGCGGATTGCTCGCGAGCGTGCGGTCGAGCCAGGCGGCCTGGGCTTCCGCCGTGCCGAGATCCAGCGCCGATGTGCCGTCGAGCACCACCACGCGGACACCCTGGTAATCGAACCAATAGCTCGTCGCTTCGGCGCCGTCCGCACCGTTGGCCGGCAGCGCGAAGGTGCGCGTCCAGTGATCACCCAGCACCCGGCGCTCCTGCGGCGTGTCTTCGAATTCTTCCCAGTACTCGTGGTTGCCCGGCGCCGGTGCATTGACGACCATCGTCGCCAGCGGACCGACCGCGTCGAACCACTCGCCCCACTCGTTGTCGTCCTCGCCTTCGCCGCCGCTGACGAGATCACCGGCGAACAGCGCGAGTTTCGCATCCGGTGCGTGGCGCTGCGCCTCGCGCAGCACGCGCGTGCTCAGGCTGGCGTTTTTGTTCTGGGTGTCGCCGAAATACAGCAGCGTCAGCGGCGCCGCAGCCGCCGCGGCCGTGCGCGTGTGCATCCACGGGCTCCAGGTGCCACCGCCCTGCACGCGCCAGGCGTAGAGCGTGTCCGGCTCCAGTCCGTCGACACGCGCGTGATGGAACCGCGCGGCGCCGTTTTCACCGTCGAGCGCGATGGCCGTGGATGCGACGCGGCGGCGTTCGCCCATGTCCGGCGAATCGCCGGCGACGACGATCTCCAGCACCGGCGCATCCACCGATGCCACCGTGCGCCAGGACACACCGAACCCGCGCGCCGCGTCCTCGGCCGGGGTGGCGATCACGCGGTCGGGAAAGACGCTCGGCGCATAGCGCATCACCCCGGCGGGCACCAGCGTGTTCGGCTCGGCCGTGGTCTCGACCACGCGCTCGGCGAAGGCCGGCGTGGCCAGCAGGCAGACACCGAGAAGCAGCAGGCGCGGCAGACGCGGACGGACGGCGTGGGGCATGGGGTTCCTCTTCTGATGTGTGCACCGCGCGACGGGCGGCGGCGGACCGGGATCGCGGTGCACTGACGCGGAAGCGTCATGCACGCGATGCGAAGCCGTCATGTTGGCGTTCCGAGATGACATCGGCATTGCACCGCGTCGCGCTGACACCGCGCCGACGCCTGCGGTCAACACAACTGTCATCGAGCCGACGCAGACTCCGCCGCCGCGGGGAACGGACAGCGTCGCTGCGCCGCACGCGCGGCCATCCATCCGGCGACACGCCACGCGCGCCGAGGCGACCGCGGCAGTTCCGTATCCGCCTACCCCCTTCATCGGAGCCGACATGTCACCCAAGCGTACCGCCATCGCGACCGCGATCGCCGCCACCCTCGTCCTGGCCTGGAATGCGCCGGCCGCGGCCCAGGCCACGTCCGGCACGGGCATGGCCGCGATGGCCAACACGATCGTCGGCAAGGTCAGCGAGGCCTCTCGCGGCGTGTCGCTCGAAGGCGCGATCGTCACGATCGGCGGCCGTCAGGTCAGCACGGATCGCGAAGGCTTCTTCCGCGTCACCGGACTGGCACCGGGCCGGTATGCGGTGCAGGTGGATTACCTCGGCTACGCGCGTCACGAATCGGAAGTGGAACTGGGCGAGAGCCGCGGTGCCCAGGTCGACATCACCCTGCGCAGCACCGTGGCCGCCACCGACGTGGGCGTGGTCGAGGTGCGCGCCAGCCGTGACGCCCAGGCGATGGCGCTCAACCAGCAGCGCGCCACCACGAACTACGTCAATGTCGTGTCGGCGGATCTGCTGGGCCAGTTTCCCGACAACAACATCGCCGAATCGACCCAGCGCATTCCGGGCGTGTCGATCGAACGCGACCAGGGCGAAGGCCGTTACGTCACCGTGCGCGGCGCGCCCAAGGAATACACCACCGTGTCCATCGACGGGGTGCCGCTGGCCAATCCCGACGCCGCCAGCCGCGGCGTCGAACTCGACACCATTCCCTCGGACGTCATCGCCGCACTCGAAGTCACCAAGGCGCTCACGCCGGACATGGACGGCGATGCGATCGCCGGCAACATCAACATCCGCACCCAGAGCGCGCTCGACCGCGAGGGCCTGACCCTGCGCGCATCACTGGCCGGCGGCGAATACCAGCTCGGCGACGGCGAGAACCAGCGCTACAACGCGACCGTCGGCAACCGCTTCGGTGCCGAACAGAACATCGGCGTGCTGCTTTCGGGCTCGATCAGCCGGCAGGGTCGCTTCACCGACAACGTCGAGACGCTGTATCAAGCCGGAGGTGGCGGCTTCCGCCCGAGCGAAGTGCAGATCAAGGACTACGAGGGACTGCGTACACGCAAGGGCTTGACCGGTCGCTTCGACTACCGCATCAATCCCGATCATCTGCTGACGTTCGTGGCCTCGGACTCGAACTTCGAGGACCGCGAGTTTCGCGACAACCTGGTCATCGCGCTCGACAACTTCGCTCCCGGCTCAGGCGAGACCACCGGCCAGGCCCGTGCGACCTTCGACAAGGAATTGCGCGAGCGCACCTACGACAAGAGCATCCGCACCTACAACCTCAGCGGCGAACACTTCCTCGGCGATGCCTGGAAGCTCGACTGGCAGGCCTCGCGCAGCGAAGCGACCAAGACCACCAGCCCGCGCATGCAGTACATCTTCCGCTCGACCGTGCGCCCGCAGATGCGCTACGACTACACCAATCCCGATTTCCCCACCTGGACCATCCTCGGCCGCGCGGACGCCCCGGCAACCGGCGTCAACGTGCCGGAGAGCTGGTACGCGTTCCGCCGCCTCAACGACCGGTACGAGTACGGCGAGGAAGACGAGAACGCCCTGCGCGTGGATCTGGGGCGCCCGCAGGCCTTCCTCGGCGACAGCGGCGATGTCCGCTTCGGCGTGCGCCTGCGCCAGCGCGACAAGATGTTCGACGACGAGCGCTACCGCAACGGCAACGCCGCCGATTTCGCCGCGCTGGGCATCACCATGTCGGACATGCTCTGCGACAGCGTGAGCAACAACTTCGATTACTTCCTCACCGGCCGCCGGTTCTGCCGGGACATCTTCGACCGGTATGCGGGCCAGTTGATCAACAGCCCCAACCACGTGCGCCTGATTCCCGACTCGCTGACCGGCGACTACCGCGCGTCCGAAGACGTGCAGGCCGGTTACGTGCGGCTTGACGCCCACTGGAACCGTCTGACCATGATCACCGGCCTGCGCTACGAGCGCACCGAACTCGAGGGCAGCGCGATCCAGTTCGATGCGGACACCGGCGAGGTGATGCCGCAGACCGCAGGCCGGCGCTACGACAACCTGCTTCCGAGCGTGCATCTGCGTTACGAATTCACGCCCGACAGCATCCTGCGCGGCTCGGTGTCCACGGCGCTCAACCGCCCGGACTTCATGCACGTGGCGCCTTATCGCGTGATCAACGAATCTGATGGCAACATCATTCCCGTCAGCGAGGGCAATCCGCTGGTGCGCGAAGCCTACGCGTGGAATGCCGACCTCTCGTTCGAACACTACCTGCGTCCGCTGGGTCTGCTCTCGGCCGCGGTGTTCTACAAGCGCATCGACGACCCGTTGTTCGTCGCCTCGCGCGACGAGGCCATCGGCGCTCAGACGCTGCGCATCACGCGTGCCGAAAATGGCGAGCGCGGCCGCATCCACGGCGCCGAGCTGACCTGGCAGCAGACCTTCGACATGCTGCCCGGCGCGCTCGACGGCCTCGGCGTCTACGCCAACTACACCTACGCCAAGTCCCGCGCCGAGCTGCCGTTCGGCCTCGGCCGGACCGAACTGCCCGGCACCTCGCGCACCAACTACAACCTGGCGCTCACCTACGAGAAGTACGGGCTCAACGCGCGTCTGGCCTACAACTACCGCTCGAAATTCATCCAGACCTTCGACATCAGCGAGCCCGAACTCAACGTGTACTGGGACGAGCGCGCGAGCCTGGATTTCTCGGCGAGCTATGCACTGGGCCTGGGCTGGAGCCTGTTCGGCGAGGTCAACAACATCCGGGACACCCGGCAGATCCGCTTCCAGGGCCAGCGCAACCGCGTGCTGGAGATGGAGGGCTTCGGTCGCTCGTGGCTGGCGGGCGTGCGCTACCAGTTCTGACCTCTCCAGGTTCCGGGCGAAGAAGCCGGCCACCGTGCCGGCTTTCTTCGTTGCGTCCCCGCCTGCACGCCCACACGCCGGGAGGACGCATCCGCCGCGCTGTCCTATCCTGTGCGTCCGTCCGTGCCCGGGTTCTTGCATGAAGATCGTCGAAGTCCGCCATCCGCTGGTCCAGCACAAGCTCGGCCTGATGCGCCGCGCCGACAACAGCACCAAGACGTTCCGCGAACTCTCGGCGGAAGTGGCGACGCTGCTGACCTACGAGGCGACGGCGGATCTGGAGACCGAGGACGCCGAGGTCGCCGGCTGGGCCGGGCCGGTCCGGGTGCGCCGGATCAAGGGCCGCAAGATCACCCTGGTGCCGATCCTGCGCGCGGGCATCGGCATGCTGCCGGGCGTGCTCGAACTGATTCCGGCGGCGAAAGTCAGCGTGGTCGGCATCAAGCGCGACGAGGATTCGCTGGAAGCCGTGCCCTATTACGAAAATCTGGTCGGCGACATGGCCGACCGTACCGCCTTGATCCTCGACCCCATGCTGGCGACCGGCGGCACCCTGATCGCGACCGTCGCCATGCTCAAGGCCGCCGGCGCAAGCCGCATCAAGGGCCTGTTCCTGGTCGCTGCGCCCGAGGGCCTCGCAGCGCTGGACGCCGTGCATCCCGATGTCGAGGTCTACACCGCCTCGATCGACGAGCGCCTCAACGAGAAGGGCTACATCCTGCCCGGCCTCGGCGACGCGGGCGACAAGATCTTCGGCACCCGGGTGGATTGAGTCCTGCCGCGTCCGTTCGCGCCTGGTCTGCGGCGCGCGGCGGAGCCGGCCCGCTGAAGCCCGATCGCGCGCGAGCGCGCGCCCCCGGGATGCGGGACGATCAGGAAACGAGTACGGCGCCGGCGACGAAGCGCCAGATGCCCAGCGCCGCCATCGCCAGCAGGGTGATGAACGTCAGCAGCGTGCCGGCGAAGCGTCCGAACGAGTAGCCGGGCGATCCGCCCAGCCCCACGGCATGCAGCACGCGCGCGACCAGAAGCGCGATGCCGAACGTCCACAGCCACGTCGTCGACACGGCCGCCAGTTCGAGCAGTGCGAGCATCAGCAGCGCCAGCGGCACGTATTCGCCGAAATTGGCGTGGACCCGCACCTTGCGCGTCAGCGTGGGGTCGCCACCGGTGCCGACGCCGATGTTGCGGGCCTTGCGGTGCAGCACCACGCGCATCGCCAGCACGAGATAGAGCACGACGTGCAGCGACGCGACCAGCAGGGAAATACGCGGGGTCATCCGGGATGTCCTTAGTAAAGGGAGTGGGCCGCGAGCGAGGCGGCCGTGTGGCCGGCCGCGAACCGGCCGTTGTCGTCGCGCACCACCTGGGCCAGCGCGACGTCGGGATCGTGGGTGAGGAACAGGCGCACGTCGCGCCCGGCCATGTCGGCGAGGAAGGCCTGCTTCTCGTCGATGATCAGCTCCGGGTACCGGTCGTAACCCATGGTGATCGGCACGTGCACCCACGGCAGCCCGGGCACGAGATCGGCGCAGAACACCACGCCGCCGTGATGCGCGCCGCGCTGCACGTCGGGCCCGAGGATCTCGGCCAGCATCATGCCGGGCGTGTGGCCGTCACTGCGATGGAAACGCACCGCGGCGCCGAGCGCGTCGCAATGCGCGCCGTCGAGGAACTGCAGCCGACCGCTGGCCTCGAGCAGGCCGGGCAACTCGGGAATGAAGCTCGCGCGATCGCGCGCATGCGGGCGTGTGGCGCGGTCCCAGTGCGCGCGGCCGACGACGAACGTGGCATTGGGAAACAGCAGCTCGGGCGCGCGCCCCTCGGCCCACGGCGCGAGCAGACCGCCGGCGTGGTCGAAATGCAGATGGCTCAGCACCACCACATCGATGTCGGTGTGGTCGAAGCCCGCCTCGCGCAACGAATCGAGCAGCACGTGGCGCTCTTCCTGTACGCCGAAACGCGCACGCAGCTTCGGCTCGAAGAAGACACCGATGCCGGTCTCGAACAGCACGGTCTTGCCGTTCAGCGGCGTCGCGAGCAGACCGCGCGTCGCCAGTGGAATGCGGTTGAGCGCGTCGGGCGTGGCCCACTTCGTCCACATCGCGCGCGGCGCATTGCCGAACATCGAGCCGCCATCGAGCTTCTGCGAGTTGCCCGCAATCGACCACAGTTTCATGACGCCCTCCCGCGTCGCACCGGTGGCCGATTGTAGGCGCAGCGCGTGCGGCAGGGCGGCGCGAATCAGCGCGCGGCCGGCTCGACCTTCGCTTCGCCCACGTCGTTGCGCGGATCGCTGCCGCCGCTGAGCGCGCCCGTCGCGCGGTTCCACTCCACTGTCTGCAGGTTGCCCCAGACATGGCTCGACCCGCGCCCGCCCGCGGCGCGGTCGCCGGGCAGGTTCACCGTGTGGCCCAGCGCGCGCAGCCTGGCCGCAGTGTCGGCGGAGAACGCATCGCGCTCGGCCGAGATCGCATCCGGCATCCACTGGTGGTGATACCGCGGCAGCGCGGCGACGGCCTGCGCATCGAGACCGGCGTCGTAGCCGAGAATGCCCAGCAGCACCATCGTGATGATGCGGCTGCCGCCCGGCGTGCCGAGCACGGCCACGCGATCGTCGGAGACGAGGAAGGTCGGCGTCATCGAACTCAGCGGCCGCTTGCCCGGCGCCGGCGCGTTCGCATCGAAGCCCATCACGCCGAAGGCGTTCGGCACGCCGGGCTGCAGCGCGAAGTCGTCCATCTCGTTGTTGAGCAGCACACCGGTGCCGGGAGCGACCAGACCGCTGCCGAACAGCAGGTTCACCGTCTGGGTGACCGCGGCGCGGTTGCCGGCGGCGTCGATGATCGAGAAGTGGGTGGTCTCCTCGTCCTCGAGCGGCGTCGCCACGCCCGAAAGCAGATCGCTCGGCGTCGCCTTCTCCGGATTGATCGTCGCGCGCAGGCCGGCGGCATACTCGCGGCTGGTCAGCGTGCGCTGGGGAATGCGCACGAAATCCGGATCGCCCAGATAGAACGTGCGGTCGCGGAACGCGCGACGCATCGATTCGACGACCAGGTGCGTACGCGCCGTATCGTCGAGGGCCGTGAGGTCGTAGGGCTCGAGGATCTGCAGCATCTGCGCCATCGCGATGCCGCCCGACGACGGCGGCGGCGCGGTGACCACCTCCCAGTCGTGGTAGCGGAACCGGATCGGCGTGCGCTCGACCACGCGGTAGGCGGACAGGTCCGCCGCGGTCCACTCGCCGCCCTCGGCATTGACCCCGGCGACGAGTTTCGCGCCCGTTTCGCCGCCGTAGAAGCCATCGAAGCCGCGCTCGGCCAGCAGGCGCAGGGTGCGCGCGAGATCGGGCTGCCGGAAGATGTCGCCCTCTTCCGGTGCGCGGCCGTCGGCGAGGAACACCGCGCGCGTACCGGGGTAACGCTCCATCACCGCGCGCCGCGACTGGTAGCCGCGCGCGAACCGCGCATAGACCGGAAAGCCGTCTTCGGCGATGCGGATCGCCGGCGCCAGCGATCGCGACAGCGGCAGCGCGCCGTAGCGTTCGGCGATGTGGACGAAGGCGGCCGGCAGGCCCGGAATGCCGGCCGACCACGGACCGTTCTCGGCGCGGTCGCGATCGAAGCCGCCCTCCGCGGTGCGGTAGCGGTCCGGGTGCGCGCTGGCCGGCGCGGTCTCGCGCGCGTCGACGAAGATGTCGCGCCCGCTCGCCGCATCGTGCAGCAGAAAGAAGCCGCCGCCGCCCAGACCGGACGAGATCGGCTCGACCACCGACAGCACCGCCGAGGTCGCGATGGCCGCATCGAAGGCATTGCCGCCTTCGCGCATGACCGCGAGGCCGGCTTCGGTGGCCAGCGCGTGGGCCGAGGCGACCGCGTTGCCGGGCGGCGTGGCGGCGGACTGCGGAACGGCCGGCGCGACGTCCGGAGTCCGCACCTCGCGCGCGCACGACGGCGCGACCGCCAGCAGCAGTACCGACAACAGCAGCGCCGGGATGCCGGCCGTGGGGCGGACACGGGTCATGACGCCTCCTGTTGCAGCCGCGCCAGCTTGGCCAGCAGCTGTTCCTGGGTTTCGGGGAGATCGGGATCGGGATCGATGCACTCGACCGGGCAGACCACCACGCATTGCGGCTCGTCGAAATGCCCGACGCACTCGGTGCAGCGCGCGGGATCGATGACGTAGATCTCCTCGCCCTGCGAAATCGCCTGGTTCGGGCACGCCGGCTCACAGACGTCGCAATTGACGCAGAGCGCATTGATCTTCAGGGACATGCGGCCATTGTAGTGACTGGCCGCGGGCGCGGCGTTCCATGGATGGAACCGCGTGCCGCAACGCCGCGCCGGGCCTGAACGCAGACCGCCGCCGTGCGCAGGCACGGCGGCGGCGGAATGCACGGCCGGCAGGGCCGGCCGGTACGGCGGATTACTGCGCGGTGTCGACGAACACGTATTCGACGCCGGCCGGCTCCACGGCCGCCTTGACTCGCTCGGCATCGGCGGCAGCGCCGATGAACACGACGCGCACGCCGCGCATGGTGTTCGGCTCCACGCCTTCGAACGCGGCGACGGTGAGATTGGCGGTGCGCGCCGAATCCAGGCCGGCGAACATCAGCAGGTTGCCGCGGACGATGCCGCGCGAGACGTCGAGCTTGGCCTTCTCGAGCAGACGCTCGTAGTCGCCATCGACCGGCCCCGACAGCTCGGGGGCGGCGTCGGCATTCGCAGCCGCGTCCGCACCGGCTTCGGCCGGCGCGGGTTCGCTGGCCGGGGCACCGGCCGGGGCCGGCGGCACCAGGTAGACGTAGGGCGAATTGTTGATGCCGTCCATGTTCCGGTTGGCGACATCGTTGAGATACGCGTTCCAGGCGGCGCGGTCGTCGTTCTGCGGCGCGGTGACCGGCGCGGCCTGGGCTTGCGGCGCGGGCTCGTCCTTGCTGCAAGCCAGGACCGGCAGGACCAGGCAGGCGATGAGCAGCGCGCGGTTGATGGACTTCATGGGATTCCCTCTCGTGTTTTCTGTCGTGTGGCGTGGATGGACAACGTCAGCGTTGCGTGTGTTTGCGCAGTGCGCGATCGACCGCGGCGGGCACGAAGCCCGCCACGTCGCCGCCGAGGCGCGAGATCTCGCGCACCAGCGTGGAGGAGATGAAGCCGTACTGTTCGGCCGGGGTGAGAAACAGCGTCTCGACCTCGGGAATCAGATGCCGGTTCATGCTGGCGAGCTGGAACTCGTATTCGAAATCCGACACCGCGCGCAGGCCGCGCAGCAGCACACCGGCCCCGACTTCCGCGACGAAGTGCGCGAGCAGCGAGTGGAAGCCGATGACCTCGACGTTGGGCACGTGGGACAGCGCCTCGCGCACCAGGCCGACGCGCTCGTCGAGGGACATCGCCGGGCGCTTGGCCGGACTTTCCGCCACGCCCACGATCAGCCGCTCGAACAGCGGCGCCGCGCGGTCCACCAGGTCGACGTGCCCGTTGGTGATGGGGTCGAAGGTGCCCGGGTAGACGGCGATGCGTTTGCGACTCGCACTCATGCTGGCGTCGGCTGTATCGGGTGTGAGGCGCGGACGCCAAGTGTAGCAGCGCCGCGGCCCGCGTCAGCCGGCGCGGCGGAACAGTGCGCAGTGCGCATCGCGGGTGGCCAGTTCGCGGTGCAACCGCCACCGGGCGCCCGGCTGCGCGGGGCGCGCGGAGGGCGATTCCAGATACAGCCAGGCGTCGGCCGCGAACGCGGGTTCGAGCGCGGCCAGCGCCGGCGTCCACAGATCGAGCGCGAACGGGGGATCGACGAACGCGATGTCGACGCTGCCGGCCGGCAACGCCGAGGCCGTCGCGACCGCCTCGCCGCGCCGGACCTGCACCGCGTCGCCGGCGGACAGCCGCGACACCGTCGCCGTCAGCGCGGCCGCGAGCCCGGCATCGCGCTCGACCAGCAGCGCGTGCGCCGTGCCGCGCGAGACCGCCTCCAGCCCCAGCGCACCGGTGCCGGCGAACAGATCGAGCACGCGCGCGCCCGGCAGCGCCGGCTGCAGCCAGTTGAACAGGGTCTCGCGCACGCGGTCCGACGTCGGCCGCAGGCCCGGCACGTCGGGCACGTCCAGACGCGTGCCGCGCCAGCGGCCACCGACGATGCGCACCCGCCCGGGACCGGCGTTGCGGTCGGTCCGCGGCGGCCGATTGCGTGACGTATTCAAGCGCGTGCGCCCCCACAGGGCGGCTGAAAGGCGGGTGATACCATGCGCGCCATTCTCCCCCATCCCCGTTCCGACCGCCGCATGGTCAGCTGGTTCAAGCGCGACAAATCCCCCGATACGACCGAGGCCGACAGCGGCCGACACCGCCTCAGCGCCGAGGAGATCGCGGCTGCGTTCGCGCCGCCTGTTGCGCCAGCGCCTGCGCCGCCGGCGAGCCCGCCGCCGCCGACGCCCGATACGGACGGCACGGGCGCCGGCGACGCCGACGCGCCGGTGGCAACCACGCCGGCCGTGCCCGCAGCGCGCCCCGCGCCGCCGGCGATCGTCGACCCGGCTGCCGCGCTGGCCGATTACGTGTTCGCCAGCACCATGCCCGCTGCCACACCCGGCAAGTCGGGCTGGCGCGAGCGCCTCGGCGGCAACACCTTCGCGCGCAGCTTCGGCGGCCTGTTCTCGCGCAATCCCAAGCTCGACGAGGACCTGCTCGACGAGATCGAAACCGCCCTGCTGACCGCCGACGTGGGCGTCGCGGCGAGTACCGACCTCGTCGGCGGCCTGCGCAAGCGCATGAAGCAGCGCGAGTTCGCCGATGCCAATGCGCTGCTCGAGGCACTGCGCACGGAGTTGATCGCGATGCTCGCCCCGGTGGCCAAGCCGCTGGTGATCGACACCGCCGCCAGGCCCTTCGTGATCCTCACTGTGGGCGTCAACGGCGTCGGCAAGACCACGACGATCGGCAAGCTCGCCAAGCGCTTCAAGGACGAAGGCCATCCGCTGATGCTGGCCGCGGGCGACACCTTCCGCGCCGCCGCCGTCGCCCAGCTCAAGGCCTGGGGCGAGCGCAACGACGTCGCCGTCGTCGCCCAGGGCCAGGACGCGGACCCGGCCGCCGTGGCGTTCGATGCCTTGCAGGCCGCGAAATCGCGCGGCACCGGCGTGCTGATCGCAGACACCGCCGGGCGTCTGCACACCCAGCAGGGCCTGATGGCGGAGCTGGGCAAGATCCGCCGCGTGCTCGGCAAGATCGACGCCGCTGCGCCGCACGAAGTGCTGATGGTCATCGACGGCACCACCGGCCAGAACGCGCTGTCGCAGCTGCGCCAGTTCAATGCCGCGGTGCAGGTCACGGGCCTGGTGGTCACCAAGCTCGACGGCACCGCCAAGGGCGGCGTGGTGTTCGCACTCGCGCGCGAATTCGGCATCCCCATCCGTTTCGCGGGGATCGGCGAACGTCCCGAGGACCTGCGCGTGTTCGATGCCGAAGCCTTCGTGGACGCGATCCTGCCGGAGACGCTCGGCGCGTGAGCACGCCGGCACCGGCGCCCGGGGCGCCGGCGCCGCGCCGTCGGCGCTGGCTGTTCCTGCTGGCGGTGCTCGTCGCCGCCGGCCTCGGGCTGGCCCTGTCGGTCCGCGTGCTGTTGCCGCCCGAACGCGCACTGCATCTGGTGCTCGAGCGCCTGGGACCGGCGCTCGGCCTTGAGCTCACGTTCGACGGCACCGTCGACTACCGCCTGCGCGGCACGCCGCAGCTCGAAGTCCGCAACGTCGTCGCGCGCATGCCCGGCGAGACGACGCCCCTGCTGCGCGCGGATCGCGTACTGGTCTCGCTGCCGTGGTCGACGATCCGAAGCCGCGGCGCCGAGCTCGAGATCGCGCGGATCGAACTCGACGCCCCCAGCGTGCACCTGTCCGCCCTGTTGCGCTGGCTCGATGCGCGGCCGCCCGGCGATGGCCGCGTGCCGGCGTTCACCGAGGGCCTGCGCATCCGCAACGGCGTCGTCGACGCCGACGGCTGGCGTATCGAAGCGCTGATGCTCGAACTGCCCGCCTTGCACCCGGACCGCGCCGTCGATGCGCGCGTGGCCGGCACGGCGGTCAGCGCCGCCGTGAGCGCACCGTTCCAGTTGCACGTGCGGGCCGATCGCCTGGTCGAGCTGCGCACGCTGGACGCGAACGGCAGCGTGACCCTGCGCCTGCCGTCGGGCCGGCTCGACACCCGGCTGCAGTTCGACGCCACGCGCATCGAGCCCGCAGCGCCGGGCCTGCACCTCGCACCGGTGCGCCTCGCCGCCGATGCACACTGGCGCGCACGCGCGACCAGCCTTCCGTTCGCGTTCGGCCTGCAAGGCCGGTTGGCCGTCGATGCGGGTCGGTTCGAACTCGCACCGGTCGGCATCGCGACGCGGGCCGAGGGGCCGGTGCCGACGCTGGCGGCAGGCGGCCGCCTGGTCGTCGACGACGCGCTGCAGCTCGCGCTCGACGGCCGCATCGCACGTTGGCCCGAGGCCTGGCCCGCGCTGCCGGCGCCACTCGCCGGTAGCGACGTGCCGATGCCGTTCGCGCTGCGCTATGCCGGACCGGCTGGATTCGATGCGCCGCTGGCCCTGCGCGTCGAACACGCCGGCGCACGCTTCGACGGCCACGCGCGCGTGCCCGCGGTGCTGCAGTGGCTCGATGCGATCGACACCGGCAGCCCGGTGCCGCCGCTGCAAGGCCGCTTGACCGCGCCGCGCGTCGCACTCCCCGGCGCGATGCTCGAAGACCTGCAGATCGAGTTCGACGACGGCAGCGACGAATGAACGATTACGCCGAACGCCTGCTGGCCTGGTTCGATGTCCACGGCCGCCACGACCTGCCTTGGCAGCATCCGCGCACGCCCTACCGGGTGTGGCTGTCGGAAATCATGCTGCAGCAGACCCAGGTGCGCGTGGTGATTCCCTATTTCGAGCGCTTCGTCGCCGCGCTGCCCGATGTGCGTGCGCTCGCCGCTGCGCCGCAGGACGACGTGCTCGCGCTGTGGTCGGGACTGGGCTACTACGCCCGCGCGCGCAACCTGCAAGCGGCGGCGCAGCGCTGCGTGGCGGTACACGGCGGCGATCTGCCGCGCGACCTCGATGCGCTGGTCGCCCTGCCCGGCATCGGTCGCAGCACGGCCGGCGCGATCCTGTCGCAGGCCTGGGGCGACCGCGCGCCGATCCTCGACGGCAACGTCAAGCGCGTGCTCGCCCGGCGCCATGCCGTCGACGGCTGGCCCGGGCTGCCGAAGGTCGAGAAGACCTTGTGGTCGATCGCCGACGCGCTGCTGCCACACACGCGCATGGCCGACTACACCCAGGCGCAGATGGATTTCGGCGCCACCTTGTGCACGCGTCACAGCCCCGCCTGCCTGCTGTGCCCGGTGCGCGCCGACTGCGCGGCCTTCGTGCAGGGCCGCGTCGAGGAGCTGCCCACGCCGCGGCCGAGCAAGGTGCTGCCCGAGCGCGAGGCCGTGCTGCTGCTGCTCGAGAGCTGCGATGGCCGCGTACTGCTGCAGCGCCGCCCGCCGACCGGTGTCTGGGCCCAGCTGTGGTCCCTGCCGCAGCTCGATGTCGGCGACGATCCCGCGCACTGGCTGCGGGGCCATGCGGCCGGCCTGCTCGACCCGGTGGAGTTCGATACGCCCGCGCGGCTCGCGCCGGTGCAGCATGGTTTCAGCCATTACCGCCTGCGTCTGCATCCGCTGCACTGGCCCGGTCTCGCCCCGGGTCGCGGCGTGCGCGACAATGACACGCTGCGCTGGGTGGCCCGCGACGATCTCGCGACCCTCGGCATTCCCGCCCCGATCCGCACGCTGCTGCTCGCGCCGCGCGTCGCCCTGGAGGACTGAGATGAGCCGACGCGTGTACTGCGTTCACGACCAGATCGAAACCGACGGCCTGGATTTCGTGCCCTGGCCGGGCGCGCTCGGCAAGCAGGTCTTCGCCGAGATCGGCAAGCCGGCCTGGGCGAGGTGGCTGGCGCACCAGACCATGCTGATCAACGAGAACCGGCTCTCGCCGCTCGACCCCAAGCACCGCGCGTTTCTCGAAGACGAGATGCGCAAGTACCTGTTCGAACGCCAGACCGGCACCGTCGCCGGTTACGTGCCCGAATCCGGAAGCTGATCTGAAGGCTCGTCCATCGACGGCGCATCCTCGGGATTGCGGCGCTGCGCCTCGCGGATCGCCGCGACATCCAGCGGACGGATCCGGCGGATGTGGCAGGGGATGTTGATCGAACTGGGACTGCGCACCAGCACCCGGTCGAAGCGCGCGCTGACCCGGCTCATCGTGCTGGTCAACCCGATCGCGGGCGTGTAGTCCAGGTCCTGACAGGGGCCGCTGAGGTCCAGCAACCAGGCCTCGCCCGGCCGTGTCCACACCGCGAGCGCGCTGTCGCCCAGCGGGGTCCAGCCGTTGATCCGGCCCAGATAACGGAAGTGGTCGACTTCGGCACCGGCGTGCTGCGCATACAGCGCGTAGCGGTCGGCATCCGACAGCCGCTGGCTGGCGCAGCCGGCGAGCACAGCCGCGGCCGCGGCCGCGGCCGCGAGAATCGCGGCGACACGACGAACGAGCAAGGGTCGGGTCGGCACTCCAGTGGAAGCGGACATCGTGCACTCCTGCGCAGCGCGCATGCGGGTCGAGCGCGATGATGCGCGCCCCCCGATGAAGGCCGGGCGAGCCGGACGCCCGGCGCGCTAACTCGCGCTGGACGGCGTGCCCACGCCCGCAGGCCCGGCGCGCCGCCGCATGATCCAGTTGAACAGCGGCGTCGCCATCAGTGTGGTCACGATCGCCATCAGCACCAGGATCGAGAACAGGCCCGGCTTGATCACGCCGGCCTGCAGACCGATGTTGATCAGGATCAGCTCCATCAACCCGCGCGCGTTCATCAGCGCGCCGATCGCCTGGGCGTCGCGTGGGCTCTCACCCGCGAGCCGTGCCGCGCCCCAGCAGGCCAGCCCCTTCCCGGCGAACGACGCCAGCAGGATCGCACCGGCAGCGAGCAGCATCTGCGGTTCGAACACCATGCCGAGATTGGTCTTCAAGCCGGAGAACGTGAAGAACATCGGCAGGAAGAACACCACGACGAAGGGCTGCAGCATCGCGCGCAGCTTCTCCACCAGCGCGCCCTTGGGCATGCAGGCACCGAGCAGAAAGCCGCCGAACACCGCGTGGATGCCCACCGCGTCCATCGTCCAGGCGCTCAGGCAGAACAGGATGAGCACGACCGCCAGCGTCGTCGAACCGAGCGGCGCATCCGGACGCACGGTGTCGGCGAGGCGCCGCAGCATCCGGCGCCCGATGGTCAGCATGAACACCGCATAGGCGACGCCGCCGCCGATCGCGAGCCAGGCGCTGTCCCAGCTGCCGCCGAAGCTCGCCAGCACCACGGCGAGAATGCACCAGGCCGCCGCATCGTCGACCGCGCCCGCGGTCAGCGCCAGCGTGCCCATCGGCGTGCCCGACAGGCCGCGCTCGTGGATGATGCGCGCGAGCATCGGAAACGCCGTGATCGCGATCGCCGCGCCGAGAAACAGGGCCGCATCGGACATCTTGATCGTGTCCGAGAACAGATTCGGCATCCCGATCAGCCACGGCGTGATCAGAAACGCCAGCGCGAACGGCACCGCGATGCCCGCCACCGACACCATGAAGGCGCCACGCGCGCGGCTGCGGAAATGGTCGCCGCGGAACTCGGTGCCCACCAGGAACATGTAGAAGCCGACGCCGAACTGCGCGAACACGTACAGCGTGTCCAGCGTCTGCGCCGGAAACAGCGCCGCCTGCAGGTCCGGCAGCAGCCAGCCGAACAGCGACGGGCCGAGCGTGACGCCGGCGATCATCTCGCCCACCACCTGGGGCTGCCCCAGCCGCTGCGCCAGCCGCCCGACGAGTCGGCAGACCAGCAGGATCACCGCGACTTGGAGAAAGAAATAGACGGACAGTTGGGCGGTCGGCACGGCGGAGCTCCGGCGCCCGGATGGCGCGGCGCGATGATAGCCCGCACCTCCGGCCACCGCGCGGCACGTGGACCAAAAAAAAGAGGCCCGCATCGCTGCGGGCCTCGTCGAACCTTGTCGCAATGGTGGCCGGGGAGGGAATCGAACCCCCGACACGGGGATTTTCAATCCCCTGCTCTACCAACTGAGCTACCCGGCCACTGCGGGAGGCGCATGATACGGGGCGAATGCGCAGACGGCAACCATCGTCGACCGCACGCGTGCGGAGACCGCCCGTCGACACCGCGGGCGCCGCCGGCGACGCGCTAACATCGGCGTCCGCCCAACGACGACGGAGCCTGCGATGAAGCCGTGGAAGCTGCTGACGATCCTGCTGGTGACCTGCGTGCTCGCCGCCTGCGCGACCGGCCAGCGACGCGTCTCCGAACCGGCGGCCAGCCTGCAGCAGCTCACGGTCGCCGCCGACGGCAGCTGGTCCGTCGATCTGCGCGTGCAGAACTACAGCAGCATTCCGATGCGCTTCGATTCGGTGCAGCTCGACTTGCAGATCGCCGACGAACCCGCCGGCACGCTGAGTTCGACCGCGCCGATGACCATCGGCTCGGAATCGGCCGACGTGCTGACGCTGACGCTGACGCCCTCCGCGCAGGCCCGCCTGCATGCGGCCGACGCCCTGGCGGGTGGCCGCACGCTCGCCTACCGCATCGAGGGCACCCTGCGCGCCGCACCCGAAGACCGCGGCAGCGCACGCGACTACCGCATCCGGCGCGCGAGCGTGTTGAGCCCGGTGCCGGGCCTGCCCGGCGTGATGCGCTGATTCCCTGACGCCATCGTTTCCGATTCATTCCGCGCCGCGCACATCGCCGCGCGCGCACCGACCACGAGCCGACCCCATGAGCACCTACACCGCCCCGTTGAACGACATCCGCTTCGCCCTGCACGACGTGCTGCAGGTCACGCCGCTGTTCGCATCGCTCGGTTTCGACGACGCCAACCGCGAGACCGTCGATGCCGTGC